>Ga0116227_10007625_pt1 | contig 20981 bp, 14 predicted proteins | sample S1TSphgellanicum_FD_89693 | JGI IMG/M metagenome (GOLD analysis project Ga0116227, IMG submission 89693) | Host-associated microbial communities from peat moss isolated from Minnesota, USA - S1T2_Fb - Sphagnum magellanicum MG | ecosystem: Host-associated > Plants > Peat moss > Unclassified...
AGGGTTATGGTTTGAAAGACCAAGGGTTAAACCCCACACCACCACCCCCGCCCCGCCCCACCCAAAGATGTTCACCCCCCCCCCCCCCCCCCCGCCCCCCAATATTCTTGCAGGGGAGTTCTGATGTCAAATTTTGACATGCCACACGAGTAGACGACACCTTCTTAAGCCCCTCCTATGATTGATGAGAGAATGGTGTCTTCATACTTTGCCAAATTTGACATGCCACACAAGTAGACGATTCCTCCTTAAGCCCCTCTCACCCTTGTGATTGGAGATTGGTGTCCCTCAAACTTTGTGGGATGTGTCACACCTCATTAAGCCCCTCCCACCCTTGTGATGAGAGGTTGCTGTCTCTCAAACTTTGTTCTGTAGGTTTCTTTTAGGTTTGCAACGTGCTCAAAGGAGGTTTAATTAAGCCAATCTTGGCCGGTTCTTTGAATTTTCAAATAATCGCCTATTCTAGGCACTTGACTTCTTCAATTTTAAACAAATGGCCAGGTTTAACTCTTTCCTTTTTTTTCAAATTAAAAAAAAATTATTTCACAATTTATTTTTCTTTGTGAAAAATAATTTCTGACAATTTTAACATTTTTGAAAATTCCAATGACAATGAGTCATTGAAACCTGTTTAAGTGGGACAATTTTAGGTTCCTTGAATAAGTATCTAATTTTCAAATCTCTGTCTTTTCAGAGCTTTTCCTTTTTTTCAATACCATAATCATGAGCAGGTTCTCAATATCTTTTGCACCAATTTGAATCCCATTTCTTGAAAATTGAATTTGAGTTAAATTTAGTTGAATTTGAAGCCACTGAAATTTGAATTCCATTCAATGTATTTGAATAAAATCTAGAATTAACTTTACAAATCTGAATTAAATTGAATTGAATTCAAAAAATATAATTATAATTATAATTAAACCTGAATTGAAATTCCAGTTGCATACAATGTCATCCAATATTTTCATTTGAATGGAACTGAAAAGTTTCCACAAAATCAATTAATTTTTTTCATCACTTGATCAACACCAGTAATGCGCGGTAGCTTGGAGCCCAAGTAATAGAATTAGTATTGAAGCTGCCAATGTACAATGGTATAAATACTTCGTCCATCCATTCCAACATTTCATCGCAACTCTGTACTGTGTCTTTGTTCATCCGGAGCAGCATTTCATCGTCACTCTCGTCTGCGTGAAGCTCATCTTCTCTTCTGCAGCTTTGTGTTTTGTGCTGTTTTGTGTGTTTCTCGGAGAGGATTAGGGTTTTCTGAGTTGCTTGCATGCTTGCTTCCATCTCTCTTCTTCCTTCCAAAATCCTTTTTGCACTTGAAGAGGTTTTTCTTTTTGACTGATTTTATTTTCCCTTCTTCTCTTGTCTGATTTAGTTTTATGGTTATTTGGTTTTGCGTACTACAGCTCGTTGAGCCTGCGTTGATAGAATGGCAGTGCTAGAAGGGGTTGAAGGGGGAGAAGGGGTTAACAAGGATGGAGATGCGAATGGAAATGTTAAGCAGAATGGTGAGGGACGTCATCTTAGTGGCTTGGAAGGATCAGGCTCTTTCAAGTCTGCTGTGGATGGCGGTGAAGTCGGTGGTAAGCGAGGTGGAAGAGTTGGAGAAGAACTTGATGGCGAGGAAGATATCCAAGAGTATATTCCTGTCAGGAAGAGGCGGTTGTTGGAAGCTCAGAAACTACTCCAGCGAAAAGGAAAAGGTATGTTTGCTAGTACTGCTGATGACATGGATGCACTCAAAGCCTCGGAAGCAAAGCCAAGTCTGCTGGTCAAGTCATCACAAATCAAGAAAGATCAGCCGGAGATTAGTGTCACGGAAGCTCTAGTCATCCAAGAGAAGGAGATGATCGAGCGGCTTTCGGAGAAGAAGCAGCTGATGTCTGTCAGGGAACTCGCCAAAGGAATCTTGTACACAGAGCCGATGCAAACGGGATGGAAACCGCCACTATCTATCAGATCCCTCAGTGACAAAGAATGTGATGATATTAGAAAGCAGTGGCATATTCTTGTTGAAGGTGAAGACATCCCACCTCCAATAAAGAATTTCAAGGACATGAGATTTCCAGACCCGATTCTTAAGAAGCTCAAATCCAAGGGAATTACCCGTCCAACTCCAATTCAAGTCCAGGGCCTTCCAGTCATCCTCTCTGGCAGAGACATGATAGGCATTGCCTTCACTGGTTCAGGAAAAACCCTTGTTTTTGTTCTTCCTTTGATTATGCTTGCTTTGCAAGAAGAAACAAGGATGAGTTTAATTGGTGGGGAAGGACCATTGGGACTTGTGGTGTGTCCTTCCCGAGAACTTGCTAGGCAGACATTTGATGTGGTGGAGGAGTTTACTGCCGTTCTGAAGGAAAAAGGCTTTCCTGAGCTTCGGGCGATGTTATGTATTGGAGGCATTGACATGAGGTCACAGCTTGAGGTTGTGAAGAGAGGTGTCCACATTGTGGTTGCCACACCTGGGCGCTTGAAAGATATGCTTGCCAAGAAGAAGATGAATCTTGATAATTGCAAGTACCTCACTTTGGATGAGGCTGATCGGCTTGTTGATCTTGGATTTGAAGAAGACATTCGAGAGGTTTTTGATCATTTTAAAGCTCAAAGACAGACATTGCTCTTCTCTGCCACCATGCCCAAAAAGATTCAGAACTTTGCAAAGAGTGCACTTGTGAAACCGGTGATTGTAAATGTAGGAAGGGCTGGTGCAGCTAATTTGGACGTTATTCAAGAGGTGGAGTATGTGAAGCAGGAAGCAAAGATTGTCTACTTGTTGGAGTGTCTTCAGAAGACTCCACCTCCTGTCCTAATTTTCTGTGAGAACAAAGCAGATGTTGATGACATTCATGAGTACCTGTTATTGAAGGGTGTGGAGGCAGTGGCGATTCATGGGGGAAAGGACCAAGAAGAGAGAGAGTTTGCAATTGCGTCTTTCAAAGCAGGCAAGAAAGATGTTCTTGTGGCCACTGATGTGGCTTCAAAAGGATTGGATTTTCCAGATATTCAACATGTGATCAACTATGCCATGCCTGCAGAGATAGAGAATTATGTACATAGGATTGGGCGAACAGGTAGGTGTGGGAAAACAGGGATTGCAACATCTTTTATCAACAAAAACCAGAGTGAAACTATCCTCTTAGATCTGAAGCATTTGTTGAAGGAAGCCAAACAAAGGATTCCTCCTGTCTTGGCAACTTTAGATGACCCCATGGAGGAGGCTGAGGAGCTTGCAAAGGCCAGTGGGGTCAAGGGGTGTGCCTATTGTGGTGGTCTAGGTCATCGAATTAGTGAATGTCCTAAGCTGGAGCACCAGAAGAGCCAGGCTATTGCTGGAACCCGAAGGGACTATTTTGGCTCTGGTGGATATGGAGGAGAAATTTGACTCATTCCTCCTTTTCACCTATATTTGGCTTCTCTGTGCACTATTTTGTTATCACAAATTGTATCCAATTACTGCATCCAGGTAGTCACTAGAAATATGCGTAAAGGGTACTTTCAGGATCCAGAAGCCCCAACTATGTGGGCCTCTCTATTCCATAAGCTTAGAGCTTAATGAAATGAAGCTTTTTCTCACAAGCTTGTTGCAGCTTGCAGAGGATCTTCTAGACTTTGTTGATCAGCTGTCTGGTGAGTGAGTTCATGACTGAGCCTTTGCATTGCTTCTGGGATTGTGATAGAAACTCAGGATGCATATTTTTGTATCATGTTTGCCTGATTTATTGGGCAGATTATTATGTTGTCCTCAACACTGGCACTTGGAGATGATTAAGTTCCTGAAGAGCAATGCCAGCTAATTCCTGCCCTACATGATCAAGGGGATGCTCTGATACTTTGAGAGTGGCACCAATAAGATCATGACTGCATTCATTTGGCTTGCATTCATTTTGGTGGAACTGACACATCTTGATTGTCAAGACAGTTCTTGAAAACCATCTTTTATGGAGGATATCTTGTACGGCAAGTACTTGATGCAGTACCATGCCGGTCCAAATGGCAATCCACAATTGGGAACCTCCTGCTACGTTGTTATTGCCATGAATACTCCATTGACTCTAGAGTTCTCCGGTGCTTGAATGTTCTAGGGGAGAGGAGATTTGAAAAGTATGACAACCAATAGCTTTCATCAACCTACGTTTGGGAACAAATTTCTTGAAACTTTCTTTTAAGTGTAAAATATTCCCCTAATCTATCCCTATTCTTAGTAGCTTTGTGTTCATGGAACCAATTGGATGCTTTTTGTCACCTGTAACTTTTGCTCCCTCAAGAAGCATCTGACTAGATTCTGGAAAACAACCTCCTGCAATTGCATATGTTCATAATCAATTGAAGATGTTTGGATACTTGGACCTTACAACTGGAACACATATTACTTCCGGGATGTGAGAGATATAGATTGGTCAAGGCAATACTGCTGAGGACAAATTGTGATTTGATGCAAGTACTGCTCTTTGTTATGGAACAAGGTACTCTCTTCATTGCATGCAAACAACGCGGTGCATGAAAGGTACAACATGGATGTCCCCTTAATCTTCAGATCAAGCAGTCTGAAAAAAACTACTAAGCTTGTTCTGAACATAACATGACTACTAAGCAAAGCCAATGCTGTTTTATGCAATGCCAATCAAGACACAGCATTGAGGCAAGATAAAAGAGCATGGTGGCTAGGCAACAGCCTCCTGCTTTGAAGCTTCCTCAAAGCTCTCCCCCTCTACTAGATCAGGAACATCATCGTCGTCCTCATCTGCAGCACCTGCACTTTCTTGCCTCTGAAACTGCTGTGCTAACTTTTTCAAATTCGCCAAATTGTCTGGACCTGTGTGTCAGTGTAGGCAGTGTGAAAACTAAGCAGGAAGCTGCAGATCACATTCATCTTGGCAAGTCATTTCCCATGAATCAATCTCAAAACTTAGCATCCTCTATTGGAAGGTGTTCATGCCATTCATTACCTAGAAAAGAACAGAGGTGCACTTGCAAGTTTATTATGGTGGTTAGAATTGAGCTCAAGCAAAGTAATTTCCTCCTATACATTCACTTTCAAGCTGCTGAAATATTGCTGGTGAAATTTCAAAGTTAAAACATACCAAGCTGATTGATGATCCCTGGCAAAAGGTCCTGAAGTTCTGTTGGATCAAAGCAAAGACCCAGAGGCAACAAGTCAGGAGCCAAACCCATAAACCCTGAATCCCAAACGCTGCACACACTATAAAAACATAAAACCAGTCTAAACAGTATACAAACACATTCCAGATACCAAGCCTAAGCAGGCAACAAAAACACAATTTTTTTCCCATCAGTTATGCCAGACTTACTCTTTGTTTGTGAAGCTCCACTGACAACCCATGTGTTAGCAGCAATGGATGCTTGCACTGCAAAAAATAAAGCATGAATAAACAGCATGAATGGTGAATATTTCAGGATTTATTGCATGCACACTTTGAAGCGAGAAAACTGCACACATCATTATGCCAAAAGCCTACACTACAAAGACAAATTCCTATGAACAAGCTGCTATTTTACAATCCTGAATTTCAATGCAATTTTGTCATCATTAGTTCAAGCTACTAGCAATCAATAACTCAACAGCAATCTGCACTGCATGCATCACAGAGTGCCGAAAAAAAGGCATTTCCAGATGGCAATGGCATGAGTGAAGGGGACAATACCCTTAGGGTTTACAAAGTGGATGACAGTTTCATCTTTGAAGATGTTGACTTCCTCAATGCCCGGAATGGTATTGACCCCCAGCCTCTTCAAAGTGCTCTGCAACCTCTTGTCATCCGTTGTGGTGGTCTTGTGTACGGCTTTCTTTTTTCTGTGCTACAAGGCAGCAATTTCAAAACCCCACACACTTTCTCCCTCAAAGAATCACGCCCCTGAGAATGTCTTCACCAAGACTACTACAAGAATGGTAACGTAAATTTGGGACAGAGGTACGAACAGCTGCTGCTACTCGTGGAGACAGGCCCCTTGATGCAGAGGGAAACAAAGCTATAAACTCTCAGAACCCTTAATCGTTCGGAATATTTTATTCTCTCCATTAATCGAAGCTACGAAAGAAGTACGACAAAGACATTATTGCTCAGTAATCTCAGGACCAGAAAAGGGCGGAGAGACGAGGTCACTACGAAACCGAGCATACATATTGCAACGAACCAAAAATGTCTAAACCTTGGAAATTAGCCTACCATAAGAGAACAACAACAACCGGCAAAGGAAAACACAGCAGCAGAAAGCGAGGCAAAAAAAAGCAGACAAAATGAAGAGATCTGGAGGCTACATACCTTCTAACACTACCCTTGCCGCCAGTGCGGACGGCACTGGCCATCTTCATGAGCTTTTCCTTGTTCATGGTGGCGGCGATGGCGATGCACGAACAAAGCTCTCTCGCACACAAGGAGGAAAGCGCAGCGAGAGAGACAACCCTTCTTTAGGGTTGCTCCCACCCGTGATTCACCCGGGTCACCCGCGCTTTCCACTTTGTGCTTTACTACCAGGCTGGTGGTAGTGAGGCTAATTTCCTGCTGCCCTGCCCGGGCCAACTGCAGTATCCCCTTGGCACATAGTACAGAGGCTTTCTGCTCCCCTCCTTCCTCTTTGACAAAATCCAAAAACCACCCTTTATATGAATATATTATTTTCTAATTTGAGATTTTTTTTTTACTTCTACTTGTTATTCTAGTTTTCAACCTTTTAAAAAAAAACTTATGGACAAGTCTTTGACTATGGAATGCACCCATTCCACCTCAGAATGAGGCAAGCCAACAAGTGCAAGCCACCATTCCACTAGGTGGTAACCGGATTCTTCTAAGGCCTACCCCAAAGTGTCCTTTCCACCTAGGAACAAGGTGAGCCTGGTAGGGCAAGCCACTGTTCCATTACACCGTAATAGGTTCTTCCAAGGACTGTTCCAAAGAGCCCATTCCAGCTAGGAACAAGGCAGGCCTGGTAGGGCGAATCACCATCCCATTAGGCAGCATTAATGAGTTATTTCAATACCTGTTCCAAAGCATAACCAGTTTTCTCATTGTCAACTTACGTTTCAATCACGTTCTCAGTTGTTGATTCACATCACAATAGACTTGGACTACACAAAAAGTGAAGCCTGTAGATGATTGCTTGCCCCACCTGGTAGAAAAGCTTGGAGAGGGGTTCGAATAGGAGCCCAAAACCAGTTGCATATTTGAAATCCGCTCACTAAGAGGCATTCTCAGAGCTAACTATTTGCTTCTGCCAATTCTCACACTTGCTTTATCTCCATACAAAAAAATACAAAGGTTGAATCAATTTAGATTTTCTCAGTATGTCTTCATAGGAATGCAACACACATGTTGATGTGAGACACACAACAACACCAGCCCATATCAGCCAAAGTATGTGAAAAAGTTTGTACAACATCACGAAGTCCTATAACGCAGTTTATGAAGTCTATGCACTCACCTCCAAAACTTTGGAAGTTCAACAGAGCTTGCTGCAGAGGAAAAATGCTACATAGGAAAACATGATCTATTCAACATGGAGAACATGAAGAAGAGATTGCAGCAGAGGAAAAAATTTACAATGTAAAATACAATCTCTTGTAAACTGGCTGCTCAACAACAATGAAGATTGCAAATGTCTGACATCCATAAAAATTAAAGGCATAGCATGCAGATAATTGAATCTACATAAGCAGAACTTGCTATCTTTTCAGCCTGCAGGTCAGCTATTAATGCTATTGGCTGCAAAAAAATTGTATGTAAGCAGATATTATGGCTTCCATAAGACTGCAGTACTGAATTCCAGAAACCCACAACCACTTCACACCATTATTCCAACAGTGTTTGCCACATTTATCAAGTTGGCCACAAGAGAGGATCTCCAATATCTAGCTACTGAGAGGTCTATAAAAATCCTTTGAAGACTTGCACTACAAACATTTATACTCTGCTAAAATCCAGTTCAAACACTTGTCAGCAAGATATTGCACATCAACCTTCAGGTATGAGCAATCCTTTGTTCTCTATATGCTGAAATGGAATTGAGTCACAGCTTTCTGTATTGAAGTGCACTGTTTTTGTACAGTGAGTTTTCTTCTGTGTACTCCAAGGAACTGTCATAACAATGAATGGTGGGAGTGGTGGTGGGTTGGGGCTCAGCTGCACTAGAAAAATCAGGCTCAGCTAGAATTCTCTCCTGAGCACATGTTAGTAGTAATCAGGTCAATTATTAAGCTACAAAAACAACAAATATAAGTAAAAATGCAAGTAAGACAAAGAAAATCTTGATGATGAGCCATCTATTGGAGGAGATGCTGTTCAGGTACTTGAGAAGTTGTCCCTGTGCTCCTTCCACATTTGCCAATGTGTCATCCATGTTCTCATCAATTCTGCACACCATCCAGACAGGCCAGCAAATTTCAAGATCCTCAAACTCCTGCTAAGTTTCTACCATGTACAATTCATCTGAAGCAGCAATAAATACTACACATGTTTGCACAACCATAGGACATGCTTTCTCTAATTGTCTCACACTTTCAAACCTCAGCTGGTGCATGCCCACTGCCAGAATCAACTAGTGTCACCCTTGGCTCTTCAAAGAGCCAACACTAGACTGAGCCAACAAAACACTTTCAGCCACTAGGGTTGATTACTAAGACTAATCTCTACTTAAATTGTCATCAATCCATGACAAATCTATATAGGGGAGACCCTTCAATGCTAAGAAAAAACCAATCAATCGACCAGCTAGATCCCTGGAACAAAATTGACAGCTGCAGATTTGTCACAATAGTGGTACCTTATTGCCATTTCACCATGCTGGGCCACCATGGTGGCCAATTGTGAGAAGATGTTACTCAGTTCTACAATTGTGGACTCCACATTTTGAAGTGCCTCTGCTCTGTTCTGCATATAGCTATCCTGTACAGGCACCATTTGTTGCTGCATCTGTGCTTGCCCTTGTGCTGCTTTTGGTTCAACACCCTCCTGTGTTGATCGTCGCCTGCAAAGGGAGATAGAATGAGAGGCAAATTCTGTAACAAAGCAAAACTCACTGAAAGACACCAATAAGCTGTTGTCCCTTTTCAGAAAGCCCATTAAATTGTGAGATGATTGCTGGAAGATCCTGAAGTGTATAAATCCACCACTCAATTACAAAAAGTGACTATCAAATAGCATTTCTCAGAGAGATTGAAACAATATCAATAGTCCATTTTGATGCCCTAAAACTCAAAAGACAGATGATATGATATGATTGCATAGATGGAAGGGAAGGGATGGAGAAATTATAAATGTTTTGAGAAGTCTGGCATTCTGAAGACCTCTAAAATGGTCCCCTGGAAAGATGTTCTGATTTTCCAGAGACCTGTGAAGAATTTTTTCTTTCTTTAATCATGGTTGCAAGAAAAATTCAGCTGCACTCAGTCTCAATCACAACTCATTCCAGCCTCACAAGAATCAAGAGACTTGTGTGAATCACCTTGAGCTGAAAAGCTGAGAGTTAGAGGTGGCTCCATTAGCCCATGGAGCAGGAGAGGCACTTAAAGCATTACTTGTACTGGCACTGCTGGCAGTTGCAAGTGGTCGCTGTCGGGCAAATGGGTTGGACTGATCTTTAGATGCCGTTGCTGAGAAAATCTGCCGTCTATTCTCATGAACTTTCAAGTTCTGCAGGTCAAAGAGAAGCACTGCATGAGACACAAAATGCATTTACTGAGAGATAGTAATTAACAGGTCTGCACTGTCATTTTGCCATCATTACAGTTTCCCCTTTGGATGCAAGCTCACCTCTGTTCTCATTGTCAAGACATCCTTAAAATCCTTTGTTGTACTCATGAGTCGGCTCTTCAGGTCATCGACAATAGTAGTTGAATGCTCACTACTATGTTTTGTCCGATTTGCCGCTTCATTCCGTGAATCACAAAGAACCTGTAAGTCTGAAATGGCTGCATTCAGTGCAGTTATATCCTGCTTGATGACTGAAGTAAGATCTTGTATCTCTACGGCTGGATCATCAAACATAGACGTCCTCTTTGCCACTGCAATATAACCACAAACACAACCTGGTTAGTGGAGTTCAATAATGGCAGTCAAACAACTTCAGATTGTTCAACTTGAATGTTGGGACTCTTATATGAAATTTGTTAAGAGAAACAGCACATGAAACCAGTCTTGCTTCTAGCTTTTGTCAAAATGCCCAGGACTATGTGATCCATGCAACCTTATGCTGCACATTCATACCTCTCGTCTATATCTCTTATGCAGCAATCCTAATTGCATTATCCCAGGTATAATTGATCACCAACTGGTCTGCCACAAAAAATGTGTCAGATGGAACTTTGCAGACTGTTTGTGGAGCAACAGTTTACCAAATGACATTGGAGAACCCACTTGATAATGAATAGGTATCCTCAAAGGGCAGCTAGGCACCTTCAGTCATGTTTTACACTTGTGGGAAAAAAGCTTGCTCAGAGTACTGAAAGGAATCATAGAGCTAATATATCCCATGGCTTAGGAACTGTCAGCAGATTGCATCTCCAACTACCAATGCTGATTAAGAAGAAAACCGCATCAAAACTTCCTGTCAGCATAGTCTAAGAATATATATAAATTTGCAGGTGAACGTACATTTTGTCAGCTTTGAGAGCTTTTGTGAAGTTTGATGTATACTGAGACCAATCCGTGAGGCTCGTCTGTTGAACTCCGATTGAGCAGAGCCGGAGGGTTCAGGCCCCAGCAACCTTGAGGATTCATGATGATGATGACCATTGCTAACGGTAGCAGATCCATTGGCACCAGATCCATGCGATGCTTGTGTTTTCCTCAAACGATCGGCAATTGCATGGAACTCTGAAGTTCGATCCCTCCGAGAGGAAGGTGGTAGTGATCCAACAGCGAATGCCATGTCTGCGTCCGTCTCTGCCGCCCCTATCTTTTTACGTTTCTGTCCCTCCCTGTCCGAGCTAAGGTGCTACTTTCACAATTGTCTCAAATCTCTGCACCCCGAAACCCTAGGTGCTCCTCTAGCTTTTTGGCTGTTGGCCTCACTTTCACAAAAGAAGCTTCAGATCATGCAAGTGACGCTCCTGCGCTCACAAACCCCAAGAAACTTGCGCACGACGAAAACCGTATGCTTCTCCAAAGAGAGAGACGCCGACAGTAAGAGAGATCCCACTTCCAATGGCGAATGGCGGAACTTACGACACAAGAGCAAAAACACCGCGGGATCTGAAAATTTAAGGCTCTATTATATCTCCTTCAGAAGTTCTATCCCCTTCTCAGTTTCAAGGTTTGCTGATGCGTACACACCTTTGAGGATCCGGCAACAGTCGACGACGCTGGAAACCACAGGAACGAGGCCAGACTCTTCCCCCAAGAAGCACCGGAACTAACAACCGACCTTTCGATACAAGCGCAGGTAGCTTAGCAGCAGCAGCCTTCCCTGAGTTTTCTAGCTCCTTCCAACACGCTTTTAGATCCACCGCTCCCTTCAAAATCTCAACGAACACAAAACCAGATCACTGCTGCCATCTCCAGCCGTGCCTCAAAACCGACCGAGAGAGACTCCAAACAACCCTGGTATGTAAACAACGAAACACAGACAGGAACAAGATCTTGCACGCCAGAAAACCTGCTCCGACCTTTCCGACCAAATCCGAATCAAATGTACACAGAATGAAACCAAATCTTTTCAGGCACTTTGCGGTACTCACCGTCGACAAGATGCTGGATCCGCAGCATGAGAGGAAGATGGACGAAGTAAGAGGAGATTGCGAAAGAATGAAGACAAAGGGAAACGAGAAAGCGAAGAAGAAGAACGAGCTCTGGCGAGAATGCGAAGAACTTTCTGACAAGACGAGGAAGACGACGACGACGACCAATAATGAGGTGTAAGTGCCAGGTGCCAGTTTTCGGCACCTCAATTTTCTGCCTCTTTACAACCAAATTGGGGACCTGAGTTTTTATACTTTCTTTTCGAGCACACCAGAAATTCCAATTTTCTTTTGCATCTCCACAATAGTTAATTTCTTTTCCTAATACCACTTGTTGCCAAACCTTTGATTTCAAAGCCAAATTGTAAAATTACATAGGTATTCTACATACCAATATTTTTTCAAAGTGTACCCTACTACTATGTTGGCATCTTCGACACTAATTATATTTATTTTCAGAAATGTTGAAATTTATTATTTTCTGAAATAACAAAATTTTGTGAAAGAAAATATTGAATTTTCAGGAATATCCTATAAATGAGAATTTCAAAATTAATTAATTATTCAACAAACACATGTGTCAAAGCTGCCAAGGTATTTTAATTAGTTATTGGAGTAAACGGCCTTTTTTGCAACAACAATGGGTATTTCAATAAGGTTGGCTCTGGATTTTATTTCATATTGTGAAGGTTCAATTCGGTTTTTTTATCTTCCCAAAGTTGCTAAAATACAATTGAGAAGAAATAAATTTAATATGCACACGGAAAAGAAAAATAATGGAGAAGGCATGCAACTTGTGCATTAGGATCGTCATTTAACCATATTAAAATTCCTCTTTTGGGGATATTAGGGTCCTTGTTCGACCATACTAAAGGTCCTCCATTTGAGGATTTGAGATGCTACCCCCATGATTTGTATAAGAGTCTACTCATAATTCAAAGAGCCCCAACAACAATTGTTCACAAATTCATAACTAATTGATTAAATGTTCAAAAAATTAGTTTCAACTTGGGTTGAGTTTTAAATCATCTTAAAGAGAAAATTGAATTAAAAATAAAAATAAAGTTTAATTTACTCAAAATGTCTATTGTGACAATTTTAGATGTTTTTACCTTTTAATAGTGCATCACATGCACTATTTAAAAACCCATGAAGGATTTCAACAATATGACTTTGTTTTCTATTCAACATCACATTAGCATTCCTTGTGTATTTTGACATTGAAAGATGTTAAGGATAGTGGTCAAGTGTTATGGTAATGACATCACACGTTTGTGTCTTGAGTTGGATTATGTGCATTTTTATATGCTTTTCTTCTCTTCAGGACACATTCATGAAGTGATGTGGATTTCAAGTTGGTTGTGTCAACAATCAAAACAATTAAAAGCATCACAACACTTTTCATCTTATTCAATCATAGTTACTTAGGTTCAAAACATATATATTGATAAAATTGCATTTTGAATATCCTAACAAAACTTTTGTTAATACCAAAATGTGATTTTTGTGGGACAAATAATTGAAATATATGATATTTGTTACAAATACACTCTCTCCTCACCTGAAAAAGGTCCAAAGAAAACTTAATTCACAATTCATTTGAAAAGCATTATCTTGGCTTGTACATCTTGTGACTAGAACATTTCTCCAGAAACTATCCAATATTTGATCACATTTGCACAAATGGTCAAGTTTTCCAAATTGTTCTTTAACTATAAACATGTGTAGTTTCAAAAGAATTTGAAAGTGGAAAGTTGGTTTCAGTGAATAGTTGTGTACTTATTATCATCAACATTGGTGTGCAAATATGACCATTTAAAGACACAATATGTGTAATATTTGATTTCATGATTTTTGTCTTTTTTGGAGTAGAGGGAGAAATTGAAATTGCCAACCAAATGTGGTTAGTGGTTATTTATTCTAATGTTGACAAGACAATGATGTGGTAATAACCTTTCTTGCATGTTCTAATTTCATATAGTAATGGTGAAAAACACACGAGAAAAACAACCACATCGTCATTCAATCTCATTTCACATTTGCCACATCCTAAGAGAAGTATAGCCTTACTTGACCCACATATCAGGCAATAATTTCAAAGAAATTCTAAATTGCTTGAAAACTTGCAAAATAGCCTAATTGTTAAAAAATTGACAAGTGCATAAGTTGGAGTTGATTTTATTCAATAGCTTTCTTACAATTCTCATCTTATATCTCACATTATTATCTTCAAAGTCTTTTGAAAGTGAAAAGACTATTGAGAGCAAGGACATCCTGATCAAAGGACAATAATGTCTTTGATCTGTTATTTTAAACACATCAACTCATGCTTTCAATTACGATTGCATTGTAGACATCCAAAACATCCTCAAACACAAAATATCCTCCACATGAGACTTTATATATATAATCCGATTTCAACTTAACAAACCCTTGCCCCTAGTTACGAATAGGCATTTGCTGATTTTGAAAAACTTGCCCCCAAAACTGGACTATGGTTTGCCAAAAATCAAAAAACTTGGCCCCGCCCTAGACTTGGCACTAAAATAGAGCCAAGGATTTTTTACTAAACACCAATCTGTGTGGGATTTACAAATCGGGCGGATTTTTGTGTTTGGGTGAAAACTTGCTTGTGTGGAATTAAAAAATTAGACAATTTTTTGTGTTAGGGTTTTCTTTTGAATTTTGTTATGCGTGTGCTTATACTTTCACCATTGTCACACTTTCTTGAATGCAACCTTGACAAGAGCACGTGAGGAGCACCATCGATTTTCTTTTGCTTTTATTCAAGAATTAACATGGTGGGCATTGAAGATGCATTGGAATTCAATGTGGAAGAAGGTTTTTTTGTAAAAATAAAAAATGTCTAATTTCTTCTTCATTTGACTTTGAGTTTTGCATTTTGTTTATGTTTTTGTCTCTTGGCTTCTGATTCTTTATTTTATGTTTTTATCAAGTTCAAATGTTTTTGTTTATAGGTCTACATAAACGTGAATTTGCGTCCAAATGCAACTTCACATCTCACCTTTCTTGCTTACTACTTCTACCACCTTGTTTTACCTTCTATTATTGTCGTAGAAGACCATGGAGTCTTTTTATTGTCATTAGTGTTAAGGCACAAAATATTAACATGCTTTGTGTTGTTGGCACACGTGTCACAAGGTGGAGTAACAATAGTGGTGTGGATGGACTAAAACAAGAAAGCTTGTTTGAGTTTGGCACTAATGTTGAGTTGGTGTTGACATTGAAGACCTTTTACTACAAGAAGCGTTTTTGGGGTCCCTGAAAAAGCAACTAGCTTCTTGGAAACCTCACCAAAGGACTTCAATAACTTGGGCCTTTTTCACAATAAACAATAATCAAAGTGTTAATCTAAAGCAAGGGATTGTTATTTGGTGAGCTTGTGAGCATGAGTGTGAGTGTGAACAAATGAGCAAATGAACAAGATCAAATTTTTTTGGAATATTTTGTTGACACATGGCACATAATATTGCATGATGTGGAGGAATATTTTGCCACATGTCCAAGGCTAAAAAAATTTAATAGATGAAAAATGAAAATGGATGGAAAAAATGTATGAAAAATGAATGAAAAAATTAAATGGATGAAAAAAATTTAATGAAAAAAAGGATGAACAATCTATGTTCGCAACTAAAAGTTATGTGTCAATCCAAACTCTACCTCTTCACAACCAAGAAATATGTGTCAACCGAAACACCACCTATTCATCTCCAAGAAATATGTTCCCGTTGGGAATTGCGACAATATGAGACCACACATTTTTAATACCATTTCAACCTGTTTTTATTTGAATTCAATCTTTCAAACATCTTATGTCTTAGAGTATTCTTGCTACTTGAAGGATAATATGGATGAAAAATAAAAACAAATGAACAAAAAGGATGAACAAAACCTATGCATAACCAAGAGTTGTGTGTCAATCCAAACTCTACCTCTTCACAACCGAGAGGTATGTGTCAATTCAAACACCACCTATTCATTTCTAAAAGGTCTATTCCCATTAGGTCTTGAGACAATATGAAATTGCACATTCTCTATACTATTTCAACTTGTTTTTTATTTGAATTCAATCTTTCAAACCTTTTATGTATTGGAGCATTCTTACTACTTGAAGAATAAAACTACATTTTTTCCTCCTCTCCACCAAAACTACCTAACTCCAACTTTTCTACAACTATAACCCATTTGCAATTTCTAAACATTTATTTTACAATGGTGAAAAGAAAATTCACAACAATGGTCACACCAAACACCTTGGAAACTATGATTAAATATATTTTAATCTCAAACATATTAAATAGAATATGTGAAATGATAAAAACACCTTTGGAATATCCAAAAGATCCCACCCTACTAGACCCTTTCAAATAGTTGTTAAAAATCAAAACATGGGGATTAGAATGGAAAAAGCAAATTGACAAAACAAATGAATGGGCAGCATGGCGATGGGCAAATGCAAAGATTAATAAAAAAAGTCTTACATTATTCAAACAAATTATAAACATTCTAAATGAGGATATGGAAGACTACCACTAGGCAATGTTTACACATGCCATGGATTTATTCCAAGAATGGGCAAGTTTGAAAAAACCAATTCCAGAACAATTTTTTACAAGCTTATTAAAAGATTTGTCGATAAAGGATTTAGTAACCCTCGGGGACCTCTTATCAACAAAATTTATGGAACCTAATAGACAACTTTATGCAATTCCAAGCAGGCAAGCTAGGTGCCACAAGATTTAAGGAACAAAGTGTTAAAACAACATGTGAATTGTCGAATGATAGGCCCAGCCTTGAAACCATGAAATGTTTATGATAGTAGAAAAAAAAACCTACAAACAATTGAAGGAGAAACCAAAATACCATTCTTAGTAATATTTTGTGGTTCAATAGACCTTTTGATATGAATTAGGGTTGAAGTTGAACATAGGAGTCACTTTGTTGAAAAATCTTGAAAAATCTTTGATTCTTGGAACTCCAAAAGACATATATACAATACCCATTCAATCCCTAAAACTCCAAAGGATGCATATATAGTACCTAATAAGTTTTTAGAACTCAACCGAAAGCCCATAAAAGATTCATACAATGATTACATTGTCATTACATTTCCAAAAAAAATTAATTACATTTTTTCATTCTCTATTATATGTTTGCATTTTTAACATGATCATTATCCACTTGCATTGATTATACCTCTAATATAATATTACAATCCTATTACCTTAATAAGATATTTGTATCCTCCCACCCAATATTATTAATTCACATATTTAATTACCTTACTCAGTATTAAAATTTCAATTGAATTTCTTCTAAAAATGATAAATAGATCACTAATTATTGGTGAGCTATTGCTAATAATTCAATGCATGATTACAAATGCATTGTTGCATTCAATTTTGGACACAATTTTTGAACAAATAGAACGACCATGGCAAGTTCTTCAAAACAACAATAAATTCGACCCTTTACGTGAACTATTAGAAATCAAGAAATGGAACAACCTACAAAAAGACAAAGTGATAACACAAATGAGTGGGCTATTCAGCAAAGGGCAACCGAAAAGACAAAAGAACAAGGTCCATTTATTGCCACAAATAAGCCAAGGTAGAACCCCTAATCAATAACACAGGATATTAAAGACTATCATTGGGTGATGTTTAAACATGAGATGGAATTCTTGAAACAACATGCAAGCCTTAAAAAGCCATTTCCAAAACATTATTTTACCAGCCTTTTCAAAGATTTATCAAATAAAGACTTGGTCATCCTATGTGAATTATTAGCAACAAAAATTGGAAAACCCAAAAAAAGACTTTATGCAACTTTAGGAAAGCAAGGCGAAGTCCCACAACACAAAAAAAACAAAGTCCTCCAACCGCTTACGAATTGACGAATGATTGAACCACCACCAAAACTAAAAGAAATGTGGGATAGTTATAAAAGACAACACCCAAACCCCTAACAATAAAATAATGTTTATTCAACCACACTATGTAATACAAACAATATTTGCAATGTTTATATGTAGAAATAAAATGTAATCAATGGAAATTTGATTGAAATAAAATGGATTCAGTTGCAATTATGGATTTAAATGTATTTTGTTAATAATAATTTTACTAAAACTAGAAGGACATTTGTGAAAATAGAAACATGAGGAAAAAAAGACCTTAAATGTGTACTATAATTGAGAAGCAAAACTAAAGAAATAATATGCAATTGGTACTTCTCACATAAAGGAAAAAATCAATGTGTTTAGTGTAAAAGATCTAGCAAAATCATTTTGTGATCTAAACAATGGTGTCAAATCTCAAGGTGAACAATGGATCTAAATGGCACATTCCAAAATATTGTGCATTAAATTAACAATCAACAAGGAAACATTTGCTATGTATTGTTGACATAAATAGTCACTGATCAAATAATAGAATGTAATAATTAATTGCCATAAATGTTAACATCTCACACACTAAAAGGGACGATAAAAACTTATAATTACAAAATAGACACAAATGTTTTTAATGATTGTATATAATGAGAAAGAGGCATGGTGGAAACATCAATTTTCCATTGCAAGTGTAGGTTTGAAATTGTGAGAAGGGCTACCAGAACGCATCGAAAAAGAATGTGCAAGAATACTAATTGTATGCCATAATGATACAAATGTTTGACCCAAATTTTGGAACAACTTGCGACAAGCTCTAAGGGACAATTTGTGGCCAACCAAACTAACAAACCAAAACTACAAGACCCATTTATTACACCAAGTAGAATATCTATTGGGGATGAACATAACGAATCAATATTCATTGGTAGAAACTCCATGCAAAAAGTGGCCATAAAATGAAAGTGACCCGGATAATGATGAATATGTTTACATTAGACATTAATTACAACATAGTTGTTGCTTTAATGACACATTTATAATAGTTCTAAAATAGTTGCCACATGTAACTACAATGCAATTCCTAAAAAATCAAACATGGTTAACTACATATGTATATACGATGTGTATAAATTATCATATATGTCGTAACCCTAGCCTTGGGCTCATGACCAAAGCAAAGGCTTTCAAAGGTGCGGGCCAAAAGTGAGCCCAATAGTCACATTTCATGTTCTCGAGAGTGCAAGAGAGTGTGAAGGAATGAACCCCCACATTCCCAAATGAGCTCCCACATTGGGAGTTGGAGTCCTAATGGACTCTCGGATCTTTAGGAGGCAATTATAAGGGTCAAAATTCATTAGATTAAGAAATTCCTTATATCATTGGAATTTTTTTGGAATGTAAATGTCTAAAATGGGTTCACATGACCCATTTGAGTACTTAAAACACAAGTTATGGCCAAAAGAAGGGTCGGGAGTCAAAATGTCAATTTGACTCCTGAACACTAAAAGTCAAGAATCGCTCCAATTTCCTTACGTGAAGGCGGCATGCCACATACCGTTGGAAAGCTCTCGATGAGGGCTACAACTTTGCCTTAGACTTCACCTCATCAGAGGTCTTCAAACAAAGTTATGCACCTCCAAAGCCGTGGGAGTCCCAATTTTGGGAATTTCAGGATTCCAACTTTGGAATCCCGAAACAAAATGACATTTGGGTGCTAGCCCCATGGCCAGGCATAGAGAATATTATAAAGGGGAAAGTGGTGGCTTCCCCCCAAGTCTAGGCCGTGGTGAGTCTTGTGAGTCCATGTTTGCCCATGGTTTGTTTGTGCACCAAAAATGCTCCAACTATGCACTAACCAACTTGTTTGCTTTGTGTAGGTCCATGTGAGTAATTGATTTTCTTGTCACTCTTCCTAGTCCCATCTCGAAACTCCAACAAACCCTTCTAACCCCAAAATGCTACAAGCTAGGGAGCATGCCCCAACTCCTTCTCCTTCCACTATTGTCACCTTTAGATTCGTAGTTGAGTCCATCAAGGAGCTTGGGGGTGCATCAATATAAAAGACCCAATTTTAACTCACTTGCAATTATAATATAACTAATCGATTTTTTGACATGACAATTTATTTATTAATACATCGTATTTCTAAGGGGATAATTGCATAATAGTTGTATACAAGTTTTTTTTGAGTTTTAATTGCAAGGCAATGTGGTTTTGGTGGATGCGATTTCTCATAGTGTTTGGAGAAGCCAAGATGTCCCCTTTTTAATTAGGTTGGGGCTGACATATTTGCACCCATGAACCAACTTCCCAGATGTGCCCCTTGGAATTTCTTTGGTGATGGTACTTCTGCCTTTATTTATAAGCCATTGGATCTAGATGTTTGGCCAAAATCAAGAAATGGGAAGAAGATTTGTCATCCTAGCACTTTCAAGCTATCCATTTTATAAGAAAACAAATGGGAGGTGGGATGAATTTTTGAAGCCACACTATTAACTCCCTCCAACATTCCTCCTATGAAATATGGACAGATTTACTCCTTCCTTTTGGGACCGCTAGAAAACCATAAGTAATATGAGGTAACAATTAATGATTACCTGGCTTGCAATTGGATGAATTTTTCTTCCATGATGGTTTCATCCTTTGGCAAGGATGGGCTATGGGTGCCATGGAAACCTTTGCATTATATTTTGTAAGATGCCACATATTTTGGGATTAGAGAACCATTCATCCACTATCCATCCTGGAGCTGAAATGGAGTTCATGGGTTATTATATAGTGCCAAAGTCCTAGAGGTAAATTAGGTTGTAATGTCATTAAATAGTTGTTAAATATGACTATTATGGGTTTTGTTCTTTTGGAATTTATTTTGCTACAAAAATGAAAATATTTTTCAGCATGATGTGTGAAGTGACTATTCACTAATTTTTCAAACATTTTCCCATTCCATCATTATGTGGACTTCTTACCCTTGGCTTACTGTGTGTCTTGACTTAACTTACACAAGTTATTGTTTCATCCTTTTACATTGTAATGTAACTCCTTAACTTACACAAGTTATTGTTTCATCCTTTTACATTGTAATGTAGCTCCTTCATGTTTTGCCTTTAACACCTTTTTTTACAATGAAGTTGGACATGAAAATTATCACTAGTAGAATTCAGCCAAAATGTAACCACTCCATTTATGACTACATGCGACTTGTAGTCGTTTGCAACTAAATTTGAAAATACTTACAACTACACGACCAACTTTCAACTATTTTTGTCATTTTCACAACTATGATGCAACTATTAAAAATTTCATCCTATTGGTTGCATCAATTTTACATTTATTTTCATCCATTAATAGGTTGATATGTCCCATTAG
>Ga0116227_10007626_pt1 | contig 20981 bp, 13 predicted proteins | sample S1TSphgellanicum_FD_89693 | JGI IMG/M metagenome (GOLD analysis project Ga0116227, IMG submission 89693) | Host-associated microbial communities from peat moss isolated from Minnesota, USA - S1T2_Fb - Sphagnum magellanicum MG | ecosystem: Host-associated > Plants > Peat moss > Unclassified...
ATATTCAATCTATCAAATGAAAGTAAGTATGTGGGAAAATTGTTGCACCCCCCCCCCCCCCCCCCCCCCCGTCTTTATTGTGATATGCAAGTTTGGACCTCATGGAAAACAACCTCACCCGATTATAGGCCATTTTTTTGGGCTAAAATTAGAATGCAAGACTAGATGGACATGACTTTCCATAGGGGATAACAATTTTTCACAAATAAATAATAGTTAACAATGCCATTTTTACTTTTTACATTAAAAATATTTATTATATTATAAACTACAATTTTACTTAAACATCATGTACATTATATGCCATTTTTATGTGATAAAAAATTCTTGACATTTAAAAATTTCTAAGATAATCTTTTGAATTTTTTGAGTTTTAGAATTCCACATTTTAAAAAAATTAAAAAGGTTTTTTGAATGTAGTTGATAGGTTCTTATAATCTTTTTTTTAAAACCATCAATGTTATTATAATGTTGGTCATTTTGAAAGTGCTTTGCAAAATTATCTCCTTATGACACAATAGTTGTTGGCTTTCAAAAGTTTGAAATTAAGACCTAAACCTAAAATTGAATCAAATAAATTTTTTATTTGATTTTTTTGAAATTGATATGAATAAAATAATAAAATCTAAGTTGATCTTTGATTTTGAGTGGTTATTAATCAACATTTGACATGTTTTTTGGCTCCTTGGAATGTGTTTGGACATAAGTGTGTTTGAACATTATTTTTTTCTCTTCATGTTTTTACATCTATTTATAGGTTTGGATTTTGTGATAGAGGTGAATAGATAAACATCTTTGTTCGACTTATTTTTTGTAATGTTTGAAATTTCAAATTGATTTTTTAAAAATCTTCGCTAGACCAAGCTTCCATAAGAGATTGAGGTTTGTTGATATTACCAAAGAAAACACATGTGAGATTATGATAATTTTCAACCAAAACAAAAAAAAACTCCCATTCATTAGTGAACTCCCAAAGCCTTCATATTTACTTCATGAATTAAGACAATTTATTTTTGTTATTTTAAGAAAAAAAACTACAATCAAATTTTAAAAATTTGCTCCAAACTTGTGGTCTATAGAAAAATCAAAAATGTATTGGCTTTCATGGCTATTGAACCCAAATCTTTATTCTTTTCATGATATTGGATAGAAATACAATTGACCCTTTTAGGATCCACCTTTTACCTTGCTTGGCTTGCTTTCCATATCTAGAATTTTTTTTAATGCAACAAAAAGTGCTCAATTCGGTAGGTGTTTGGTGTAAGGGTGTTCAATGATAGGTGATGAGTGAACTAAAACAAATTAAAATTTAAAGCTTAAACTTTTTATTGTTGCATCTTTGCCTTTGGAATACAAAGAAATTTTGTAAAGCCCTAGTTGGCCACCCATCATGTTTCTTTTTTTTGACACAAAAGGAAAATCCATTGTAAAAAGAGAACCAATACACCACAAGGCCAGGGGGACACCCAACCTTGGCACCAATAACCACACACCTACCAAAGGAAACTACTATTAGTGTAAGGTGGTTGATAGCATCACCAAACTTTACACCTATCCCTAGAGCAAATGACATGGTGTGGACCCCACACCTTGTCAAAAGCCTCCAACAAGCTAGCCTCATTAGTTAGTTTGGTCTTAATATTTTAGAGTGTATGTTGCCACTCCAATCTACCATAATCCAAAAAACCATCCCACATCACTTTCTTAAGTTTGTTATCGTGCCATATAGCACCATTGAAACTTAGATCATTCCTTTCAAGCCAAATTGACCATAGGGTAACACTTTTAACTAAGGACCAAAGAAGGTTGAATTTTCTAAATTTGCTAGGCAATTTCTTATTAAACATACATTGTTCAAGACTGAGGGGCCTCCAAGTCAAGCTAGAGTCTATGGGAGACTTGAAACTATACAAAAATGAGAAGGCTTGTTCCCATGGTGTCCTAGTTTGAAGACATTGCCAAAACCTATGCATGATGGTTTCTAGGGTTCCATGTTCACAAGAGGGACAATTTACTTGGATGTTGTGGTTTACTTTTGCCCTCCAAGCATTTACAACAAGGGTTTTGTGCCACAAAGACCAAAGGAAACTTGCCTCCTTTTTGTTCCTTCTCTTGGCCCAAACATTTCACCTTTTAGCTTGAAGTATGGTGAGAGGACTTGATTCCATTTTTCAAACACATTTCTTGAGAGAATTTCCCTTAGGTTGAGCAACTTTTGACCTTCCATAGCATTATAATTCATTAGCTCCCTCTGCCCCTTCCAATTCCATAAACCATGATCAAAACCTAGGTCCTCAATGGCACCAAAGAATAATCCAAACAAACTACCATTTGTTCTAGCTTTGATGCATACTCTAACCTTTTTCAAGGTATGAGAAAATAACAAACCTCTAACGATGGGCTAGAGTAACCCAGAATGCAATCCCATTTTGTAAACATGTACCCCATTAGGCACCTCCATCTCTTGTTGTAAATCACCATCTATTGTTGGTATAAACTCCTTAAATGTGCAAAAGACCCCAATTGGATCTTGTGACATATCCTCAAAAATGTCAAGCCATTCATCACACCTAGCCTCCATAGAGGGGTTTGTCATTTTTGTGACCTAGATCTTTGGGACACAATCTAACATCCGCTACCATATGCATTGTTCATTGGCTTCAACCTAAAACCTATTTTTAGCTTCTTTTCAAGAGTGGAATCCATTCAAGTTTGGGTACCACAATGTGCAAGTCTCCTACTTGTTGTAGCCTTATTGTGTGTATTTCTTGAGCACAAAGTATGAAGGTACCATACTTTGAACCCCTAAAATTGGAATCCCACCATAACTTAACCATACTTTAAAACTTTAACAAGAAACATGTCCCTTGACCATAACCCAATTAATATATGGGCTCCAATTCTTGTGTCGGGAAAGCTTACATTTAGTTTATTTAATCATAAGCAAGGATTTGAGGTTTGAGCCCTTTAGTTCCAAGGTAATAAAAACCCACTTACATAACAAAGTTGAGAGAGTGTCTTCTAGGTCAGTTAGGCCCAACCTTCTAATGTTTTTATGTGCACAACAATCCCCCTAATTGACCTTCACTTTTGCATGATGATCATTTCCACCCCATTGAAAGTTCTTTAATAAAGTTCTTGATTTTTTTTTGTACCTCCCTAGACCTTAATGAAAAACCATAGTGTAGATGCCAAGTTGATGACTATAGCCTTACCAATAAGAGGCAAATGGAGAGTGCTTTAATACCTATGTTTTTTTTGTAAATTTTCAATCATGAAAACATCCACCTCCTTGGAATCTAAATTCAACCCAAAAGCCACCCCCAATAGTTTAGCAAGTTCCCCATCCTTTCACCCACTTCCACTTAAATTCCTTTGTCCACTTAGGTTTTTGTTTCTCTTTCTTGCTATTCCAGTAGGCCATGGATTTGTTCTAGATGATATCCAATCCGCTTATAAAAATATATAGTTTAGTAACTATATTATAGTCCATAGATTCCCTTCCTCTCCTTTCACATAAATTGTAATGTCATCCACATATTGAGATTATGTATGTTGCCAACTTGTACACCCAAGATGAAATATCCCTTTTATTACTCCCTTATAGTTTCCTTCATCATGAAGTTAAGAACTTCTCCAGCTAAAATGAAAAGGTAAGGAACCAAATGGCATCCTTGCTTTACCCTTTGTTCCACTTTAAAAGAATTGTGTAATGCCCCCATTGATACAAATTGTTGCTTATGCGTTTTAATTTGAAACAAGACCTTCACCATGTTTATGAATTCAACTGCCATCCCCACTTTTTCTAGTGCCATGAATAAAAAGCCCCAACTTACTAAATGTTATATGCCTTCACAAAATCCAATTTAAGAAAAACTAAAGGTTGGTTAGACCGCTAAGCCCAATTTATGGTTTCTTGCATTAGCAATATGTTGTCAAGAATATACTTCATAATTGGGAGGAAGGTTGTTTGGTCGGTATCCACCACCTCCATCAAGACATTTTGAAATTTTAAGTACAATGTTTTAGTGCAGATCTTGTACGCCACATTCAAGAGGGTATGTGGGATGCCAATTCCTTAAATTTTCCTTCTTTTTGGCCTTGAACAAAAGAGTTATCATCCCCTTGTTAACCCTTTTAAGAAATCATCCCACTTGCATTGTTGCTTTGATCATTTGTGAAAATTCCTCTCTTATTACCTCCCAAAAAAAAAGGTAAAACTCTACCACAACCCCATATGGGCCTAGTGATTTGTTTATGGCCATGGACTTTGTGGCTAGCTGAAGTTCTTCCATTGAAATTGGCATTGCTAGCCTATCATTCAATTGACTATAAAACTTTTTGGGTAATGATTCCAAAACCCTAAATCTCATTTTTATTTGTTCCAAAGTTTCTTCCTTAACTTGGTGCAATTTCTTGTAAAAATTGCAATAAATAATTTCTAAATCCTCCTATCTAGATATCACATTACCATCCCCATCTCTTAGAGCAAAAATCAAAGTTTTATTAGATTATGGTTTGATAGCTAAAAAAAATTATTTAGATATCGTATTACCTAATTGTTTTTGCCTAATTCTTGCCCACAACCATTGTCCTAAAGCTTTCACATCTTCTAACTCTTGTTTTTTACTTTTCAAACTTCCCACCTAGAACTATTTCAATTTGTTTTGGACTAACTTTTGTAAATCTAATTTTGTTATTTTTAACTTCTGTCTAAGTGCAACTTCCTCCCTTCAAAATTATATGGCTTTGTTTTTGCAAAATCCCTTGTAAAACCTAATTACTTTATGCATTTTTGTGACAAAAGTGGCTCCCTTTGGTTGAAATTGTCAAATTTGTTGGATTTGCTCCTTGACTTCCTCAAAATGCCTTGTATTCATTTTCTAACAAGACCTCCTTGTTGGTCTCTGCATCAAATCCATGGCATAGGATATGGGGTGGTGATCAAATCTAACCCCATCCCCCCTATTGTATAATGGGCAACCCTATTAACTTGGTTTTGGAAAAGGCCCTTAGCGATGTAAACCCTATTTAATCTAACCATGATTATTTCCTCTCCAAGTTTTTGATTATCCCATGAAAATCTTATATTGTTTTTTATTCTTGGAGGTTCATGAAGATCAAGGGCATATTTTAAGGCTTCCCAAGAAAACCTTTCTTTGTTAGAAATTAATTTCCCACAAAAGGAGGATTTGTCCTCTTTTCCTTCCACCATGTTTAGGTCACCGCAAAGGAACCAAAAGCAATCCCTTGACACCTTCTCTTCAATTGCCTCCCAAACATTCCCTCCATTTGCTAGATTATTTGGTGCATACACATTGATTATGCCCAAGTCCCCACAAGGTAGCCCTTTAGATTAGGTTCATTTGCACCTTTTAGAGGAGTGGATGACTTGTTTCTTGCGGCCATCTTCAATGCTCTAATTGAATTCTCTTTGTTTGCATTGCTACACTCACTTGTTTATTCCAAAATTGAACCAAACATTTTTGGGTTCTACTTTGTTGTTTCTTTCCTCCTATTTAGATCTTTTAGGGCACCTATATTACTAGGTTTATTACTTACAAATTTTGAAGTATCCTTGTCTTACCTTAAATGGCCTAAAGGTAACTATGTGGTTTGTGCATCTTCACTAGTAGAAATTGGCCAAAATGTAACCACTCTATTTGTGACTACATGCAATTATTAGTTATTTGCAACTACATTTGAACATTTTTGCAACTATTTCTTTTGTTGGTCATATTTGCAATTACATTGCAACTAATTTGCGATTATTTTGATGTTCATCCTTACATGTGAACAACATTTGATTTGGTTTCCATCCAAGAAAAAACAATTTATGTTCCATTAATTACAAATGTGACCAATTTAGTTACAACCATATGAATATACAAAGGTGTATTTTGTGAATTCCAAGGAATATAGTTGGGTGTATTAGGATTTATAAATGTAAATTTGAAATGTATATGAACAACCATATTACATGTGTATTCAAATATTATTATTAGCATAAATGGCTTTGATATTATGGTTACACTAATTAACGTATATTTTGAATATATTAAAATTTTATGTAAGATATTTACCAAATATATTGTGCCCATATTACAAGTTTATCCACACCATCTTATTATACTTCTTAAATTTATTACAAATGACATTTAATAATAATATTATTATGTATTTACATTAAATACATGTAATAAAAAACTAAAATTTGAAATCATCTTTGACTATTTTTTTAAAATAATAATATTTTATTACATAGTGATCATAATGATGATTATATTAGAATGATAAGATAAATAATTATCTAATTATTAAAAATCTAATATAATATTATATTATTATTATATTATTTTCAAATGACTAATGTACTTATAAGAATTATTTTTTAAACAATAATAATAATAAATCATAATAGTTTTAAAAATTGACACAATCATATATAATAATAATAATAATAATATAGCTAACCTAGGCTAGCTACAAATTATATTATTATTATTATTATAAGTAATCAATTATGAAGTATTACTATATTATAATAATTACCAAGAATTATTAATATACATTTGAAAGTTTTTATATTTCAAAATTTTAATTATTTCATTAATTATGAATTACTCAATGATTATACTCAATTGCTGATATGTAATTTTTATTTTCAGTTTTATTATTTTACAATAATTACTGTGGTAGTTAGAATGGAAATCTAATAAATTATTATACAAATGCAGAATTTATTTTCGAAGGAAAAATGCACTTATTAGAAATAAAACATATTTATTGTAATAGTTCATAAATAGCTATAATGAGTGAAGTAATAATATGAATAATAACAATAAAATAGTTAACCTTGGCCACCAACTAGTTACAATAATAATTAAATTAATGTTATTTTTACTATTAAATATTTACATTTTTATTTATTATTAACTAGAAAAATGAAAATAATAATGGGAATAATTATGATAAAATAGTTAGCCTATGCTACGTTTTAATTATTATTAAATTAAAAACACTAGTACTCAATATTTATAATTAATAGTTAATAATTATTAATTACTGAATATTTCAGTTATTATAATAATTTATTTGGTTAGAAAATTATCAATTAGTTATTGATAATTAGATAATTGTTAAAATATTAGCTAGTTACTAGTTAACTAAATTGGTTGATAGATCATTATAGTTAATATATAATTAAAAAAAATAAATATTATTATTTTATATAGCTAATTAATTAATTAATATTTATAATACATGATAATAAAAATAATTGAGTAATCATAATATATTGATGCTTATTACTATAAATAATTAGTTAGTTTCTAGTTTAGTTGTTAAGTAATTAATTAACAAGATTATTAGTTTATTTGTCTATATGTTATTCAAGATGCACAAGGTGGTAGTTGAATTCACCTAAGAATGTTGGGTCAAATTCCATTATTCATAACACTTTTCACCATTTTGGAAGTTTTTTTGGTTTTTAAGTGTGTTCATTTGGATGATGTTGAAATCACTCCTCCATTCCTTAAAAGTGAATTAAATGCATTCAGAGAAGGATGATTATTCTCCAAAGCAACACCTACCAAAGTTGCAACAACTTTTGTGTTTGTTATAACTTCTAGTTAGGTCCCTTTAACTATTGTAGTTGGTTCCTAAAGTTCATCACCACCCTTTGTTTTGTTTTCTAAACATAATTTTAAAACTTTGCTAATGGTCTTTTACTACCTCCCAATTTTCTAGTAGACCATGCCATGGGTGTTATTTCTCCAGGTTTGAGTCATTCTTTGTTTACTTGCATGCCATCTAACAACTTATTGGGAACCTCCAAGTGCATTGTGTTAACTTTCCCATTTCTAGGGCTAGTAGCCACTACTACTTGTTGATTGTCCAACGTTCAAAGAAGTTTTATAGAACTTTGTCCCAACCACATATGAACTTGAGAAAGTAGGAAAGAGAGCTCCAATGACCTAGGTCATGGAGGATGTTAACATGATAAAGGCGAACAAAATTATGGAGATCCTTCGAGCTTCATCATCCCAAGTAGGAAGGGTCAACCCATTCAAACCCTTGATAGGAGAGGTGCTACCAATTAGAGTATACCATAATCACCAAAACTTGTTAATTCAGGAGTTCAACTGGGTGCCAAAAGAGGAATTGCTAACTAACATTCTTCAACAAGAAATCAAATATCACTTTCAACACATGATAATTGCAAGTTTTGTTAGACCTAAAATTCCTATCCATTACATTGTTGATTGGGTGGGGCTTATGAATGTGATGGTGAAGATTGGGGTGATCAATTTCTAAATGGATGCAGGGAGGGGTTTCATATTTTCAGCTCCACAACAATTGAAGGCACCAAAAAGTTACTAATGTTGACTACACATAGTAGTACATTATGGGGTACTACGATTTACTAGGAATGGATGTTTGGCTTCAATCTTGAACTCCCACAAGGGTTGAGGATCCATGTTTAGTGCACTTTCAAAATGCTCCCATTGGAATATAGACCATTGGAAGCAAAAATTGCTATTCAATTTTTGAAAAAATCCTATCAAATGCCACTTTTGTGGCAATTTGAAACATTTTCTAAGAGATTGCAAACCTTTCTTCCCTTGTAAGACCTTGATCGAACGGTCCAAAGGGTTGTACAACTAACAACAATATAACATAGAAAGGAGGGAGCATAAAAAGGTTCCTAACACAAATGAAACACAACCCAACATAAACAAAGGGAAGAGAATGGGTCTTGTGGCAAAGCAAAATCCGCATAACCAAAGGGCTAGGCCATTAGTTAATGCAAATGGGTTCACCAAAATAATCAAAAAGAGAAGTTAGGACAAGGCCAAAGAAAACACTATCAAGAAAAGATCATCCATTCCGGATAAAGGGGGGTCTAAAAAATGATGATATGGATCTTTGGAAGGAGGAATACCACATTCAAGAGAAGTGATTTGGAAATGGCTACTCATCATGCTTTAAATCACTCAAAACGAACTAAAAGTGAGAAAAATATGAGATTGGAACTAGAGGCAAGTCTAGAGTCATTTAAAAAAAAAATTGAAGCAAACTATCATTCATGTTTTTCCTATGTTTTATGTGTCGCTCTTTTACTTGTGACGCTCAAAGAACATTTGTAGCCCTCCAATTTGCACATCAAATGACACAAAAATCGCTCAACTTGATTAAGGAATGAGGAAAATAGTGAAAAATGTTCAATGATAAGTATGTGTTTGGTGATGGGTGGTTCTACCGTATGGCAATTCATAACTTTGTGTGAAAAACCTAAACAATACCAGTCAGAACTTACCCACCAGCCTGAGACACTAGCCTTTTAGGATATCATCTAGACTGAACTAGCAATCACCAATGCACCAATTGGCTATACTATCCATTTGATGGGTTACATTTTTTCAATCAACACTACATGGGGTTCATCATAGTCCATTTCATTTCATTGTTGACCATTGTATTTTTTCTTTTTTGGTTTGTTTTTTATTGTTTTTTCCCTGGATCTGACTTCACACATAGTTACCCTACTCATCTTCCTACCTTCATAAGTATTGTACCAACTTTGGTACCTTACTAATTATCCCTTACTAACATAACTACCCTAATAACTAGTTATCCTACTAACTTAACTACTATATTAACTACCTTCCCTATTAACCTAACTATCTTGGTAACTACATACCTTGTTGACTTAACTTCTTTATTGACTTAACCATTGTATTAACTACTTATCCTACTAACCTAGCTACTTTACTATTTAACAACCTTATATACACAACCACCTTATTGACATAAGTATTCTACAAACCTAGCCACCTTGATAAGGTAACTTGTTTCTTATGTATTAAGTTATCTACCTCGTTACTTTATTACAATAATTTTCTTCCTACCTATTAATTTGCCTACCTACATGCCTACCTACCTTAGTAACCTATCTACCTTGCTCATTGAACTTCCTTTCTATTTACTAACCTATCTACTAACCCAATTACCTATTTACCTACCTATGCACCCACCTTCTTACTTACCACTATGTTTATTTACCTACCTATGGTTTTTACATAGCCAAATACCTAATTACCTACTCATTTTTTCCACCCCCCTTGTCCAATCCTACCTATCAATTTATTAAGGTTCACCTAGTTCATGGATGATGAACATAGGTCCCCATATGTAGGTATTACAAACAATTTAGAATGGAAATAATGTCATAATTGCAACCATTTTGGTTTAATTAATGCATCTTTTATTAAATTTTTTTTACCTAATTTAATTATGGAATGGACATTATAATACATCTTTTCATGTAATTATTATAAGTATGTACTATTAGATTATGGATTAAGTTTAAGGTTGAGACACATAAATTAGTTAGCAAGTTTTTCACACAAATCTATAGTAATTAACTTAAACTAGGCTAGATTTGGGGGAAATTTTTAGGGTTTAAACACATGTGAAGTAATACAATTTCATTTTATATCTTCTTCAAAGAAAATGGAAAGAAATTAGCTTGGAGATATCACACAAAGGTAAGAGACATATTTTCTCTTTAGGTTTTTTACGATTTTTTTTGTTTTTGTTTTCGAAGATTAAGGTTTTTGTTTTTAATCAATAAGTGTTTGTAATTTAAAAGCTTTAAAATTTGGTTTTTAGATTTCTTCCTATGTTCTTTAAAAAATATTTGTTTTGCATTATATAATTTGTATGTTTTGCATAGTTTTTTGGGTCTAAGGCATATATCATTAAGACTTTTTTTTGTTAAAGTTTGTATAGTTAGGGTTGTGTAATAGGGCTTATGGAAAAATATCATTTGGATTTTTAGGGTTATGCCTTATGATTTAATGTTAAAGACTTTGGTTCATATATATCAAAGCTTAAAATTTATACTTTAGACTTTGTTCATTTTATTGGTTTTTGATCTTATCACTTGTTTTGATCTATAACATAATTATGAATATCCTTTGTTTCCATATGTTCCATAGTTGTTAAAGTTTAATATTTTTTAGCCCACTTTTGTTTAAATATAATACCTGTATCATATTGTGATAATTCATTAACCATGAAACATAAAAATAATTTTAAATATTTGACTCTTCACCAATACATCATGAATTCATATTTTCAAAATTATTTGTTCACCTTATAGTATGACTTAACATATATAAAAATGAACATAATGCAAAATTGGTCACATTAACGGTATAGGGGGTTAGGGTTTAGTGTAAAATTTATTACTTAATGTTAGAATTATGGTTTAGGTTTAGAGTTTGGGACATATAATTTAATTAACATTTTTTTTACAATTTATAATAATTAAAATAAATTTAAGGTTCTTTTTAGGCGAAATTTTTAGGGCTTAAGCATATGTAAAATAATAATAATAATTATATATATATATATAAAGTGAAAAAATTTAGGTTGGAGATATTATTAAATGATAAAAGTTTTTTTTTTTTTTGGGGTGTTTTGTTACAAATTTTATTTAATTATTCAAAAAATTAAAGCTAAATTTATAATTGATGAAAATATGTACATGTATAGGTAATGCAAAATTATATGAATACTTAGCCCTAAATGTAATACCCATATTCAAGTTCATTTTGATATAACCCATAGGTGATTTAAATAACCTGAGTTACAAACCTAACCTTAAACACAATTTGGGTGGCCTTTGAATGTAGACCAAGGCTTATATGTAATACCTACATGCCAATTCATTATGAAATAATCAAATAATCCATAGGTGATTTAAGTAACCTTAAGTGAAAAATCAACCTTAAATGCAATACCCACATGTAAAGTCACTTCAAAATAACCAATAAATGGTTTGGGTACCCAAATATATGTTTTTTTATATACTTAAATTAATTTATGACAATTAATTATCATGAATAATTATTTAAAATAATGATTTGAATAACTTATCAACATTAAAAAAATCTTGATTAAAATAATAAATTAAATATCAAATCATCAATTTGATTTTTAGATCTAAATTTTAATTATTTGAATAATTGAGGTTCAACCAAATAATCAATCAACTAATATTAAGAAAAAAATGATGGTCTAAATATGATAATCAATCATTGACATTATTTGAAATAAATTTTTAATAATTCTTTAATTATGACATTATTTGTTGATACTTAGATTAGATTATTGAGTCATATGAATCCCGTAAATATTGTAATGGAAACCTATATGCGGGTATTGCAAAAGATGTTGAAATCAACAACTATTTACGGACCTATATGCGAGTATTGCAATGAATCTTTAAAAAATCAACTTCTATTTATAAAACTTAGAAACAGGTATTGCAATGGATGTAAAAAGCTAGGAACTATTTACGAGACCTATATGCAGTTATTGCATATTTGAAATGGCCTTATGGAAATTATAATAAAAAGGATGTAAGTATTGCATGTTTAGTTTCATGATAATGCCAATAAATTAATTAAAATGTGGGTATTGTTTTAAAAATCTTTAAGTGATGTCAGTTCTAATACATTAAATGTAGGTATTGCACAATGTTCATTTTGATATTTTAAAAACTTACACAAATTAATTATAAAATGTGCATATATGATTATTTAAATTTTAATTATTACATCTAAAACACCAAAAAAATGATAAAAAAGAAGACATATATGATTAACCATATACTCGTCAAATTAGTGTGACTAAAAGAAAATATTATACTGATAAAATATGTAAAAAAAATGGGTGGATTAAAAAATGTTAAAGAACCCAATGAAAAAACAGGGTTTTCTATAATATATCAAAGGGCCAAAGTTCAAAAAGTGGGTAGTCCAAAAAATGAACTAGTTAACTATATAAAGTGGAACGTAAAACCATATCATTATTTACAATGCCATGTTTAACTCTGTAAATAATAATAGCATTTGTAACCCTTACTATATGACAAGTAATGTACAAATGGTGACATCGCATTTCAACATGAACTAATTTATAACAAACTTTTCCTTTGTTTTGCCTTGAATTTTATGAACACCAAAAAATCACAAAATTAAAACCTAACACACTTTGGATGAAACAAAATTATTAAAAAAAAACATTGATTATTATTTTTTCTTACCTTCCATGAATCATTTTAGATTCATGGAAATTTAATATAACTATCAATTCTTGTATCTGGTTCGTTTTAGTGGACTCTTAATCTTAATTTTTGACATCCCATGCCATCGTCATGCATATGCAGAACGGATGGATTAAATCATCTTTTATAAATATTCATCCTTCTCCATTCGTGATGTTGCATTTCGAAGCAAACTTCCCATGCTTTAAGCACTAAAACCCAACATTTGCAATGGTTACTTTGAAGCTAATTTGATCAAAGTTAGTTTTGGTAATGTTGGACATTGTTCTGTAACAATTACTATCTTATTCCACTTGCGTTGAGCTTTAACATGGACACAATTAATAATCTTTTCATCATTTCGCCTCTGCACGGCCATAGCATCTCCCAAGATGCGAGTGTTCATTTTAGCATGGTCTTGATGTTAGGGACTTCCTTCAGAAGTTGAAAACCTCCCAAGTTTAACCTTTTTTGCCACTAAGCCATGCACTTCCTTCAAATGCTTGGTCAACAACCATTTGGCATAATATGCAATAATGTAAGTGTCAATTTTTACACTTCCATTTCGACCCAACTTTCATCCATTCTTTGTTTTTCCAAGCCATATTAAATGGACAAGGGGGTGTCGATGGCTGAGAGGCTTGGTTGGTTTCAAGTTCCAAACCTAAACCAAAAACTATAAAAACAAATAAATCCTTATTTTGTAATAAAAAAACTTTAATTAGATATAATAACTATAAATTTTAACCTTTTAAAAATATTGTAATAATTTTTTTTGAAAAAAAATCTCACACCTTCCAACAAATGATAAAAGGCATAGGTATAATTAAATTTAAATCTTTTTTTATAATTTTTTTTTCTACATTTGATCAATGTATGTAGATTTTAAAACAATCTAACCCAACATTTCTCAATCAAAATTCCCAATCTATATTGGAAGGGATTTCATTATTTGAATTGCAAACAACAACCATTGCCAACTTTAAGTCACATGGATTGCTTGATTCATCAATTCCTGGTTTTAATGGAACAACATTTTGTTCCCCAATTGTCCATTCTAGTGAAATAACATTTCGCTTTTGAGCTTCCAAATCACCACCAACTTTCTTTAGTCTCCTTCTTTTAATCACTATAACCTTAAAACCACCAGATCATTATTAATTGTCAATTCTATTGAACAATTAACAATTATTCGCAACAAAAGGACTAGAAAAGAAGATAAAAAAGAAGAAAAGCAAGCTAAGAGAAAAAGAAAAAAATAAAGAAGGGTTTAGGGTTCAATAAACCATAACCTTCTTTGCAGCAAAACATTTGAAAAAGGCGACGACAGTTGCTATTGCTTTCTTTGCAATAACACCAACAAAAGAAAATAAAAATGATGGCAACAAGCTTGTTGTTGCCACCCATTTTTGCTTCAAGCAATTTTTAAAAAATTAAGGGCGAGACAACAAGCTTGTTGATGTTGCCTTGTTCGCAATAACAACAAGAGAAGAAAAAAAATGCGACGGCAACAAGCTTGCTACCATCATTTTCTTTGTTTCAAGCAAAAAGAAGGAAAAATTGGATGAGGACAACAAGCTTGTTGCTGTCGCTTTGTTCACAACAAAAAACAAAAGAAAAAAGAAGAAGACCACACACTTATGCCATCACCTTTTTCATTTCAAATAGAAACAAAAAGAAAGAAAGAAAAAGTGGATGGTGTTTTCTTCTTCTCAAACAAGAAAAAAGAAAAAAAAACACAAAGAAAAAAAGCCCATAGAAAAGAAAAAAAATGCAAAGAAAGGAGAGAGCTTACCTTTCTTGTCTTCTTCTGCAGCAGAAGAAAAGAAAAAAAACAGAGAGGAAAAAAAACCATAGAGAAGAAAAAAATGTAAAAAAAGGAGAAAATTTTTCTTCCGCTCTTACATATGGGATGAAGCTTCCTCTTGCCTTCTCCTCTCCACCTTCCTCAAGCCTTGTGTCTCGCATCTCCTTAGAGCTCTATGCTACTCAAGCTTGAGAGCTTTCCCAAGCTTTGGAGATGGAGTGAGTGGGAAATGAGGTGAGGGAGGTAGGATGGGGGAGGTAGGTAGGAGGGAAAATTTTGGGGTAGAGAAGGGGGCTGAAAAATCCCTGGGCAAGGGAAGAGGATGTGTTTTTGGTTCATCCCAAAATGGCTTGAATGGCCTCATCCTGAACTAGTGCAATGGCAGCTGCTGGTTCACTCCAGCCATGTCCTAACTTCCGACTGGTGGAAGTTAACCACCAACCTGTCCATCTTTTCAATTTTGTCTTTTTCTGCTATAGTTGATGAGGGAAACTAATTGGCTGCACTTTACATAGGGGAAGGTGAGGCCTTGTCCTGAGGCCGGTATGATGCAACGGTCTTTCAAAAAACACCACTGCAACTTCAACCAGTTCTAGCCCTAATGGAGGAACCACTTGCCATTCTTTTGATGAGCAGACTGGGCTTTTGAAAATTTTCATAATCACAGAACCTTTGGGTTCTGTTTGTCTCATGTTTTCAGAATCCAAAGGGAATCCCATGTGCAATTTTTATGCCTTGTAAAAGAGGCCCTTGGGGGTGAGCTTTACAGGAATTGGGCCCATGCTTGGCTCTGTCTTGCAGTTCCCTTACTCCCCTAAAGCCTGCCCCTGGGACTGGGGCTGAGCCTTACTGGAAATTGGGCCCCGCTTGGCTGTGCCTTGCAGTTCCCAGAATCCCCTAAAGCCCACCCCTGGGACTGTACCTTATAATTTGTTCCTTTGCCCCTTTGTGACTCTGTTTGGGTTTTGCTCTGTGGCTTTGACTTGGGTCCTCTCTCTTTGTTCTTCCTTTCCTTTCCCCTTGGCTGGGTGCTTTGTTTAATGGAGCTTGGCAAGGGTTCATCGTTTAGGTCCATTAGAGTTTCAAGTGTAAACTGCACTTTAATAAGTTTGTGGCACTCTTTATATTTCCTTCCTTGTTTGGGGGCAATAGTTGGCCATGCAGATGCAGAAAGCAAGTGTTGGTTTTTGAGAGATTGTTTCTAAGTAATGGTTCTCCAACATTTTCCCTTTTAAAAAAAATCATTTTGGGGATTATTATTATTATTTTTTGGCATGCTATGCAATGATTTTTCTTTCACATTTTTGATTTCACAAAAGTGTCAAAATTTTGCAAAAAAAAATAAAAATCTACTTCAAGTTTTTTTTTGACCCTTTTTTTCTAGTGTTGGTCTGTTGTCAACTTTTGAACATATCAATCTGGTTTTGGGAGGGGACTTGTATAGGCACCTTTTAACATTTTCCAAACCAACTTGATCCTGGAATACCTTACCCTAAGGTCAGTTTTGTCATTAAATAATTCTCAAAATAGTGAAATGAAATTTTGTGAAAATATGAAGTTGACATGTTGAAAATCATCATAATTTATCATATGCCACATTCTGAATAATTTCATTATTCATATCACAATATTATAGGAGATGATGAAAATATATATAATTTCAAATTTAAAAAACGAATTCCATTTTTAAAAAAAATTATTTGTTTTGTCAATGTGGAAACTGACCCTAGTCTACGGTAGTACATATTGAGTCCAATACTATTTTTGGCTAATATGAGACAGATATATATATATAAGTATATGACATTGAAATTGGTACAAGGCTAATATTGCCTCAGGTCAGACCAGCCTGGTAGGGTTCTTAGTCCTCAGACCATCTCTAGCAGTGCTCAGTATACCCTAGTACCTTGGCCAGTTGGACACTAATTAGATTATTTTCAGAAATATTGAAAACTTCAAAAATTATTTTTTCCAAATCAAAAAGTATTTTGAAGGATAAAAGTGAATATTTAGGAATATTCCGTTTGTTGAATTTTTTTTTCAAAATTAATTAATTAATTATTCGACAGACATGTCTTGAAATGGCCAAGGTCCTATGGTATTTATCTTTTGGCAACCCCACCCATAAAACTGATGAAACTGAGACAGCAAGTAGGTGGAGGACTATATTAACAACAAACCATTTGGACCAATCATTATGATGGGGCTAATCCGAAACACTGGTCAGAAATCAAATTATATCTATTACACTCTTTTCTCCAGGCAGTGCTACAAATTATATTTATTACCCTCTTTTCTCCAGGCAGTGTTACAAATTATATTTATTACACTCTTTTCTCCAGGCAGTGCTACGCCTTTCACCAGCCACTGCAAACTGTGCAATTATGGTGAACGAAAACCAATTTCGTGATCCAAACCGGCATATTTTGACTTTTCTTCATCCAATTTTGCTCTGCAGGATCACATACTGAGCACATCCTGAGATGCTCTTCCACCTACATTGGCTCAATATAGCAAACTGACCATTAATTAATTTTTTTGGACAAATATTATCATATTTTGAACAAGAAGACTGGGAATTTCTTGGTTTCTTTTCTTTTCAAGCTTATTTTTTCGAAAATTTGGGAAAATTTCGAAATTTTGTAGACATCACATAGAAAAAAACCATGAGACCGACACTGCTTTTATCTCCCCCCAAAAAAATCGCAAACTAGAAAAAGTAAAATCACTTTACTATGAGTTTAAAATAGTAATAACTAGGAGTAAAAAAACAAAGGTTAGTAGCAGTAGAAACCTAGTACTAGGTACCTAGAAAGTCTACCCTTTGTTGTTTTGTTGTTCAGCTTGCCGCCTTTGGGGGGACTAGAAACAAAAATCCCTCCATCACTACTTTTTGCCCCCTGACTCCCCGACACAGACAGGTAATTCTGAAAGGTAAAAATAACACAGTAATAATTAATGACAATCAAAAGAAAGGGCAAAAATAAATATAAGTTACTCCACTGGGCCCGTTTGGTAAACCTGAGCCATTTGCGAGGCCCCTGGGGTGCCACGTCGCCGATGTGGACAAGAAAGGACTGCCATCATTGTATCTCGTACTATGTACTTAGCACTTAGACCCAGTACTTACGTACCTACCTACATACCTACCTACCTAGGAGGTGAATTGAAATTAGGGGTTACTAACCTACCTACCTTGAATACGTATCTACCTACATGCGCCAATACATGTATCTGAATTTAGATACGTATTTGATACGGTTTGTTGAAATTGGTTGACAGAATCATAGTAAATCATGAAAAGAAAAATTCGAAATTCAAATTCATAAAAAACGAATTAATGTTTTGAAAAAAAAATAAAAATTCATTTCATCCATGAGGAAACTGACCGTAGGCTACAACGGTATGCACCCAACATGGATGGTACCAGTGTAGGTGCTGGTTCACTCTGTCGGACGACCAATGAAGACTCGACATCGATGTACGGTTTTGGGGCTAAAATTTTCACTTGAACGTTGAATGGATGAGCTTGGATGGATGATTTTGTGGGCAAAATTTGAACTTCAACTTCGAAACCCATATGCGGATTTGGGATTCAAATTATTTGGTTTAAAACTCAAAACCAATGTGTGGATGCCACGTGGAAATCTCGCTGTGCAGTCACGACTCTAGGGTCTCATTTTTTTTATCAAATTCATTTCCAAATCAAATTATTTAACCATGTTTGATCATGGTTTGATCATTTCTCATGATTTTGCTCGCCTTGCCTACCAAGAAGGCAAGGATATTGTTGTGTTTAGATTCATTATAGAGTATAGTAGCTTCAGGGATTTTTATAGGCCCCTAGGTAATAATAATAATAGGTCTATTTTTATATGAGGATTTCTGAAAGATGATATTTTGGCTTGTGTTCAAACTTCAGATTAGTTATAGTGTTATAATATCTTGAAGGATTTTGGTTTCTTTTAGACGATTTTTTGAAGATTATGTTTTTGCGTGGTGAAATATTTGAGTTTCCATAATTCTTCTTTGGCCTTAAGATACTTTTTAATGTAAATGGCAAGGCCACACAGCATGACACACCCCTTGTTTGAACTTGCCACAGGGACCCCCTCGGGGCCATTGTTTTGTTAGGCAATATCTGTATTTTAATGGCTACATAAATAATATGTAGACATATTACTATATTTATACCTCATGTACCACTACTGCCTTGGTAGCTTTGACACTAATTAATATTATTTCCAGAAATATTGAAATTTTCAACCAAAAAAAATTAAATAAAAAAAATTTGTGAATGAAAAATATTGAATCTTCAAAGAATATTCTATTTATCAAATTGAAAATTTCAAAATAAATAGTTTAGATTAATCTCTTGGATTTCAAAGGATCAAATTATACATTTCATGTTGCCAGGAAATTTTGATCGCAATTTTGCCAATGGACCATCCCCAATTTTTTTTTTAATAATTTTTTTTTCTTGTGAGCAAGAGGGTAAGGGGTTAAGCATGTAGTGTTATTTATTGGAACATCAAGTACCTATGGAAGTTTGTTATTATTATTATTTATTTACTTATTCCCATTAATAAATTTTCAGGCATGTAGTTGTTATGTTTTGGAGCATGCTTCAAGTGCACAATTTGTTATTGTTGTCGTTTTTGTTTTTTTTGGGGCTTAGGCATGTAAATGCTATTTTTGGGAACATTTTTCAAATATGTAATTTTTTTTTTTGACTTATGGTACATACACACTAGAAAATAACAAGTTCGTAAATGCCTGTTAAACAATGCATGATACAATGCATCCATGCATTGTGTTACCTTAACATCAAATGTTAATATTTAATGTACATGTGGTAATAATGTTAAGTGTTGGAGCTACATTAACATTAAGTTTTAAGTTAACGTTGGTCATTCATCAATCCTTTTAAAAAACTTTGTGGTAACCTACATGCCCAAAAACGGCTGCATAATTTGATGTTATGAAATATGACTGAAAATAAAAACTTGTCACATTCACATTCTAGCAAACAACAAGCTCACATGAATTTATTTTATTTTATTTTATTTTTTTTCATGTGAAAAAAAAAACATCATGTGAAAACAAAGAAGAAAATTGATGTAAAAAGATCTCTAGAAAATTATCAAATTATTCAAAATTTGATTGGAGATTTTTCCTTGGTTGTTAAAATTTAATATGATGATCTTTAAATTCTAAAATTAAGGTTTCTCCTTACCACCACCTAATTCTTCATCTTTGCTTATTTTTGTAGGATCTATGTTTGGCGTCAAGCTTTTTGCTCCATTAAATGACAACATTAAACTTTTCTTATTGGAAATTGTTGTTAAGTTCTTTCCTTGATGATCTTGTTCATTGTTCATTTTCAACTTCATCTTCATAACTTTAGGTCATCATCTTTGAAACTATAGTAGCTTCTGCAAAAGAAGAAGAAGAATCCTCATCATCATTCTTGTTAATTTGATTACAATTTGAGATTTTTCGTTCAACAACAACTACAAATCCACCAAATTTTTGTTTTACAATTGTAAGTCAATTTGTGAAGTTGTAAACATTGGAACATCATGGAGTTGCAATGGAATGAAAAATTTGAAACAAGCAAAAGAATGCAATGGAATGAGAACTAGGATAACTTTAGGCTAATAAGATTTTTTTAACGACTATGTCAAGTTAGAAATTAATGTTTTGTTAATTAGGTGTTAATTGGGCTAACATTTTTTAAAAAAAATCTTAAGTGTGTATGAATCATTACACATGCGCTTGATATAAGTGACCACTTTTTATTGGTTGTACAAGATTAGTAATTTTAAAAATGATTAATTTAAAATTATGAATAGGTAGGTAGAATTGGATGTGGCTTGGAATTGACTTGCATAAAATTATTTATTAAAAAAGATCGGGAATCAAGAGTACGAAAAAAAAAAAAAAAAAAAAAACTTAAAAACAACGGGAGACTTTAAAAAAAATAATTTAAAAATAAAAACGGGGCCCGGAAATAGATTTTTATATAAAAAAAAAAAAAAAAAACACAAAAAAAAT
>Ga0116227_10007627_pt1 | contig 20980 bp, 14 predicted proteins | sample S1TSphgellanicum_FD_89693 | JGI IMG/M metagenome (GOLD analysis project Ga0116227, IMG submission 89693) | Host-associated microbial communities from peat moss isolated from Minnesota, USA - S1T2_Fb - Sphagnum magellanicum MG | ecosystem: Host-associated > Plants > Peat moss > Unclassified...
ATCGCGGTCTCGAAATCGCCGCTCATGCCCATGGAGAGCCCGCCCTGAGGCGTGCCCGTCAGCCCATGGTCATCGGCCAGCTTGGCCAGCAGGGCGAAGAAGGGCGCGGCCTCGATCTCGGCGGGCGGCACGCACATCAGACCAGCCAGCGGCAGGTCCAGCTTACGGACATGCTCCAGCAGAGCGCCGAGTTCGGCGATGGCGACGCCGCCCTTCTGCTCCTCGGCGCCGATGTTCACCTGAATGAAGCAGGGGATGCGGCGGCCGGTCTTGTCCATCGCCTTGGCCAGAGCATCGGCCAGGCTGATGCGGTCCAGAGCGTGAATCGCGTCGAACAGGGTCACGGCTTCCTCGGCCTTGTTCGACTGCAACTGGCCGACCAGATGCAGCTTAAGGTCAGGCGTGGCCTCACGCAGCGCGGGCCATTTGGCAGCGGCTTCCTGCACGCGATTCTCGCCAAAGACGCGCTGGCCGGCGGCGATCAGCGGGGTGATCGCCTCGGCGGCATGAGTCTTGGAAATGGCGATCAGCGTCACATCGGCGGCTTTGCGATGGGCGATGCGGGCGGCGACGTCGATGCGGGCGCAGATGTCGTCGAGCGCGGGATGAGTCTGTGGCACGGTCATGGCCGCGTGCTATAGCGCCGCGATGCGTCAATGCCAGCCCCTTGCGCCTTTCGTCCTGCCCTGCATGTGGCTGGTGAGCGATGCGCGCAACGATGCCCTGCTGGAGCGCGCCATGGCCCGCCTGCCGCGCGGCAGCGGGCTGATCTTCCGCCATTACCACCTTGATGAAGCGGCGCGACGCCAGCGTTTTGCCGCTCTGGCCCGGCTGATCCGGGCGCGGGGCGGGCTGGCGGTGCTGGCTGGCCCCATGGCACAAGCACGGCGCTGGGGGGCCGATGGCGCCTATGGCGCGCCGCGGATGATCGGTCCGGGGGGGCGAGGGCTTCGGCTGGCTACCGCGCATGATCTGCGCGAGATCGGGCAGGCGGGGCGGACCCGGGCCGATGCCGTGCTGCTCTCCCCCGCCTTTGCCACGCGCAGCCATCCGGGCGCGGTGGTGCTGGGCGCATTGCGCTGGCGCTTGCTGGCCCGGCAGGCGGATGTGCCGGTGATCGCGCTGGGCGGCATGTCGGCCCGACAGGCGCGGCGGTTGGGGGCTTTGCACTGGGCGGCCATCGACGGACTGACGAGCGCCGTCCGGACCCGGCGCGATTGACACCCCAAAAATTATGTCGATTTGGTGTTGACGCCTGAAACCCATGCGATTAGAGGCCGCCTCCACCGAGACACACTGCCCTGTCGTCTAATGGTAAGACTGCGGATTCTGATTCCGTCAATCGAGGTTCGAATCCTTGCAGGGCATCCATCTCCTTATCCTTTGACACGAAACTTTGCTCGCTGTGACAAAGTTTTCACCCGCTAATCGGGTAGATTGTCAGGCGCCATTGAGCACCTAACCTTCAAATCATAGACCTATCAATGAGTTGGCCAATTGCCTAACCGGTAGCTCCATTTGAGCAGTCTCGATTCACGATCGTTAGCTGAATTCCCAGCGCGTAGGCCCGCCAGGCTGCTGAACTCCATCATCAGCGGATCGTCTCCACGCCCGGCGCGGCCATGGCAGTGTTGAACCCCGTTCCACATCGCACTCAGCTTAGGCCCGATGCTGTCCCAGTGTGCTGTCGGCCCTCACTTTCAGAACCGGCGAGCGTAAAGACGACCCTCTCGCCGGTGAAGAGTCACGATTCCTATTGAAAGTGTGCTTACGATTTACGATCTAACGGAAAGGTTGTGGAAACCGGAAAGGCCGCTTTCGGTTTGCGAATAGGGCATAGATACTATTCCTAATCGAACAACGCCGATGTGATATCGGTTTCCTGACTGCTTTCCGCTAATGTTAAATCATTCAGGGGCCTTTTTTGGCGACCACCGCGCCGGAAAAAGAGGATGCCTGACCAGCACCGGCATTGCTGATTTGCAAGTTGAAGGCTCCCCCGAATTCAGCCGCATTGGCACCATACAACATACCCACCAGGCTGCCGCTCGCTCCTGGGGTGGTAGGATAGGCTGCCAGCGTGTTTTGTGAGCTGCTTGGGCTGGCATTGCCCATCGACCCTGTCCAGTTCACCGTGCCGATGGATTGCACCGCTCCGGTGGCCCGGTTGGTTGCCGTCAGCGCCATGTTCATCGTGGCGGCGAAGGTTGCGAAATTGAGCGCCAGCGTGCTTGTGCCCGAAAGGTTGGCGGCACTCGCGCCGCCCGGCCCGTCGCCACGTCCGACCACGACACCGCTGTAGGTCGCTGAACCGGTTTGCGGGATCTGCGAGGCGGGCGTGGGCAAGCCGAAGGGCACATACCATGTGGTCGGATCTTTGAGGGGCCCCGAGGTTGAGGAGATTTCGGCAAAGCTGGTGTAGGTCAGCGCGATCAGGGGATTGCCCGCGCCCACGTTCAGCACACGCATATCGCCTGCAGCGTTGTGATAGGCGGTGTAGGTGGCATCGCTTTGCGCGGCTACCCTGTCACTGTCGAGGAAGGTCTTGTCGATGGTATAGGATTCGCCGGCAAGCGAGGATTTGAAGCGATAGGATCGTTCCGTCGCGTCCCAGGTGGTTTGCATGTCGGAGCCGATGGACATCCCCGGGCTGCTGAGGTTGCCGGAATCGTTCAGCACGGCGGGGCGTCCCGTCAGCACGGTCACGCCGGTCAGGCTAGCAAGGCCGTTCAGGGCGCCGGCAAGCGAGCTGTTCTGCGTACCGGTGAAGGCGGCGGCCAGACGCGATCCGTCGCTGGCATTTCCGCTGAAGCTTCCGCCCACCTCCTGAGCGCCGGGACCGAAAAACTTGCCCGTCAGCGAGGCAGAGAAATCGGCGGTGGCGTTGCTGTCGAAGGTGGCGTTGCCCAAAAAGGCGTTGGCGGCCGAATTGATCGTGGCCGAACCGGTCCATCCGCCCCGATCGACCGGATTGCGAAAATTGGTGTAGCTGTCGACCTTGGGGTCGGTGAGCGTATAGCTGCCCTGTGTCGTCAGGCTGTTGCTGGCGAAATTGGCGTTCAACAGGCCGGTTCCGGTGATGCCGCGCAGAGGCTGGCCGCTCAGGGCAACTGCCCCGTTCAATGTCACCGAATAATTGGCCGAACCGGTGCGGGGGACGGCACTGTCCTTCGTGTCCAGCCCGTAGACATAGGCATCGACCAGCAGATTGCTGGTGCGGGCATCGACCTCGACCGCGCCCCGGCTGTAGAGGAGATCGGTGCCGAACTGTTGATAGGTCAGGGCGCCGATGCCGGTGGAAGGGATGGTGATCCGCCCGTCGCGGGCATAGATGACGTCCTGCGTGCCCGATTTCGCGCGATAGATCACGTCCAGCCCGGCGCTCGTACCCTGAGGCGAGAGCGCTCCGGTGCCCGGGGCTGCGGTGGCCCAAAGCGAGGCTGCCACCGGCGTGAAGAAGGCGTCGGTCTGCGGGGAGGCGAGATTGGTCACGCCATTGAGCGGCGTGCTGCCCTGCGCACCCCAGATCACCCCTGCGGCGGCCACATCGCTGCCAGATTTACTGGACCAGCTACCGCCGATCTCCTGCGCTGCCGGGCCGTAGAAGGCGCCATACCATCCGCCACTGCCTGCCGAATCGGTCTGGATCTGGCCCACCAACGTGTTGCCCGTCCCGGAGATCCGCGCCTGCGCTGCCCAGTTATGATTGTCCGATTTGGCTGCGGTGGTGCTGTTCGTCTCGCTGTAAAGGCCGCCAGCATAGACAGCGCCCGAGCTGAAATCGACATTGAGCACACCACTGCCGCCCAGCGCATAGATTGTCGAGCCCGCGCCGCGCAAACCCAGCAGATTGACATCATAGCTGGCCGTGCCGCTGCGGGGCAAGGCGCTGAAGGCGGATTGCACGCCATAGGTCAGCCCCGTGACCTGACCATCGACCGAGCTGCTGCCATCGACCTCATGCAGCCAAAGACCCGCCCCGACATATTTCGTCAGCCCGCCGCCGGTGCCGTTGTTGGCGAGGATCAGGCTATCCTTGGTCGAGCCGGCACTGACGGCATAAGTGGTGACAGCCGCGTTGCTGAGGGTTTTGTCGATGTTGGCGGTGCTGACCGAAAGGCTGCGCGTACCATCGTTGAGCGTGTAGGTGCCGTTCGTCGCATTATAGGCAATTGTCAGCGAGGCTGTGCCCGCCGAGGCGCTGGGGGCCGCGCCGCTGAGCGGCACGCTGACTGCGGCGAAGGAGGCATAGTTGAGGAAGGATTCGCTCACCAGCGTGCCCGTCAGGCTGGTGTTCCGGGCCGATCCGGTTGGTGAGGATGATGGCGGTGCCGGGGTAGAGTTGACGCCGCCCCCGCCATCGCCGCAACCGGCCAGCATTGTCGACAGGGTCAGCACCAGCATGATCTGGTGTTTTTCGAGTGTGTTCACGCCATGTGCCCCTTGCTTCAAAATGCCGATGTGATGCCGATTTCGCCCGAGATGCGGCGATAATCGTAGAGTTCGATGGTCGAGCGATTGCGTTCCCAACGCAGCCGCGTGAGGGGGGACAGCCCCTTCCAGTGCAACCGCCGCCAGCTGAGGCTGGCGCTGGCGGTGAAGCGGTCATCGACGCGGCGCCGGGGGTAAAGCAGCAGGCGGGCATCGGCTTCCAGCCGACTGTAGCCGCCATTGAGTACCAGCGTGGCGCCGCCGATCTCGCGAAAGGCAAAAAGCGAGCCGCCGGCTGTCACATCGGAAAAACCCGGATCGCGGGCGGCTGTGCGGCTGATGCTGAGCTGCGCGCCGCCGCCCAGACGGGCAGACAGGGCCCGGTCATAACCTGTGATCAGCGAAGAGGTCGTGCCGGTCTGCAAGGCGTTGAACAGATTGGCTGTATGCGCCATGCCCCCCTCCAGCCGCCATTGGGCCCGCGCGCCGAGCGGATGTTGGAGCGTGGCACTGCCACCCAGCGACACGCTGTAGGGCGCCGAACCGAACCAGCGCCAGGTCGGCCCCAGGGTGAGCGACAGGCGATCCTTGCCGGACACCAGTTCCGGGCCCGCCTGCACGCCGGCAAGCACATCATTGAAGGCCGGGGTGCGGTAAAGGCTCGCTTGCCCGCTGGCCCTGACCACGAGGGAAAGGTGTCCTGAGAGCGGCGCGCGGACATAGGTCTGTCCGCGTAGCGACAGGCCCAGCCCGGAGCGGGCCTTGGCGTTCTCATCCAGCGTGAAATTGCCCAGCACCGTTCCCAGCGTGTCGGACCGGGTAGCGCGGTTGATGTTGCTGTCTGGCGCAAGACTGACTTCCAGACTGCCGCCCCATGGCTTGTTGGCGTGGAGTGCCGCAGCATAGAAGCGCACCAGACGCACGACGTCTGGCGGTAAGCCGCCGCTGGCCTGCGCCGCGCGCAATTCCCGCTGCGCCATGCCCAGATGGCCCAGTGCCGCCTGAATGCGCGCCAGTTCCAGCCTGACTCTGGCCGCTTTGGGTTTCTCATCGAGAATGCGCCGCAATTCGATTGCCGCATCACGCAGCCGATGCTGCTTATCTGCCAGCATCATGGCAAGGCGGAAGCGGGCTTCGTTGCGCAAATCGACATCCGGATTGGAGGTCAGCGCCCTGTAGGCAATGGCGGCCTTTGTAAAATCACCGCTGTCACGGGCAGCATCGGCAAAGGCAAAAAGCTGGGCGGCAGTCAGTGTGGAGGAACGGGACGAGGCATTTGGCGACTGCACTTCGACACCAGCCGCGGCGGACATCGCCCAGCCGGCAACAGCAAAAGAAAACATGTGATGATGCCGCCCCTGATTACAGGGGAATATCTAACGATGTCTTTTGCCTCAGGGTGTAAAAATATTATAAAAACAGCATTTTTGGTAAATGCCTGAGGAAGTGTCAAAGCATGAAGCATGAAAAAATTTCAATAGCTGTATATCACGGCACCAGCTTGATATTTCCGACACCCAACTTCCGTTAATCCAACCGACCCTCTAGATAAAAATCAAATAAATTACACGAACACCGTCAGAAATTCCAAAGTCTATCTTATTAATTACTTTAAGCAGTCCACGATTACACATGAACCAACGGAAGCGACCGACGATTAATCTGGTAAGACCCTGGCTGGCAGCTATTTCAGCCGGCGCGGACCAGCGCTCCAAAGAATGGAGAACGGCAAGTGGTAACGCAAGCCGACATTCCCAGCAACGCGTCGGAACGGCGTATTTGGGTCGCGAGCTGCCAATGATGCGCCCGCTTCGCCGAGCCCCCCCGCCCCCCCCTTTTGACAGCATCAGGTGCGCGCAGGAAAGCTACCGTACGATGAGTGGAACATATTGAATTTCATTGATCAGGCGAAAATATTGTCACAAATCAGCCCGATCAGGCAAAAGCGTTGTCATTCGGTTGTAACAAAACATGATATGTTCTGGCGTCGGCGGGCAAGCTTTCGTGTCAAAGGACACTCCCCTTTCCGTGACAATCAGCACAGTCCTTCCGGCAAGCTGAAACGGACCTCTCCCCTCGACATGGCAGCGGCTGAACATGGCGCCATCTTGCGCGCCGCCGGCACCATCGCCGCTCCCCATCGCGGAAGTTCTCAACAGGGACTTTGCCTCCTCGGCAGCGGCAAGCCTTACGGGGTAAATGCCTCCTTGATATAGTGTCACACAATGCGAGGAGGGGCCTCAACGCCCCCGCCTGCGTGGCCCTGTTCTGATGGAGGATTGATCGATGCCCCTCACCGCCTTGCGTGCCCGCCGCCTGTCGCGTGGCCGCATGCTTCTGGCCATCGCGCTCGCCAGCCTGCCCGCCTCCGCTTTCGCCCAGGGCTATCAGCCGCGCGAGAGTTTCGCGCCCTTCGACATGCGTCAGCCCGCCAACAGCTATCGCTCGGGCAATGGCCTGCCCGGCGGCGCCTATTGGCAGAACCGCGCCGATTACGCGATCCACGCCAAGCTCGACGAGCATGGCGAGAACGGCGCCCCCGTGCTGAGCGCCAGCGAGGACATCGACTACACCAACAACAGCCCGGACACGCTGGATGTGCTGTGGGTGCAGCTCGACCAGAACATCTACAAGAAGGACAGCCGGGGCGCCTTTGCCGGTGGCCGTCCGCGCCCGACGTCCACCGATGGCTTTGTGCTGGATGGCGTGGAAGTGGAAACGAAAAGCGGTTTCGTTCCCGTCCACTCGCTGGTCAGCGATACGCGACTGCGGGTCGATCTGCCCGCCGCTCTGGCGCCCAAGGGCGGCAAGGCCAAGCTGCGCATCCGCTATCACTTCGCCATTCCCGGCAAGTGGGGCGGGCGCATGTCATGGGGCGCGGCCAAGGATGGGCCGATCTATGACATGGCCCAGTGGTATCCGCGCATGGCGGTCTATGACGATCTGCGTGGCTGGGACACGCTGCCCTATATCGGGCAGGAGTTTTACCTCGAATATGGCAATTTCGACTATTGGGTGACGACACCCGGCACCATGCTGGTCGCCGGCTCGGGCGAACTGATGAACCCGCAGGAGGTGCTCACCGCCACCCAGCGCGCGCGGCTGGAGAAGGCCCGCAACAGCGACGCCACGGTGATGATCCGCAGCCCGCAGGAAATCGCCGATCCCGCCAGCCGCCCCAAGGCCGATGGCACGCTGACATGGCATTTCCAGATGAAGGACACGCGCGATGTGGCCTTCAGCGCATCCTCGGTCTTTGCCTGGGATGCGGCGCGTATCAATCTGCCGGGCGGCAAGACGTCAATGGCCATGTCCTTCTACCCCGCGGAAAGTCAGGGCAACGATCGCTGGGGCCGCTCGACCGAATATGTAAAGGACACGGTCGAGCGCATGTCGCAGCGCTGGTCGCCCTACCCTTGGCCTGCCGCGATCAATGTGGCGGGGCCGTCCTCGGGCATCGAATATCCCGGCATCGTTTTCGACGGCATCGAGGACGCGAGCAAGACGCTGTTCTGGATCACCGCGCATGAGATCGGCCATAGCTGGTTCCCGATGATCGTCGGCTTCGACGAGCGTCGCGACGCCTGGATGGACGAAGGCTTCAACACCTTCATCGACATTTACGAGTCCGACGATTTCAACAAGGGCGAATACGCCCCCAAGCGCGACAGCGAATTCGCGCCGGGCGGCGGCAATCCGGTCGATGAAATCCTCCCCACGCTGGCCGATCCGGCAGCACCCCCGATCCTGAGCCGCGCCGACACGATCATCGAGAAATACCGCCACCCGGTGACCTATTTCAAATCGGCGCTGGGGCTGAAGCTGCTGCGCGAGGAGATCCTCGGGCCAGAGCGCTTCGATCCCGCCTTCCGCCGCTTTATCGACGCCTGGCGCTTCAAGCACCCCAAGCCCGCCGACTTCTTCCGCGCCATGGAAAGCGAGGGCGGCGAGGATCTGAGCTGGTGGTGGCATGGCTGGTATGAAAACAACTGGCAGCTCGATCTGGGAATCGACAAGATCGCCCCCGATGCGGCCAAAGGCACCACGGCGATCACCGTGGGCAGCCATGACCGGCTGGTGATGCCGGTCACCCTGCGCGTCGCCTTCGCCGACGGCACGCAGCGCGACTATCGCCTGCCCGCCGAAAGCTGGATTCGCCAGCCCTTCACCACCATCACCGTCGAACCCGGCAAGGTCGTGACCAGCGCCACGCTGGACCCCGAACACCGCATCCCCGACCGCGACCGCAGCAATGACAGCATGCCGGCCGCGAAGTAACGCTGTGATGGCTCGGGCCCGCCAAGGCCCGAGCCATCACGCTATCAGGCGAAGCTCATCGCCAGCCCGGCGATCACCGCGCCAAAGCCCACCATGCCCAGCGGTGCCATCGCATGGCCCAGCAGCGCCCAGTCCATCAGCGCCGTCACGCCCGGCACCAGATAGAGCGTGCTGGTCACATTCACGAGATTGCCCTGCGCGATCAGGCGATAGAGCGCAAAGGTCGCCCCGACCGAGATCGGCAGCGCCAGCCACAGCGCGCAGAACAGAAAGGTCGGGCTCCATGACAGATGGAAGGGCTCGAAAGGCGCGATCAGGGCGATCACCAGCAGGCCGGTGGCATATTGCAGCGGCAACACATCCCAGGGGGCCTGATTCTCACGCTTTTGCCAGATCGCGCCGCCGGTGATGCCCAGCAGCGCCAGCAGCGCGAAGCCCAGACCGACCAGCCCGAATTGCGCGCCCGCCATGCCATCCCACACCACCATCGCCACCCCGGCCAGCGCGCAGAGCAGCCCGCCGCCGCGCAGCAGGGTGAAGCGATGCTCGGTGATGGCGAGGGTCAGCAGCGGCTGGATGCCCAGCAGGGTCGCCAGCAGGCCGGGGCGCAGCCCATGCTCCATGGCGAGCAGATAGCAGGAGGAGTAGATCCCCGCCATCGCCAGCCCGATGCCCATCACCCGCAGACGGCTGCCCCGCTCGGGCAGGAAGCGCCCCCGCCGCAGGGCGAAAGCCGAAAGCACCGCCAGCGCGATGCCATAGCGCAGGATCAACAGGGCAAAGGGCGAGCCATGGCGCAGGCCCACTTCGGAAACGATGGCGCCGCTGCTCCACAGCAGCACGAAAAGGCTCGTGAGGACGAAGGTCCTCGCGGAAAAACGAAATGTCATGAATCACCTGAAAATGCAGTTATCCGGCGCGCGAGGGGCGCCGGGCCAAAGCGTCAGACGGGCTTAACCCGCGACGGCAGAAGGCGGAGAGGCCGTGGCGCGAACCACCACGACACGCTGCATGACAGGGGGAGGAGGCGAACTGCCCCAGCGCAGACCGCGAGATCCGGTCGAACCGGCCATCAGCAAGGAGGAATGGGTCTGCATGGCACCAAGGCTACGGCAATCCGCAAGGTGAGGCAAGGACCGATCAGGCCCCCGCCAGAGCGTCAAGCACAAGGCGCATCCGCTCGACAGAGGCGCGGTCGGTTGCGCTGTGGCTCGGCGGGGCGAAACCCATCGCAACGGCGCGCGCATCGTCATGATCGCGCAGCATGCTGCAGGAGGCATGGACCGCCCTCACCCCGGCGGCCTCGATCAGCGCACTGACATTCTCCGCACGCACGCCGCTGCCCGCCAGAATGATCAGGTCCGGCCCGGCGCGCTGCACCATCGCGCGCAGTTCATCGAGGCCATCGGGCGCCTTGAGCGCCCCGCCCGAGGTCAGGATCGTATCGATGCCCAATGTGCGCGCCACATCCACCGCCTCACGCGGCGAAGGCAGCAGGTCGACCGCGCGATGCAGCGTCACCCCCATGCCCGATGCCTCTGCGAGCAAGACCTCCAGCACGCCGCGATCCAGCGCGCCCGTGGCATCCAGCGCGCCGATCACCACCCCGGCCAGACCGGCATCGCGCGCGGCCTTGATATCGTCGCGCATCACCGCGACCTCGGCGGCGCTAAAGGTGAAATCCCCGGCGCGCGGGCGGATCATCGCGCGCACCGGCACGCCCTGCCGCCCGGCCAGCGCCATCAGCCCCGCCGAGGGAGTCAGGCCGCCTTCGCTGAGCGAGGAGCACAGCTCGATCCTGTCCGCGCCGCCCGCGATGGCGGCTTCCAGCCCCTCCGCCGTATCGACGCAGACTTCCAGCAGGATGCCTGGCACACTCATCGCGCCGCGCCCAGGCGGATCGTCACCAGCTTCGTCTCGCTCACGGCCACATACAGCTCCATGCATCACGCGCCCCGGCTGTGCAGAAAATCGCGCGCTTGTTCAAGAGATGGCAGGCGCCGCGCCGGATCGGAAATGATTGGACGGCTGCCATTTTCTTCTGACATACTCCCGGCCGAAATGTTCGGTGGCCCCGGATGGGCCGCCTGCTCAGGCGCAAGGACAGGCCCATGGCGCGCGGCAACATCACCATCCTTCTGGGCGGAGCGCTCGTGGCGCTGGTCGCGGGGGGCATCGTGCTGGCGACCCGCCCGGCCTCCGGAGACGCCTCGGGCGCCAATGCGCCGACACTCAGCAGCGTGACCGCCACCACCCCCGCCGCCCCTTTCGACATCGAGAGCGTCACCTACAGCGACGCCTTCGTGGGCGGCATCAAGGTGGCGCAGATCCGCGCCATCGTCACCGGCGACGACCGCAACCGCTGGGCGGCAACCATCATCTCCATCAGCCAGATGGCGCAGGAGGCGGGCGCCGAATCCGCGAAGGTCACCCTGCTGCGCAACATGCCCAAAACCGTGCCCGATGTGCTGCGCGAGCTGGGCCATGCCTATTACAATCCGGTGCCCAACCGCTCGGTGTGGGACGATAAGGAGAAATGGTCGATCTTCGTCGCCCAGCCGCGCCATATCGCGGATGACAAAACCATTGCGATCAATCAGGCCTATCACGAGGAGTATCGCAAGCAGTTGCGCCCCCGCGTCGATCCCGACAAGGCGGCGGAGAAGGCGCATCAGGCGATTGCCGCCCGTTTCCATCTGCCATCCGACTGGAAGCTGTGGGCGGGCAATGTGCATGAGGCCACCGACCGGGTGAGCCCGGATTCGATCTCGATCGACAAGACGCCGGTGACCGACCGGCTCAAGGCCTTGAAGGACTGCATGTCGATGGGCATGACTTCGCAACCAAGGTACTGTATTTAGCATATTTTTATCAATATTGGCGCGCGTGCGGGGCTTTGCGAAAACGCGACCGGGCGAGCGGTTGGCGTGGTTGACCCGAGGCTCTCCCCCCGCTCCCGATGGTAAAATTCACAGGCGGCGCGACGTCTTCGCTGGGGCAAACTGTGCCCCGCAGGTGAGGAGAACCGCCCATGGATGTGTCGATTGCCCCCACCTATGGCACGCTGGCGGATATGGCCTCCGCCGTGGCGCAGCGCGCATCACCCTTGAGCGGCGGGGGCACGCCGCAGGCCGGGACGGTGCTTCAGGGGCCGGATCAGGCGGTGGTCGTCACCATCTCCGATGCGGCCAGAGCCGCTGCCGCCGCCGCGACCGGAGGGGCGGCCCCCAGCGCGAAAACCTCCTACGATCAGTCCTTCTTCGACCGGCTCGATGGTCTGCAAGGTCAGGACAAATTGGCGGCTTACACCGCGGCGGCCTTGCAGGTCAGCGCCGACCAGGGGCTCCCGGCGGGACAGTTCGACCTGCACCATATGACGCGCGGGCAGGCATTGGTGGTGGCCACTTATCTGAAGCTGACCGGGGATGATGCCGCCAACGGCATGCTGGAAGCGCTCGACAAGGTGCTGGGGGCGGGCACGGATTTCAACGCGCAGACCTTCGACCTCTCGCAGTTGATCAGGGATGCCTCGGCGCAGGACCCCACCGACCAGGCGGATTACAATGCCGCGCTGGGGCTGATCGACCATCTGGAAAACCTCTGGACCGCAGAGGGTTCGGGGGTGGACACCTTCGTCACGGCAGGCATCGAGGCCGCCGACACCAGCGGCGCCACACTGAGTTCCGGCAATGACGCCCAAAGCACGGACGCGCCATCGCAACAGGCTTGAATGAACATGATTTTCATGGTGCCTTTGCCGCCTCATCACGGAGGGCAATTTTCATGAAGCGAGCGGCACTTCTGGCGTTGATGGCCCTTTACCCCGCCAGCTGCATGGCCACGACGACCGGGGATTTTGTGGCCAAATGGGAAGAGCTGAGGAAGAACCCCGATCACCTCTCCGCGCAGGACTTTGGCCAACGCGCCGATGTTCAGAGCTTCATCCACGAATTCGGCGATGCGGCCAGCACGCTCAGAAAAAAGCTCGATGACGCCAAAAGCCGCAATCAGCCGGTCGATATCTGCCCGCCGCATGAGGTCAAGCTGGGCATTGACGCCATTCTGGCCGATGCTCGCGCACTTCCCGCCGCATGGCAAAGCCGCCCCTTTGCCGACAGCTTTGCCCAGATCATGAAGAACCACTACCCCTGCCCGGCGCCCGCGCCCTGAGGGCATCACCCCTATCCGCCTGCCACCGTCGATTCCCGCACCACCAGCTCCAGCTCGACCGGCCCCACCGCAGAGGCGGAGGGGTCGCCATGGATCATCTCGATCAGCCATTCGGTGGCCTGCCGCGCCATCCTTTGCAGAGGCCGCCGGATCGTCGTGAGCGAGGGCGAGACCATGGCGGCAATGTCGCTGTCGTCGAAACCGGCGATCGCCACATCCTCGGGCACGCGCAGCCCCAGCTTCGTCGCGGCCTTCAGCACGCCAATGGCCGAGACATCGTTGCAGGCGAAAATCGCGCTGGGCCGGTCCTCGCCAGACAGCAGCCGGTGGCCGGCCTCAAGCCCGCCCGCGAAGGTGTAGTCGCCCTGCGCGACGTGATGCGGGGCCAGATGGACGCCCCTTTCCTCCAGCGCGGCGATAAAGCCGCCCGCCCTTTCCTGCGAGGACTGGCGTTCGGGCGAGCCCGTCACCAGCGCGATGCGGCGGTGACCCAGATCGTAAAAATGCTCGGCCATGGCCCGCGTTGCAATACTCTCTCCCGAGACGAGCATGCCCGAATAGCCAGCCACATAGCGCGCACCCAGCGCGACGGCGGGAATATGCAGCCCGGCCAGCACCTCGGGCAGCTTGGGCTCTTCGGAGGTCGGCGACAGCACGATGACCCCATCCACGCGTGAGCGCTGGATGAATTCACGCACATTGCGCACCAGATCGGGGTCCTCGACCAGCGCGGAATGGACCACCAGCTCAAAGCCCTGCGCGGTGCAGGAGGTGACGATGCCATGCTGGATCGCGCCGATGGTGTGGGAATTGGCGTCGCCCTGAATCACCCCGATCAGATTGGAGCGCCCCGAACGCAGCCCGCGCGCCCGCGCGCTGGGGCTGAAATCGAGCGCCTCGATCGCCGCTTCCACCCGCAGCCGCGTCTCGCTGTTCACCAGCGGCGACTTGTTGACCACGCGCGAGGCGGTGCGCACCGACACACCGGCCCGTTCCGCCACATCGACGATGGTGGCCACCCCCGGGCGAGAAGATGCCGCGCCGTTGATCCGGTTGCCGGACTGATGATCTGTCATGCGTGTCGCGATCTCCGGACATGAGGCCATGGACTGGCAAGAAGCGCTTTGGGGCGGACGGACAGGCGGAATATCAACAAACAGCGCAAGGTGCCAGCAAGCTGCGGGAGGAGACGCCGGGCCATGGCTGAAAGGAACAAACCGCCCTTCGCGCCAAGCGCTTCACCCCACTTTGCCAACGTAGGCAAAAATTTTCCCTGAACCGATTGACAGCCATTGCCAACGTAGGCAATTATTCCTCAAGACCTTCACGGAGTCAATCTCCGCCCCAAGAGGCAGACTTTATCCGGCGTACAAAACCGTCCGCCGGCATGAACACAGTCACATCATCGCAGACTTGATGGCCCCATAGGGCCAAGACCACCCATAAATGACCGATCTTCGACACTAAAAACCAAATCAAGATCGAATATAACAAAAATATCCCACGGAGGGGAACCATGGCTTCAAAACATGACGACACCACAGTTGCGTCCAACATCCGTATCATGGCGATTTCGATCATCGCCATGACCGTCGCAACTGCCACGCCGCTGCATGCTCAGGGCACCGCCCCGGCGCCTGCCAAACCCGCGTCCGACAATGAGATCATCGTCACCGCGCAAAAGCGCGCGGAAAACATCCAGAAAGTTCCGCTCGCGGTTCAGGTCGTCAATGACCATGCGCTGCAGGTTAATGGCGTGCAATTTCGCCGATCTCTCGAAGGTCGCCCCCTCACTGGTGGTGCGCCCGGCCGAGCAGCCGGTGAACTCCTCGATCTCGATCCGCGGCATCGGCACTTTCGCCTTCAGCATCAGCACCGAGCCCAGCGTGGCGGTGCAGGTCGACGATGTGCCGGTGGCTTTTCAGGCCCGCGCCTTCACCAACCTGACCGACATCGACCGGCTGGAGGTGCTGCGCGGCCCCCAGAGCACGCTTTACGGCAAATCGGCCTCGGCAGGCCTGCTCAACATCGTGACCAAGGACCCCACCCCGACGCTGACAGGCCGGGTCGGCGCGCTGGCCACCTCGGACTCGGAGTTTCAGGGCAATGCCTCGCTGGCCGGGCCGCTGACCGACACGCTGGGCTTTCGCGCCTCGGTCAATTGGGACAAGTTTCTGGGCAATGTCACCAATGTCACCGATGGCCGCCGCCTGAGCGGGCGTGAGGATTTCTCCGCGCGCGGCAAGCTGAAATGGACGCCGACCTCGGATCTGACGGTCCATCTCGGCCTCGATTATGTCGATGGCCACACCACGCTGGGCCAGCCCTTCATCTACATCTCACCCGATGCACGGCTGCGCGGCACCCCGGCGATCACCCCTGCGGTCTTTGCCCCCGGCATCACGGCAGGGCCCGGCAACCGCCAGGTCGCCAATGATTTTGTCGGCGGCACGCGCTATCACGATTTCCAGCAGTCGCTGCGGGCCAGCTATGATTTCGGCTTTGCCTCGCTGATGTCGATCACCTCGCATGACTTCTACAAAATGTATGACAGTCTGGACAATGACGGCACCCCCGTCGCCGCCTTCAACAACCAGCAGACCGGCACCATCACCGCATCGCAATGGACTCAGGAATTTCGCCTGATTTCCGCCAGCAACCAGCCGCTGCGCTACACGCTGGGGCTGTTCTATGCCGATGCCAATTTCAGCCAGATCCGCGATCGCGGGCAGGCCTTCTCGCTCAGCCATTACAGCGCCACGGCGGGCTCGCTGCAGAAGGCGGCCTTCGGCCAGCTCGAATATGATGTGTTCAAGAACCTGACCGCCATCGGCGGGCTGCGTTACGGCATCGACGATGTCAGCTACACCTTCCTCGACCGGCAGAACGGCAATGCCTTTTTCTCCGGCTCGGACGAGCGCGATTATGTCACCTACAAGGCCAGCCTGCGCTACACCTTCTCCCCCGATGTGAATGTGTTTTTCACCCATGCCTCGGGCCGCAAGGGCGTCAGCTATGACCTGAGCACCGGTTTCAACGCCACCCGCGCCGCTGGCGGCCCGGTGAAGCCGGAAACCTCCAAGGACTTTGAGCTGGGCCTGCGCAGCCAGATGTTCAACCGGCGCCTGACCTTCAACGCCACGCTGTTCACCGCCGATTACAAGAATTTCCAGGCGCAGGGCATCGAAACCCTGCCCGATGGCACGTCGAACTTCCGTCTCGCCAATGTCGGCGCGATCCGCACGCGCGGCGTCGAACTGGAAGCCAATGGCCGCGCGACCGATCACCTCTCGCTGGGCGGTTCGCTGGCCTATGTCGATGCGCGGATCAAATCTTTCCCCGTGGCGCAATGCTATCCGGGGCAGACGCTGGCGCTGGGCTGCGTGCCCGCCAATGCCGCCACCGGGGCGCCCGCCTTCCAGAATCTGGCCGGGGCCCGCCCGGCTCAGGCGCCGGTGTGGAAAGCCTCGGCCAATGTCGATTACACCCATCCCATCGGCAATGGCCCGCTGGAGGCCACCGCCAACGCCGCCTTCTCCTACCAGAGCGCGATCAATTATTCGCTCAGTCAGGACCCGGCGACGGTGCAGGGCGCCTATGGCATTCTCAACCTGTCGCTGGGGGTGCGCTCGCAAGACCGCCGCTGGGAGGTGACGGGCTTCGTCAACAATGTCACCGACAAGCAATATGCCGCCAACCTCGGCAATGCCTATGGCACTTTCGGCAATCAGCTGGCGGTGACGGCCTTGCTGCCCCGCGATTTCCGCCGCTATTTCGGCGTGCGCTCATCTTTCCAATTCTGATCTGACAGGGGCCAGTCGCATGAAGCGTCGTTTCGCAGCACTCTTTCTGGCCTCGGCCTGCCTGCCTTCGGTGGCGCTGGCCGCCCCCGGACCGATCGACACCCAAAAGCAGATGTTGAGCGGGGACGGCCCCGACAATGCCGTGCCCTGGGACTTCACCATCGACGGCGGGGCACGCGCGGGGGAAAAGGCCACCATCCCCGTGCCCTCCAACTGGCAGCAGCAGGGCTTTGGCCATCCGCATTACGGCACCGACCGGGCATGGCAGACGCATGACCGCGCCACCTATCACCGCAGCTTCACCGTGCCCGCCGACTGGCAGGGCAAGCGCATCCGCCTCACCTTCGATGCGGTGATGACCGACACCATCGTCAAGGTGAATGGCGTGCAGGCCGGGCCCCTTCATCAGGGCGGCTTCAACCGCTTCAGCTTCGACATCACCCCGCTGCTCAAGCTGGGCGCCAGCAACGATGTCGAGGTCGAGGTCGCGGAAAACTCGGCCAACAAGGACACCGAGATCGCCGAGCGCTATGGCGATTACTGGACCTTCGGCGGCATCTACCGCCCGGTCTGGCTGGAGGCGCTGCCCGCCGAGGCCATCGGCCATGTCAGCGTGGATGCCCGCGCCGATGGCACCATCGCCGCCGATATCACGCTGGCCGAGCCCAAGACCGTCACCTCGGTCGTCGGCCAGATCGTCGACAAGGATGGCAACAAGGTGGGCACGCCCTTCTCCACCCCGATCCCGGCGGGCGGCACGGGGCTGGTGACGCTGCATGGCTCTGCGGCGAACCCGCGCCTGTGGTCGTCCGAAACGCCCAATCTCTATTTTCTCGATGTCACGCTCTTCAAGGGGAATGAGGCGGTGCATCATGTCCGCACCCGCTTTGGCTTCCGCACCTTCGAGGTGCGCGCGGGGGAGGGGCTTTACCTCAACGGGCAGAAGATCGTGCTCAAGGGCGTCAACCGCCACAGCTTCCGGCCCGACACCGGGCGCGCCCTGACCCATGCGAACTCCTATGAGGACGTGAAGCTGATCCGCGGCATGAACATGAATGCCGTGCGCATGTCACATTACTCGCCCGAGGAAAGCTTCCTCGAAGCCTGCGACGAGCTGGGCCTCTATGTCCTCGATGAGCTGAGCGGCTGGCAGCATTCCCACGACACGGAGGTCGGCCGCAAGCTGGTGCGCGAACTGGTCGAGCGTGACGTCAACCACCCCGCCATTCTCTTCTGGGACAATGGCAATGAGGGCGGCTTCAACCGCGAACTCGATCCCGAATATGCCCGCTACGACCCCCAGCACCGCAAGGTGCTCCACCCCTGGGACCCGCATGACGGGGTGGATACCAAGCATTACCCCAAATTTCAGGACTTTGTGGCACGGCTGAACGGCCCCAATCTGGTGATGCCCACCGAGTTCCAGCACGGCCTCTATGACGGCGGCGCCGGCGCGGCGATGGAGGATGTGTGGCAGGCGATCAAGGCTTCGCCCCATGGCGCGGGCGGCTTCGTCTGGGTCTTCGCCGATGAGGGGCTGGCCCGCAAGGATCAGGGCGGGCGGATCGACAATGTCGGCACGCAGGCCCCCGATGGCATCCTCGACGCCCGCCATAACCCCGAGCCGAGCTATTTCACCATCCGCGACATCTATGCGCCGGTGCAGATCACGCCGCCCACGCTGGATGCCAGCTTCGACGGGCAGCTCAAGCTGGCCAATGCTTATGATTTCACGCCGCTGTCGGCGCTGACCTTCCGCTGGGAATGGCTGCGCTTCCCGCTGCCGGGAGAGGCCGGCACCGCGCCGCGTATCCTCGCCTCCGGGCAGGTGGCCGGGCCCGATGTGGCACCGCGCGGCGAGGGACGGCTGACGCTGCCCCGCTCGGCAAGCATGGGGCAAGCCGATGCCCTGCGCCTCACCGCCCGTCGCGGCGAGGATGAGGTGATGCGCTGGGTCTGGCCCACCGCCCGACCCGAAACCGCTTCCTCAGCTCCATCCGGAACCCCGCAGATCGCCAGGGCCAATGGCGCGATCCGCCTGACCGCAGGCCGCTTCAGCGCCGATTTCGACGAAAAGACCGGCCTGCTGCAAAAACTCACCAGCGGCAGTCGCGCAGTGCCCATCGCGGGCGGCCCGCGCCTTGTCTACGCGCGCCCCGCGAAAGCCGAGCCGGTCTGGTCCGGGGTGACGTCGGCAGGCGACAATGTCTTCAAACCCGCCGCGCCGGGGCTGGCCAACATCGCGCAGATCGACTTCGGCCTCGATGAAAAGAGCTTCCTGTCCGGCTTCACCCTGCAGGTCTCGCCTGACGGCAAGGCATGGACCACCGTCGCCGCGACGCAGCGCACATGGCGCGACCCCACGCTCTATGCCTTCCCCGCGCAGCCGGTCGCGGCGATCCGCCTGCTCGATGTGCAGGGGCGGCATGGCGCACTCAACGCGCCCAAGGTGAGGATCGGCTATCAGGCCGACCGCTTTGAGCCGCAAGAAACCCCGGTCAGCACCGTGACCAGCGGCACCGGCAACGATCCGGCCACAGGCAAGCCGGTGGTGTGGCTCGATGCGCCGGGCGCGGGCGGACTGGAGCGCGCGCACTGGACGCTGGACGCCAGCGGCGCGCTACGACTCGACTATCGTTATCAACTGAGCGGCGCCTATGTTTACTACGGCGTGGGCTTTGACACGGCCCCCGTCGCCGCGGCGCGGGCCCTGCTGCGCGGGCCGTGGCCGGTGTGGAAGAACCGCCTGCGCGGGCCCGAACTGGGCGTCCACGATATCGCCGACAGCAAGAAACCCGGTGCCCTGTCCCCCGCCAATGCCGGCTATTTCGCCGATCCGCGCTGGGTGAAGCTCGATATGGGCGGCACGCCGTTGCTGATCCGCCCCTCCTCGGGCACGCCCTTTCTGCAACTGGGCGCGCGGCTGCAGGACCACCCCAACACCAGCCCGGCTTTCCCCGACACCAGCTTCGGCTTCATGCAGGCGATCCCGGCCATAGGGGACAAATTCCACGAGGCGGCGGACACCGGGCCTCAGGGCCAGCCCACCGACACCACCGGCAGCCATGAGGGCAGCCTGACCTTCACCCTGCCCGCGCCGTAAACCGTGGTTTTTCAGGCTTGAACCGTGGCTGTACCGGGCATTCGCAACCCGTTCAGATCGCGGGGCTCAAAGGGGCGTTGCTGATCGGCAATCACCCCCCGTCAGCCGCTATCAAGCAGGAGGATTTATGAAGCTCGCCCGCGCAACCCTTACCGCCGCCCTCGCCGTTACCGCCGGTCTGATGGGAGCCAATGTCGCCGTGGCCCAGCCGGGATCATGGAACCCCGGCACCTTCTGGCGCGGCGCCCCCGACAACCCCTATGAGCGCATCCACTTCCTGCGTGAGCGCGTCAACCGCGGCCGCGCCGACGGCAGCCTCGACCGCCGCGAAGCCGTCCGCGTCAGCCGCGAGCTGGACGGGGTGGAACAGTGGATCCGCCGCATGCACTGGGTCGACGCCGGTCGCCTGACGCCCGACCAGCGCGCACAGGTTCAGGGCCGCCTCGACGGCATCAGCCGCCAGATCCACTGGATGCGCCGCAACGGTTTCTAAGCGTTCATGCTCCCTCCCGCCGGTTGTCACGACCGGCGGGAGAGGACATCAGGCACCATCGACCAACCGCGCAACCATGATATAGAACCTCTGCCTTGAGGGGGAGGATGTCATGGGTTCACGCGGCGCGATCATCATGGGCTTTTTCGGCGCGGTCTTCATCGCCATGACATTGCATTGGCAATGGCATGTTTCCGGACTGACGCTTGCCCTGCCCTTTATCGGCTTTGTTGTCTTCGGCCTTGCCGCTCTTCATGTGATGCGCCTGCCGGGTGCGGGCATCACCCTTTCGCCCCGCGCCGAGAAAGCCATCACCTGGGCCAGCGCCGGCGAGGGGATCGGGCTGTTCCTCGCCTCCAATCTGGTGATGAACCTGCATCACCCCGAATGGCTGATGCCCGCCGTCGCGCTGGTCGTCGGCCTGCATTTCCTGCCGATCGCATGGGCCGCGCCTTTTCCACCCTTTTACGTGCTGGGCGCGGCGTTGATCGCGGCGGCGGTCATCGGCGTCCTGCTGCCCGCACCGCTGGGCGGGGCGCTCTCCGGCTTTGCGGCGGCGCTTGCCTTGTGGACCGCCTCGCTCGTCGCGCTGCTGCGCGATGCGGGCGTGAAACGCGCCGCGCTCTCCTGAGATGACCACCTTCGACTGGCACGGCGCCCCGCTTCACCGCGATACGCCCATCGACGCCACCTATCGCAACA
>Ga0116227_10007628_pt1 | contig 20978 bp, 19 predicted proteins | sample S1TSphgellanicum_FD_89693 | JGI IMG/M metagenome (GOLD analysis project Ga0116227, IMG submission 89693) | Host-associated microbial communities from peat moss isolated from Minnesota, USA - S1T2_Fb - Sphagnum magellanicum MG | ecosystem: Host-associated > Plants > Peat moss > Unclassified...
CCATGACTACCCACTGAGTTCATCAGCTCCCAACAGTGGGTGTAGATAAGCATATAATAATCTTCCCAAAAACTTGGGCAAACCATTATACACAATCTGCATCCTGAGTTTCTGTTGCCTTTCCAGAAGCAATGGGAAGACTCAGACATGATGTTTAGGAAAAGGCAAAACACTCATGTAAACTGGAAAAACCTTCCCGAAATCTAATTGGTCAATGCACATCACTTACAATAATGTCTTGTTATTGTCATAGGAGACCCGTTCAATGACATCAATAGTTCTGTTGGGTGCACTTGCAATCGGTCGATTAAAACAGTCCTAGAACAGCAAGACCAAACACTTCATAAATAAATTAGGGCTTACTGCTAACATCCTGCAAAAACTTGGATCAAATACCTACCAAAAAATCAGCTAGTAACATAAAGAAGCAGATAAAAATATTGGTTTAAGGATGAACTATTTACTTGAATGCGGTGATATAGCCTCCGAGTATAGAAGTCTTCAAAGTCCCTGCAAAGAGGTGCATACCCCTGCATGTCCAAATCCAAAGAATCCAGTGAGGCACTCAGAGTGGAGAAAACTATTCTCTCTCCCAATTTCTTAATTCAGTGGTTTCTAATTACAACACAACTCCAAACTTCAGCCCCCCGAGACAACTTTTGTTGGACAGGCTTGCAAGGCACGTTGGGCAGTATTGCTACATGCTGTCATGGACAGAAATGAAGCTGCCAAGCTTCACAGACCCCTGCCAGAGTTCTGTCAAAAGAAAATAAGCCCAAGCAATCGATGAGCAACTGTGATCATGTTGCTTTTTCTGAACTGGAACAGCAAATCATGGAAGTCTGTGGGGTGGGTTCCCAGGGCCCCAGCACTCTTGCTGTCAAGTATTTTAGTAGGCATTGTAAACCAAAACTGCCTGTGTATCAATCAACTGCACCATGGAACACACTAGAGAAGATCCATTGAAATCGAGCAACTGCCATGCACACATGTATGCGTGGCCACCGAACACACACATGTACGAATGGCATACACATAATGTATACCCTTGCATAACATACATCAACATTGCAGGCAGTCAAGGCACTTCTTCAAGTAGTGGCTTCATAGCCAGCGCCTTGCTCTGAACCTCCTCCAAGTGCTGCTTTCTTACTGCACAGGATCGTAGTTATCCTGAGAAGAGTCCCAGAACCGGCTACGGAAGTCCAACTTTTTCTTTTGCATTGGATACAGTTCTGCCGATCATTGCTTCGCAGAGTCTAAGAATCGACAGAAAAAGAATCCCGGGGGGGGATGGGGAGGCAAACAAAAACAGGGAAAAAAAGCCACACTACCTTGTCAGATTTCTCCGTTTTGAAGAGGCTTCGGAAGAAATCCCGGAAATGGCCATACACAAAAAGCAAACCATAGGCGAAGTAAGTCGTGAGCGCCACATAGTAGGGTATCTTCGCCAACTCTTGTTCCTTCTCGGGTTCAGGATCCGCCATCGCCATCGACGATCTCCACTTACTCCCTCCCAGCTCTTGCGTTCCTACAAAGAGACCTCCTTAAAAACCTCTTGCTCTCCCCCTCCTGTCCCGCGGCCCTAAAACTTGGCCCAAAAGACCAAGGAGAAGAAGAAGACGAAGCAGACAACGCGTGAAAGAAAGAAAGCTACACCTTGGTCATGTGCCACGAAAAATCAAAGAGAACAGCAGGGCATGTACATAGCACAAGAGAAGTGCAACTGCAACCGAAGAAAAACAAAAGAGGTCTCAAAAGTGCAGCTGATTAGACGACATTTCGTTTCAGATTCGTCGTGACAGCGAGAGGAGCCAGAAGAGGAAGACGGTGTCAGAAGAGAGAGAGAGGAGGAAAGCAGCCTCAGCAGCGACAACGAAGCTGCAGTTGTTGCGTCGCTGCTGCCGCAAGAAGAACCCACTCAGCCACCCACCCACCCACCCTCCTTCCATTTCGCCTTCCCCCGCTCCTTCGCCCCCCCACCCAGATCCCCTACATTTCGGCCCCTCATCTTGGGACCTCCGATGATGATCATCCAGCCTTTTCTTTTCCTGGCGAAATCAAATATTTAAGAAAATCGAAAATGAAGTGATTTTGGAGGGTTTCAATCGCCACAAGTGAGAAAATAGAAATCCAAAATCGAAAATGAAGTGATTTTGAAGCGTTGCCAATCGTAGGAAGTAAGAAAATAAAAATTAAAAAAATCGAAAATGAAGTGATTTTGAAGGGTTGCAATCGTAAGAAGTGAGAAAACTAAAAATTAAAAATGAAGTGTTTTTGAAGGGTTTCAATACCAAGAAGTGAGAATTTTTTTTTTTAAAATGAAAAAATGAAGTGATTTTGGAGGGCTTCAATAGTCAGAAGTGAGAAAATCAATTTAAATTTCATAAATGAAGTTATTCTAGATGGTTTCAATCGCCAGAAGTGAGAATTTTTTTAAAAAATGAAGTGATTTTGGAAGGTTTCAATAGCCAGAAGTGAGAAAATAAAAGTAAAAAAATTAAAAATTGAAATGAACATATTTTGGAGGGTTTTGATCGCCAGAAGTGAGGAAAAAAATAAATTAAAACACTCGAAAATGAAGTGATTCCTTTGAAAATCACTGCTCAGACGGGGATCTTATTAGACTCAAAATCACTATTCCCACGTCCCCTGATTTATCGGCCCCTCGTCTTGGGACCTCAGATCGGGATCTAGACTCCAAATCACTAACTGTTCCCTGGTCCCCTAGTAATTGGCCCCTCAAGTTGGAACCTCCAATGGGGATCTAGACTCCAGACTCCAGATCACCAAATCGTTAAACCCTATTCCTAGTAGGTCCCCAAATTATGGGGCCATCATCTTAAGACCTTCCAATTGGGATCTTGAAACCACTAGGTCTTCCTAGTAGGTCCCCTAATTGATCGGTCCCTCATCTTGGAGCCTCCAATTCGGGAACTTGACTCCCAAGCACTATTCCAAGGTCCCCTAATTCACTGGCTCCTCATCTTGGGATCTCCAATTAGGATGTTGAGTTGCCGGCACTATTGCCTGGTCCCCTAAATTATCGGCCCCTCATCTTGGAACCTCACCTTGGGATCTTGACTTGAAACCACCCTTCCGAGTTCCCTTAATTTACCAGCCCCTCCAAGTGAGACCTCCAGTGGGGATCTTGACTTCAAAAGGGGATTTCCAGGTCCCTTTAATTGATGAGTCCCTCCTTATTGGGACCTCAAATCGGGATCTTGATTCCAAAGGACAATACCCAGGTCCCTTAATTAACAGCCCCTCGTCTTGGAACCTCCAATCGGAATCTTGACTTGAAAGCAATATTTACAGGTCCTCTAATTTACCTGCCCCTCGTCTTGAGACCTCACATCTCTATCGTGGCTCCAAAAAGCGGTATTCCCAGGTACCCTAATTTTTTGACCCCTCGTATTGGAACCTGAACCAAGGGACCTTTTTTTGAATTCTAACCTCGCCTTCACGAGGGAGGAAAAAGAGGGAACATGTCATTTATTTTTCTAACATTTGTTGGTTTATTTTTCCTCATTATACAGGACAGCATTTTTTTTACTGGCAAAACTTCACCTAAAAAAGAAATTCAAAATTCAAAAATGAAGTGAGTTTGGAGGTTTTCAATCACCAAAAGTGAGGAAAAAAAAAGTAAAAAAAATTGGCAAATTTATATATTTGGTTTTCAGTGTGCAACGCAAGCAAGTAAAACAAACAAAAAAAAGAAAAAAGAAGAAAAAGGGAAGAGATAATGATTTTTTAAAAAATGGTATCACATATGTCAAATGTGTGAACATATGTACATCATATATTGTAAAGGACGTCAGGATGAGAAATGAAGCTTCCCCTGAATATATATATATATATAGAGAGAGAGAGATTACAATGGTCCCAAACGCCGTAGGTGGTTTTGATGTCACATTTGTACCTCTTAAGCTTTTTCCTAGGTGGAATGGGCACTATCAGGCTTGTTCCATAACGCATAATGGTTCATGATCTGTGTCCCTGAATCCTTCACCTTTGTGCCCCAATACCCCAGGGCTATATACACATAACAGATCAATAGATGGTTTCAAATGTATATTATTGATTTCTTTTGTTCAAAACAGCATGAATCAAGTTCATGGCACCCATTCATGAATATATAAGATAATGCCATATTCAACCCCCAAAACCCAACCCCAATTGTCATCAACTCTATAGAATACAGTAATCCATAATTTCATGAACTCCATATAATGCATGTCTACTATTTACAACCCTAAAGCACGGGTGGGTACCTATAGAATGACTTTGATACACACTTTCTTCTCTGATATCTCAAATTTGACAAATGCCCGTACTCACTTTTACAAACATGCCAAGCCAAGTCCAAGATGGAAGAAGAGTCAAGTTCTGGTAGACTGGCTTGTAAGATGTGCATGACATCTTACACTCTTACACTGGTTGATGATTATAATACTGGGAATCACAATCATCTCCATGTGCAGAATCGCTTGGAAGTAGAATGGGCCCCTGGGAACATGTTCCGTAGCACACAAAAGCACCATTGGATGCAACCTCAGCCCTCTTATACATTTCATGAGATTTTCTGAGTGAAAGGGATGTTTACCCCCGCTCCCCACGCGATATTCACTTTGTACTACATAAGCCATATATTCTTAATAAAAGAAACCATGAGTAGCTACTTTGTATATAACTGGGTTTCCCCGCCCATCAATTCACATCACAAGAGTGTTCCCCTCCCTGCCTGATTTACATCACAAATGGGACTGGAGAACCAACATATGACTGCCTGTCCCACCTAGGAAAAAACAAGAGAAGGTACCTGAATAAGACACCAAAACCACTTCCATGTAAGAAAGGGCAGCAAAGAGCGGTATCTTGTTCTCCTGTATTGGAACTCAGGTGTCCCTTGTTCCAAAGCCCTCAAACAACATACCTAATGCACTCTGGACCTGCCCCATCCCAACATACCCAAACCGACAAAATTTGAATACTCCAGGTTTTCTATGTTGGGTAAGGCTTATTCTTAAGGCACTCACCAGGTGCAGGTAGGGGGGAACACAGTACTTCCATCACCTGGCCTGAATTTGTGTCTGATGAAAGGTATAGAAATTAGACAAAGAAATTCAGGCCTTCTGAAGAACATACAGTGAAACAGAACCTCAGTGAATTTTTTTTAAAGACTCACAAAGCACTCCGAGAAATCTACTACTGTATTTGAAGGACACCGTATGTCCATGAAGATGGCTCCTGGAGAAAAGGACACCTTATATTCATGAAGATGGCTCCTGGAAATAAGAAGGCATCTTACACCTACGATTTAGGAGGAGCAGGTGTATGATCCCTATCCCACATTACTGCCTACATAAAAGTGTAAGATTCAACCCACTCTTCTCAACCTGTAATATATGTAAGTTGTCTTTTGATAATGCTTCCCTCATGCTTTACATTGGGTAAAACCCATGATTGGGGAAGAACCCCAAAATGTGAGGCTGGACTCACCTACTGTGTTAGAGGCCCCACCCTTCATGGGCTTACACTTGAAAACATTGCTTAGTGTAGTTAATTCAACATTTCCCAATTGGAAACTTCAACTTCATGACTTGCTTTTATGCTATCGTGCATGTGTGCAATGTGCATAAACATTAGGATACACTTTCTAGGACCAAACCTTCTTATCATTTTGTCATGCCTTCCTCATACCAACTTTTCCCACATCAACTGCAGAATTTCAGACTCTAGCTCTCCATCTGTATGGTCACCTACAATACACATGCGCCACTACAGTGGTCAAGTGGTTCTAACACCTGGCCCAAAAACTGTTAAGGTTTTGTTTCAAGAACATGCTAATTACATCTGGCCAAGTGTCAGCCTACAAACTTTGCTTTTTGTCAACATGGGTGCAGATGCGGCCACATGGCCTACAAACTTCACCCACCACAAATAGCACCCAACAATTTGTGTGTGACTTTGAGCAATATGGAGTTTCCATTTGACCAAGAAAACATGCATGTGTGTGTGACTTTGATCGATTTGACGTGCAAAATCAACTCATAGCTCTCTGACTTCTGAGTTATTTGGAAGTGTGAATTACCTGTTTAGAATATTTCATGTCTTCTTGCAGTTTGCATCCTTGTTGTCAAACCTTGTCCATCATTGTCATCTCCTTCTTGGGGCTCCTTAACAACCCTTCACTTGTCAAAAAACTTCAAAATTGTCACTCTTCACTTGAACCGAGCTCATGAAGTGGATCCAATGAAAGTGCCAGTAATCTTGAGGGAGACTGATATAGTAGAGCCTCGAGATCACTCTCCAAAAATCCTAAACTTTGCAGCACAGTGGCAGGTATAAAGCCAGCTTGCTGAAACTTTTGGAAGTCCTTTGAAGTGATGTATTCTATGATCAGCCGTAGTAATTCAGTCTTCTTGGACCTTGTAACTTTAACATGTTTACTGCTTCTCACATAGGGAGACACCCAGTATGTAGTCTGCAGGTACTGACCTTGTAATTCATTTTGCTGAAAATGTAGGTGATCCAATATGCATGTGTGGTCTGGTGACAAATCTCTAAGAAGGTTTCCACCCTATGAACTCAATATTTTGGCACAATGACCCTGAGAAACTGTACAATCTCCACTAGGAGGTTCATTTTGAGATTATTGATACTCTGTACGCATGAACCTGGAACAACTGCAGTTTTGCACTGCCCAAAATTTGACACCCTTGGTGGTGTTCAAGACCCATGTTCAAGTACTTTCAGACCCAATTAGAGCACCAGACAAAGTACTCAATTTCTATTCCACAGAATTGAAGCTGTTGAAGATGTGTTACTAGCAAGCAAAGTATATAAGGCACATTGGATGAACATTTACGACTTCATGGCTGTCAACATCAGTTCAAGGTGAAAATCTGTATCCTCTCAGAACCTGAGAAAGACAAGAGAGTGGCTACCACCATGTTACAACACCCCTTGCAAATGCTGCACACTTTTTCAATGCTTGCCATATCACCCAAGCGATTGCTACCAAAACTATCACCACAGGCACAAACAAGCATGGCACTGGTCAGGCTTACAAGTACAGATCTGAACCCTCTGACCAGTTGTTCTGTGAGGTCTACACACTGAAAATTCTCTGCCATGTCTAATTCACTTGCATGATGCTAAGCATTTTGGGGAATGTTCGCAACAAACAATTGAAGACCAACCTGAGGGAAAACAAAACCAAGAATAAGTTTCTAATGTTGAGAATTTCAAGACAAACCTGAGAAAAAAAGCACCACATAAACTGATGGACTGCCACAGAGCTGATGGTGAGTCCCCCACGTCCAACAACTCCAAAGTAGACAAGTGAGACTGCTGAAAAGAAGAAGGCCAGAAAGAGACCGACAATTGAAACAGACATCAACAAACTGGTGATTGCAGCATTGGTGGCAGATGTCAAAACAAAGACTGCAATTGCAGCTATGGCTGCCAGTGCAAGGAACAAAATGGTTCCAACCTGTAGCACAAAAACCCTGGTATGAGGATATTAAGCTGGCCATTGCATATCCACAACAGCAACTGTAATGACTGAATTGAGAATCGAGATCCTAACATTCAATGTGTACATCAAAAGTTGCAGCAAAACGCCTTAGTCTTCTTGCAAAGGCTGTTGCATGTTTTTACAGCGTGAAATCTTGCTTAGGGAAGTGAATTTGAAGATTGCAGAATCACCAGATGTGCATCTGCTACAATCGATATAGAAACGCATGATTCAGATCTGCGTACAGTCAAACGGCAAATCGCTACCCAACAGAAGAAGAAGAAGAAGAAGAAGAAGCAAAAGAATGTCCATCATGAGCCATTCGTATGTAAACAAAGAAAGAGAATACACACATATAGCTGCGCTGAAGAATGTTTGCGAAGTTCCTCCCTGGAGCATCCAATCTGTCGTCCACACGGTCGCTCTCTTCAACCGAAGCCCCTGGTCTTGCACTGCGGTACGCGCTCTGTTAAGCAAGGACGTCCTCTAGGGTTTGTGTTCCCGACCTTGGTTAGTGAAGAAGGTCCTTATCTCGTGAACTATGATCTTCTCTGGCGTCGATACCTCCACTGGTACGCCAGCATCATCCTCTTCCCATTTCCGCTTCCTCAGCTGCTGCTGTTGCTGCTGCTGGCCATGCTTTTGTGACTGCGCCCCCGGCCGCTTGTCCGTCTGACTCTGCAATGCGGTAGCCATGCAGGAATATTTCTGATCTGTGAATTCGTCACAAACTTGCAATGGCGATAACACGATCAACACAGCAAACAAAAAATTTGGAAATTTTCATCGTTGTCAATGCCTTTCAACTCTTGAAATGTGGACAAAGGTTGAGTGACATGCCTTTATAGGCAAATCCTCAAGTGGAAGGGCTCGTCTAGTCGAGGCTCAAGTCCAAATCAAGGCCCCCATGGTGGTCTAAGTTATGAGTCTACATGTTGGATCAAGTTCGACAATTGGGTTGACATTGTTTATGATTCGTCTGGGTGTGAAGAGTGAGAATTTTGAGGAAGGGGTTGAAGAGATGTCCTTAAAGTATTAAGTCCTTGAATTAGACAAGTCTACAATTAGGCCATGAGATGAGAACCAATAATTTTAGACACAAAACCTTGAACCAATTAGAAAGTTCATGACAGGTCCCACTCTTCTAGAGCTCAAGGTTAGCCCAGTCTCAATAGGTTCACAAAACAAGGTGAATGTCAGAACTAACAAACTGCATGGTTTGTCATGTGCAGGTAGTTTAGGTGTTTAACAAAGAATGTGATCAAAGAGGTGAACACAAAGCTTCTTAGAATTCGCATGTCCTTTGCTTGCAACATGTAAGTAGGCAACTCTTTAAAACAATTCAAGTCACTGAATTGAACCATCTCATTGGTCATGCATGTCAATATCATATAAGTCACTTTTATCAAATTACTTTTGCCTTAGATATTTGTGCTTCATGTATTTAACTTTTTTGGAACAATTCGATACTTGAGTTAAAGGTTTTAAATATTTGTGCATGTAACATTAGATAAAATGATATTTGCATGTGAGATGTTTATTTCCTAATAGTAGTAGGCCAAAACTTGGTAGTGGATAGGATCATAAAAGTTTGTAACAAGAAGTGTGATCTTAAGGTTGGGTGGAGAGCTCATTGTAAATTTGTGTTTTATTCATTTTTATTCTCACTCATTTATCCCACAATAAATTTCCAACAATAATTAAATAATTTTCAATAAATGCTGATCTCTTTCAAAAAGCAATTGCTTGCAAATTTGAAAGTTATGGAAATTTGTTGGACAATTAATATTGACTACCTACTCTAAAGCTTGGTTGGGTGATGTGCTTAAGTAACCCAGAATTACTTGGCAATTTTTTTTCCCACTTCCATTGTAAATAAATAAATAAATTTGTTGCTAAGCTGAAAAAACCAAAAAAAAAGGTCAAGAAAATGCAAAAATGGTAAAGGTACTACAATAAAACATTTAAGTGTCAATTTACTGAAGTTAACTCCTCAAAACAATCCAAGGATCCCACTCTAAAAATCTGATTGGTCATATAAATTCTTTTTCATCCCTAGCCCATTCTATAGACCTGTATATTTGTGTATGTTAGAAACAATAATCCTATAACTCTGCCTTAGAAGATAATGCACAAATAGGTGTATGGAATAGGGATGTGCCTGGAGGTGAAAAAAAGCCAACATAGCCACTGAAATCTCTCAAACAGGAGCCTTCAATTGTTTTGAGGAGTTAACTTCAGTAAACTCGCACTTCAATGTAGTAACACAAAGAAAAAAAATTGTGAAATTGTGACCAATTCATCCTTCTATTGTTGAGTGCATAATTAATTGTTGCTTACACAGTTCTACTCAAGAGCATTGTTCTTTTATGGCCAGGGTGAACCAACACCTAACATCAGTCCCTTCCCCTTCTTGCATGAGGCCTCTTGGAAGCTATAATTAACCCACGAAATGTTAACTTTGGTCCTCTATAAGCCATCAGAAGTACATTTAAGTACACAAAATGATCTATTGTACATGCTCCTACTACCAATAGAATCTTTGTCTAGATACATGAAGTTGAAAAATCAGGGATACAAGGAACACATGTATGATCCAGAAGACCACCTTACTAAAGATAACTTACAAGAAAAGTTGGACAGGAATCAGAGTTAATACAACAATCCAAATAAACCTCAATGTATGATGTAACCTACAACAACAGCATAAACCAGGTGGCCAATGAGATGACTCCATAGTGACCGCATGCCTAATACACACTACCTACTAAAGCCCTAACACCCCAAATCCACCAATCCTAACCAAATACATAACTCTGAAAGTGAAACATCAGACACACTCCCCAACACAATTTCTTTCATTAGCTTGGAAAATATACTGCTACATACTGTGGGGTCTGACAAAAACCCTTTGCATTCAAAACCACCACATTCACTGCAGTCAAGCTACCTGGAAACATCTTCAATTGAAGAATCAATGACCTTGGTAACAATTACAGAAGCAGCATAACACGCATCATGCACTGCAGACCTATTGCCACCTTCCATGCACAATTAAGGTGCAAGAAACACAAACAGGAGCTGATGTCCATCAATTTGAAACACCTCCATTGTTCCTGACAATGATGATCAGTAGAATGCAACATTCACCTGTAAAATGTGCTCCTCATATGGATGCATATAGAGCCTTGTTGAAAGGCAACCCAGCTACCGCAAAACTCTCTATTCCACATTCATCATTGCCTCGCACAATTCGAAAGATGCCATCCTGTGGAGACAACCCATGATTTGACAAGATTCTCACAAATCCATTTGGTGTATTGGAGGACACTGAAAACTAATGAATTACAATCAGAGAACTATCTCCCTGGTACATAGATTATAAGTTCTGAACTTCCAGACATGACCAAGGTGTGAAAGTATTACCTCACCCCAGGATCGATTCCAAGAATTTACAACAGTCTGCACAGTTGCAAGACAAACATATGAGTTGAGTAAGGAAATCCCCACACAGTAGTCCAAAGTGCAAACTTGCAGAGGCACACTGAACTATCAAGGTAAAACATGCAGCAAAATCACTACCATGACTCCAGCCCACTCCAACTAGATGGAAAAACTTGGAAAGAGACCCACCCAGTAGTCAACACCTTCATCAGTTGTTCCCCAACCAATAAGCTTCACGGCATGGCCTCCCAGGTACTCTCCATGGAGATGTTGATAAACACCTGACTTGTAATGAGCAAAGTCCTGGCAGACAGCCCAAGACCCAGTCGTCAACTTCCAGAAGTCACAACCCAGAATAAAACACATGTATGTACCAAATGCAGATCATACCCTAGTTATGTCAATTTAGGGCCCAGTTGTGGTTTGCATATTGCATACCTCATACACATCAAAGGCAACTTCAACAGGCCCATTTTGGTAAACCTCTGCCATGAGGTCCTTTGGGTTCTGTGAGATTTTATAGGCACTGATGCCCTGATGCTTTGAATCCAACCAAAATTCATCATTAATACACTGTTTCACACATGTTGGTGTTTCATAAGTGGGTTCACATCCTGGATGTGCACATCCCACTTGATCAAAATAAGGATCGCACTGCCAACCAAAAAAGACTTGTCAGAACTACTACTTCTATGCCTCAGAATGCAGGACAAAGACTCTAAAAGTGAAATCCACTAAGAGCATGAGCAAAATTGCTACAAGGATCTGAATAAACAAAAAGAATAGATCCACAATGGAAGGTGGCAAGTTTGCAATAGAAAACCTTGTCTGTCACCACACCAGTGCGTTTGAAGTACTGCCAAGCTCTGATGGGATAGCCACCTTCACAACCATCACCACACTCGAAGCCACAGCAGGCCAGTAGATCATTCTCAGACAACACTGCAGTCTGCAAACCATCACTTTGCCAGCAACTTGTTAAATATGCTCCTGTTGACAGATAAGATCACTTGCAATTACAAGCTAAAAAAAGTGGACCTGCCATTGGAAGCACAAGGAGCTAAGGTTGGTGACCTACTTCATTGAGGTGGATGCAAAAGCGATCAGTTAATGACTCCACAGCTCCAAATGCCCAGCATGATCCACAATGACCCTGTTAAACCATGGAGATTATTGTCAAAGAAGTTTAACATTGTCTCTATTTCAGCATTATGACTATCTGATCATTCCTGCAAACTAAAAAAGATGTGTGCACAAAAAAACAACTCAATTGAGCAGTTTAGATGTCAACCTGGTCTATACTTTACATGGTTTACACCCAACAGTCACAGTGCACAGTTCCACAAGCAGAGTCACATTCAGTAAACTGTCACATCATTGGATCTCCAGAACTTGTCCGTCCAAAAGCATCTCTTAAGTCTACTCTTCATGAAGCCCACAGAGAGTACATCACATGGTTAGTTCTCAAAAACTGTTAGTTGTAATTGCAACTCTATTATTCTATGGAACTACAAAAGGCAAAAACAGCTGACAAAACCACAGGTGTACAGAAAACTCATCGACATTGTGGAGACACCTAAAATGGAACCGATGGTAGGACAGTGACTCCATGCCTCCCTTGCATCAAATTCCTTAGGGAGCTTCAAATTCTTGTGGTTGAACCTGATGGTTGAGATGGAAGGTTCCAACTTCTTAACCGGTGTCATGATTGTGCCACACATCTTCTTTAGATGCTTCACCTGCAGTGCAAAGAGGTCCAATATGACATAGTTAGAACCATCCTTGTACTGTACTCTTGAATTTCAAAACTACTGACACTACCAAAATCAACTCCTACTTACTGTGTGGTGAGCAAAGCGGTCATTGAATCCAGCCTTCCAAGTTGCTTCAGGGTGGGCATTTATTTTGTCAACCAGCAATTGCTGCAATTCACTTCACATCCAAGTATCAGTCGATGACACGCAGCTCAGGGAAAGATCAAGAAATAGCATCATGAGAGATAAAACAAGACCCCCCCTAAGAAGATAGAAAAATAGATACATGTCTTTTCTAGCATTATGTCCAACTCCTCTTCTAGCATTTACCAGTATATGATTGAGAAGAATAAAATGGCAGAAACTTATTCACTTGTTCCACCAGTGGAGGCATCACTGAATCTGAAGATTGCAGCATTAGCTGATGCAATGTTACCATGCTGGTAGAACAACAATTGAATTGGAAATGCAAAAAAAAGAATGCAAACCTGGAGTATAGGTCTCTCATCACCAAGAAGCTGGGGCTCAGGCCTTGCTGCCTGCAATCAAAGACAAGAAGAACAATCATGTCAAAATTGTCAGAAAGTGTATAGCAAAATGATCATTAATCACCAAACCAGAGAGAGCCTCTGGCTCAGCAACTAAGGCCTCTTTTCAACACTTCACGCATTCCTGAGCTTCTGATTTTCTTCGGGTCAGGTGCACCAACAAACATCCTTCCCACATCAACAACGCCATGCTTTTCCAGTCACAATTAGCATGATGACAATGTTCCACACTCTCTCCAACAGATGAACGATCAACGGCCTCTCCTCCGTAACTCCACCTTGACTACACATACGAAAAAATTATACTGTCGTAGACTCTTAACTATGACCCTACAACCATGCGCCTCACAGAAACAAAATTCCCAGAGACAGACAACAAGAAACCAAAACGGAAAACAAACACACACACGCATAGTTCAATAGAACCAAAAATCTTCCCGGATATCATCATCATCATCATCATCATCATCACTATTCCATCAACAACTTTCTCCTGCCTGCCTCTTTTCCCCTTCAATATTGACAGTATCGGGGTTCTTTGAAGTCCATGGAGTGACAAAAATCACCATACCTGAGCAGAGATTACTAGGGAAGTCGCAAGCAGCGCTGTTAAGGATATTATGCCGGTGAGCTTCATCTCTGTGCGCACGAAATTCGACTCGGAATTGCACGTTCTCTGCGACCCTAGCGCGCTCGAGCTCTTTCTCTCTATTCTCCTCCTTTCTCCTCTCTCTCTCTCTCTCCCTCTCTTCCTCAGTGCGCGCTTTTTGCGCAGTCGCGAGGCACGGCGGTGCGTGACTGCAGCGGCAGTAACAGAACACGTCCTTCCCTGGGCTGCCGCGGCGGTGCGCGACCGCGGCGGCAGTAACAGAACCGGGAGAACCTCTGCCTGATTCTTACCGTGGGTAACTTAAGTTTACTAGTGATTTGCGGGACAAAATGATCGGGCGGCTGAAATCTGCGAGTGATGCACGTTGGACGGTTGAGATGGGTCGCATCAATTTGTTTGGCCGTTACTAAACGAATCCATATTGGATGATCTTCATTCGGATCAGCCGCTCTATTCATCCGCGTTGGTAGGTGAGACCCTACAACGTCGAGTAAATTTCTCTATTTTTAAAACCCAAGTTCTCCAACCAAACATGAAAACATTGGATGATTTTGAGGGGAGATTATGGACCACAGTGAACCAGCACCCACCAGCACACCATCCACTAGATGCCTGTTATTACCTAGTTGTGGATGAACCTCAACAGAGTTAATATTTGGTTTCACCTTGGTAATCAATTTTGTAGAAAATAAGTCTCATATATAGGTAGAGATAGGTAGGAAAATAGGTGACTACTAGGTAAGTAGATTATTACCTACCTACTAACAACCTGCTTGTGGGTTGTTCGTAGGTAGGTTAAGAATATTGGTGATGGGCCAATCAAATGGCTCCTTTTAATTAATTTATTATTTATTTATTTATTTATTTATTATTTTATATTTTTTGAAACTTTTCTCACCCACCCACCTACTACCCCCACTGTCCCCCACCGACCTACTCAACTATATATTTGAATTAAAAGTAGACTCTTCCCCATCTACCTACTCACCTATAAATTTAAATTCTACTATTGTCATCCCCACCCACCTACCCACCTTACCCCTAACCTACTTACCAACATTTTAAGTAGGTGCCTACCAAACCCCACCTACATGACTACACCTACCTACATGGTTGCCACTACAATAGACCCCCCAATGGTCGACAATTCTAAGGAAAGAATAAAATGAAGGTATTGCATGGAGCTTGTTTCCGTTCATTCAAACAAAATAAATAAGGGGACAATCAAAGTATTTAACACCCTTATATATGGGCATTGCAAGTTCTACTTACAAAGTGTTTTCCATGGGGGTATTGGAAACCGAGTGGATAATCAAAGTGACACGAAGCTCTAGTTCAATTTAGGCACATCTAATGCATGTTATATTCAGGTTCATAAAGTAAAATATTCAATGAATGTGCAATACCCCATTCTATGTACTCCTAAATAGTTTGGGCTCCATATCATATATTTTGACAATTCAAAAGGTATTACATAGCCCTACCAAAACCTAAAAGGAATGCAATACCCTCATGGTATCCCAAAAATAGAGGATAACCCTTTCAAGGTATCCCAAAAATACATTAGGCTCCATAACATATCTTTTAACACGTGAAGAGGTAATGCATAGCCCTACCAAAACCTAAAAGGATTTCAATGCCCTCATTATGTTACACTATAAACACCATGGGTTGAATTATTTTGATCTAGGCTATCAAAGGGGTAATGTTCATGCCCAAAACTACTCAATACACCTACAATACCCTGCTTGAGGTATCCAAAAATACATTGGGCTCCATAACATATCTTTTGACACGTGATGGGGTATTGCATAACCCTACCAAAACCTAGAAAGGATGTAATACCCTCAATGTGCTACACTGTAACACCATGGGCTGAATTATTTTTGTCTAGGCTATTAAAAGGGTATTGTTCATGCCCAAAAAGACTCAATGACCATACAATACCCCTCTCTAGGTATCCCAGAATTACATTGGGTTCCATAACATATCTTTTAACATGTGGAAAGGTATTACATAACCTTACCAAAACCTACAAGGAAACTAATACCTTCATTAAGGTGTCCAATAATTAAACGCCATGGATTTAAATTATTGGAGGGGTATTGTTCACCATCAAAACTACACAATACACCTTCAATACCCCTAGGTTATCCCATAAATACATTGGGTTCCATAACTTGAAATGTGAAGGGGTAATGCATAGCATGCCAAAACCTATAAACAAATCAATAGCATGTTTAAAGTATTCAGTAAAACCATGGGCTAAAATATTTTAGTTTAAATTGTTAGAGTAGTATTTGTTAATGACAAGGAATACTCAATGAACATGCAATATTCCTTTTTTAAGTATCCCAAAAATACATTGGGCTCCATAACACATTTTTTCAAACTTGGTGGGGTAATACATAAACATACCAAAACTTAAAAGGAAATTAGTACTTGCATCATATTACTATAATATCTTAAACCATCAAACAAAAGGATATTTTTTAAAATATTTATTCCATGTTCAATATAATATGCCTTACATATTTTTTCAAATAAATGAAGGTATTGCAAAGTTCTTCACATTGATTATAGAAAGTCCTTTCAACAAAATTATGGAGTTTAAATGTAATACATGCATCATCATGGGATATTTGCATTCACCATCAAACATAAAAATATATTTTAAATACTCAATTCCCTGCCAATATATCATGAAATTCATGTTTTCAAATTTATTTATTCACCTTGCAATATGATTCAACATATATAAAAATGAATGTAATAAAAAATTGGTCACATTGATGGTACAAGGGTTTAGGGTTTAATGTAAAATTTACTAATTAATGTTAGAATTTAAAATTTGTCAAAATCAAAAAATTAAAAATTCATGTTAATCATTTTTGAACGATGTACATATTTATGTTTTCCCTCTTAAAGTTATAAACTCATCTCAAAGAAAAAAACACAAAGTCACTAATTTAATAATATTTAATAAGATTTTAATGCGTGTTTTAAGAAATTAATTAAAGCACATGATTTTATAAATTTTTTAATGGTTCGCATAATAATAAAAATAGTCTTTCCCATATATTAATCCTATGTATAATTGAAATTTTATTTTAAATTGTTTTGAAATTAAACCCTAAATTCTAACCTAAAATAATTATATAGTAGGTCAGTAATATTTTATAAAGATATAACATAAGTCCTTATGAAAATTCTATTTTTTATGATGTATAATATTGGCTTAAATATTGGTCTAAATGTAATTGTATTCATAAAATATCAAATAGTACATTATATATAATTAATGATATTATGGAATTATATTGCTGATTCATTTTAATACATATAAATGTCTTCATATTTATTAAAAATTAATTTATATATATATATATATATATAAATCCATGGCTATGTAAAGTGCAATTTTTTTTCTGAAATTTATTTTTATTGAGAATTTTAAAATTCCAAACGATAAGTTATTGACATTGTATATTTTATTAATGCATGTAATTGAATATTATTTCTATGTAAATTGAAAGATTGTAATTGAAGTTTGAAAAATAAGTTACTAATATTATGTACGTTTAGTCCTTGTAAATTAATTCTATGTAAATTTTAATTTACAATGTACTAAATAACGATATACTTAGTTTATTAAGGTGTGAAATTATATATTTCTGCATTTATATAGTTATAATATTTGCATAATTATTTTAACTTGATAGAAAAGTTAATTAAACATTTGATCGAAGAGGAAGGTGGGGCAAAGGTGGCGTATTCTTTAGAGTTGCATTCTTCAAATTAGGCTTTTAAAACCTTGATGTGCTCCAAATGCTCTTAAAATAAAAATTGAATTCATTAGTTGGGCTATGGTAAGTAATCATTTTGTAATGGATGCAACATGATTTTACCTAGGATCCACTATTTAAATCATTGCATTTATGATGATTATAAACTAAGATACTATCAACTTACATAAAGTTAAACCCAAAATAATTTTTTGGTCACAATTTTGTTTCAATTTTCATGCATCCCTTACATCAAAGGTGGTTGTGAGTTGTGAGTAAAATTCTTCAAGTACAATTGCAAAATTTCAAAATGAAATGTGAAAATAATGCACCATGAAACCAATATATAAATTATGTAAGTTGTTATATATAATTTGAAGCTTTGGAATTTTGTAACAAAGTACTAGTAATGAAATTTTATAATTTGTACTAAATGTAACCTTTGGCTCCTCCACATTAGGTAATGTCCCACATTAGTTGCACAACAAACACACAACAATCATGTTTTTTTTAACTAGCAAGCAAATAGGCTAAAGGAAATTGCTTACTTTCATGTCTACTAGAGATTCTTTACCCATCAAACTAACAAGATATTTGAGGTGGAGTTTTTTTAACCATATGATGATGAAGTGCACCAACAATGTTGTAAACAAATGCATGATTTGGCAATAACAGTATAGACAACTTCAAATAACCTTCCAAGCACCCATATACAAGCATTTGGATATGCGCTTGCACACTAAACAAGCCCAAATTCTCTTTGTGATGAAAAATTAAAATGTGTTCTAAAAGAGCATGGGAACACTCTAGTAAATCATAGGGTGGAAGAAGTACATTTTCCATCTCCCACCACACCAATATCATTGCAACAATAGAAAGAAACAACAACAATATAATTAACTTCCATAGTGTTCCAAAGATGATAGTCGACTACAAGGAGTTAGTGCTCGAGATGTTGTTTGTTCACAGAGGAGGGTTTGGTTTTGGAAGCTTCCTAGAAACCTTCAAATAGTTGGGTATGAAAATGTTCATAAGCTGTTGGAAGCCATGCCAAAGTTTGTGAGGATTCGAAAATTTGTGAAGGCCAAGTTGTTATGCAATGTCCTCAACACTTTGAGAAGTTGAACATGACTCAACCGTGCAATTCCTTGTGCAAATTGAATCCACCAAAAAACTAGATAGCACTATAGTTATTGTGATTTAATTATTACTACATCAGGCATGATGATGTTGAATCCTCCAATTTTCGTTCAACATAGCAATGATTCTACTATCAATGGAACTATTTAAAAATGTTCACCACCCATATCATCAAATCGACACTTTGATAAAAAAATACAGTAGATTTTGTAGGAGAAGACATGGGCATCAGATAGTTGGTCAAATGGCTAATAGGAATCATGTCCTTCATGCAGTTGATTTGTATGTCACTTCATGTGGCTAAACTTGTCTATGATGATCAAAGATAAGTACTAAGGTCATTTTGGACATTGGGCGAATGTGCCCAAGTTCCATTTTCATTCATCCAAGTTCCATGTGGTTTTTACTTCATAAATACCCTTAATTCAGTGATGTCACCATCCTGCCCTAATTGAATATAGTCAAATTGTTGCTTCAATCTTTAGCTTGGTAAACTTCTAGGGATTGCCTTTTCAAAATTAAATTCATAAAAAAAATGAACATAAAAAAAATCATTTTAATAAGAGTAAACACCAAATGTTCCCCCATTTTCTCCTCCTTCCAAAGTTAGGATTTCTTACATTATTAAGTTTCAGTGCCTCCAAAATATAACTGGAATTTTTTATATTGTATCATTTATCGTTTAATGAACCAATGCAAAATTGTTGGTACATGTAAATGAAAATATTGCAATATTTGCCACATTGATGGTATAAGGTTGACTTCAACAAAGTTTTAAAATGTAACTATGATACCTTCATTTTAGTGATAGTTTCATTACCTTTTACGATCAATGTGACCAACTTAATAAAGACTTTCATTTGTATCATGGTTTAAGATATTGTCACAATATGGTGCAAGTATTGTATTCCTTTTAAGTTATGGTAGGGCTACATTATACCCCTCCAAGTTCATGGTGAATGTAAATATTTTAAGATGATGCAAGTATTGCATTTAAACTACATAACTTCGTTCAAGTGACATTTTACCATCAATAGGAAGACCTTTGCAATACCGTCATTTACTTGAATCAATATGTTTGGTATGATATGGTGAGCATGGAATAAGTATGTTAAAAATAATTCTTTTATTTCATGGTTTACGATGTTATAAAAAAATGATGTGGGTATTGATTTCCTTCCAAGTTTTGTTAAGGTTTTGCAATACCCTTCCAAATTCCAAAAGATATGTTATGGAGCCAAAATGTTTTATGGGATACCCAAAGAGGGGTAATGCATGTGAATTGAATACTTATGGGCATGAGTAATACCCCTTCGATAGCCTGAACCAAAATAATTGAGCCCATGTTGTTTATAGGTTACCCCAAATAAGGTATTGTTTTCCTTGTAGGTTTAAGCAATACCCTTCCAAGATAGATATGTGATGGAGCTTAAAAGATTTTTTATATACCTTAAAAAAGGTATTGCACACCCATTGAGTAATTATGGGCAAAAACAATACCCCTTGAGTAGTCTGGATTAAAATAAAGTAATCCATATTGTTTAAAAATATCCTTATGAAGGTATTACATTCCTTCTAAGATTTGTTAGGGCCATGCAATTCCCTTATAGGACTCTTTAAATATGTTACGGAACCCAAATGTTTTATAATATACCCTAATAAAGGTATTACATGCGCATTGAGTATTTTTGGGCATAAGAAATACCCTTCCAATAACCTGGACCAAATTAATTCAATCCATTATGTTTACAAAATACCCTAATTAATTTAAATCTTTAGATTTAATCATTAAGTTTAGCCACTAGTTTAAGTTGTTGAGTTTAATCATTAGGCTTAGCCATTATTTTAAATCATTGAGTTTAGCCACTAGTTGTCACCTAGGTTTAATCATTATGTTTAATGATATGAAATAAACATGTGGAATTAAAAACTTGATAAAAGTTGAACACCTTTGATGGTGTAGTCCATTGGTAAGCATTTGCTTTATCATTGTAAAGGTTTTAGGTTCAATTCATTATACTTATAACTTAAATGCATGCTTAGAAGGTAAGGGTGTTGGAGATTATGATGTAGATGAAACATAGATAGTGGTGTGATAGATATTAGAAACTATGTGGTAGATAAGTGTTGCAAGTAATCAAAGACATAGGTAGATTGAAGATATGTTAGTACCAC
>Ga0116227_10007629_pt1 | contig 20974 bp, 19 predicted proteins | sample S1TSphgellanicum_FD_89693 | JGI IMG/M metagenome (GOLD analysis project Ga0116227, IMG submission 89693) | Host-associated microbial communities from peat moss isolated from Minnesota, USA - S1T2_Fb - Sphagnum magellanicum MG | ecosystem: Host-associated > Plants > Peat moss > Unclassified...
TAATACATGAAATTGAATGTTAGCTAATTTGGACTAGTTACTAGGCAATAGTTCAAGGCCTCTATCTCCTTTTGTACATTTTGTTACATTTGTACATGTTTAAAAAATTGGGGACAAAAAGTCAAATTTTGAAGCATAGGTAGGTATCCATTTTTAAATTAACAATGCCATATTAGGAAGGCATCCCACATATGTCATACACCATGAGTGGATAGTAGGGGAAATACTGGATGAACATAGAATCGAATTTTACAACCCCCCCTGCCCATTACTATGACAAGTTCTAGACAAAGAGACATGAGCCTATATTTAATAATAGTTTGTGAACAAAAATACTTGTATTGTTTACATACCAAAACAAGAAAACCATATGAAAAAAGGTTGGATTGAACCAACGTTGTCGATCAATGATGTAGCAATTGGTGGACGAGCTTTTAAAGTTGTTTTGGGGTGAACCTTATATTGAACCCAACCAAGCCCATTTAGTTTCATGTAAATATTAGTTTTCCTTCACTATCCCATATTTTGAAATTTTCCTACCTACCTCCCTCTTTCTACCTATATTATGACATAATTTAGATGGTTGGAGGACCTAAAGCCGCAAATAAACGTAAGAGAAAACCAACTCAGTCACACAGTGTCCGACAAAATTTCATTTGTTCCTGGTTTTTTTTTATGGGTGCCCATTGGGTTGGGTGTATACTATAAATGTGTAGTAGGTTTGATAAAAACAATATTTCTAAACTAAATTGACAACAAATAGATTTTAGTGACTCAAGAATTTACACTACTTGGTAACATGTCAAATTGTCATTAGTTTTTGCCCCAAAATTAATACTCAACATTACCTTACCAACATTGGGGCAACATGTAAGGATGTTGCCAATATGGATGAAATTATCATACTAATTGATGTGGAAATATGATCATGTGGATGGACTCAAACAAATATAAATTGACCACACAATGGCAATCGATCACACAATTTTGTCTATTTCTATTCATGAATTCACACATGGATTATGTTGAACTTTATGTATAAAAAATGACATTATTGATCAAATTGTGATCGATGTAACCAACAACAAATTTAACACTTGAAACTTCATAACATCCATCACATTTTTTTTTTTTCATGAATTTGATGTTTATAATTGTTAATTTTTTCAACATTGTCATTTTTCATCCACAAGGTCCAATTTTAATTGACCCAATATTATTAAAAATACATAGTTCATTATATTGTCAAAATTTTCAAGATATTGTAACAAAGGGTAATGTTCACTTTGTTTTTTCTCTCAATGCACCAAAGCAATACAGACCATAGTACTTTGGCCATTTTCACACATCTATCAAACATTAATTAATTAAATTTGAAATTATTATTTGGAAAATTGGAATATACCTAGAAATTTAATATTTTCCTTCACATATATATATACTTCAATTGCAAAAGTAATTTTTGAAAATTCACCAAATCTTAAAATGGCATAATTAGTGTGAAAGCACAGTCTAGTATATTGGATCCATGTGGGGTGTCCTGTGTAAAAATGTGATGATGAATTTGTATTTGAAAACATTCCCCTAGTAATGATAAGATCATGAGTGAAACCATTTTTTCCATTTTATAATATTTGGAGTTGGTTTGCCAACATAAGACCAATGGAATCTATATTGTAAATAATAAATTTGATGAAATTTAAATTTTAAATAGTTTACACTATAATCATCCATCAATGGAGCCTCTTCTTCCAAATCAATAATTCATCCATGAACGTGGATGACCCACCCCCACACTCTTTGAAAGACTCAAATGCAAGTCTGAAAATGAAAACAACGAAAAAAAGAGTTGGGGTAAACTCTCTATAGCTTGTAGCACTTCAAGGGTAAAAGGGTGTGTTGGAATTCCAAGATGAGGACTAGGATGAATGACAAGTAGGTCAATTATTCACATAGACCTACACAAACTAAACAACAAATTGGTTAGTGCATGGTTGGAACACTTTTGGTTCATAAATGAACCATGGACATACACAGATTCATAAAACTCACCACAGTCTAGACTTGGGGGAAGCCACCACCTTCCCCCTTATAATATCTTCTATGATTAGTCATGGGGGCTACATCCAAATGTCATTTTGTCCTGGGATTCCCAAGTTGGGAGTCCCAAAACTCTCGAAATTGATATTCTTGTCATTTGGAGGGCCATAATTTCTTTTTCAGACCTCCAATTGAGGGGAGATTTAAAGCAAAGTTATAGCCCTCGTCGAAAGCTTTTCAATGATATGTGACATGCCACCTACACATTTATTTTAAGGCGATTACAAACTTTTAGTGGGTGGGAATCAAATTGGCATTTTGACTCCCAACCCTTCTTTTGGTCATAACTTGTGTTTTATGTACTCAAATGGATCATGCAAACTCATTTTAGACATTTACATTTTAAGAACTTTTCAATGGTATAAGGTACTTTTTGATCCAATGAATTTTGACCCTTGAAATATTTCTTTGAAGATTTGAAACTCCATAAAGATTCCAATTCGCAAAATGGGAATCGACTAGGGAGTGTGTGAGTTCATTCCCTCACACTCCTGAGAGTGTAAATGTGACTTCCGGATTACACTTTCAGCTCACACCTTTCCATGTTTTTGCCTTGGTTGCGAGCCCAAGGTTAAGGTTGTGAAAGTGAAACATTTCAATATGGAAACATGTATATTGAAAATTGCAAATTTACAACAATTTATTTCCATCAATAATTTCATCCTCCAACTCATACAATGATATTAACCTTAATGAAATGTTGAACAAATTCCCAAAATCCTAAATAACATATTGCATGGTTTTGTATTGTTGTTTGGAATGGTTAGAGGCATATGTGCCCATATTTCCATTACAAAATACTATATTTTGCCAAAGGTATTATTTGGACTCATTTTTTTGGGTGCAAAATATCCACATATTATCACTATTTTCAATATATAATTCCATTTATACAAAGGGCGTGCGCCATGGAAAGGGGCATGTCTTTTCTTCCAATCCATATGTAGTGTTGCTATCTTACCCAAACCCTTGTGTGTAATTGACAAAATGCACAACCTAAAGTAAGTATTATAGGGTTTACAAAAATGGACTAATTCCCATTGCCTATGGATGAAAAAGGTTATATAATACATTTAATCAAAATTGAATAATCATGGGTTGTTTGAAAGGCTTTGATGAGTTAAATTTAGTAAATTAACATTTTATATGTCATATAGTGTGCCTTGAACGTATCAATCAATTGTGCCACCCCTTCAGTTTTTTTTTCTCAATTTATGTGGTCATGTTTGATGGCTTTACCACGAAAAAAATTAATTGAAATGTTAGACAATACCAAAATAGATTAATTGTTGTCTACTTTTGTACATGTGTATTTGGGCAAAATATATTGCAATAATTGAACATAAGGCAAATATTGTATGGGATACAATAAGGCACATTATTAGGAGCTTGTTGGGAATCCATTTGGAACTTAGGGAACATGTTAAAAAATCACTTGAAAAATAATCAATAGAAAAAACACCAATTAAAAAAAATTATTTTGTTACAACTCAAAAGTGGATGCGTTATTTTAGGAACAAAATTTAAGTTTTCTATTAAATTCAAGAGAAAGAAATCAATTTTGTAGTTGGTATTAAATTCTTTTACGATTTTCGAGTATGTAGAAAATATTAGGTAGTAAATGATGTAAACATTAACATAATATAATGATTGTTGTGTATCATATGCATTGTGACCCATATGTTTATGTTTGTGTATCATATGCATTATTACCTATATGTTTTGTGAACCATGTAATTGTCATTTGTGACCAATATGTGTTTATTTTACCCACATTTGCAATACTTGCGTATAAGCATTAAGAATAATGATTGGATTTTTGCCACAAAGCAATGTGCCTGCACATGTGTCCCAAAAAAATGTCACAACATTTCCTAGATTTTGCAATACCCACATATAGTTCCGTAAAAGAGGGATTTGTTTTTTTGTGAAGAAAATGCAATACTTGCGTTTAGGTCTACAATCAAATAAATATTGACTTACATGTTTCTTGCACTTGATATATCATATTCGTATTCATGTATTGTGTTATGGGATTGGGTCTTAATCTAATTAATCTTCAAAGAACATTTACCAAATTATGCAATACCCACATAAATGTCTGTGAGATAAGGATTGGCTTTAGGATATAACCTACAATACCCAAATAAGGCACCCCAAATATGCACTAGTCTTTTGTGGTTTAAGCTATGACACATGGGATTCATAAAATGCCCTCTTGTTTTTTGGTCAATTTGTGCAAATTTTGCATTTGAAAGTTTATGATTCTTGATTTGTAACTTGGAAATCTATGAATTTGCAAAGTTGCAAAGTTGTTCTCTTGCAATTTCAATTTACAATTTTATACTTTTGTAATTTGTAGCATGCACAAATTATCAAATTACAAAATTATTTGTATGTAGATTTTCACATTTGAAAATTTGCAAGTTTACAAATGTGCATTTGCAGATTTCAATGTTGCAATTTGTAATTGTGTAATATTGTCAAATTTTTAATTTATAAATCTTTAATTAAAATAATAATTTTTAATTGTAATATTGTAATTTGTGAATTTGTGAAGTTGTAATTTGTGACTTGTGATTTATTTTATTTTATTTTGTAACTTGCAAATGAGCAAACTTGTCAAATTGTAAACTTACAATTTTGTAACTTATAATTTGTAATTTTGTACAATACTTGCATGTGTTTTATTACTTGTAAACTTGGAAACATTGTTATTTGTAGGTTGCAATTTTTCATTTTTCATTTGAAATTTTGTATTTTTGTAATTTCTAACTTGCAAACCTTGAAAATTGGAAATTTATATGTTTATAATTTTATAATATTATAATTTTGTAGTACATGCAAGTATGAAAACATGCAAATTTAGCATGTGCAAACTTGTAAATATGCAAAAATGCTCTTGCAATCTGTAACTTTGTAATTTTATATATGGTAATTTGGTAATGTGGTGATTTTGCATACTTGTATATGCACGCTTGCAATTTGTAAAGTTGTAAACTTGTAATTATTAATTTCCAATTTCTAGATTTTGTAAATTTGTAAATTTGCAAACTTGCATGAATTTGCAATTTTGTTAAGTTGTAAATTTGTAATTATTAATTTGTAATTTCTAGGATTTTGTGATTTTGTAAAGTTGTAAACTTGTGAACTTGCAAATGTGCACTTGCCATTTGTAAAGTTGTAAAATTGTGATTTGCAATTTGCAATTTTCTCGATTTTTTAATTTTATAAATTTGCAAACTTGCAAATGTGCACTTGCAATTTGTTAAGTTGAAATTTTTTTATTATTAATTTGTAATTTGCAAACTTGTGAAGTTGCAAAAGCACACTTGCAATTTGTGAAGTGTAAATTTGCAATTTCTAGATTTTTTAATTTTGTAAATTTGCAAACTTGTAAACTTGCAAACATGCACACTTGCAATTTGTTAAGTTGTAAATTGTAATTTGCAATTTGCAATATCTAATTTTTTTAATTTTATAAATTTATAAATTTGCAAACTTGCATACTTGCAAACTTGCAATTTATAATTATTAATTTGTAATTTCTATATTTTTTGATTTTGTAAATTTTTAAATTTGCAAACTTGTAGGTAGGTGAGGATAGGGGTCTACACCTAGGTAAATAAATAGGTAGGTGGATAAGTAGCCTAAGTAGGTGGGTATGTAAGTTAGTGAGTATGTAGGTTAGGAGGTGGGAGGGTAGGCCACTAATGCAAGCCCCCCACCCACCCCAAAAGAAAACAGCCCAAAAAACAAAGTTCGGGCAAAAAAAACTTTTTAAAAAATTGGGCAATCAATGGATTTGGGGGGGGGCGGGGGGGGTGCAGTCCGAAAAATTGGGCAACTAGTAAAATAGCGTAAGAGTTTGCGATGTAAAAGTGGAGATGTCAAAATGGTGATTTGACAATGTGAAGTTGGAAATTTGGCAAGGTGCAATTGAAAATTTGGGAATTTGTCCATGTTGAATTGGCCACCTAGCAAAGTGCAGCAGGCATTGTAGCATTTTAGCAATGTGCACCTAACAACCTAGCAAACTTACCATTATGAAGATGTTAACTTGGAAAACAATAAATGGGAAGTTGACAAAAGATTAAAGTGCGAAAGTACAACATAACAAAATAAGCGGCCGTATTCCATATCCATGACTGATATGACATTTGGCCTGGCGGTGCAAAAGTTCTTAAATATATTGAATGACTTCTTCACTAAAAATCAAATTAAATGGTAGCTGAAAATTTGGGAGGAATGGAATGTGACTTTGGTGTTGTTGGAAAGATTTTGATGAGAAGTTTTAAGGGAATTTATTTGGTAAGATTTGGATTTTAAATGTGGGAGATATTGATTTTTAAGTGATTTTTGTCACTGAAAATTCAAATAAACTCCAAAAAACCTGGTTTTGAAGGAAAAATCAGTTTAGAATGTGGTAACACTTGAAGGCTTAAGAACATGGCTATTTAGGTTAAACTTGCCAAAACATGGCAAAACATGATCATTTAAGTTAAACTTGGCAAAATTTGGCAAACATGACCATTTAGCTTAAGTTTGGCAAAACATGGCAAAACATGACTATTTATGTTAAACTTGGCTAAACATGGCCATTTAAATTAAATTTGGCTAAACTTGGCAAAACTTGTTTAAACATGGTTATTTAGGTTAATCTTGGCAAAACTTGGAAAATTTTGATTAAACACGGCTATTTAGGTTAAATTTGGTTAATTTTGCAAAACTTGTCAAAAATTAATTTAATTAAGTTAAATTCAAATATCAAGACAAAACTTGGCAAAATTTGGTTAAACATGGTTACTTAGGTTAAACTTAACTAAACTTGACAAAAGTTGGATGAATTAGGCTGAATTAAGGTATTGTGGCCAAAAATGATTAAATAGGGTTATTAAATTAAACTTGGCAAAACTTAAATAAACTAGGTGAAATTAAAGTATTGAAACTAAACATGGCTAAACATGGCTACGTAGTTTTAAATTGGTTAGACTTGGCAAAACTTGGAAAAATTAGGCTAAATTAAAGTATTGAGGCTATATTTGGCTAAAGATGACTATTTTAAATTTAAACTTGGCCAAACTTGTCCAAATTTAAATAAGTTAAGCTAAAATAGGGTATTGATGATAAACTTGGTTAACATGGCTACTTAGGCTAAACTTGAATAGACTTCACAAAACATAGTTAAACATGATTAAACTAGGGTTAAATTTGGTTAAATTTACTTCAATTTGGTTAGTTTTGTTTTTTTAAACAACTAAAATTGGTTAAATTAAGCTAAACTAAACTACTTATATTTTGCTAGGTTCAAATTAAAATATTTAAACTAAAATAAATTATTTTAAATTATATTAAATTATGCTAAATTGGACTACTTTATGTTTAGTTAGACTAAACTATGTTATTTATGTTAAATTAAACTAAAGTAAATAAAACTATGTTAAAGTAGGTCAATCTAGGTTATGGTAAACTAAAATTATACTACTTAAGCATTTATTTGTCCATTTCAACTAAATTGAATTTGGTTATATTATTTCAAATTCAAATATTGTTTCAATATGAATACATTAGTTGTGTAGTCATATTTTTAGTCATAATTACTTTTAGTCCTAATTATAGTTGTATGTATGGTCATGTAGTCATAATTTGACCAAAGTCATTAAAATGGTAGTGATTGAAGACCACATATGATTACATGACTATGTTTGGACATTAATTACAAGATGTCATAGTCATAAAAATCACATTTTGGCATTGTGGATTTACAAAAATAAAAAAGTTTAAGCATGGATGCTTAAACTTTTTATGGATCCTTCATAATTTATGTTAAATCAAGCCTTAGGGGAGAACAATCCTAAAATAAATGGCTCACATGAAATAAAGCCGAAGCAAACTATTTTTTAAAGAATCTACTCCCTTAAGGCTTTCCCATGCTTAAAACACATCTATTACATAATGTTCAAAAGTTTTAAACTTCCCACTTAATCAAAGGATCATTTTAAAAACTTAGCAAGGAAACTTTCATGCTTATAAATACATTATGAAAACAACAATGGTAGAACCCAACAAAAACTATGGAGTTTTTATCAAAATAATTACTTTTAATTTAACAATAAAAACCCAAAAAATTCATAGTAAACAATGGAATGCATGTAAGGCAAAGGTGAACTGTATGCATACAAGATTGAAATTCACACAACCTCTAGATGTAGAAAAATAAGGAAAATCCTTTGACCTTAAAATGTGATCATTCAATGTATAATTGTATGGCTTGAATGCAATATTCATGCAAATGTCTTTTTCCTTTGTTTGATTTTTCATTCATGCAATAATGTTTAACAATCATGGATGGATGAAATTCATCCACATTCATCTACATTCAATCTGCCCACCTACCATTGAATTCACATACATTACAAATATGTACATGAAGAATATATGTGTTTTGTCCATATATTTTTTTCAATGGATGTTATAAGAAATTTATTTTTCATTCCTTACAACATTGAATGTTTGCATAGTAACCCCATGTATTCTATGAAAATACACTCCAAAAAGACAACCTCCTAGATCTGAAGGCAGTAGCTTGAAGCTTAGGGGTGAAATTTAAAGGACAATTGGCACACAAGGCATTACTTTCGATTAAGAAACAAGTTCATTTTTTCATCTTTCTATCACGTGGCATATTTCAACCTTGTTTCTTAATGATGTTGAAATGAATTGAAGTTGTAATTAACAATAATTTTGAATCTCTAAGGCGCCTAGTAAATACAAAATTCCTATCCTATATTTGGATCTAAATCTAAATTAAAACATGTCATAAAATTAATAATAATAAAAGTTGTTCATTCAGATCTGCTCATATCCGATTTCAAAATTAAAATCCAATCATGAAAATATGAGAAAAATATCAAAACAACAAATATGGCTATGGTATTGAAGTTTTTCCAAAAAAAAAAAATGTTTTTGTTCCCTACCCCATCAAAACTCAATGTTTTAAAATACTTCTCTTTTTCTTCCCAAAAGATAATCATGAAAAAAATAGTCCTATGTTCTATTCAAATTCAAATGGTGACAAAAACTATGTAAATAATTCCTAAAACAACAGTAGGTAAGTAGAAATATATTAACTAACTATTACTATGAGTATTTACTCCCTTAACAATACCCCACCCATACTCTAAATTATGTTTTGGAATTTTGGATCAAAACATGTTAAGAAAGTTAAATTTGATGTTGTTTCTGATCCTATGAATAAGAAATTTAATGTTAATCTTGTTATATTACAATATGATCTATCTATACTATAGTTTGATATGTTTATGCTTGTTATACTTTAAATTGAACCATTGGTTGATTCTCTATTGTACACAAAATTTGTTGTTGCTCTTCTTATACCTTTGTTGACAATTGTGCACTTGTTTATTAAGTTGTTGTCATTTTTCTTGTACCTTTGTTGACAATTGTGCACTTGTTTGTTGAGTTGTTGTTGTTTATTCTTGTGATTGTAACTATGATGTGATTTGTTGTTATTGTGACTCCAGATCTAATGTAATCTAAATCTATTGTTATTATTGTAGCTTTGATGTAACCTAAAGTTATTGTTGTGACTTCGAATCTAATGTAATCTGAATTTATTCTTGTTATTGTAACTTTGATGTAATCTGAGTCTAGATGTGAGGACTAAAAGTTCATATTGAAATGATGGTATGACCTTTTCCATCTGAGATATCTTATGTTTATATAACTTTTCATTTTTTTCATAAGTTCAACAAACCTTTCCAATATCTTGTTAGACTATATCTTACATTACATCCCACCATAAATTTGCATCCTTTTCTTTTACTATTAATGCCTTGAATTTTACTAAATTAAAGTATGCTACTTCTTGAGCTCATTATTTTCTCTAAAGACATTGTCATAATTGAAAGATTTAATTCCATGGGCTTCTTCTAGAAGTTTTTGTAACTTTTCATTAAAAGCCATCTACTTCTGCAAATTTTTGTCCATTTCTACCTATGTCACAACCCTAGCTTTGGGCTCACGTCAAAGGCAAAGGGGTTACAAGGTTGCAAGGTAAGAGGAAGCCCGAGATTAAAGGCAAGATGAAGCCCGGGAGTCACATCACATACTCTCGAAAGTGTACAAAGTGCGAGGGAGTATGAGGGAGTGAACCCTCACACTCCCAAGGCAACTTTCACTTTGGGAAATGGAGTCCCGGTGGACTCCTGAAACTTTGGAGAGCGATTTCAGGGGTCAAAACTCAATGGCTCATGGCATTCTTTATATCATTGGAAAGCTCTTAGAACGTAGATTTTTAAATTGGGCTTGCATTGCTCATTTGGACATTTGAAACATAAGTTATGGCCAAAAGAAGGGTCGGGAGTCAAATTGCCAATTTGACTCCCAACCACAAAAAGTCGAGAATCGACCCAATTTACTTAGCTGCAGGGGGTGTGCGACATACCATTGAAAAGCTCTCAACAAGAAATACAACTTTTTTTCAGACCACATTTTGATCCGAGGTCTGCTCACAAGGTTATGGGGCTCCAAATTCGCGAAAGTCCCATTTGGCACGATTTCGGGACTCCCACTCGGGAATCCCGGGAGAGAAAAGCCATTTGGATGTAAGCTCCGTGGCCAGCCACAAAGTATACTATAAGGGGGAAGGTGGTGGCTTCCCCCAAGTCCAGGCCGTGGTGAGTCTAATGTGTCCGTGTTGCCCGTGGCTTGTCCTAACACCAAGGGTGCTCTAACTATGCATTAACCACTTTGTGTTGGTTGTGTGCAGGCCTGTGTGAGTGAGTGAAGCTTATCAACTCTTCCTAATCCCATCCCGGAGCTCCAACACGCCCCTCTACCCCTCAAAGTGTTGTGAGCTAGGGAGCGTGCCCCGACTCCTCCTTCTTCCGCTGTCTTCTACTTGGACTCACATTTGAGTCTTTTAAGGAGTTGAGAATGCGTCAACCTACCTCTAGTTAGATTACCTTTATATACATTACCAATGTTTGCTTTGAACTACTCTAACTATTTCTGCTGCTTCAAAAAAGTCTACTCCATATTCTTATAGTTTTTTTGAAGTTTATTATGTTCCACCACTCAAAAAATCCTTCTTTGTTTTTAACGTCAAGTAATTAACATTTGTCTGATTTAAAGTTGGTTGCAAAGAATCCTTTTCTATTCTAATGTTTTTAAAATCTTTGTTGTGTTTGTTTATGTTGTTAATCTTTTGTCTCATTGTTTGCAATTTTGCCAATATTTCACTGTATTCTCATTCTTCCTAACCTACAACTTTACTTTGAGCTTTTGTTCCTTCCCTAAAGCCCCTTGTAGATTTTGAACAAATGTGTCTTTCTTTTCTATGATCTGTTCATTTTTTATTTATAGATCAAAAAGTTTAAACAAAATATTAGTCATTTGTACACTATATTATATTACTTGTTGAAACATAGTAGTAGCTCTCCTATGTTCATCCAAGTCTACTTCTAGCCCTTGCACAAACTTTGGTGTATGAAACCTAGGAGTTTAACCTTTGGAAGTTGTACTTGAAAAACCTAAATTTTTGTGTGTAGTCCAAATTTTTCCAAATATAATTGTTCATGTTGCAGAACTTGATCTTGAAGGTAGCATGCCTTCATTATTATATGGTACTGGAATAGATTGTTGTCTTTTGGTGGATCTAAATCCAAGTCTTAAATCTATTATTTTGTTACCTGCTATTGAACTTAAGATTTTGGCTCCCTTTTGGGCCATCTCTAGTGTTCTTTCCCATTTGATCTATGTTCTTGCTTAGGAGAGATTTATGGTCTTGGATCAGATTTAAGAGATATTGATTTTTCCTTTTGTCTTTAATGCTGTTATTGTTGCTTCATCGACAATTTTGTTACATGTTGAGGATTAATACTACCTGTCATTGTAATATCCTTTTATCTTTTTTGCCTCTTAAATAAAGTTTCCCTCTCTTCATCATTATCAGACTAGGACATTAGAATTGATCTTCCAGTTGTCCTAGACTCTGGTTGTTTTTCCTTTTTAGGAAAAATGTGTGCAGGGTTCGAAGGTTTTTTTTTTATAAGCTTATCCCTTAAAGTCTCCTTTCTTCTCCTATTGTTGTTATGTTTATTTCTTCTTTCCTTATCGTTCTATTCCTTTTAGTGGAAACCACTTCTAAAATAGAACTTCTAGGACAATAGTAAAATGGCATACATCCTTTTTTGGCTCTCTTTTGGTTGTTCCCTTAATCATATTGTTTGACATTTTTCCCATCTAATCAATTCCTTAACCAATTGAGAATACATAATTGTAGCCCAATTAACAAGATCTCCATGATTTACTTTGGAGATCATCATGGCATATTGATTGGTAGAAATATTGCACCTTATCTTCCTAATAGATAATGAGCAAAATTGTAATAACTCTATTGACATATTTTGACCTCATCTTCTTTACAACCCACCTTTCATTAGTGTTGTAAGTATTTGGGACTTTATCAACTATGTTTGCTAATGCTACTTTAACATCTAAAATCTCTACTTAGTTTACCTTTGTCTCTCCTATATGGCAAATTTTAAAAACTTAAATGCCAACATATGCTTATCTATAATTTTCTACTCTTTTCCCATCATGACTTTGATTCTGTTATGTTTAAAATCCAAATTCTAGTTGTTCAAAAATTCAACCAGAATGTTGTGATGGGGAGTCTTCCACTCAACCTCAAACAAACTTACCAATCTAGCTCTATTTGGCCACATTCTCTCTTCTTCTCTAAAGTTTGTCCAAAACAAAATATTCTTCAAATTGTTATTATAACATTGTTCTGTAGGAGTAAAAATGTACCTAACCTCATCATCCTAATGAGTCTGCACCTTCTTCCTTCGCAAATTTGTAACCATTGCTTATTGATTTGTTCTCTTGGTGCATTTTTTGTTTGGAATGTGGATTTTCTTTGGAGTTTGCTCTTGGGTAGGCTCCTCTTAGTGTGATGGCACTTCTTGATCTTGTAACAAATTGTCCCTTTACTTCTCTTCCTTAGAGTCAAAAATGGAAATTGGACCAACTTGCTCACTTGTACTTGCCTCTCTTTTGGGCTTTCGAAAATTATATCTCCTCAAAGTTGCCTTACAATCTTTGTCCTTTTTTGTAATTACTTCAAAAACTTTTTCAGATTTATATAACAGAGAAGATTTTTGGAGACCTAGACTTTAAAGGCAAAATATTTGCAAATATTTGTTGTTCTTTCTATCTCTTTTGTTTGTTTTCTCTCAACTTCTATGATCTTTCTCTCGATTGTCTTTGCAATTTTTCAACAAAACTTTTTTTATGCACTCATTCTAGAGACAAAAAAAAAAAAAAAAATTGTTTATAGAAAACAAAAATGAACAGGTGATTTGTTGTTTGCCGCTTTTTGAAATGCAATCATTTCATTTCATGAAGTGACATTTCACTTTTTGCTTTAGGGTTGGTGTTTTAATGATTTATCTTTTTTTCTAGTTTTTTGACACCTTTTGTCTTTTGTTTAAGTTCATATTGACAATAACATGGACTATAATTAATGTCTACTGACCTAACAACTTTATAGACATGGCACTAGGTTGTTTTGATGACAATTTTAAATTTAATGACCTAGTCTTGTTTACATTACAGACTTCTTCTATCCCATGTAGAATCATCAAATCGACAAAGTTTTGTTTTGATGTAATAAACATATTTGTCTTATAATCTAGTGGTTGTGAAACTATGTAATTATGGTCTATGATTATTATCATAGCCTGCTAATTCATCAGATTTACTGAGGCTTCTTTTGATGCTATTATCTAATTAGTACCAATGATCTCTATTGTTTTTTGATCTTTTGAATTGTCATCCAATTTCTTTTTTTTATGGTTTGAATCTATGGATTCTAAAGACGTCTCATTCTTTGAACTCTGAATCTCCTTCAATGACTAATCCACATATTTGTACGATTTCAACTTGTTAACATTGACTAATATTAGGTTTGGTTCAAAATTGTTAACATAAACAAGAAGAACAATATTATTGCGTAAGCAATATTGTACCCTAAATGGACCAAACCATTTTTAAAAAAATTGTCCAAGTGTGTTTTTTTTCCCTTGGGAAACCACAAAACATAATTTCCAAATTGGAATTTCTTTTCTATGTGTTTTTATTAATTCCAAAGAAATTAGTTCCATTGGTTTGCTCCAACATTGTTCCGAGCCTCCAATCTATTATCTTGTAATTTCTCCAGTTTTGTAATTCTAGCAATTAATATTTTGGTTGGTTTTGCATCTTTATGGTCCCCATTAATAGCTAGTAGAACATATATTGTTGGCAATAAAGGATGTAAATTATAGACTAACTAGTGAGGTGTATATCATGTTGCCACCTTGTAAACAATCCTATATGAAAACAAAATTGTGGACAGATGTTCATCCTAGTTTGTTTTTTTCTCATTATCTAACTTGGTCAATAATCTACTAATGGCTTTGTTAGTAGACTTTGCTTATCCATTTTCTTCTGGGTAATAGGTAGTTGAATTAACATGTTTTAATAGAATTTTTTTTATCATAATACTCCTTGATATGTAACTATGGTTAAAGGACATCCAAATTTAGTCAAAATATACTCATACAAAAATCTAATCATAATTACTGTAATATTGGTTTTGAGTGCTTTTGCTTCTACCCATTTAATTTCATAATTTGTAACTACCAAAATCTATTTGTTCCCTATTAGTCTTCCTATTGGTTTAATTGGACCTATAAAATCTAGACCCCACTTCATAAAAGGTTATTTTAGAAGTGTTGTTACCAACTTGGCTAGACTTTTTGTTTTTTATTTTCTAACAACTATCATAACTTCTACAAAGTTCATGAATATCCTTGAATAAAATTGGCCACCAATTATTTACATCTAAATTTTTCTTTACAATAATATTTGCAACAAAATGTTTTCCTGCCACTACTTCATGTAATTCTTTCAAAACAATATGTGATTTAAGGTGGTCAAACATCTATGCATTCTATTGTTTGTCCCATTTTTTACATTATTCCCTTTTTTAGAATAAAGAATTTCACCTTTCTAGTCAACTTTTGTTTTTGAACTAAATTCAAAGTTTTTGACATTTGACCTTCTCTAGGTAGCTTCTTACTTCTTACATCCATATAGGTTTTATAAAAAATAATGATGCATCCACAGTTTGATCTAGGACTCCCAATGGTTTTGAACTATCTAGTAATCTAGATAAAGCATCAACAACCACATGTGTTCTATCAGGCTTGTAGACTACTGTGAATTCATACTCCAAAAATAATGACAACCATCTAGCTATCCTTCCAAAACACCTATAGTTTGTTGATTAAGTATACCATAGCCATGTGGTCTACATAAAAGACCAAGTTGTTTCCCAACAAAAAATGTCTAAAATTATGCAAAGCATAAACCATTATTAAGGTTTCTTTCTTTGTAGTAATATAATTCTACTCTACTTTATTTAGTAATGTAGATGCATATATTGGTTGGTCATACTTACCAATTGGGTTATGTGCCAACATTGCACCTACTACTAATAATGATGCATGTGTGTGCACATGAAACTCCAACTGCCAATTTTGAGGTATCAAAATTGATGCTTCCAAGTATTTTGTTTGATTTGATCCCAAGCTTCTTAACATTCTGTGGTCTAGATAAAGGGTTTTGTTTTCCTCATTAGCTTTATGATTGGTGCCATGATAAAAGCAAAGTTCTTGATGGAACATCTATAAAACTAAACCATACCATTAAAGACCTAAATTTGTTGTGGGTTTCTAGGTATTGGCATATTCACTATTGCTTGTAAGTTCTTGAAGTCCAATATTTTTCCTTCTTTGGAAACTATGAACCTTAAAATTGGTCCTGAAAATACCATAAAGGCACATTTTCCTGGGTTAAGACTGATTCTATATTCTTTGCATTTTTTAAAGCAAAGTCTAAGCTTCATCAAATGACTTTCCATATCACTATAGATTGTGAAGTCATCTAGAAATATCTTCATGAACTAGTTTAAGTACTTTCTGAAACTTCTACTAATTGCTTTCTAGAAAGTTGGTGGCCCATTTTTAACACCAAATGGCATTACCATTGAAACAAAATTCCTTAATCTATTACAAAGGCTATTTTGTATCTATTTTCAAATATCTAATGGTATTTTAAATATCCATCTAAAAAGGAATAAGTTTCATACCCTATTATAGTGTTTAGTACCTCATTAAAAAATGGTAAAGGATAAGAAATTGTTTTTATTACCTTATTCAACTTCCTAAAATCTGCACAAATTCTCAATTTTCCATTATTCTTAAGCACTACTACTATAGGTGATAACCATGTAGCCTCCTCTACTAGTTGAATGAATCATGTTGTTAAGAAATTTTCAATATCCTATTTGATAGCTAAAACATAGTTAGGCTTTAATCTATATTTTACTTGATGTGTTGGTGGTATTGAGGTATCCAACTCAATTATGTGTTGAGCCAATTCTGGAGGTATGCCTTTAAGATCCTTATAAGTCCAAGCAAACGCATATTTGAACTCGTTGAGTAACATCCAAAGCTCTTCAATTTTCTCCTTTGCCAATTGTGCATTAATTTTTATGTATTGGGATTTGCTTCTATGCCAATATTCAATTTAACAAGTTGTTATTCTTTAGTTAAAGTCTAACTTGTTATTTGAAGATTTTGTACCTATATTTTCGTTGGTGTTTCATCCACTTCAATATCAACTTGGCTATGATGATAAAAAGATTATAGATAAACCTTATCTTCCAATGATATCTTAGGTTTGACATAAAAGTTTTCTAATTTTGTTATTAAAGGCACCACTTTTGCTACTCTTTGATTTGACGTCATTTTCTTTGGGTCAGATTTTTCAATAATTATGATTTCTGACACTCCAATATTCAACAATGAAACTTTTTCATCTAAGATACACTAGTAGAAAAACCCCATTTTTTGACTTGTCTTAGGCAACTATAAGTGTCTTTTGCGACTATTTTTGATCAAAAATAGTCACAAAAGACACTTTTAGTTGCTTAAAACAAGTTGAAAAATGAGGTTTTTCTACTAGTGATAGTGATTGTGCCAATTAAGAACAATTTTAATTATGTCTCAAAGATCAAATCTTCCTCTTCATTTGTTAGCCCATCCAATAAGTCATAATAAACTAATATTTAGGGCCTTCTAGTTTCTACTCCCAATTTCTTGTTAACTGATATTGTTCTAATTATTCCATCACCTTGAATAATAATGACATTGTTGCCCTAGTCATGTGTAACCTTTGCATCTCTAAACCAAGGTCAAGTCCCAATAACATGAAATAGCTAGAATCTACCACATTGTTTTGCAAAACAATGAATGTGGCTACATATGGTATACCATGTAAGTGAATCTTCAAATTTTTTATGATTCTTAAAGGCCTTGTCATATTTTAATCTACCATTTTAAGGTGGTATGGAGCTAACTTGGTTTAAGTAAACCTAACTTTGTTATGAGGTTATTTGTTCTGATGTTTACACTTGCTCCTCCATCTAACAAAACAACTTCAACAATGTTTTTCCCACTTGTACTTGGATAACTACCATTTGGTTATCTACCTTTATAGCTCCAATGTTTACTTTAGAATGTGTCTCAACCACTATGGCTACACTAGGCTTTGATATCACTTTAGTAATTATATTGGGTTTTTTTGGTTATTAGTTTAAGATCTAGTGCTATTTTCAGCAATTGACCTAATTTCAAAGTATAGGTGGTTTCTAACATCTATTTATTGATATCTTGGTCTATTTGTTCCATGGACATAACTATGTTGTTAGGAATAACAAACAAACTTTATGATACAATTGGTTTTATGGACATCTTAGCCTCTGGTAATCCTACTCAACTTGTACTCCATTGTGATTTCTCCTTTTGATTTATATTTTTTAATGGGTCTTTTGCTTACACCTCTTGTATAGTCTTAACAAAAGATTACTATAGTTTTTACTCCTCTTTTTAGTCAATAATAGACTTTTTTTTTACTAGCTCTCTGTCCTTGAACACCTATTCTTGAGTAACCTTACTCTTGGTGATGGCCATGTTGACATCCACTATATGAATTAAAGGATTTGCAACCTTGGGCTCAACCATAGCTTGTTTCTCTATAGTTTTCACTCACTTGTGCTTAAACATATTTTTCATGTCATTGTACTTAGGACAATCTATGATCTTATGTCCAGTGTCACCACAAATATGACAAGAATACCTCATAAATCTTTGTACTTTGATATGTTGAGTGATAACCTTAGAAACTATAAGAACATAAACTTCCTTTCTTTTGATTCTATAGGTTTCAACATTATGATTTGTCCTATGATAGTTTGTATAATACATTATTATTTTCTCTGTAATTATCTGAGGTTTTTGAGCTAATATTATTTTACTGCTCTATGATATTGACAAATTGCTTATAGCTTCTACTTTAAAAATTGCTTCTTCATAAACCAAAGCTACTTCCTTATGTTATTGCAAGGTTTCTCTCTTCATGCCTATTGTTGCTACATGTAGATATGGTTGTAATCCAAATCTGAAAATAGTAGTTAGGAAACTATCTATTGTCCTATGTTGAAAACTATTGGCTAACTTCAATAATCTTTCATAATAAAATTCCACTCTTTCATTCTTCTCATGCTTCATGTTCTTCAATAGTAGATAGACTTGTTCATCATTCTAAACTATTTTGTACCTTTTAGAAAAAAACTAACTACAATTATGCAAAAGTACAATCTAGGTAATCTCCCATGTAATTGTTACACTAATTAGACATAATATCTTTAAAGGTAAAACTAAATAGATTAACAATTTCTACATCTTTTGTTTCACCATTTGTTTTAATGGCAATTTAAAAATTTCTAACATGAGCATTTAAGTCAGAATCCTTCACATATTCAAGGTATTCAAGTGGCCGATGATAAGGCTTGTTTGGTGGTAATGGTGGCCTCCTTGGATTCACCATTGGCAATCCAAAATATCTTGGAGGTTTTGGTGGGTCTAGTGGGTTTAATTCACCTCTTGTTGGATCTAATGGTTGATTAGTAAAAACTTTGTTCACCTCTTTAGGCATCTCTGCATGCACGTTCATAAGTTTTGTTCCCCTTGGAGTCTGTGGTTTGTACCTCATACTAAGCATGGTATGGGCTAGGGTTGTTATAAATGGAGCTTTAGTAATTATAATCATAGACTTAGGCATTGCCACACAATATAATGGTACAAATTTTACTTGTTCCATTGTAAAGTTGGAAGTTCATGCATAGGTAATTGCAACATTGTTGTGATGTAATAACCTTGGTGTAGGAGCTACAGAATAGGTACTACATCTACCATAGTCTGAGCTCTCATTTCCACTTTGTCATCTCTCCAAATCTATTTTCTAAGTTTATTTGGAAGTTTGACCTTTTCATGGTATAGATCTTTCGGTTCAACATGTCCATGGTTCTTTGCTTTTGTAGGTGCTAGATTCAAATTCTAGAAATGTTCAACAAATCCTTGCCTTACATTATCTTCAGTAAATGGACATTCATTGATCTAATGTCCAATTTGATGGTAATATGTGTAACGTGGAGTGAATCTACATTTTCAATTTGATGTTTTTTTCTCGTGGAATTTTGTTGCAAATTGTTGGTGTGCTTTTGTGCTTCACTAATTTGCATTTCACAAGGAATTATCAGTGTTGCCTAAGGTGTTTTATGGCCTACAAGTCTCTTTTCTATCTAGGGATTTTTTTGTTCTGATTGAAAAACTCTTCTACGTGTAACAAATTGCTGATCTATTTGATCTACACTTAAATTGTTGTTGATGGTAATGCCATTTTCCACTTGTTCATGTACTATAACCTAATCTAATTGTCTCTTTAAACTTCTAGTTACAATTCAATTTTCCATCTTTCCATGTTCTAATTCAAATCTAAACAATATTTTACATTAGATTAAAATTTTCATAGTTAGCTACTTTGTTTAGATCTACTTCCTGAACAAAAATTATGATCAAGATTTGAAAAAAAATGCAAAAAATGAAATTGAAATTCATTATCAATTTTTAGAAACAAAAATTCCAGTAACAAGACATAAACAACATTTTGAATTTCAATCTAAATTCAAGATTTGGGATGGTCGCTAGATGGTAAATATAGAATTCCTATCTTATATTCTAATATAAATCTGGACTAAAATATATCATAAAACTAATACTAATGAAATTTTCTCAATCAGATTTATTCATATTTAGTTTCAAAATTAAAATCTAGTCATGAAAGTATGACATCAAAACAACAAATCTAGCTATGGTATTAGAATTTTTCCAAAAAACAAAATGCTCTTATTTCATATCCCATCCAAACTCAATGTTCTACAATACCTCCTCTTCTTCTTTTCAAAATATAATAATGAAAAAAAAAGTCCTATGTTCTATTCAAATTCAAAATGTTACAAAACCTATGTAATCTAGCTAGTAATTTCTAAAACAATAACCAAGTAAGGAGAAATATATTAACTAACTATTACTATGAGTAGTTACTCCTTTAACATCACCACAAGATAGTGTAAAAAATGTATGGTTCAAGAAAATATTTAAAAAAGAATGCATTACACAAGGTTGTATTGCACTATGCGTTACAATCTTGTATAATGTATTAACATTGACAAGGAAAGGGGGGAGTGGGGGTGGGGGTAATTTGGTTTATAATGGGCATATGTTTCAAAGGGAAAACATGTTTGGTGCTTTATGCATGTGATGATTTTAAACATTTTAGATATCATAATGGAATGTAAATTTATATGTGGGAATAAACCCTCCCATCTTTGGAACTTAGA
>Ga0116227_10007630_pt1 | contig 20973 bp, 14 predicted proteins | sample S1TSphgellanicum_FD_89693 | JGI IMG/M metagenome (GOLD analysis project Ga0116227, IMG submission 89693) | Host-associated microbial communities from peat moss isolated from Minnesota, USA - S1T2_Fb - Sphagnum magellanicum MG | ecosystem: Host-associated > Plants > Peat moss > Unclassified...
AATAAAAAAAAAATGAAAAAAAAAAAAAAATAAAACACTCCTCCCGAAAAAAAAAAAAAAAAAAAAAAACCCAAAAAATTTAAGAAAAAAAAAAGCCCGGGGGAAAAAAAAAAAAAAAAAAAAAAAAAAACACCGACTTACGGATCAGAAAAAAAGCCGTTCCACGCTCCAATTTCACTACGAGGAATTCCGATTCGCCGCCTCCCCTCACAAAATCCGGCATTAGGAAAACAACCCTCCCAGAAAAAATTTAAAAAATGAATCACACCAATTCCGGAACCTGCAATACCGGGGGAGAAGAACAGAAGGAAAGGAGCGCGAGAAGCAAGCAAGCAGAAGAGAGAATTGGAAATCGCGAGGAAACCAATTGGCCAACGGAGTGCAGATCGATGTGTGCTTGCTTGGGCTTTGCAAAATTTAGGGTTTTGTGAATTTGCGTTTGGAGAAGTGCAAAACACACCGACACATGCTTGTTTGCACTGACACGAAAGATAGACCACAAAAGTGGCCCCTAACGAAGAGCGTCTCCAGCGGTGCTCAGTCAGTATGTGATCCTGCACAGTAAAATTGGATGAAGAAAAGTCAAAACATGCCGGTTTCACTCAAGAAAATGGGTTTGGCTCACCATGATTGCATCGTCTGCTGTGTGGCTGGTGAAAGGTGCAGCAACGGGCTGCACCTGCAGAAACGAGTGTAATAAATATGATCTGACTTCTGATACGTGTTTCTGATTGGCCCAGGTGGTTTTCATGGTTAAGGTTTATCATACAAAAGTATTAAGGTAAACCATTTGTGGTGGATGGTGGTTTTATGTGAAATGGGGCATGTTAAATATGTGCAATATAGCATAGGGTGCTAAGGCTCACAAATTGAGATTGGAAAAAAACTTACTTCAAAAATAAAATGGACACACAATTACAAATTTGACCAAAAATGTACGAAAATGCTCAAGTATCACGTTACAAAATGATCGTGAGTCACCCCAAAAAATCCACCATAAAAAGATTCAAGACTTTAGTTTCAAATTGAAATATAAATTATGTGATTGTGATTGTATCAAAAGAATGGTGCAAAGTTCATGACTATCATTCATAGCATTCTTGACTGAAGATTTTTAATTAGGGATGAGATTAAAATCCATGATTGTATCAAAGGAACGGTGTAGTGACCAAAAATTTTAAGAAAAGATCAAGTTCATGACAATATTACTTATGAAGCAATTGATTCAAGAGTTTAAATTCAAGATGAAATTCTAAATATGTGATAATGGGTGTGTGAAAAGAAGGGCATGGGGACCAAACTTTTAAGAAAAAACAAAAATCACACTATAAGTGAATAATGTAAAAAAACCTTAGGAACTCAACAATAGACCTATTGCCACATAGTTGTTGTTAGTTTTTGGTATAAAAATCAAGCATGTACTAAAAGCTTGTTTTTTATTTTTATTTATATTACACATTGCATTGACTTACACATTGGAAAACATCAAAAGACAAAAATAAATAAAAATGCAAGGGACAAGGGTTTCATATTGAAGAGGAATTTGAATGTTTATGTGTATTACCCTTATGTGATGGAGAAATAAGTTTTTTTTTTTTTTGCAAGGAGAAGAAGAAGTTGAGGAAAAAATTATTTTTATTTGGCAACAACAAGAAGACCTTATGTGGCAACCCAAAAAAATAATAATAATAATAATAATTCTAAAAATCTTGTTCTTTTACAACAACAAAAAAATACCCTCAATAGATTCAAATATAAGAAAGAAGAGGAAAGAAAGTGTAACTTTTCTTTTTTTCTTCGATGGTGATAATAGCTTCCAAAACAAAGAAGAAGAAGAATTAAAAACAAGCATAATGAAAAGAAAAAAGTTTGGAAAGCATTGTAAAAAAGGCTTGCAACCAAGGGCTTCTCCTAGCATAAAGGGTGGCTGGTGTGAGTCTGTGAGGTTTTCTGTAGTAGTAGGTCTGGAGGACACAGCTAAGTCTCAGCTATCACCCACAAATTGGTTCTAAGTTCAATCTGAAATTGTATACAAAATCCTACATTGGATCCATCTGGGCAGAGCCAGCACAGGTTTGTTATGAATAAAGAATAGACAATCTCAAAGTCGAATCACAAAGAGTTTGAAAAACCAATCGTCCCTGCACACCTTATGGACCCCATGACTGGCAAGAGGCTGTCAGTTACTGAAAATGGTCTCAGCTCCTTGTGCAGATTTACCAAACATAACCGGCATCACTTACATCCATAAATGATGATCTACCTGCTCTGCAAGTAGATGCAAATCACTTTGCATCCATACACAGAATGGATATTGATCACTTCTTGTCCACACAATGAGATACAAGCCGCTTAATATGTGACAACACTTGGGCTTTGATGTTCGAGGAGGAAGACACATGTACCCCTAAAGCTGGTTATTCTTTTGCGGAGCATGGACTGGTATCAGTGATGTACTTTTATGCAGGTGAACTAACCATCCAACATGAGTTTCTTAATGCGAGGATTTACATATGAAGAAACTAGGCCTCAAAAATCTTGGTTCATCACTATAACTAGACACCACAACCACAAAACAGAAACATCCACTGCACAAAAATCAGGGATGACAAAAACCTGGAATTGAAATTTTTGGATGCAACTTTATGCATCACACATTCCTCAAACTAAATCCTGCAATAATCTGAAACACTTGTATGTACAGAAACTGTGCAGACAGAAAATGTGTTTGAAACAATCAGCTTTCCACTTTTACAGTTACCCTTTCTCTACTGTTTTCAGCAGAATCTTTCGCCCCATTCAAGAGGGCCACTAGCTCAGCTTTATCAATTCCTTTTGAAAGTTGAAGAATTGAGGCGTCATTACCATTTGTATGCTTCTTTGAATTCAAGTAGGACCTGTAATAGAGAGACCCAAACACCAATACCTGCACAAGGTTGAAATAGGCATCACTGTTCAGTGCAAGTTTCATGACCAATTTTATGAATTATGTTGAGCTACAAAAACTGAAGTTTTTGTTTAAGCTTGAAGTTCAGCTACTGCAAATAACAAAACATAGAAGTAACTTTTGTCTCTGTAGAGAGAGGTGAATGAGGGACACACAGTTGCCGCCCATTGCTGCAGTCTCAAGGGGTGCACAAACCAGATACACGACAGCAATATGCTGATAAGCTGTGCCAAAACCAAAAACAACAGAGACCAGTCACTCTGTCAATCAGTCAGAGCTTGCATGGCAGACTAAATTGACTACTGATTTCCTTTTTTGCACTTTCCCTACTGCAATTAATCCACGCTCCTATTTCCATTAACAGTGTACCAAGAGTGCAGAAGCTTAATACCATAGCATGTCAAACAACTCTCAACAGAAGGTACACTGTTATAGCACTGAAGATAAATGGCCTGAGAGTTATGAGTGGGTTCTTGAGTCTGTTTCAGTTGTCCAATAGCCATACACACCAAAATTGCTAAAGATAACGGTGAACCACACAGCATGAGCACACAGTGCCACAGCACATTTTCATGATACTGGCAAATGTGGACCTACCATCTGGCACAATGTGTTTGTAGTAATCACTAGGCAGACCTACTAAAGGCTGCTCAATTATAGGGTGCTGTTAGTGACAAGATATATAATTGGTTGCACCTTTATTAGCTCAGGAATGTGAATGTGCAATTCTAAGACTATTCTGTCTATATCAGTTTGCAAGGTCAAGCACAAGAAGTCATCAAGAACACACCAGGGGGTAAGGGCAATTTCACACCTGTCTTGTGGTCATGATTGTGGCAAAAATGAGGGCCCCAAATGTGCGAATGGTGTAGGAGATGAAAAACTGGCTAGTTGTTGCTGCCTGTCCATGTAGCAAACAATTATATTGCAACTTCTGAATGTACTAAGTGCAGAGGGAAACAGATAACTACTGCATTTGAAGTTTTTGGAGGTAAACCGCACATTGTTGGAAATGCTCTTGGTATAAGGATTGAAGAGTACCAAAGACAGAAGCATGATGTCAAACAGACAATCAGGATGACGCAGGACAAAATACAAAGCCAACATCCCTTGCCCTTGCATAAGTAGGCCTGCAGTTGCACCATCTTGTCAAGAATCTAGCAAAACTAGGGAAGCAAAAGAAGACATATGTACAAGTTATCCTGCTGTCCTGTGTACAGTGGTACCAACCCAAAGATTCATGACCCTGAGAATGCAAAGGAAACCAGGTGTAGGAAGAGATATCTGTACCCGTTAAACTGAGACCACATGAGCAGAGTGTGACATAAAGAATTTGGTTGTAAATATCCATATTGTATCCTTTAAACAACTTGTCTTGGAATGTGCTAGTGAACCCATCAAACCTGCCATGACCTCAAGCAAGTGTCAGAATCACAATGTACTTCCAAAGATCTTTCTTTTGCCATCATCAAGGAATGCAGAAAGCATGGCTACATGAGGAGACACAAGTTCCCACAGAGCAGCAATTTTACATCAACAAGGTACATGATTTAAGGCCTCTGGCACATGACAGGAGATGTACCCAAGATAACCAATCATGAGGACAACACCCCATGTAGTGCTCTGTACAATATTGTTGTAGGGGACCAACCCTGGTGTCACCTGTTCCCAAAGACCAGACAATATGTCAACCAGAACAAAAATTGAGGAGAAAATGAAGGATGCTTACAGATGAGCCATTTAGCCTCAACAATGAACTCACCAATCAACATACCTATGTGATTGCAGAGGAAACTCCACAATGACACTTTGTAGGCAACCGTTGTGCCAGTACAGCACAACCAGAACTAACATCTTAAGACTAAAATGTTGATGGTCATCCATCAATGCAAAAACCACATTTAAACCCACCTCAGAAATTACAATTAATTTTCTCTACCTCATTGGAGGACAAAAGAAAAAAAATTAACACTAAATTCCACAGAGCAAGCCTGACTGAGAGCCTCTTCCCTTGGTGCTGTTGATGGTATTGCCTCGTTTCAGAGGTGGGTTCTATGGATCTTTGTGGTAATGTTATCTTGTGAGGTCACCCATTCCCAGAATATTTTCAGCTAGGGTGCTTCACTTCAGAGGTCAGATCAGATAAGGTGTGATCACCCTAGCTAGGCCACAGCTGCCTCCTTTTACAGTACACTACAAAATAGTTAAAACATGATAAGGCTCGAGTGCATAAGGAACAGCAGAGAGGATGAAGTACATGTTCATACTCCTGTTAAGAAGAAGATTGTGCAGCCTGCTGTCACAACAAGGGCCACCAAATAGTCATGGAATCCATACTTCTTTCGCAATATCACCGTGCCCCACAACTGTCAGACAAAGAACTCTTGATGAGTAAAAACCCCACTGCAGGGGGTAGCTATATTAATATATAGACTGGATTGCCTCTTACAAACACAACAGACAAAAGGGGTTCACCTCACCATGACTGGTATCATTTTTGCACACTTTGCAAGTGTCTGCACAGGAAAGCTTACAAACTTCAATGCCTGCATGACAAAAGATCAACCATAAGGGTCAAATGAACGTATAAGATAAGATCTGCCAAGAACATATGGAATTCTTAACTACATAAAGAAAGTAGAGCATGAGTGCCAAAAATCACCATCCACCCCCAGTTTTCATTTCCTATTCTTGTGGCCTCATGGTCAAAGAAACCAGCTGATTTGAAGCAGCTGAAAGTCCTCAGCAGAAAAGGGAGGATGATAGAAACAGAAAAGGCAAGAACTCATATGGAGAAGAATTAGAAGGTACTACTAGGCAAGTCAGGTGGAGCTTGCCTCATACTGGCAAGATGTAGCCAATACATTTGATAAAGATACACCTGCATATTTGTACAAGGGTGCAACTGGACGCATGTCTTCCTGCCGCACCTATGAGCCACCCCCACACTGATTCATTCTCTGAGCTCCCTCAACATCATCCCATTGTCTTTCTTTCCTTCTTCTTGCTTTTAGTCACAAGTGAAAACAAAAAGAAAAATGAAGAGCAACAAGAAACTCATATTGAAGCTGCTGTGCTAGCTTCCAGGACCAGAAGCATTGAGCAACTGATCTGATAGAAGTGAGGCTACAATAAATCAGATACTGAGATGAGAAATGGGAAAGCGGTGGCACAATGGGAAGCAGATGCAGAGAGCTGAAGCTAAGAATGGTGTTTTCATTAATGTTCATTATTACTGCACCAAATTCAATCAATAACAAACACTATGTATTACATGATCTGTTGAAACATACCAGGATGATCAACGTACAGACACTGCAGGTCAAGAGTCTGTTGCAGAAGACAATGAAAAGTGAGTACTTGAAAAACTCCTTCTCCTCACCATAAGGTGATCTCATGATCTTTTCCTGGCCAATTGCACACAGAGGTCAGTCATTGAGAATTCTAATCCACAAAATTTAAGCTGAACAAATTCAATCCTGCTGCTTTCTGATCATTGACAGATCCAATTTCCAAAAAGTTTGTTACTCTTTGCACATTGGAAAGTGACCCAAGATCATCAACACCAATTTGCTGTTGCATTGGTTTCTACCATTAAACAGGGAACAAAATCTGTCATTGTATCAGATGCTAAATCTGGATTTCCCATTTTTCTTCTTTTTCACTGCCATTGTCCAAGTTTTTGCCATGCTCCACAGCAGGGTTAACCCAAAACCTGATAACCACTCATGTATTCTAGAAAAGCATGTTTACAGATCCCAGTATTGTCTAAACTTTCACCATGCTCCACAACAGGGCTAAGCCAAACCTGATAATTGCTCATGTATTCTAGAAAAAAGTATGTTTATAGATCACAGTGTATGTGGGGAATGGAAAAAAAGATTAGCTAGCATCTCACTCACAGCAGATATGCTAAACCATACACGGATGAAAACCTAATGCCAAAAGGAATCCAATGTGCATATCTGTAGAAACAAAGAAGAAGAAGGAAACTCATCACACGACTAACCTAAAGTGTATCTTCATCCGAGAGACTTAATTTGCCTCACTTGTGGGTAAAATAAGGACACAATTACTAAACAAACACCAAGCGAGCTTGCCTTAAATCCTCGTCACCTTCCAAAACTTGGAAACCTCTAGTTGGCCTCCAAAAATTATTCGACTGCTTGATCGATTCTGGATCAATCACTGTGAGAGAAGCAGCCAACATGCCTCGCTAATACCGACTTGAAACTAGAACCATTTGCAAATCTAAGATCACGACAGAGCCAAAGCCACTAGACTATTTGCCTTGATGCTGCTAATTCTGCAGCGAGATAGAGACAGAGACAGAGAGAAGGGATAGAAAACCCTAAACACTGCGAGAGAAGCAGCTAACATGCTTCGCTAATACCGAAACTAGAACCATTTTGCAAATCTGAGATCAATATAGAGCCAAAGTCACTCGACTATTTCCTTGACCCTGCTGCTAATTCTACAGCGAGAGAGAAAGAGAGACACCGAGAGGGGATAGAAAACCCTAAATAGCCAGAAAAGAGCACTCTCTTTTTACCTGCATGAAACCGTAGACGAGGAGCGTCGACATGACACCCGTAATGCTCCATGCTAGCTTGGCGTTGCTGCTGTGGCGCAGCCGCTCGTGCAGCAGCCGGATCGCCCCCATCGCCGCTGATGCTCGCGCGCTTCGTTGCCCTCTCTCTCTCTCTCCTCCCCGCGTCGTCGCGTTTCTCGTCCGCAGCGAGGGCGCTGTTGCGAACCGGTCGTGGGTTCGAATCGCACCAGGCAATTGTTCTTAAAATGAAAATAAAGTAACCTATTTGCATTGTTTTGAAACAATACATTTCTTCTTCAACAATAGGATTATTATTATTTACTTATTTGATAATGGAGAAACAAAACATAAATGTATCAAAACAATAAAATTATGTAAATTTTTTTTTACATTTGTATAAATAGATGTGGCAAAATGTTATCTAGTGGAGGTTTTTTAAAACAAAATTTATTCATGAAGTTTATATTTTCAATGTCATGTATTGATGTTTGAAATTTGTTTAAAACATTAATGAATTTATGATTATTTTGTCACATAACTTGTTGTAATTCATAACATTTGACATGTGTATGCCAAAAATTATTAGGTTTCAAATCCATGAGCATTGAATAGGAGGAGTTTGATAAAAATATGTAGGCATAATTACATCAAAGCCACTCATCACTTGTTTATGGATTTGTTTTATGACAAATAACCTATAATCAACGAAAGTTTTTTTTTAATTATTAAAAAAAATTCTTCTATAATTATTAAACAAAGTTCATTGTGCATTTTTATTAATCTATTATATTTTTCATCGATGAATGTTTTTAGTTCATTGAGATTTTTATTTAATGAGATTATAATTATAAAATGAATTGTTGTTCCATAATTGATGTTGAAAGTTATTTTTCATGGGTATGTTAACTTCATGATTTTAGGTTTTAGAAAATTAGATTTTTTTAATGTAATATAATAATATAAGAATGATTATAGAAATGATTAGGAATAGATTACATAACAATGAACTAAAAATGAAGCAGGATCAACAAGGTACGGTTCAACATGGAAAATAGTTTGGAACAAAAGAATTCACAGTGTGGATCGTTTACCAAAACCTATACCAAATTGATGCAACTATTCTCTTCACAAGTACATATCAAATTGATTATCCTTTCATTAAGAAATTTATGAGGCAAGGCCTTATGAACCATGTTACCACATAAGTGTAAAACAAATTGAAGATGGAAGATTTGTAATTCAAAAGAATATTTAGGTTGGAATGTTAGTAACACATATGAAAAGGATGACTTGTGCATGAATGTAAAGCCTGAGCTTTGAGCTTGCAGCTTAAAGTTTAATGTGATTTTAATCCATCTACATGGATGAATGTGTCAATAGATGAATGATTTTTTATGGATAAATGTCATTTTTTTATTGGTGAATTTCATTTATGATTTGAATTAAATAAACAAATAAATGGATGAAATTCATCCATGATTGGAAGATAAATAAATTAAATATATATTTATATCCATCTTCATTTGTTGTCCAAGTATTAATATTTCAAACTTGAATGTCATTTAATAATGATGGATAATGTGACTATAAGGGAAAATACAATAATAGACCAAAATCAGTTTTAAACATTTGTTTAAAAAATAATTTTCATCAACAATGTTAAGCAATTAAAATATATTGTCATGACATGAGTGTTAAACTCCCCCCCCCCCATTGTTGCCAACAACATCATATATGTATTTTGTGAAAATTGAAGGTGCCTAAAATTGAATTTTAGTTTATTTCAAAAACCCATTGTCATTAATGACAATAGGCAATTTAAAGATATCTAAAGCATTCAAAATTAATTGTTGTCAATAACACTAACAATTAGATTAATGAAAGTTGTGGCACCCTCGAAAAATAATGAAAAAAAAAATTCCCCATTGTTGTACATGACACTTATAAATAGGTTTGAAGAAAGTTGTGACACATTTGCAAAGGACAAAAACCCAATGTCATCAATGACATTTGGGTCAATTTGCCCCAAATAAATAAATAAATAATGCTAATTTTTTATTTTAAAAAACAATAACCATGGGGTGGATGTTAACATGATAATAGTAATATAGTTAAAACATATTGAAAATAATGGTAGTTTAAACCATAGCAATCAAATACATTTATAATGAAATTTACATTATATTATTTAACAAATATTATATCATATATAATTGAATTATGTTTTATGAAGCTCTAACTAATTAAAATTAGGGGACAAAAAAAGTTTTGTTGATAAGAATTTAATCATTCATCCATAATGAAGATGAATGCTTACATTCATCCCCATGTTTGCTTCTAAATTTATTTATATAACATTCATTTTGTGGTCAATTTTTTGGGTTTTATTTGCATGTGTATAGGCAAAAAACATTTTACCATCCCAAGTTCCAACTTTAAGTTCTAGGCTCATGCTTTAGGTTCATGCAACAATTTGCTTCCACATGCAAAAACATCAAAACCATATTTAAGGAAATATTTTTTGTTCCTCATAACAAATTGACAACTATGAACAACATCTTCAAGGTATTAATAAACAAATGTTATAAACAAATTATACCTTGAACCTTGGACAATTGCTTAAAATAATTCTCAATCTCAATAAATACTTATGGTAGAAATTGAAATTGGAAAAACCATTGTGATGCCCTAAAAACATCCAAGAAAAAATAGTAGTTCCATATATATCAAATATAAACATGTCCACAATTATTATAGATACATGGCAAGTATTCAAGTATATATTAGAAATAATACCATGGAAGATGTATTATTGGATGGATAAGTGTTAACAATATCATAGAACAGTTAAAAGTTATTTTAAATTTACGTAAACCAAAACCTACACCATACAACCTTAGAATGGTAGATCAAACCACCACCAAACTACTAGGATTAATATGGGATTTATAGAGGTACATGTACATAGTATTCTATATTTAACTATGTTTATTATATTGAAGAATAACGTGGTAGACTCCAATTACTTCATGTTCTTGGGTAGACCATGATTAAAGGATCCAAGGTAGCATATGATTTGGGGCAATAATATGGTCACTGTGTATGGTAAAGGGATAATTAGAACTATAATTGTAACCAAACATCTAGGTAGTAATGTGAAAAGATTTAAAATATTGTTGTGTTGTGATTTTCATAATGACATAACGAATGAAAAACATATGTTATATCTTTACTTTTGAGTTTGAATTGTTTTCCATAGGTACTATTAATTTACTCATAGGAGTAGTGTTTTATATAAAGTTAGTAAAGATGTGGAAAAACTTACTTTATGAAAACAAAGTGAAATACAACACCAATGACTACAAAAAACCACAAAATAGTTACGTAAACATGAATTCAACTTGAACTTGTAATTTTTGTAGAAAACAAAATGTATTTTGAAACTTATTACCACCACAAACCAAGGAATGTACATATTGATGAAACATCTATTAAGGTGAAAGTACATGATTTATAAATTACATGTTAAATGTTAATTTAAAACCAACAATTGATAAAGTTGAACTTGGGAACAAACATCCTATAATACATTAAAATGAATGCATGTATTGATGAAAACAAGATGAATGAACTGGAATAGTTGATGAAGGAGTACATGGATGTGTTCACTTGGATTCACGAGGACCTTAAACGAACACCATAATTGGCCGAACACAAAATTGAATTCGATACTTCCATTCCGCTTATACGTAAAGTTAGGTACATGATGAACCTTAATTATGTTGTTATAGTTAAACATGATATTACCAAGTTGTTAACAACTATATTTATATAACCTATAAAAGCCTTATGGTTATCACTTATTATTGTAATATCAAAAAATGGGAAATGCAAGATTTGTGCGGACTTTAAAAAGTTGAATGTAGCCACAGAGAAGGTTCCATACCCATTAATGGTCATTAATGAAATATTGAGCACAGTTTAAGGACATGATGTTTTCTTAAAATTTTGGATGAATGTTCTAGTTATCATGTTAGTTATCTATAACATAGAAGGCAAATACAAAACAACATTTGTTAAACATTAGGGAATGTTTATATGGGTAGTTATTATCGCAACCCTAGCTTTGGGTTCGTGACCAAGGTAAAGGGGTTGCAAGGTTGCGGGCCAAAAGGAACCCCAGGAGTCAAGGCAAGAAAAAGCCTAGGAGTCACATCACATACCCCCGAAGATGTAAGAAGTGCGAGGGAATATGAAGGAGTGAACCCTCACACTCCCAAGGCAACTCCCACTTTGGGAGATGGAATCCTAATGGACCCTCGAAACTTCAGAGAGTGATTTCAAGGGTCAAAATTCAATGGCTTGTGGCGTTCTTTATATCATTGGAGAATTCTTGGAACATAGATGTCTAAAATGGGCTCGCATTGCTCATTTAGACATCTCAAGCACAAGTTATGGCCGAAAGAAGGGCCGAGAGTCAAATTGTCAGTTTGATTCCCGAACACAAAAAGTCAAGAATCGACCCAATTTACTTGGCTGTAGGGGCATGCGACATATTGTTGCAAAGCTCTTAACGAGAGCTACAACTTTGTTTTAGACCGCATTGCAATCCGAGGTCTATTCACAAAGTTATTGGGCTCCAAAGTTGCGGGAGTCCCATTTGGTGCGAGTGGGAGTCTCGAGAAAGAAAAGTCATTTAGATGTAAGCTCCATGACCAGCCACAAAGTATACTATAAGGGGGAAGGTGGTGGCTTCCTCCAAGTCCAGGCCGTGGTGAATCTAGTGTGTATGTGTTGCTCGTGGCTCATCTTAGCACCAAGGGTGCTTCAACTATGCACTAACCACTTTGTGTGGGTTGTGTGCTGGCTCGTGTGAATGAGTGAAGCTTGTCAACTCTTCCTAATCCCATCCCGGAGCTCCAACACGCCCCTTTACCCCTCAAAATGTTGTGAGCTAGGGGGCGTGCCCTGATTTCTCCCTCTTCTGTTGTCTTTTACTTGGATTCACATTTGAATCCTTCAAGGAGTTGGGAGTGCGTTAGTTATGGCTTTTAGAGTGAAAAATGCACCACTCACCTATGAAAAAGCCGTGAGTAGAACCTCAAAGGAACACCTAAACAAATTCACGACAATGTTTCCAAATGATTTCACAATTTATAGTTACATGGATAATCATTAGGTTAAACTCAAACTATGCTTTAAAAAATGTAAAGAATTTGGGATAGTTAAAATCTTTTAAAAGGTGTTTCCATATTTTATTATATAATGATTTTGGGGTTTATAATGTTGAAAGAAGGTAAATTATAAAATTCAAGCCATAGTTCACATGTTTATACCAACTAATCTATAACATATATATGTATTTAATAATATGGTTCAATTTTATCATTGTTTTATGAAAAAAAATTGTGTTTATTATGGCTTTCAACACAAAGGTCATGTGGAAAACCAAACCTTTCATGTGGACTATAAAATGTTAACAAATTGAAGAATTTATTAAACAAAAGTACATGGAATCTATCATGAATGTTAATGCCATGGAATTCATTCATTTGAATGATCATTCATGACTTGTAACAAACTTGTATTTAATTTTTAATTGATTCTTAATTAATTTCTAGTTGAGTTTTAGTAAATTTTCACTTGATTCATAGTTCATTTTTAGTTGACTTTTAGTTCATTTTTAATTGACTTTTAATTCATTTTTAGTTTAACATTAGTTCATTTTTAGTTATGTTCTAATTAATTTTTAGTTCGTTTTTAATTAAGTCCCAGTTAACTTTCAATTAAATTTCAATTAATTCATAAATGACTTTCAGTTAAAAAGCTTCTCAAGAAGTTTTTTTACTCCATGCACACATAAAAACCTCTTTGGAAGCTCCTTGAGTTAGGTTCCCAAAAGGGTATAAATAAAAGTAAGACCCCTCATTTCCTTTAATCTATTCAACACCAATTTTAAGCATGATTTTACACCATAGCCTTGTCATGTTCTTTTCATGTTCAAGTATACATATGTTAACATAATAAATATTCAATTTCACATTGGTCGTACACATCTTGTGTTCTTATTTTTAGTTCTTGTATTTTTTTTTTTTAAATTCGATAATCTTGTTTTGTTCTTTATTTGAAAATTAGACTTATACTTCTCCTTTAGCCTTTATTCTTGTGAATTTTCATGTCCTTGATAGAAACACCCATTTTATTATCCCCATATTGAAAGATAAAAATTCATGTACACATAAATGTTTTGTTGTTGGCATTACATGTTATGTTAGCCTTAAACATTATATGAAAACATGATCAATGTTAGTATATGTCTCACAATTTTCAAACAATGTAGGGGAAATTACAATATACCACAAAATTTGAAAATGAATAACATTTTTTGCATTTCATAAGGTCATAAATTATCTTTTAGGCAATATTGTATTTTATATAGATCATCTGACATTAATTTATCTAGTTAACAAACCACATGTCCCAAGATGTATTGCAAGATGGTTGTTATTTTTTCTAGAATATCAATTTATTGTGGTTTATAACCTAAAACATACCCATGTGGTTGTGAATGTGTGATTTACATCATAATATTTGACAAAACACATGGGAATACTTGATCACATTGTGGATGCAACATTATTTCATATGCAATTAATTTGGTTGAATGATGTGAAGGAGTTTATGTAGATTAGATAGATGTTAGGCCTATCAATTAAGCCTATTGATTTAGAGTAACAAACAAATGAATTGGCCAAAAAAAACCATCTACATTGAAAGATGGAATGATGTACAAACTTAGCCAAAACAATAAATTGCACAAGTGTGTGTAACCATAGAGGAAACATAGATAATCCTTAAGGAACTACATGAAAGAATTGTAAAAAACCATTTTGTAGCAAATAGAATAATGCTATAATTGGCTTTTGCAAATCATGTGATGTTTGCCAATGAGTAGAAGGACTTGTCACACAATGTTTGGTAAAAACTACTGACTACACTTCTAAAATAACCATTCATGAAAGGAACTCGATTTTATTCAATCAATCAAATTGGTTGGATGTTATACAAAAAAAAGAACATTTCGGTGGCCACATATAACTATGTCACTAAGGGGGGGGATGTGAAAGTTTTATGCACCAATATTGCTATAATTACAACAAAGCTTTTATACAAGTTTCTATTGACCAAGTTTTAATGTCCAAATTAACCATAGTTACTGACTATGGTATGCATTATATGAAATTAACCACTTTATGTTCAAACATATGAGTTCCATCACCTATTATTCGTAAGGAAATGGGTAGGCATAATCAACTAACAAGGTCATTGGTACATTGATAATTAAATTAATTAGTGAACACAAGACATATTGGGATGAACATCTTCCCATTATATATTTTTCATATAGAATAACGTACAAGGTAGTCACATGTATACCCCGTATCATCTAATCTACATATTGAATTGATTCATACTAATAGAATATGTTTTTTCAATCATTAGTGGGGACCACAAGGATGCAAATCCAATACAAATGTTAACTAGTATAATATTTAACCTTGAAAAACTACAAGGTGACAAGTTATACTTAGAAAAAAATACATGAGCTCAATAAGGGAAGAAAAAAATGTGGAATTGATGAATAATGTTATCTAAATAAATAATACAAGTTTGGTGATTTTTTTGGGTGGTTTTCCATTTAAACCAAACCCACCCAAGGAAGTTCATTAGGAAGTGGTTTCAACTTTAATAATACAATATTTTTTAACTAATATACAATATTGCTATTATTATTGATAAGTTTGACTCTAACCTTGTGTTGGTGAATGTAAACAAATTAAAACCATATAAGTACATGGATAAGGAAGTACATATTCAAAATATTTCTAAATTTTTTAACTTTGAAAGTTAAAATGATATTAGTGAGAATGGTAGTCAAATAATAAAAGGATCATGAAGATGAATATTTAAACGATGAATTATAATAAGTTTGTATGTATTTTTGTTCACAAGTATAATAGGTGGTGGATGTACATCATACTCACATCGTTCCAAGATCAATTCTCATTATGAATTTAAAAATTAAAAATTGGTTTATGTTTAATTAAGACATTAACCTTTAATGAGAAAAACAATAATAATTTTAGTAGGCAATTTTGTGCAAAACGTAATGGTAACCATTGCCATGAATAATTTATTTGTCATTGTCATTTTTTTCAATTTGTTATTGTAAATGCCATAATGAATGAAAAGAATTTTGTTGATAAATTATAGTGCCAAGTAAGATAAAGAGAAACAATGAAAAAACATGTGCGACAGAAGTGTGAAGGAAAAATGAATCATCACAAAACTCACCAATTATAGATATGATGCCATGGAATTGGAAAGGATGATTATGTGGGTCAATACGGGAATATAAAAAAGGGCTTGAGCCAACAAAGCAAGGTTAGTTGATTTGTGAAAAACATTGCACCATGCCTTGTTGATGGAAATTTTTAACATTTTGAAGGAATAAAGCGGACAATAGATATTTGTTCAAATTGGAAATAAGGTGATAGTGGTGGATAAACACCTTATAGTCAAAATGTTAAAAATTCTACCAACAATGGAAGGAGTAAAAGTAGGTGGGTAAAGCAACAACAGATACCATGTTTAAAAATTTATATTAATCGATGTTTACATTAATGTAAGGTAATGGAGTGTAGGTAAATTGAAGTTTCTTTATGATGTAAGGTTTTTTGCATTTATTGAAGTATGTTACTTCAATAATAAAAATGTAATTTATATGATAAAAGTAAATATAAGGGAATGGGTGGACTAGGTTGAGATTATGTTAAAAGTTTTGGTAAAAGAATTTGACAAACGAAATAAAATTCAAACCAAAATGATTAAAATAAAAAGGTACATTGGATTCAAAAAAAAAGTTGTGGAATTTTACACTTGTTAGAAAAATATTGATGCAAAATTAGTTTCTTGATAAACATCCAAAGGAACCATAGGTGACAACAACATCCAAGCCATTGAAGCAATTTGTAGCAAAAGTACTACATAGTGCCATAGACTTAAAGGACATGTTACAAAGGCCATTGAACTACCTTTGAAATCATCTAATCAATCTCCTAAAGCAAATTCATGGGTGGAAAATAGGAGGTATAAAGAGTTGCACATGAGGCAATAACTCAATTTGATGAAGATGACAATTTTGAGGTTATAGTTTTCAAAAGGAAGAAGACAATGAGAAGAATAATCAATAATCTAACATAGACTACAACAACATATAATACCCCAAATCAAACTTAGTCATATGATCAAGTGAAAAGGTCAAGATCACCACAAGTTCATAGTTCAAAGTATAGCAACAAATGGAAGCTACCAAACAATAGATGACAATTTATTTGCATGATATAATTCATGAGGGACATCAATTGAAACAATAGTTAGTAGCATAGGAGGTGTAAAAGGGGTTGGTAATAAAAGAATAACAAATGAACAAAACACAAATGGAGTTTTTAATGTGAATCAATGGATGAGTAAATATGGAGAAATAGTTCAAGGCATTGGAGAAGATCAAAGTGGAGAGGGATATGTTATTGTAGAATCTTAATCAAATGCTAACAAATATTGGGATTTAAAGAAAATAAGTGACGAAGATGTAACCTAATGTCACATGTTCTTGAGGGATAACACCAAATTTGACCATACAATGGTTGATAAGAAAAATAGATTCAAAAGCTGAAGTTGGCATTGCAACATATTGTTCAACATAAAAATGTATTAGAGTTGAAAAGAGAATAAATGGAAACCACTTATGAACTTGTTATGACAACATTGCAAAACTATACAACTTGGATGCATAATGTCATATAAGAGATGAAGACATTGAAACTATATTCATTTTGGTATAGGTTGCAAAAATATGATGAATTGAAAATGCAATATATTATCTTCAAGATGAAAAATCTTCAAGGTGATGGACACATTAGGCTCCACAAATGTGGATACATGGTGGAACTTAATGCATGATATGTTGGTTGTAGATATAGAAGATATCTTTGTATAACATCATGTTGATGAAGAGCTTTATAAGAGGAAGTTAAAGGCTTACAATAAAACATATCTGGAATTCGAAGTAGGACCTATTGGAAAAGCTTTGGGGTTGGTAACGATAAAAATCACTAAACTTATGAAAATGAACAATGCTATCATATTGGAGGTTATTGAAAAAGAAGAAGTGGTGGCATAATAATAATAAAATTCATCAAAACCATAAAATTTATTAAAAATGTAGTTACAATAACCACCATACTTGCTAATCTCACAATAAGAATTGTTGAATACATGACAACATTTGAAACTATAAATTTTTATAGAATATTAGATAACAATTACAACAAGAATTGTTGTACATCAGTAAGAGGATAATGGACACACTAAACTTGAATTTATAACCCAATATCAACAACTTGTGACAACATAATCATAACATGAGGCACACTGTCCAATGCAAACATTTGTAGATTTGCCAACATCATAGGGAGTAAATATTAAATAATTGTGAGTAGTTTTTAAATTTGTGTTTTTTTTTTGGCTTTACATTTCAAGGATTTCTGGGACATAATCCAAAATACAAGGAGGGTAATGTTTAGGGCTAAAAAAATAAATTATATGAATTTATTTCCAATAACCACCAATGTTTTATCCTATATATATTCAAAGACATACATTTTACAAAATAGGTGTTTAATTTTCTATTTTTACATTCCACCTATTATGAACTCAATGACATTTACCTTTGTACTACCATGTTACACAACAATTTTAACATGTGTTTATTAAATAATTCATTAATTTTAAATAATTTGTTTCAAAAATAGAATTAAAATTTTTTTTCTCTTTTTTTATGAAAAAAATATTCTTGAAGATTTCAACATTTTTAAAAATAATATAATTTGTGTTGAAGTATTATGATAATCATTTACATGGACTTGTTTACCTAACACCCATTAATTATCTATTCGACCTATCTACTTAAAAACATATATTTTACAAGGTGGGTAATTTAATAAAGTTTGAACTCCATGTGCATGCATTATGTCATTGGCTTCATTGTTCATTAGTATTTTTGAAACAAAATTTTAGGCCACCACAAGCACATGATACTTGATTTATTTCATCAAAACTATCAAGATGAATGTAGGGTTGAATGACTTAAATTAAAGCGAATCCACACAAAAGTCCATTCTACATTGTTTTTATGTAGGGTTGTTGGTTAAATGGCCATAAACTTATAAACTCCATATTTCAAAATCAATGAAGTCCATATTAATACCCAAATAAAGAATTATTTTTTTTGGAAACTAAAGAAACTCAACAACTCTAAGGATGTATGAAAATATGATTCAATTATGACCATTCAAAAGTCCCTAGTTAGAATTTGGTTACATTTTTCTAATAAAAGGATTTCACATAAACATTTACTAGTTCATGTTACATACATATTGAATCACTATATGGATTTTGAAATGATAATCAATATGAATTCTTCAATTTTTTTCCATTTTAGTCAATTGACCAATCCATATTGTTGGATTTTAAAAGTCTAATATTGGAAGTGGATATATGTTTTTCAAAAACTAATGACACACATGTTTTCATAATCAAGGTGCTAATTTTAAATCAAGTCTGAGTTGACAATTTTAATATTTTATGTTTTTAAAAAGACATTGAAACAAGATGAGTATTATAAAAACCACAAAAAATCAAAATAGTGAACCACTCATTAATGAATGCATACGCACATCATGTATGCCATGTAATGCCACATTCCACATTTGATGTTTTGTGTTAGGTTTTAGTGGGTGATGGGTGCCCCTGAATGAACTAGTATTGGTAAAACCTCAAATTTCATTTACGTTATTTGTAAATGTTGTGAATATCCCATGCTTAGACTAAATCAAGTGTCTTTAGTCCAAATTAACATTTATGACCACTAAAAAACCTTACTCAAGAAGGTAGTGGTACTAGTGTGGATGCTTGTTCATTTTAGCCCTTTAGGTGAACTAACATTCACATTGATATTATGTTAAAAAATAAAAACCTCAAATTTGTTTGGGTTAGTTTCGAACATTATATATATATACCAAGGATTTAGAGTAAATCAAGGTTTATGATTCCAAATTTGACATTTATTTTGAGTTATCAACTTTACAAGGTTTATTCACTAAAATGAAGGTGTGAGTATAGGTGATGTCGGTTCACCTTGGCCTTAGTTGATAGCCAACAATATACAAGGATGCTTAACTTTTCTATAAAATTTTAAGGATTTTTTAAAGTCATTCAAATACTACTCCAAGTAGGATGATGATAATGATGACAATGAAAATCATCAAGTTTTTTTTTGGGGTCCTTTTGTTAAACCATTTATGTTATTATGAATGGCATAAATGGAATTTGTTGTTAAGTGATGATCATCCATAAAAATATGTAGAAAAAATGCAGATCATACTTAGAAAGATTATTAGACCAAAACATGGCATCCGTAATTGATCCCCTTTTACTAGGTATAGGATTTAACATATACACACATGCCGTTTCTAATTGCTTATGCCATGTGTATATATCTTAGTGATGGATGCCATGTTTGAACACAATGAAATTAATACAAATTTTGGGATCATTATTTCATAATTTTGGTTACACATTGAAAACAAAATATAAAATTTTGACAAATATTCATTTTTTCCCTCTTACTTTTAACAATTGAAAACATCCAAAATCATTTCATTTTCAAATTTTAACTTCACTTTTTGAGAGAAAATTACCACAAAAAAAGTTTTGGTGGACATCTTTAATGGGCCACCCATGAAATGTCTGGTACATTATAACAAATGAAACTCGAGATTAAAAATGTAATGGTGACCTTAAAAATGTAATTGTGAAATTTGATTGACATAATTCACATACGTGAATCCTTTGAAATGCAAATGGTGTCTCGATTTGTAATTTTTCTTCTAATAAAAGGAAAACAATCAACAATTATTCTATGAACAATGAACAAACTATAAATTTTTTATGTAATTCATTTCAATGGCACACTTGAAAGCAAGTTTTTGTCCATAATAGAATTAACTTAATGTCTTACCAACCAAGTCTTCATTAAATTGAAACTTAAACATGAAAGTTTTCAAATTGCAATATTAAAAATACACCATTGGTTCTTGGGCATTTATGAGTCAAACTCATGTACTATTTGCTGAAATTGGTTGTGTCAAATATTGTCACAAGTCATTACCAACTATAAATCTCTAACAATGGACCCACCCAATAAATCACAATGAAATCATTGAAATTCAAAGGAAAAAGGTGGGGAAGGGGGGGGGGGGGCGGGAGGGGCACTCAAAAACACTACAGAGAAAAACTCGAAAAAAAAAAAAATAAAACAAATATATCCAAAACAAAATAATCACATGTAGAA
>Ga0116227_10007631_pt1 | contig 20971 bp, 19 predicted proteins | sample S1TSphgellanicum_FD_89693 | JGI IMG/M metagenome (GOLD analysis project Ga0116227, IMG submission 89693) | Host-associated microbial communities from peat moss isolated from Minnesota, USA - S1T2_Fb - Sphagnum magellanicum MG | ecosystem: Host-associated > Plants > Peat moss > Unclassified...
TCAATCTTCTTAAGGTCAAAGTCTGAGAGTTCGATCTCTGTAGACTTAATATTGTCTAATAACTGCTCCACACGTTTTGCACCAATAATGGTGCTGGTAACTCCTTTTTGCAAACGTACCCAAGCTAGTGCAATCTGGGCGGCAGACACATTATACTGGTGCCCAATTTCGCTGATCACATCAATAATATCATAAGCCCGGTCCTTATTTAAAGGAGGGAAATCAAAATTGTCCCTTCGCGAACCATCTGCTGTTTGGTTATTGCGGGTGTATTTGCCAGATAAAAAGCCACCTGCCAATGGGCTCCAAGGCATTACGCCCAGGTTTTGATCAGCAGCAAGGGGTAAAATCTCTCTTTCAATATCTCTGCTGGCTACAGCGTAATAATATTGCAGGCCTACAAATTTATTCCATCCTAGTTTATCGGCAATTCCTTGCGCTTTCATCACCATCCACGATGGCCAGTTGCAAACCGCTATGTAACGTACCTTGCCCGTTAGCACAATATCATTAAGCGCACGCATAGTTTCTTCAACCGGAGTTTTAGGATCAAAGCCATGCACATATAATATGTCGATATGATCTAACTGCAAACGTTTTAAACTAGCATCAACAGATTGAAAAATGTGGTAACGGGATAAGCCGACATTGTTAACAGCTTCGCCCATCTTACCACGCACTTTGGTTGCGATAACTAATTCGTCGCGGTTAAGGCCAAGATCAATGATAGACTGGCCTAGCAGGGTTTCAGACTCGCCGAATGAGTAAACGTTAGCTGTATCGATAAATTAATGCCATTGTCTACCGCGGTTTTCATCAGTTCGTTAACACCATCTTGCTGTACTTTACCTATAGCCTCCCAAATGCCGCCGTTGCCGCCGCCAAAAGTCATGGTGCCAAAACAAAGCTCAGATACCAAAAGGCCGGTATGTCCTAAATAATTGTATTTCATGTTTTCTGTTGGTTAATGTACTTCAAACTTAAAAATCTAATATTAAGTATTGTTTACTGAAATGGTCAGATAGGCGTAAAACTTACATATTTCGATAATTTACAAACTTGGTTTGTTACCGTTTATCGCCCAATTGTGGTTTATCTGGGCTATTATATCAACCTCAAAAAATTGGCAACATTATTGTCTTGTTATCCATATCATCTACCATATTATGAACCGCCTCGTAAAAAAACTAGAAAAAATTGGCCGCGATCCAAAGATCACTGCCAGAGCTATTGGCCTGCGTTATGTATCCGACAGCACCCCAGGATATACCCGAAAAAAATCGGGTAAAGGTTTTAGCTTTTACGATGCCGATGGCAAGCTGGTAAAGGATAAAGAACTGGTGCAGCGCTTCACCAAGATGGTAATCCCTCCTGCATATACTAATGTGTGGATTTCACCTTTCGAGAATAGCCACCTGCAGTTTACCGGTGTTGACGCCGCAGGTCGCAAGCAATACCGCTACCATGCCGGTTGGAACCAGATCCGCAATCAATCTAAATACCATCGTTTACAGTCTTTTGCTGCGCATTTACCGGCTATCAGAGCGCATGTTGATAAAGATTTGGCGCGCCGCAACCTTGATCATGATAAAGTAGTTGCTTTAATTGTTAGACTGATGGAATTAACCAGTATTCGCGTAGGGAATGAATCATACAAAAAATTATACGGCTCATTCGGGTTAACAACGTTACAAGACAGACATGTGAAGATTGAGGGTTCGCAAATGAAATTTGAGTTTAAAGGCAAGAAAGGCGTTTTTCATAAAATAGATCTGCATAGCAAAAAGCTGGCGAGGTTGGTTAAGCAATGCCGCGATATTCCCGGTAAGGAGCTTTTTCAATATTATAATGAAGATGGTAGCAGGTGTTCTGTAGGATCTGGCGATGTGAATACTTATTTAAAGAACATTACAGGCGAAGATTTTACAGCGAAGGATTTTCGTACCTGGGCTGGCAGTGTAAGCAGCCTTTATGCCTTTAAAGAGGCGGGCGAATTTAATAACCTGTCGGAGTGTCGCAAAAAGATTATCAGTGTGTTAGATGAAGTGGCGCTTAATCTGGGTAACACTCGTACTGTTTGCAAAAAATATTATGTGCACCCCACCATCATAAAAAGTTATGAGGCAGGCACGCTGTTTAAATATATTGACGGTCTGGATGAAGACAAGGATATTAAAGCATCAGAATTAAACAATGCGGAGAGAGCCCTGTTACACATTTTAGAAAGTGAAAAACTGGCCGAAGCAAGCTAATTGTTGTTGCATCTTCCAGTTTTATTTTAGTTAGATACAGCAAGTTATTAAAATAAGTGTTAGTTATATTTAGTAACCCTATAAAGCCGATGCGATGTCAAATATAATTACTGTTATTACCGGGGCCACATCTGGCATTGGTAAACAGACTGCTTTAGCGCTAGCAAAAAAAGATCATTCTTTATATCTGCTCGTACGCAATACGGGTAAGGGCGAACAGCTTAAACAAGACATCATCGGCCAAACCGGCAATCAAAATATTTATGTTATTAAGTGCGATCTGGCAGATATGCAAAGCGTACAAAATGCTGTTGCACAGTTGAAATCGAACTTAGCAGCTATTAATGTGCTGATCAATAATGCAGGTGGCATTTTTGATGAATTTAAACATACTGCTGATGGTCTGGAGCAGACTTTCGCAACCAATCATCTTGGCCATTTTTTGCTGACTACCAGCCTGATGCCTTTATTATTAAATGGGCAAGCCCGTATAATTAGCGTAAGTTCTGAGGCGCATAAACTGGCCAAAGCAGAGTGGTTAAACGATCCGCAATTTGAGCATAAGGAGTATAGCTCTTTTAAGGCTTATGCTTTAGCAAAGCTGCTCAATATTTATTTCACCAAATCTCTTGTAGATCATTTCGGTTCACAGGGTATTACTGCGTATGCATTACATCCCGGTTTAGTTGATACCGGTTTCGGCGGCAGTCTGTCGGGATTTGGCAAACTGCTCATGAGACTTGCCCGCCCGTTTATGATTACGGCAGCAGAAGGAGCACAAACCACTATCTACCTCGCAACAGAGCCAGGCATCGAAAACTTGAGCGGACAATACTTTAAAAAGAAAAAACCTGCTAACACGTCATCCGATGCAAAATATGTACCTGGCCGTGAGCGCCTTTTGCAACTCAGTGAAGATTTGATACGTAACGCTTAAAAATAATTTGTGTAATGAAAATATTATATTGTCATATTAATGTAATGTGACAACGAATGATTAATTTAGGTGTTTCAACTGATAACGAACATGATTAACAAAAAATTGATAATAACCTTAGGGTTGTCGTCTGTAGTTGTATTATCTGCTATGACGGCTTTTCAACCCGGCGCACCCCAGCCCGAAATGAAGGCGCAAAATTTAAAAGTACTGCCTAAAAACATTTCGCACAAAGATTTGGATCGTGTTATGGACGATTGGGCACACTCTTTAGGCGTGCATTGCAATTTTTGCCATGCCCGTAACGAAGAAACCAAAAAGATGGATTGGGCTAGCGATGCCAAGCCAGAAAAAGAAATGGCCCGCGAGATGTTTAAGATGACCGCTTCCATCAACAAAAAATATTTTAAAGCTGGTAAAGACTCAATTGGCATGGTGCTTTATACTGGCGTTAATTGCTACACTTGCCACCAAGGTAAAGAACATCCCGAAGTTGTGGATGCACCGGCACCTAAACGTATGGGGCCGCCACCGGGTGGAGCACCTGCGCCAGGTACGCCTCCGCAAGGCACACCTCCAGCAGGTATTCCGCCAAACAACGGACGATAAAATGTTAAGCCATGGCATTATTAATAAGACAAGCTACAGAAGCTGATCTTACAAACATCCTCGATGTTTTTAATGATGCTTTAATCAATACTACTGCCGTATATCAGGACGTACCACAGACGCCTGATATACGGCTTAAATGGTACCGCGATCGCATTGAAGCCGGTTACCCGGTAATTGTAGCCGAGTGGAACAATGAATTTGCTGGCTTTGCCAGTTACGGCGCTTTTCGTACAGGCTCCGGCTATCGCCACACGGCCGAGCATTCTGTTTATATTACCGTCAAGCATCGCGGCAAAGGCATCGGTAAAGCGCTGATTCTAGAACTAATTAATATTGCCCGCCAAAACGGATTACATACGCTCATTGCCGGTATCGATTCTTCCATAGAGCCCAGTATTAAACTTCATCTTTCTTTAGGGTTTATCGAAGTGGCAAATTTTAAACAAGTGGGATATAAGTTTGGTGTGTGGTTAGATTTGAAGTTTTTTCAATTGATTTTATAACTTTTTCCGTCCGTCATGCTTGTTTCAGCATCCCACGTGCTAAGTATACGCCTGGAATTGCATCAGGTTAACCTGTCCTGTGAGATGCTGAAACAAGTTCAGCACGACGGGCAGTAGATTTGGCTAAGTCTTGTTTCTAGTCTCTTAATTCTCTTTTATCGCCCTTGTCTCTTTCCTCTAAAAAGTTAACTTTGAAACTATCATGCAAAAAATTTTGGTAGCTAACCGTGGCGAGATTGCCATTAGAGTAATGCGTTCTGCGCGCGAAATGGGGATTAAAACCGTAGCCGTTTATTCGGCTGCAGATCGTGCGGCTTTGCACGTGCGCTATGCCGATGAAGCCGTTTTTATTGGTGAAGCCGCGGCAAATCAATCGTACCTGGTTGGCGAAAAAATTATTGAAGCATGTAAATTGACGGGGGCTACCGCCATCCACCCTGGATACGGTTTCCTGTCAGAAAACCCTGCATTTGCGGCTAAGGTGCGCGAGGCTGGTTTGATTCTGATTGGCCCATCGCCCGAGGCTATGGAAATTATGGGTAACAAGTTATCGGCCAAAGCCGCGGCATTAAAATATAACATCCCGATGGTGCCCGGCACCGAAGAGGCCATTACAGACGTACCCGATGCTAAATTGCGTGCTATTGAGGTTGGTTTCCCCATTTTAATTAAAGCTGCAGCAGGCGGCGGGGGTAAGGGTATGCGTATTGTAGAGCAGGCCGATGATTTCGAAGAACAAATGCAACTGGCGGTATCAGAAGCAACCTCGGCTTTTGGTGATGGCTCTGTTTTTATAGAGCGTTATGTGTCGTCGCCTAGGCATATTGAGATCCAGGTTTTGGGTGATACGCATGGCAATATTGTACATCTGTTTGAGCGTGATTGCTCGGTACAACGCCGCCACCAGAAGGTGATTGAAGAAGCGCCGTCATCTGTATTAACAGAAGCTATCCGTGCCGAAATGGGCCGTTGCGCTGTAGATGTAGCGCGCTCGGTAAATTATACGGGGGCAGGTACGGTAGAGTTTATTTTGGATGATGAACTTAACTTTTACTTTCTGGAGATGAATACCCGTTTACAGGTAGAGCACCCGGTGAGCGAATTAATAACCGGCCTCGACTTGGTAAAAGAACAAATTAAAATAGCCCGCGGCGAAGCCCTCAGCTTTAAGCAGGAGGATTTAAAGATCAGCGGCCACGCGATGGAACTGCGCGTTTATGCCGAAGACCCCGCCAATAACTTTTTGCCGGACATTGGTACCCTGCAGACCTATAGCACCCCTAAAGGCCCCGGCGTACGGGTAGACGATGGTTTTGAACAAGGCATGGAAATTCCTATCTATTACGATCCGATGATTGCCAAATTGATCACCTACGGAGCTAACCGCGAAGAAGCTATACAGCGAATGATTCGTGCGATTGACGAGTACGAAATCACCGGGATAAAAACTACACTTGGCTTCGGCAAATTTGTAATGCAGCACGAGGCTTTTACTTCGGGCCAATTCGATACACACTTTGTTAAAAAGTATTTTACGCCCGATGTTTTAGAACAACATCACGATGACGAAGCACTGATCGCTGCTGTGGTAATGGAGCAGATGCTTAATAATAAATCATCAGCACCAAGTACAGGTGCCAATAATGGGCAGCAGAGCGATTGGGTTAAGAACAGGAGAGGGTAACTAAAAATTTGTCATTGCGTTAGCGTGGCAATCTTGTGACTATACACAGTGGCTATACTTACGACGAGATTGCCACGCTGACGCTCGCAATGACATCATTATAATAATCTCACTAACTCCACAATAAACGCAGCCTGCGCAATATTAATTTTCTCTTCCGCAGTCTCTACATCAAACCATCCAGCCTTATCAACCTCTGGTATATCAATAAATTTGCCCGATTTATATGGCCACTCAATTGGGAAAATATTACTTACTATGTTATCGGCATCAACATTACCCTCAACTGCCCAGCAGTGTACTACCTTGCCGCTTTTAAGTTTTACAGGGTTTAATTTGATGAAGTTACCTTCAATCGAATGCCCGGTTTCTTCATGAAATTCCCGTTTGGCGGCGTGGAGAGGTTCTTCATTATCCAGATATTCACCTTTGGGTATTGACCAAACACCGCCATCTTTCTTCGCCCAAAACGGGCCGCCGGGATGTACAAGGAAAACTTCCAATTGACTGTCTGTGTATCGGTATACTAAAATTCCGGCGCTTTGCTTGGGCATGTTGTTGTGATTACTTAACTATTTTGTCATTCAGGGCGCTGGTGAAGAATCTTCTTGAACTAGTGTTTACTTGAAATGACAAACAAGTGATTGATCTGTGTTAACGAAATTGATAAACTAACTTGATTATATTTAGTTTTGCATCAAATAAATCTACCCCAGGAGGGCATCATATATGTTTACCGGAATCATAGAAACCTTAGGCAAAATCACTGATCTAAAACACGATCAAGGCAACCTGCATATCACAGTACAATCAACCATATCAACAGAGTTGAAGATAGATCAGTCGGTTGCACATAACGGTGTATGCCTTACCGTAGTTGCCCTGGCAGATGGGTTGCATACCGTTACTGCTATTGAAGAAACGCTGAACAAAACCAGCCTTGGCGATCTTAAAACCGGCGATGTGGTTAATCTGGAGCGTTGCATGCAAATGAATGCCCGTTTAGACGGACATATTGTACAAGGACACGTAGATCAAACCGCAACCTGCACCTCTGTTGAAGACATGGATGGCAGCTGGATGTATACTTTTGATTACGATCCCTCAGTAGGTAACGTTACGGTAGAAAAGGGTTCGATCTGTGTAAACGGCATCAGCCTTACTGTAGTTAACTCAACGGAACACGGTTTCTCTGTAGCCATTATTCCTTACACATACGAGCATACTAATTTGCATAGCGTTAAAGCGGGTGATACGGTTAACCTTGAGTTTGATATCATCGGTAAATACGTTGCCCGGTTAATGCAGCGTTAACGCCTTAAATCAACAATACGTTTAGCAGTGAAATCGATGTATGATTGCTGCTTATCTACAGGTGGCTTGGTAGAAAGATACTTTTTGTAATATTTTACCGCATTCATGGTGTCTTTGAGGTTGGCATCATAGATCGAAGCCATGGCATAATATACCATTGGTTTTTCGCCGAAGGTTAAACCGCGTTGGTAGGAAATCAAGGCTTTTTTAGGCAGATGTAAGCGATCATACGAATCTGCTATTTCACTGTAATAGGTATCTGTATTTGGTGATATGCCTTCTGTTATGGCTTGTTGCAAATAGTATATAGCCTTGGCATCTTCTTTTAGCGCTTTATGGCTCATGCCAAGATAGTAGTAAGACGACTCATTTTGCATGTTAGCGTTGTCAAGAAGGTGAAACGTGGTAATGCAGTCTGTGTATTTTTTCAGCATAAACTCCGATATGCCTTTATAATTAATTACCTGTGATGACTGGTCGCCATTGATGATTAGTTTTTTGCAGATCTCGATGGCGTCGGGATACTTTTTAAGGGCATAACAAATCTGTGCTTTTCCACGCAATAGCGTAAGGTTGGCGGTGTCAGCTTTTAAGGCAATGTCAATTACTTTTTCGGCAGCAATTTCCTGGTGCATGGGGATCAGTTGAACCACCAGATCAAAGGCAACGTTGGCATCCTGCGGATTAAGGCTGTTGGCTTTGATCAAATAGGTTGTAGAGGCCGCAGGATCTGATGTAGTTAACAACGCTAACTGCTTATAAACATTAAAATTGTTGCTGTCTATTTTCAGGATGCGTTTATAGAAATTTATCGCTTTCACATTATTCCCCCTGCGGATATTGATGTTTGCCATGCTAAACAAAGTAACCTGATTGGTTGAATCCTGACTATATAAACGTTGATAATAACTCTCGGCATCTGGCAGCCTGCCCGCCATGCTGGAGGTATACGCTAGCTGTGAAATGATTTTAGGGTTTTCTACAGGCTCGGGATAAATCTTTTTCAGATAATCGGCGGCTTCGGCATATTTCTGGGTTTGGTAATATTCAACCAGTAGGGAATCTGTTTTTGAATCTTTTTGCTGCGCGAAAGTGACAGAAGTAAGAAGGGAGCAAATAATGATAAGGTTTAGGGCTTTCATGGTATAATGATTTAAAACTAAGTTATTAGTTGTTTATCAATATTACAAGTAAAAGAATTTTATTTTTTTTCCGTAGAGACACAATATATTGTGTCTCTCTGTTGCATGTATGAAATTTAAGAGATAAATGTCCCCCGTAGAGACACAATAACTTGTGTCGCTGTTGCAGATTATGAAGTAGAACAGGAATGTCCGCGACGATCTGCATAGTGGGATACACAAAATATTGCGTCTCTACAGTAGGGGTCGGAGGCTGTAAACAAAAAGAGACACAATACCTTGTGTCTCTACGGTTGATATATTGTTACTAGAGTAATTACTCTATAGCCTTGCCTTTCATGGCGTGGCTGATGGCTACATCCATTACGCGCTCGGCAAACGGGCGGGTGTAATCATTAAGCTCATCCAGTTTTTTGTGGATGGTATCTTTATCGCCGCCGGTTAAGGCTTCTTGCAGGGCTTTGATGTACTCTACCGTTTGGGTGATTTCCGGGATAGATAGGTATTCCCTGTTTTTCTCGATAAAACGATTGGCGGTGTATACCATTTGCTCGCCTTCGGTACGGGCTTCAATCAGCATACGTTGGGCTACATCATCCTTGGCGTGGGTGATGCTGTCAATCAGCATTTGTTCAACCTGGTCGTCGGTGATGCCGTAGGTTGGTTTTACCTCAACCTCTTGTTTTGTACCAGAACGTAGTTCGATGGCTTGCACTTTCAGAATACCATCGGCATTAAGCAAAAAGTTGATATCTACTTTAGGGAAGCCAGCCGGCATGGCAGGGATCCCTTTCAGGTCAAACTCTGCCAGTTTGCGGTTCTCTTTTACCAGGTCGCGCTCGCCTTGATAAACTGTGATCTTCATGTTTACCTGCCCATCAACCGAGGTGGTATATTGTCGGCCTGCTTTGGTCGGGATCTTAGAGTTACGCGGAACGATAACATCCATAAGCCCACCCATAGTTTCGATACCCAATGACAGAGGTGTAACATCCAGCAATAAAATATCGCTGCGGTTACCGGCCAAAATATCGGCCTGTAAAGCAGCTCCAAGTGCAACCACTTCATCAGGGTTTACGTCATCATGTACAGGTCGGCCGAAAAATTCAGCAACTTTTTGTTTAACCAAAGCAGTACGGGTTGATCCGCCAACCATAATTACTTCATCAATATCGGTAACTTTTAAATTGGCATCTTTCAATGCATTACGGCATGCATCAATGGTTTCATTTACCTTGGCCGAAATCAGTTCTTCAAACTTTGTACGATCAATCGTACACCAGATCTCACCGATCTTTTCATTAAAGATGTTTTGGTGGGTAAATGATTTTTTAGCTTCCTCGGCTTTTAAGCGTATTTGTTGTACCAGTTCGCTATTGTTATCAAGCGTAGCTTTTTCAATCTTATTTTCGGCAATCCAGTAATCGGCAATGGCGCGGTCAAAATCATCACCACCTAAAAAGGTATTACCATTGGTTGATAGCACTTCGAAAATGCCGTTCTGAATTTGTAGGATGGAAACGTCAAACGTACCACCGCCTAAATCATAAACAGCCACGGTTTTAGTGTCCTCGGGGTTTAGGCCGATGCCATATGCCAAGCTGGCTGCGGTTGGTTCGTTAACAATGCGTAAAACATCCAGTCCGGCTAGTTTACCGGCATCGCGCGTAGCCTGGCGTTGCGAATCATTAAAATAAGCTGGCACCGTAATTACCGCACGGTTTATCGGGGTTTTTAAAGCATGTTCGGCGCGCTCTTTTAACTCTTTTAATATCAGTGATGATAACTCAATCGGCGTATAGAATTTATCACCCACTTTAATTTTTACCAGGCTTTCGGTACCGTCATCAATTACCTTGTATGAGAAAAAGTCCTGATAGTTTTCAATGTCTTTGTATGATCGGCCTAAAAGACGTTTTACAGAGAAAATGGTATTTGTAGGGTCGGTAGTTAAATACTCTTTGGCTTCGTTTCCAACGGTGATATCACCCGTTTTCCCAAAGTGGATCACCGATGGCACCAGAACGCCTTTACCGGCATCATTGATTACCAGCGGTTGCTTATCCGGGTTAATAAAGGCCACTAGCGAGTTGGTGGTGCCCAAATCAATACCTACAATAATATCTTCTTTTTGCAATGAACCTGTTGCCAGGTTGATAGAAACTTTAGCCATGGTATTTTACTACTTCTTAGAATGGCAAATGTAGCGAGATTTGTTGTATGCACTGTCATATCAGTGTATATTGCCTTTAGATCGTTTTTTAGAACTAATAGTCTGAACCAGAATCTGCAGAATTTAAGAATGAACAGAATTAAATGTTAAAAAATTTCGGTCACTTCATTAATTCCATAAATTCGGGTCTAATTACCAATATGTTTAAAATCTTTTCCCCTAAAAGAGCTCTGTTTTGTTGTATGCTGTCGGCTTGTGCTTTAAGTGCTAAAGCTCAGGAGTTTGGCGGTAATCCACCATCCATCAACTGGCGACAAGTGAACACCCCAGCTGCCCGGATTATTTTCCCGAACGGATTAGATTCTATCGGTTTGCGTGTGGCGAGTATCATTGCACAAATGAATGGCGCTGTAAAGCCCACTATCGGCAATAAACAAAAACAGGTAAACATTGTGCTGCAAAATCAAACTATTATCTCTAATGGCTTTGTGATGCTGGCACCTTTTAGGAGCGAATTTTATTTAACGCCAGACCAAAACAGCTTTGAACTGGGCAGTTTAAGCTGGGACGAGCAATTAGCCATTCACGAGTTTAGGCACGTGCAGCAGTATAATAACTTTAATGTAGGATTATCCAAATTTCTACACGTTATTTTTGGCGAGAGCGGGCAGCTATTGGGTAATGAAATTGCAGTACCCGATTGGTTTTTTGAGGGGGATGCCGTTTTTAATGAAACCCATGTAAGCGAGCAGGGCAGAGGACGTTTGCCGTACTTCTTTAATGGTTTCCACGGTTTGTGGGATGCCGGGAAAGATTATAGCTGGATGAAGTTGCGTAACGGATCATACCAGGATTACGTACCCGATTGGTATCCGCTGGGTTATATGATGAATGCCTACGGTCGTGAAAAATACGGGTCGATGTTTTGGCGTAATGTAACCCATGATGCAGCAGCTTATAAGCGTCTGTTTTATCCGTTTGAGTACGGGGTTCAAAAATATTCGGGCCTAAGCTATACCCAGTTTAGAAATGATGCTCTTGGCTATTTCAAAAAGCAGATAGCCACACCTGCTGACAAAGTTATTGGCCCGAAATATAAAAAGAAACAGCATTTTATTGCCGATGTTGAATACCCTGCCGTGGTGAATGATAGCACGGTGATCTACGTGAAAAGTTCTTATAAAAAGGTTCCGGTTTTTGTTATCCGTACAGGAAATAAGGAGAAGCAGATTGCTGTAAAGGATATGAGCCTGGACCGATATTTTAACTATCACGATGGTAAAATAGTTTACGCATCCTATCGCCCGGACTTACGCTGGGGCGACCGCAATTACAACGAGTTAAAAGTAATTGATGTAGCCACAGGCGAAGAAAAATCGCTGACCAAGCGCTCCAAATATTTCTCACCTGCATTTAGTGATGATGGTAAAATGATAGTTGCTGTACAGGTTGATGCATCGGGCAAAAGCAAATTGCATATTCTGGATGCACAAACTGGTAAACTGATTAACGAAATACCATCCATAGCGGGTATGTTTTATACTTACCCTAAGTTTTACGGAACTGATAAAGTTATTGCTGCGGTACGCAACACCAAGGGTAAAATGACTATTGCCTCTATCAGCATAAAAACCGGCGAGGCAGATAATTTACTGGGGTACAATATTGCTCCCGTTGGCTTTACTGCGGTGCAAAAAGATACGGTTTACTTTACAGCCACAACGGGTTTAAATGATAGGCTGTATGCTTTGTCTATAATGGATAAAAAACTTTATCGCTTGCAAAGTGACACCCTGCAATATGGCATAGGCAATTACGAGCCATCTGTTGCAGGTAATAAACTGGCCTGGGTAAGCTTTAGCGCTTATGGTTACCAGTTACATCAAGCCAATAAACAAAGCTTAGAGTGGCAGCCAATGGATGTGGCATCTCCGGGTAGTTTATCTGAATATAATATTACAGCACTCAAGAAAGATTCGGCAGCTGATCTGTTAGCCAAGGTTGAAACGCAGCCGTTGAAGGTAGAGAAGTACAGCAAACTGCATAACTTATTTAATTTCCATAGCGTACTGCCAGATTTTGAAGATCCTAACTATACGCTTTCATTGGCAGGCGAGAATGTGTTGAATACTTTTCAATCTGCACTATCGGGTACTTATAACCGTAACGAGGGCTATAAGCAAATTGGTTATGATGCTGTTTATGGCGCTTGGTTCCCTTATGTTTCGGCAGGTGCCGATTATACTTTTGATCGTAAAGGTTATTACCGTGGCGAGAGTATTTACTGGAACGAGGCGCAGATCCATGCAGGGGCATCTGTGCCGTTTAATTTTAGCTCTGGCAAGCATAGCACTTATTTAAGTATAGGTAGCTCGGCTTATTATAATACAGTTAATTTTCAGTCTGCTTATAGGGATAGGTTTAGCGATCAATCTTTTGTTTATTTGAACAATAACATTACGTTCAGCAATAGCATACAGCAGGCAACGCAACAAATTTATCCGCATTTGGCGCAGGCCGTAACCCTGAACTTTAAGAAAGGAGTTATTAACGCTGGCACCTACCAGTTTTTAGCGACGGGAAATTTTTATTTCCCCGGGTTGGTTAACAGCCACAACTTTGTAGTAGCACTTGCGCATCAGCAAAGAAGCCAGAATACGGTAATTGATTTCTCTAATGATTTCCCTTTCTCCAGAGGATATACCGTTTACAACCTATATAAAATGGATAAGGTAGGGGTTAACTACCATTTCCCGATAGCCTATCCAGATGCAGGTTTTGCCAACTTTATCTACATACTAAGATTGCGTGGCAACTTATTTTTCGATTACACCAAAGGGCAAGATTTTTACACCGATGGCTCGCCGTATAAAGGTAACTTCCGCTCAACAGGTATGGAACTATTTTTCGATACCCAATGGTTTAACCAGGCTCCGATTACCTTTGGCTTAAGATATACGCATTTGTTGGATGAAGATCTGGGCAGCCACGGGCCAAACCGTATTGAATTGGTAGTGCCGCTAACGATATTTTAGTGTTGGCTAATTTATTGACTATTAGCCTTCTCTAATATCGTTCTAACACGTTCTACATCAGTGCTTTCAAAAGTGTATAGGTCGTGGTAGCGGTTGCCCATCATAATATGGTCATTATGGTAATCCATACGGCTTTCGTTACGTGTTTTAGCTGATGTATGAACCTCTGTAACACCTGTAAAGCGTACCAGATCGGCCACATTAAGTTCGTTAACGCCGCTACCTGCCATAATGCTGACACGGCCTCTGGCCTTTTCAACCAGGTGAGCTATAGTACCCGCACCTTCTATGGCCGTAGTTTTACCACCCGATGTCAGGATTCGTTCACAACCAATGTCAATGATATCACCAAGTGCTTTATAGTAATCAGAGCAAACATCAAACGCACGGTGAAATGTAACGCCAAGTCCATTTTTACGGGCCATATCAGCTAAAATGGTGCAACGTTCTTTATCAACAGTTCCATCTCTTTTTAGCATACCAATTACTATCCCGTCGCAGCCGGCATTAATGCAGTTGTTAACGTCGGCTTGCATAATCTCAAACTCATGTTCTGTATAAAGAAAATCGCCTGCCCGCGGCCTGATCAGCGTATAGATTTGTATTTCCAACAATCTGCGCACTAACATTATTTGTCCGTATGATGGGGTGGTGCCGGCTTCGTTCAGGTTTTCGCACAATTCAATTCGCGTGGCGCCACCTTCCTGGGCGGCTAAGGCAGACACAACCGAGTTAGCGCATATTTCGAGCGTAACAGTCTTTTGCATAAAGGTGGAGCTAAATAGTTGGTACTAATATACGGAGGTTTATTTATAATAACTTTCGCCTTTAATTAAGATGTCTTGTTTATGTGCATTACAAACTGCGTAAGAAAAGCCTTCCTGAATGGCATAAGCTCCGTATTCGCCTTTTTTATTGATAGCTAAAAAACCAACTTGTATTTTTTTTGCTGTCTCTGGTTTCTTCTTAATAATGCGTTTAACGGCTTCTTCGCATGCCTCTTGTGGGGAGTGGCCCTGGCGCATTAATTCTACCACCAAAAAGCTGCCCACGTTACGGATCACTTCTTCACCAACTCCTGTGGATGTAGCACCTCCAACTTCGTTATCTACATATAAGCCTGCGCCAATAATTGGGCTATCTCCTACACGGCCATGCAGTTTCCAGGCCATGCCACTGGTGGTGCAAGCGCCCGATATATTACCTTTGGCATCTAAGGCCAGCATACCTATGGTATCGTGGTTGTATTTGTTACCTAGTTTATAGTCTTTGTTTTCACTGTTAATTGTCGGTTCGTATTTAGCCGTTTTTAGCCACTCTTTCCAGGCTTTTTCAGATTCTGGAGTTAATAGTTTCTCGTTTTTAAATCCGTTTTCAACTGCAAATTGTGTTGCACCATCACCTGCCAGCATTACGTGCGGGGTTTTTTCCATCACTAAGCGGGCTACAGATATAGGGTGAGCGATATTCTCCATTGCCGCTACAGATCCGCAGTTACCTTGCTCGTCCATAATGCAGGCATCGAGTGTAACGTGGCCATCGCGATCGGGGTATCCGGCGCGGCCAACGCTGTGGTTTTTCATGTCCGCTTCGGGAATTCTGGCACCCGCTTCTACTGCATCTAAGGCACGGCCGCCGTTTTTAAGCACAGCCCACGCGCCCTGATTAGCGGCTACACCAAAATCCCAGGTAGAAATTACTACCGGTAATGGCGATTTTAACGGTTCTGTAGTTTTTGCTAAAGCTTTGTCAGCTAGTGTAGTAAGGTAAGCGCTTGCAGCTGTAAGCGTAATGAATTTGCGGCGATTTAACATATAGCCTAAGTTATAATTTAACGTTATAACATAAAACTATATCACAAGAAAAATACGTTCTATGGATAGCCTATCTAACAAAGCTCATCCGCGAGCCCGAACCCACCTCAACCAGACTGCCGTTTTGATATACCAACTTGCCCGATACAATAGTATGCACCACCTTTGACCTGAAAGTTGTTCCCTCAAACGGGCTCCAGTTACATTTATAAAGGATATTGTCTTTATTGACAGTCCATGGGTTATTCAGATTTACTAATACCATATCTGCCCAGTAACCTTCGCGAATAAAGCCACGTTTTTCTATCTGGAAACAGGTGGCCACATTATGCGCCATCTTTTCAGCGATCTGCTCCAATGTGATCTTACCCTGATGATAAAGTTCCAGCATGGCTGGCAAAGCATGTTGCACTAATGGGCCGCCAGATGGAGCCTGCATATAAGGTTGTGCTTTCTCTTCGATCGTATGCGGCGCGTGATCGGTGGCAATTACGTCAATGCGGCCATCTAACACTGCTTTCAGGATGCCCTCGCGGTCGTCTGCTGTTTTAACAGCCGGGTTCCATTTAATCAGGTTGCCTTTGGTTTCGTAATCCTTATCGCTGAACCACATATGATGTATGCATGCCTCGGCAGTAATCCGTTTTTCACCCAGCGGAATGGCATTGCTGAATAAGTGGGTTTCTTTCTCGGTAGATATGTGGAGGATGTGCAGGCGTGTATTATGCTTCTTAGCCAACTCAACCGCCATTGACGATGACAGGTAGCAAGCCTCTTCACTGCGAATTTTTGGGTGAAACTTAATCGTTAAGTTTTGCTCGCCAACTAATTGTTTATAATGTTCCAGATTGGCTTTAATGGTTGCCTCGTCTTCACAATGCGTAGCAATTAGCATAGGCGATTCTGCAAATAGATGCTCTAAGGTTGTAGGGTTATCAACCAACATATTACCTGTTGACGAGCCCATAAAAACTTTAATACCGCAAACTTTACTGGTATCGGTTTTTAAAACTTCGTCCAGGTTATCGTTAGATGCTCCCATAAAAAATGAGTAATTGGCCAATGACTTTTGCGATGCAATCTGGTATTTGTTTTCCAGTAATTCTTGGGTTAATGTATTGGGCACAGTATTGGGCATCTCCATAAAGGATGTGATACCACCAGCCACTGCCGCGCGCGATTCGGTGTATATTTCGCCTTTATGGGTCAAGCCCGGCTCGCGAAAGTGTACCTGGTCATCAATACAGCCCGGTAATATGTACAGACCTTCGGCATTAATTTCCTGATCTGCTTTTACATCAATTTGTCCGTCAATCCGCTCAATAAAGCCGTCCTTTATCAAAAGATCAGCAGTAAATTGTTTGTTCTCGTTAACTATCGTGGCGGATTTGATGAGGATTGATGACATGGCGCAAAGATAGTTGTATGAGAGGCAAGAGCCAAGAAACAAGAGACAAGATTTTGAAAAGTAACGTGTTGGATGAGTGTTTTGTCTCAACTCTTGATTCCCGATTCCTGACTCCCTATAAAAACCTTATCTTTGCCGAATGGCTGTAGTTTTTGAAGATTTTGATTTTAACCGGCAGATATTGAATGCAATTGCCGATGCCGGTTACACCGAGGCTACGCCTATACAAGAAAAAGCCATTCCGCCGTTGTTAAACGGGCAGGATGTTTTGGGTATAGCGCAAACCGGCACGGGTAAAACCGCGGCCTATGTGCTGCCCATTATAATGAAGCTTAAATATGCGCAGGGTGAGCATGCTCGGGCATTAATTATTGCCCCAACACGTGAGCTGGCTATGCAGATAGAGGAAAATGTGAAGGCATATGCCAAATACACCGACCTGCGCACGGTTATTTTATACGGAGGCCTTGGCCCCAAACCACAAATTGAAGCACTAAAAAAAGGTGTTGATATTATTGTGGCTACCCCTGGGCGTTTTATGGACCTGTACTTAGCGGGGCATATCGTTACCGCAGGGTTTAAGTTTTTGGTGTTGGATGAAGCCGATAAAATGATGGATATGGGCTTTATGCCACAAATCAACCGGATACTGGAAGTTGTTCCGCGTAAGCGTCAGAATTTATTGTTTTCGGCAACCATGTCCGACAGGATTCAAGTGCTGGCTGGTAATTTCCTGGAGTTTCCTACCGTTATCGAGGTAACGCCGCAGGCTACTGCCGCAACTACCGTTGCGCAGAGCATCTATATGGTGCCAGGTATGAAAACCAAGATCAACCTTTTAAGATACCTGTTGGATCATACCGAGCATATCCAGAAAATGATCATCTTCTGTAAAACCCGTGTTTCGGCAGAGGATGTGTACAAGTTTTTGGTACGTAAATTCAGCGAAAATGAGGTGAAGGTATTGCACGCCAACAAAGGGCAAAATACCCGTATTAACTCGATCAACGCGTTTAAGAACGACGAAGTAAGAATATTGGTGGCTACCGATGTGGCTGCGCGTGGTATCGATGTAAGTAACGTAAGCCATGTAATTAACTTTGATGTACCCGTGGTTATCGAAGATTATGTACACCGTATTGGCCGTACCGGCCGTGCTTATAACCTGGGCGAGGCTATTACGTTCTGCATGCCGTCTGAAGATTACTACATGAAAAAGGTGCAGCGCTTAATCAAGCAAACCATTTTGATCAATGAGTTGCCTGCCGATGTATTTGTTGAGCAACCCGGTTACGAAGAGCGCCAGGCGCAGGCTAAGGAGATCGATATGCAGAAGCGTAAGGATGATCCTAATTTTAAAGGGGCTTTCCACGAGAAAAAGCTATCGAACACCAAAGAAGGAGCTGATGCTAAAAAGGCTTACATCAAAAAACTGAAAGACGCGTCGAAGAAAAAATACTATAAGCCAAAAAGAAAATAATAGACAATGAAGTTTAAGATTACGCCGTTAAATTTTTGCACGGCATTTTTTCTGCTGCTGGCAGGTTACGTTTGGATATACGGCGGCGGTAAAGTAACAGGCGGGGTATACACGCATTTTACCAATACCATAGCGCTCATATTTTTACTGTTTGCTTTTGTTGTGTCATTTCTGGATATAATTTTGCGCAATTTCTTCCCGCAGCTTAAAAAATTGTGGATAGTGGAACTAAGCTTTATAACTTTGACCGCAATACTATTTTTAATACTTAAAAAGTAAATACTTTTAATGAAAACTGCTGAGATTAAACTGACAATCGAACTAGACGATAATAACGTTCCGGAAAACATCATGTGGGAATCTACCGACTCTGAAAACAAAGAGGCTTTACCGGTAAAATCAATGATGCTTGCCCTTTGGGACAATAGCTACAAAAATACCCTTCGCATTGACCTTTGGACTAAAGATATGCCGGTGGATGAAATGAAACGCTTTTTCTACGAAACCCTGCAAACCATGGGCGATAGCTTTTTGCGCGCAACAGGGGAAACCAACATAGTAGAAGATCTTCGCGATTACTGCGTGCACTTTGCCGAGAAAATGGAAATCATTAAATAATTTAGATGTTACCCCGCTCTTTTTTATCATTTGCTGGCTTTGTGGCCATTATTGCAGGTACGTTTTGTCCGCTGCTCAGGCCGCTACACCTGTTCAACTGGAACATTTACGATCTTAACAAACCCTACGGTATTATTGTATTGGTTATAGCCATTGCGGGTTTAATGGCCATTATTGCCAAAGCAAATTCTATTACCAAAGCAACCGCATGGGCTTCTCTTATACTAATGGTATTGCTGTTAATCGCAGCCATTATGAAAGTACATACCGCTTTTAGCTTTATTCCGTTTAAAGGAATATCAGCCAGCCTTAGTCGTTTAATTACCTTTAAATGGGGCTGGTGGGTGCTGTTTTTAGGCGCTATTGCTGCTGTAGTTGGCAGCAGGGGGCGCGATAAGAATATTCAGTATCAAAAGTTGTAATATCCTATTTACGTAATATGGCGCTTAATATAGTTTGCAACAGTTTACTATATTAGTGCCTTATTACAACCCTCAAGTTAATCGATGATTAAATTATCTTTCCGTCAGCAGGTATTCACCGGCTTTGGCTTGTCTATCTTTTTGGTATTATTTGTTGGTTTGTTTTCTTACAAAAGCATTAAGCAATTGCAGGAAAACCAAACCGAGATGGAGTACAGCCAAAAGCTGATCAATACATCAGACCATATCCTACAATTACTAATTGATGCCGAAACAGGTATGCGGGGCTTTGTAGCTACCGATAAACCAGTTTTCTTAGATCCTTATAATGCAGCTTTACCGCGTCTTACCGCCGATCTAAGCAAGATCAAAGATCTGGAAGCCGGAAATGCTAGTCAGGTGAAAGATCTGGAATTGTTAGCTACTCTAACTTACAGACAGCTTGATTTGCTAAAATCGAACGTAGATAATCGCGATAAAATAGGGTTGGAAGAAATGGTTAAGCGCGATTTGCTGCTTAACGGTAAACAGATAATGGATGCTATCCGTAATACCATAGTCCGTATTAATGATCGTGAACAGCAGGCGCTTATTAGCCGCAAGGCATCTACAGAAAAAGCCGTACAGCTTACTATTATTACCATTATTGGTGGCTCAACGATATTCTTCCTGATTTTGATGGTGATGCTGTACTATATATTAGGTACGTTTAAAAAGCAGAAGCTGATCGAGGAGGAAATTAAAGAATCAAACGGTGAACTTGAAAAAGTTTTAGACGAAAACAGGGCCAAAAACTGGCAACTAACAGGTTCTGGTATCCTGAACGAGAAAATGCAGGGTCAGCAAACCGAGCTGGAATTAACCCAAAATGTACTAGCCGAAGTTTGTGATTATACAAAAGCCATTACAGGTACATTATACCTGTTTGATGATAAAGACGAGGTGCTGAAACTAAGCGCCTGGTATGCTTTCCATGATTTAAACCTGATTAAGAAAACCATTAAGCTATCAGAAAGCTGGTTAGGCCAGGTGGCTAAAGATGAGAAAGCGGCTACTATTAAAGGCAGCCTGAATCAGAAACTAGAGCTGGAGACATCGATCATTAGTCAGGAATTGGCCGAGATTTTTATTGTGCCTTTATTTTTTGATAAACGCTTGATTGGTGTAATGGAGATTGCTTACCAGAATACCATACATGAGGCAGTTAAAGATTATATTTTAGGTGTTGCGAATGATATTGGTGTAGCTATAAACACCGCTCGTGCCCGTACCATTATGCAGGATCTGTTTGAGGAAACTCAGCAACAGGCCGAAGAACTGGAAGCGCAACAAGAAGAGATGCGCGTTACCAACGAAGAGCTGGTAAGCAAAACCGAAATGTTGCAGGCATCAGAAGAAGAACTTCGCGTACAACAGGAAGAACTACGCTCTATCAACGCCGAACTGGAAGAGAAAGCCAGTTTATTGGAAGAGAAAAACCAGGCTGTTGAAGAAGCCCGTAAAGATATCAGCGAAAAAGTACGCCAGTTGGAAACCACCGGCAGATACAAATCTGAATTTTTGGCCAACATGAGCCA
>Ga0116227_10007632_pt1 | contig 20969 bp, 11 predicted proteins | sample S1TSphgellanicum_FD_89693 | JGI IMG/M metagenome (GOLD analysis project Ga0116227, IMG submission 89693) | Host-associated microbial communities from peat moss isolated from Minnesota, USA - S1T2_Fb - Sphagnum magellanicum MG | ecosystem: Host-associated > Plants > Peat moss > Unclassified...
GAGAGGTGAACCTGAAATACAATCAAGCTGTCTATCACTTGAAGAAGGAGCTTTTGGATGCTCTATCTGAAAGCCTTGGGTTGCAAACTTCCCTTCTTGATGATGTCTTAGGAGAAGGTCAGATCACAAACATGATTTACTACCCACCATGTCCTGAGCCATCCTATGCATTTGGAGTTAAGCCACATTCTGATCCCAACAGTATAACCATCCTAGTACAAGACGAAGTTGGAGGTCTTGAAGTTCGTGACAAACATGGAGAATGGGTTCAAGTTAAACCTACACCATATGCCTTTATTGTGAACGTGGGTGACCAACTGGAGGTAAGAGTTTGAACTTTCTTTCAACTTCAAATTGAAAATTTTAGTTCTACTTGTGAACAAGCCTTAACATCAAATTAGATACTCTTGGAAAAGATTTGGTTACTTATATTTTCTTAATATTTTAAAGAATATAATCAATAGATCATTGTGATTATTTTAAAGTTCTCCTTAGGTTTAAAATATTCACTGAAAGGTTGGATTTTGTCTTGTTGCAGATATTTAGCAACGGGAAGTACAAGAGTGTGCAGCACAGGGTTGTACCAACCCATGATAAGGTGCGGTTGTCAATAGGATCCTTCATTACTCCAGGTTACACAACACATGTGAAACCTCCCCCTGAACTAACTGCAAAACAAGGCCACTTATACAATGGGTGCGTGTATGCTGATTATATTGTGAGGTTCAAAACTGCTCCAGTTTTCCCAACATCAGGACACAAATTCATAGATCACCTCAAAATCCCGCAACTTCCTGGGAAATAAGTTCACAGACACAAACACTATTGTCATTATAAGTTTAAATTTGGCATGTTTAGATTTTAAGGTAATTACAAAATGTCAATTCTTGTGTAATTATTGTGCAATCACAAGATTGTACACATTATGCATATATACTTTTGATTTAAACTCCCCCAAAAAAGAATTGAAATGAGCCACAAGATGAAGTGTGTGCAATGTCCCAAATGAGGTAGCAAATTTGTCTCATGGCATTTGACAATGTATATAAAGAAACGGGAAGAAAGATTTCTGAATTGCTTTCCAACCAAATGCCAACTCAATAATTCTTCCCTTTTCTTTATATTTAGATTGGATCCATGATAGCTTGTTGGAAGTTTGACATTTCTAGGGTTCTTGGGGTGATGATATTAACCAATAATTAGTTATTGCAAAGACTAGTGAAAAGACTAAATTTCCTTTACTTTCACCTTTCAAATGCACTCATTCATGTTTTATATTATTTCCAAATATGCCCATGGAAAATTTATGAAGATACAAAAGGGAAAAACAATACACATCATTCACACAACGCTACTTGATGTTGCAAATGAAAAGTAGGTGGTCTTTGAAGGGGGGTACATAAACTATAATTTGTCAACTAATTATCATGCTCAAGGTTTGTGCCCATTATCTACAATCTTTATTGATAATGGCTGCATGGATGTACTCAATTATGTGTGAAAATCTCCATAAACTCACTAAGTAGGTAGGGAAGGTTAGTGGTTACTATGTAGGTGGGTAACTAGGTCACTTGGTGTCTATTAAGTAGGTAAATGCACAGGGATGGTTAGTATATTGCTAACCACCATGGGTAGTTATGGACTGCAACAAAGAATTGTTTTAGTCACACATCATCCATCCTCCATGGTATGAGCGTTGGTGCATGTTGGTTCACTCTAGCCAATCCTCTTGTTGGAAATGACCAGTTGCAAGCACATCAAACTTTGAAATCAGGTTTACATTGAATTCAATTATTGGAGGAGAATTCAGCCAGTGCCACGATCCATCACATGCATGAACTGATTTTTTTGGGGTTATTGGAGGGCAAGATCTTAGTTGTAAGGAGGTGTAACGAAAAACAAAGGCTCACACAATTGCCCTTTAAGTCAATCCAATATGAAACAAATATCTTCATACACTTGGGTGTAACAGTCCTCTCCAAGTAATCACCATCAACTAAAATCTAGAGAAATTCATGTTGTTTACACAAGTAATCAATAACTAAAGGTTTCTAGGGGTTAGATCTCTCTGATCTCACTCTCTTGAGCTCAATTGACCATGTTTTGCTTTTCTCATTCATAACAAACCACAAAACCCCATATTGAGAATTTCCCTTCCAAGAGCAAATCATAAAAGAAAAGGAAACACCTACCCTAAAATTCCCTTGGCACATCAACTCCTATGACTTTATCACATTCAAGGATGTAACAATTCAGCTATTGATACAAACAACACCAACCTTAACACACACAAAGTGAGCATTCCATAGTCCACATAGGCCTACTCAAGAGTTTGACAAAGAAATTCATGTTCCTCAAATGCCCAACACCAACAAATTTTGGACCTTAACAAACATAAAAATTCTTTAAGACTTCCCAACATTGAAAGTATTTTTTCACACATTGAAAAATCAAAATGACCACTTTTGAAATCCCTAAGTCTTTCATCATTTCCCTAATCATCAACCCTCAAAGCTATTACTATAACTAAATCTAGTATGTTGAGGCACACAACACAACGAACATTACATTGCCTCTACACAGAAAAGCCATAATACACAAAACTACACTCTAGGTAACTCCTCCATGAGAATTTAAATTCACTTATCTACACCATCCTTTTGTGAAACTTGCAAAAGAAGGGGAAAAAAAAATTCACTCAAAGCAACTCCTTCTCTTTTCTCGATCTTCAGCTACTTGGTTGACGTCCATCAAAGCACTCACACAAACAAAGCCGCACCACCAAAATTGCATCCAACAACCACAACAACATAGCAGGCATCATCGAAGATGAAAGCTCATAGTGCACATTACCTATAAATAAACAAATAGTGTAGAAAATAGCCTTAGCAAAAAGCACCTTACCTTCACATCACCATCAGCCACTCAATAACATGTTGTTTTCTACTTTCAGCAATTCACAACAATTTTCCATCCTCTTAAAGGTCCAATCCCATTAGCATTTGTCATAGAGACTTGACACAAAGAATCTAGAATGAAAATAATATTCTAAAAATGCAACTTTTTAAAAAAACTTTGAAAAGATTTTTCAAAAACTTCTAAATAGTATTTTACAACTTTTTCAATCAAGCCCCAATAAATTTCCCAAACATAAATCACATATATATGGATATATAAATACATAAGCCATTATGCTTTGACATGAAAGAAGGGTGTCATAGGCTTGGACAACAAATGAAAAATTATTCAACTCTAAGTCTATTGATCTAGAGCAATTGATTGTTCTTTTAGGTCCTTCATGTACATTATTATTTCTTCTTTTTTTTTGCTTCTAAATTTGTACAAGGTGGATGATTCCACGATACAACAAACTCATTGGGCCCAACCAATGATTTTTTTCAGCTTTCTAATGTTGCATCATTGGTTAGCATCCCAAGAGGGATTTAACATTGAATGCATTAGGTTTAAATCATTAAAAAAAAAAAAAATTTTAAATGCTACAAAATTCCCATCAGAGTCCAAATGTGGTGAAATTTTTTCTTTTTTTCTTTTCAAAATTTGGCCTTTTTAAAAAAAATTGAAATATTGCAACAAAATCTTTCGCTCTTATTTCATTTTTCATATTTGGCAAACTTTCGCACAAAGAAAAAACATTATAGTCAACTATAATTCCCCAAGGATCCAAAGGCCCTCAATGATTAGCAAATTTGTATAACCTAAAACCTCCTCCACTATTGTAATTAATGTTGGACGGATATCTAGATTTTCGAAATATTTGCCTTGGATATCAGTTCGAAAATAATATCATGATGTTTTTTCAAATAGGCTAGTATGAAAGTCTTGCAAAATAGAATATGACATAAAATTCAAAGAAAATTGTTGCACGAAATCATATTGGTGAAAGGCAAAAAGTTTTTAAATATAAAGGGTGAAACCCTTCAGCCTTGGCCTACATAAGCTCCCGGTACCCTACTTATTGGATGAGACCATGGGAAAACTCATGGGCCATGATTCAAGAACATTTATTTCTTCTATAACCCCAATTTGGACCAAAGAATAAACACGGGATTTTTTCATGGCTCATCTTTTTTTCTTTTAACCCTCATAATCGCTCTTATTTTGGCCACAAAATTTGAACATTGTAAAGATTAAATTGTGGTATTCTCTCCAAGAAATTTTACATTCTTTTCACTATAAAAGATTTTCATGTGTGAAGGCTATGAATTCCTTCCTAGTGGTTAAAATGCAATATATTTGGACATTTTCAAATAAGGCCCACGAATCTGAATTTCAAACATAGAAGGAACAACCCACATTTCTTAGGAATTTTGATTCCACCTTTGTGATTGTGAATAACCTCCATCGTATGGATAACCTTCCATGGCTAAAAAAAAAGTTTTAAAGAAAAGTGAATAGCAAATTACACTATCAATAAACAATTTTAATGCAAAAAGCTCAACACCTTGAAGAGCTTTAAAATATGATTAAAGGATAGAAATTACCTTTCTTATTATTGTGTTTAGGGGTTAAGGAGCAATAATATAATAAGTGATGTATTATTATTACTATATAATTATAAAGGGCAATAATTTTGTAGGGAGGAGGGTGGGGATGGAACCACCAAAAATTTGTTCATCTTTACTTTTTTTAATATATTTAAACATTAATAAAATATCATAAATGAATGGTTGCAATTTTTTGGGATTTGTGGGCTATCATTATTTTCATTAGGCCCACCTTTTAAAAAAATACCCAAGGATATAAGCAACAATATCCATAATAGTTCATGTAGGATTCCAACAAGTTTTTTCATCCAAGGTCATTTGGTTGGGCATGGACCTCAAACGATTATAGTATAAACTCAAACTAACAACCCTTCGCACTTTGGACCAATGAAAGATTTTAGTTTTTGATTGTCCCAAGTTCAAAGTTCTAGTGTAAACTATTTTTAAATCGATTTAATGGTTTTTTTTACCAATTTTTTGCTTTGGCATCAATCGTAGCCATCCCAAGAAGGATGTAACATTAGATGGCGACTAGATTTTAGGACCTAACTCAAAAAAGTCCCTCCAAATTTTGGCTACCTATTGCATTCAAGAATAAAATTGTGATGAACCTAACCCCAAAAAAACATTTGACAATTTTCTTTCAAAAACACAAAACTCTTGTGATACAAATATCCATTTTTCAAGATTTTGTTTTTGCAATAATGCAAAATTTGGCTAAAAAAATTGTTGGTTCAATTGCAAAAAAATGACAAATATCATGAAAGGAACATTGGGCACTATAAACCAACAATTTCAAACAAATAAAAAAGTAGCAAAATGCAACAAGTTTTGAAGGTATGTATTAACAATCATTATCAAACTACAACCAGTCGGTAGGTGAAGAACCTTCAAGGTGATGCCTTTAAAAAAATTGTAACCAGCTAAATAAAAATAAAAGGAAACATGAAGGGATAAAGGAGGAAAACATACAAGAAAGGAGGTTGGGGCAATGAAAACATTCTCCTTCTCCTTCCTTGTTTTGGATCACCTAAGGAGAATTAGCAAGATAGAAAGCATAACTTTTCCTCCAAGTCTATGGTTGGGTGGTGAATTGAATGTGCCTACACAAGTGTAAACTCTTAATGTAAGATAATGCATGAGGTTGAAGGTTATAACAAGTGCCGCATGTTTTATTGAAAATAAAACAAATGGGAAAAAAATCAAATTCTTGTGTTGTAATGATACCCAACATATACCCATTGAGTATCACAAAGAAAAAATGGGCATTTCAAAAAGCAAAATGCTCTCCATTCCAAAGGAATAAAACTATGCAATAAGGAACCTTCCAACTTCATTACAAAAATCCACCCAATGTTTTACACTTTGTAAATGTTGCAATTAATGTGTGGCAAACTTTGATTTTAAGCTTGTTTTGTGTGTTGGTTGAAACGATCAACAATAACAATGGCAAGTTTAATGATTAAGCAAGTAGGTCACATCCCCCTTTACACTATGGTGAAAGATTGTGAACATAGAATTATTAAAAGCCCTCAAAACACATCCAAAGGTTGTCCAAAAGTTTGGCAAGAGGTCTATTATAGTCAAGAATAGAAATGAACTTAACCCAAAATAGTTTTGTTTTTTTGGAATTTTTTTCCAAAACACACTATGGAAAAATGAGGTGATTTGCAACTAGCCTTGCAACGAGGTTTTTGAGTTGCAATGACCATTTTCAATTCAATTAAAACTCAATGCAACTCGACATATTTCTATAAACATGAGTGTTATTTAACAAGTTGCATGCATTGCAATGGACATAATTCACTGTATGTGAAACCATATTCATATGCAACTTGTGCAACTTAGTTACAACTATGTAATAATAACTATAATGTAAATCTAATGCAACTAGTTTGCAACTGTCATGGTAATGTCATTTTTCATTGGTTCATCAAAATTTGATACATGGCACTATGGATATTGTTGGGTAAATCCTTAGGCCTTACCCTATTGTAAGAGTTTACACTTGTGTAGATGCATTTAATTCACCGCCCAATTACAAATTTAGAGGAGAAATTATGTTTTTTATCTTGCTAATTCTCCTTTAGTAATCCAAAAAAGGAAGGAAAAGAAGAATGTCGTCACTACCCTAGCCTCCTTTCTTGTATGTTTTCCTTCTTTAACTCTCCATGTTTCCTTCTATTTCTATTATAATTTTTCTTAAGGCATCACCTCCTTTTTCACTTACTAACAGGTTATAGCCTAGCAATGATTGCAAATGCATACCTTCAAAACTTGTTGCATTTTGCTACTTTTGTGATACGTTTGAGAATTGTTGGTTTGTAGTGGTTAATGTTCCTTTTATGATGTAGATCATTTTTTTGCTATTGGACCAACAATATTTTTTGGCTATATACTATTTTAAAACTATGTTATAACTAAAGCATGGAAATACAAGTAATTAATAATTAAAATGTCAAGTTAGAAAATCAAGGAGTTGTACTATAATTGCAAATGGGGCACGTATATGGTTTAATGTATGCATTAGTATACATACGAATGTAATCAATCATGTTCGACTTTCTAGCAAGTTATAATTTAGTTGTGCGTGCCAATTACATTACAACTAGTGTAAATATAACATCCAATTAGCAACTACATTACAACTAACGTATGGTTTCAACACATATGATCATGGCACATGTACGCATTTCCACCACCGATTAAATATGACACTTGTAACTAGTTGTCAATTATGATTTTTATTAATACAATTAGTTATGCAATTATGTTGTCACCATGTTATCACTATAAGATTATTATTTTTCCACTATTTTGTGATTATTGTTGAATTCTTAATAAGTTAATAATGAAACCAATTCATCTTTTATCTTTAATATTTAATTTTTAAAATATTTTTTGAATAATTTATTAACTATTACATATTAATTAATATTTGATTATTAATGTTAATTAACCAATTTTAATGTACTAGTTTTGTTAATTGATTCAAATAATTATTTAATAAATAAATAAATAGCTAATTCATCTTATAAAATAAATGGATTGATAAAAATATTAAATTCAAATGTTAATCATCAATTCAAGAATTAAAATAATTAATTACTTAATAAGTATGTATTCTACCCAAATTCATATTTAAAATTTAATGTTTAATAATGAATTATTTTTGAACAATTTATTCAATATCAAATATAGATGAATACACAATTTATTTAAGTTTTATGAATTAATTAATTAGACTAAATAATTACGTATTAATTTGAATAAATAATTTTTAACTCAGATAATTAAGTTGTTAGTTGTTAGATAATTAATAGATAATAAAATTCAGATAATAAACGACTATTTGTTTAAATTCAAATAATTAATCAATAACTTAATTTAAATAATTATTTATCTAAATTAAATATCTAAATTTACTAACAAGCTAATTATCCAAATTAGAATAATTAATTCAAATAATTATTTCAGATAATTAGTTCAGATAATTCGTTACTAGATAATCCAAATAGTTAAATTTGGGACTCCATATGATTAATATTATGAATTTATATATTTTAAAAAATTAAAAATAAACACAAAGAATGTGAGGAAACATTTTTTTAATTGCCTAACCCAATTTACTAGTAATGTGCAATTAACAAATTTAACCCATAGGTTTTGTCATTGAATCTCATCTCACAAACCATATAAAGAAGGTGTCTTTCTTATGTGCCCACATTAAACTACATGTGTTAATTTGTGATGAGCTCAAAAAAGTTCAACCCTAAGAAAAAAATAAAAATAAAAAAAATAAAATTACATTGTTATTCTTTAATTCACCTACTCTTCTACCCTCCTACCTACTTGCCTACTTATGTATATAAGTAGTTAGTCCTACTTTCCTACCTACCTATCTAGGTAGGTAAATAAATATGTAATGTATGTAAATAGGTAGGTATGTAAAAGTATGTAGGTATGTCCTACCTACCTACCTATGTCTACGTATATTGACTTACCCAACTACCTAAATAAATTTTTAATTTTTAATTTTCTCAAAATTCAATTAGTATGCCATGTAGCAACTTTTGACTATGTCACATGTCACAATCTAAGACCATTCTAAATGAACAATCATAATGAAGATTGGGATTTGTTTTGGGAACTTTCTAATCTATTTGACTTTGAGCTTCTAATAGTGTCATTCTTTCCTTGTCATCTCCTTTCTCACCTTCATTTTCATTTTCATCTCCTTCGCCATCACTCGTATGATCTTCATCATAATCCAAAAATACCATTCTAGAAAGCATTTTTAAGCTAATGGATGTAACCTCACAAGAAGAAATCTTGTCCTTTTCCACTACCCACATTCACTAGGTTTTTAATGAAATGGGACAAGATTAATTAATATACAACTTGTATAGTTTTGGTAAAAAAGGACTAGCTGATTAGGGCATTTTTAGTGAAATATTTTTTGATCATTTTGGATAGTCACATGTTGCACTAAATAATTTTTAATTTTAAAATTATGACATGGATATATGGTCCCAAGTTAATATGACAAGGAATAAATTATCACACCATCATACAATTGTTTTCAAAAAAAATCATTTTGTTTTTTGGATCATGGAATCATAAATTGTAATTTTTCACAAAACGTCATAACAAAAATAATGTGCGTTGAATTTTTTTCATAAAACGTTTTTCAATTTTGTCAAAAAAAGCTTTTGACATCACTTGCCATGATGTACATGTTCATACATTGCATTTATACAAATATATTGATGCACACATTCATCAAGTTTTGAACCTAAGACCTCATGGAAGCACACCAGGGCCTTAACCACCAAACCATTTCAAGATTTTATTAACAAAGAAGAAAAAGTTTAAATTTATTATGTTTGGCATGGAATTGTTTAAGAAGTTTATATTCAAACTTTAATGTTTTTTTTTCCCAAAATATATTCAAATGCTACAAATGAAAACATGATCTTAAAGTTTATTCAATAACATGTTCAAATAAATATTAAATGTAAAAAGGTTTTCAAAAAACTTAAAATAACATGTCATTAATAAATTTACAAGTCTCTTTTTGTTTAAATTGACCTACAATATCTATGAATTCAATGTGAATTTAAGAATGCATTCATTAGTTCTTTAAGAATGTTATTTCCATTGTATAAATATGTCCATTTTTTAAAAAATTGTAAATATTTTTATTTTCCCAAATATGAATAGGTACAAAATTTATTATTACTTTTGTGATGTTGCTAAAATGGCAATCATCCATAAGAAAATATAACCACATTTGGTTATAACAAGTTGTGGAGCTGGAAACTAAAAACAAAAAGTCTAGTGAAATTGATAACAACACTTCTAGAGGAACTTTTTATGAAATGGGGTCTAGATTTTATAAGTCCAATTAAACCAACATGAAGACTAACATGAAATATATATACTTTGGTAGTTATAAATTATGCAACCAAGTGGGTAGAGACAAAGGCATTTAGAACCAATACTACAATAGTTATAGCTAGATTTATGTATGAATATATTCTAACCAGATTTGGATGTCCTTTGACATAGTTACAAATCAAAGAATACATTTCATCAATAATATAATCAAAGATCTGACAAAATAGTTTCTGTTAAAACATGTTAGTTCTACTACTTATTACCCATAGGGAAATGGACAAGCAGAGTCTACTAACAAAGTGATTAGTAGATTACTTACCATGTTAATCAATTAAAAGAAAACAAACTGGGACGAACATATGTCCATAATTTTATTTTCATATAGAACAACTTACAAGGTGGTAACGTGATGTACACCTTACTAAGTAGTCTATGGTTTGCATCTTCTAATGCTAACAAAATGTTCTACCAGATATTAGTGGAGACCACAAAGATGCAAAACCCACCAAAGTACTAACTGCTAAAATTATAAAACTGGAGAAATTATAGGAGAGCAAATTGGAGACAATGTTAGAGTAAACTAGTGGAACATATTTCTTTGGAGTCAACAAGAACACACATAGAAGAAGTTCTAATTTGGAGATTATGTTTTGTGGTTTCCCAAGGAAAAAATAAACACACCTAGGCAATTTTTTTAAAAAATGGTTTGGCCCATTCAGGGTATGTTATTACTTACCCAATAACACTATTTTTCTTGTTTTTATTAACAATTTTGAACCAAACCTATTGGTCAATATTAACGAGTTGAAACCATACATATATGTGAATCAGACATTAAAAGGGAGTTAGAGTTTAAAGAATCAGAAATCCTTAGAGTTTATAACTTTTGACCATAAAAAAAGGAAATCTGATGAAGATTTAGAAGATGAGAAAACATCAAAATCATAGATCTTGATTAGATAGTCACATCAGAAGAAACCTAAATGAATATAATGAGTCAACAAGCTATGATACTACTCAAAGACCATAATTATATAGTTTCACAACCATTGGACTATAAGTTAGATATGTTTAGCATCAGAATAAAACTCTGTCGATTTACTGATTCACCACAAGATAAAAGGAATTTGTAATGTCAACACTAGGTCATCAAATTTTGAGGTGTCATTAGAACAACCTAGTGCCATATTTATAAAGATGTTAGGTCATTAGGCATTAACTATAGCCCATATTGTTGTCAATATGAATTCAAATAGATGTTGACAAGTGTTAAAAAACCAGAAAAAGGGACAAATCATTAAGACATTAACTTTAAAGTGGAAAGTGAAACATCATTACATGAAATGAGATGATGGTGTTTGTGTAGCCATTAAAGAACAAAACGACTCTTCGTTTTCGTTTTCGTTTTCTATAAATAAGTTTTTATCATTTTCTATCTTTAGAATGAGTGTAGAATAAAACTTTGTTGAGAAGTTGCAAAGACAATTTAAAGAGATACTACAAAAATTAAGAGAAGAAAAACAAGAGAGACAAAGTGAATGATAGAAATTTTCCAATATTTTGCTTTTGTAATCTAGGTCTTCATAAAGAGGTCCGCCATTTCCATCTCATGTTTACTCTTCTTCTTCTTCTCAAAGATCTTCTCTGTTGTTCTAAGTTTGAAAGAACTTTTGAAGCAATTAGAAAGAACGACAAAGATTACAAAGAAACTTTGAGGAAGTATAGTTTTAGAAAGCCCAGAAGAGAGGTAGGCATAAGTGAGTAGATTGGTCCAATTTCCATTTCTAATTTTGAAGAGGAGAGGGAGTGGGACGATTTATAACAACACCATGAAAGACCATCACAATAAGAGGAGCAAACTTTACAAAAGGTCCAGATTCCAAACAAGAAACGTAACAAAAGAAAAACTCAACAAACAATGGCTAGCAACCTTTAAGGAAAGAAAGTCTAAACTCAACAAGATGATGAGGTTAGGTATATCTTTATTCCTACGTAGCAGAATTATAATAATAATCTGAAGAACATTCTACTATGTACAAGTTCTAGAGAGGAGGAGAGAAAATGGGTAAATAGAGCAAGTTTGGTAGGTCTGTTTCAGGTTAAATGGAAGATTCCACATCATAACATTTTGGTTGAATTTTGAACAATTGGAAACTAGATTTTGAGCACAACAAATTCAAAGTTATGATGACATCAAAGTAGAAAATTATAGATAGACATCTATTAATAAAAGAAAATTTCCATACATGTAAAACAAAAGTAGATCAGGCAAAAATGTCAAATACTAGAGTAGCTGTAACAGACATAGTTGATAGGGTTCCAAATACTTACAACACCAATGAAAGATGGGTTGTGAAGAAAATGAAACTAGAGTATGTTAACAAGATTGCTACAATTTTGCCCATTTTCTATAGAAAAGATAAGGTGCAATATTTTAGCAATAAATTTGTCATGATGATCTTTAAAACAAATCATGGAAAATTTGTTAGTTGGGCTACAATCATGTAGTTTTAGTTGGTCAAAAAGTTGGTTAGATGGGAAAAATGTTAGAAGAACATGATTGAAAGAATTGCTAAGAGAGATCCCAAGAAGGATGTATGCCATTCTATTATTGTCCTAGAAGTTTTATTTTAAAAACGATTTTTAATTCAAGAAGCAAAACCACAAGAGAAGAAGAAGCAAACTTAATAGCCATAAAAGGACAAGAGGAGGAAAGAGATTATGAGGGAGAGGTTCATAAAAATAAAAGACCTTTGAATCCTATACATATTTATTTTTAAATTGGAAAACAACCAGAAACAAGGACAACCAAAAGAGCAATTCTAATGTCCCAATCTCCTAGGTCCAATATAAGACCACAAATCTCTCCAAAGCAAGAGAAAAGATCAGATGGGTAGGAGCACTAAAGATGGCCTAAAAGGGAGCCATAATTTCAAGCTCAAGAAGGAGTAGAAGAGCAAAAATAGGAACTAAAACTAGATCTGCCAGATGTGCAACAATCTACTCTAATACCACAAAATAATGAAGGTATGTTACCATCAAGACCAAGTTTTGCTATAGGAACAAACATTTTTGGAGATATCTAGATTTCACACAGAAGTCTTCAGATACTAGTTCCAAGGGATAAACTCCTAAGTTTCATACACTAGGGTCTGTACAAGGACTAGAAGCAGAGATGGATGAACATAGGAGAACTACTAGTATGTTTCAATATGTAGTAAAATACAACACACAAATGACCAACATTCTACTTGGACTATTTCATATGGAAATAAAAAATAAAAAAATCGTAGAGGAAAAAGACAAATATATTCAAAATTTGCATGGGGCTTTGGAGAAGGAGTAAAAACTCAAAGCAAAATTATAGGTGAAGCAAGATGAGAATAATGAGGTATTGGCAAAATCGCAAACAACCATATAAAATATCAATAACATGGAGAAACACAATAAGGATTTAGAGAAGATCAGAGTAGAAAGGGATTCTTTACATGCAACTATGATGCAAACGAATGCCAATTATTGGAAATTGAAGACAGAGAATCCTTCTTTGAGTGTGGAACACAATAAACTTCATAGAAATTACAAGAATATGGAACAAGTTTTCTTAAAGCAGTAGGAGTTAAAGGAGCTCAAAGAAGATATTGGTAATGTATACTAATCCAAAAATGAAATACAAAGGTGATTTGAGCAGAGATAAGCCGAAATGGACAAAAACCTGTAGACAAAAACCTATAGAAGTAGAAGGTTGTTAATGAAATGTTGTAGTAGATTTTGGAGCAAGCCTAGGGAATCAAACCCTTTAACTATGACAATGTTTTCAATGAACTCAAGAATTAGCATGGTTTGCTTCATGTAAAATTCAAGGCGTTGAACATGAAAGAGAAGGATGCAAATCTTTGGTGGGATGCAGTGCATGATATAGTCCAGAAGGATATAAAGAAAGTATATAAAATGTATGAGAGAAATGAGAAGCTTTATAGACATAAAATATTTCAAATGGAAAAGGTTATACCATCATTCCAATATGAACCTTTAGTCTTGATTCTAGAACCAAAAACCTAAGATGAGGAAGAAGAGAGAGGACAGACTTATGGTGCAAGACCATCAAGGACAAGAACAAAAGAGGAAGAAAAGATAGTTCTTAGTGGGAAGTTAGTGGTATGAAATATGTATTAGAACATATTCTAAAACCATTATAATTTGTTCCACATGAAGTTAATTCCTAGGAGTATGGATCTACAACTATAGAAATAGGAGAGCAAAATCCAAATTAAGGAACATAGAACACAAGAACTATAGGAAGATTAAATTGATCTAACATCAGAGCTGCAACAATAGGAGTAGACTTAGATCATATCAGACTTGTAGTTACAACAATAGATAAAAATCACATCAGAATTGCAGTCACAAGAATAGATAACAATAAATCAGAGGTGCAAGTACAACAACATATTTTGAATACAATAGAGAATTAGCCTTTGATTCAATCTGAAGTATAACATGCACAAATATATTAGACTATAGCATAGATAAATCATACTATAGTATAACAAGATCAACATCAAATTTCTGACCCACAGGATTAGAAACAACATTAGATTTAGCTTTCTTAACATACTTTGATCTAGAATTCACGTAATTCAAAATATGGGTGGGGTAATGTTAAGGAAGTAAACACTCATTGTAAATAGTTAGTTACTTTACATAGTTACTTACTTTGTTACTTTTCTAAGATTTACTAGCTAGTTTACATAGTTTTTATCACCATTTGAATTTGAATTGATCATAGGGTTTTTTTAAGATGATCATTTTTGGAAGACAAAATATTCATTGTAGAACATTGAGTTTTGATGAGAATATGGAACAAGGGTATATTATTTTCTGGAAAAGTTTCAATTCCATAACCAGATTTGTTGTTTTGATGTTTTCCTCATACTTTCATGATTGGATAAAAGTTTTGAACCTAGATATGAGTAGATCTGAATGAAGAAATTTTATTAGTATTAGTTTCATGAATTTTTTAAAGTCTAGAATTAGACCAAAATATAGAATAGGAATTTTGTATTTTCTAAAGCAACTCAAGAGAGGCAAAACATGTCTCCTTATTAGAAAAGGATGAGACAACACCTATCGAAAATTTGATAAGGAAACAGAAAGTAGTAGTAGATCCTACAAACAAGGGCAAAACAAATGAACATAAAGTGGAAAACAAGGATCAGGCTACCAACATCGATGGAGAATGGGTAGAGACTAGGATTACACCTCCACATCATGCCATTTCTTTTCGGAATAAGTGCTTTTAAATGATGTTGACCTTCAAAACTTATGATGCATCATGATTTCATTCCAAATGATTTTTTTTCTGCTTTTGGTGTGTACACCATTTTATTATCGATTTTCAAGCATAAATTACCATTACCTATAGGGCGACTGTGAAATGTAACTTGTTGAGCTACGACCCCATCACCTTTTGGTGTGTACGCTAGCAAGCTATATAAATATAGTTAGGCAACACCTTTTTCGCATCAAAATTTTTCTACCCTGCAAGGTGACGAATAGACAAATTGTCTCAACCCCACTTTGAGGGAAGTGTGAGGTCGCCACTCACACTCCCGAAAATGGGATTGGGAGTCCTCTGGGACTCCCAAAAATTCAGAACTCGATTGCAGGGGTCAAAACACCTCGCATTGAGGTGTTCTTTGTACGTTGGAAAGGTCTTGAAGTGTAGATGTCCAAAATGGCTTCACATGAGCCATTTGGACATCTACAGCACAAGTTATAGGCGAAAGAAAGGCCGATAGTCAAACTAGCAGTTTGACTCCCGACCACTAAAAGTCGGGAATCGACCCGATCCCGGTGTGTGCAGGTGGAGTGCGACACACCTTTGGAAAGCTCTCAAGGAGAGCTACAAGTTTGCTTCAGACCTCGTCCCAATCGGAGGTTGGAGCAAGAAGTTATGAACGCCCAAAGTCCTGAGAGTCCAAATCGGGACAGTTTCGGGACTCCACTTTGGGAGTCCCGAGAAAAAGTGCCATTCGGATGCAAGTGTGGTGGAGAGATGCAAAGAATACTATATGGGGGAAGGTGGTGGCTTCCTTTGAATCCGGGCCGTGGTGAGTCAAATGAGTCTAAGGTTGCCTGTGGTTTGTCCCAACACCAAAAGTGTGCAGAATGAGTTCTAACCAACTTGTTGGTTGGTTTTGGATGCATGACCGAATAATTAAATAGTTTGTCCCTCTGCCTAGTCTAATCCCGGAGCTTTCAGCATGCCCCTCTCACCCCCTTTAATGTTGGAAGCTGGGAGCGGCACCAAGTTCCAACTATTTTCGTTCTTTAACATAGTTGGACCTTTTTTGGGTCTAATAAGGAACTTGGGGGCGCATCACAAACCATGACAATAAACCTCATTGCCTTATAGTGTCTATTTGACCAAGCTACATTGATCTAGTTATGTCGCACTTTCTTTTTTCGCATCAAAATGAATCCCATCTTGTAAACTTACAAAAGAATGAACCACAACTGCAAAACCCACCACCTTTTGGTGTGTGCACTACCAAGCTACTCCAATCCGATGCTGCTACACCTTCCTTCTCTACATTGAAATTGGGAAGTTGCCCTTACAAATTAATGAAGAGATGAACTACAAATGTAGACCCCATCACCTTCTGGTGTGTGCATTAGCAATTAAACTACACCTTTTTTTTCACATCGAGATTGGGTGCCTGCCCTTGTAAGTAGCCAAAAGTATGAACCATGATCATAGACCCCACCGCTTTCTAATGTGCATGCTACTAAGCTACATTGATTTAGCTCACACACAACATTGCACCTAATCGACCCCTTACTACGCCACGTTTTTTGCCCTTCTATACCTGCACAAATACTTTGTGAAGGAAGGTAAAAACTATGGGTGATTATGCCATCTCTCATTAGTTCCTACTTTTACTTTACAAATCTCATCTTTTTTTTGCATGAAGTTTAATAATGTGTAATCAAACCAACTCTTTTGCAATCTTATAAATCATAATGCCACCCACGAATGATGGCTAATGTGAGTAAAAACCCAACCCATCATGCACCTTTTTCTTTCCACCCGATTGTTTTGGAGCATTGATTTTTAAGCAAAACAAAACCTGCATCGACATTCTAATCATTTTTTGTGTCCAAATTTTATTGATTCAAAAGTGGTGGGGGTGATCAATTGTTTGTGAAGGTGGAACTAGGGTTTCGATATGCACATGCATTTCATGACACAAATATGGTGACCTGATGACCACAAGGTCCTATTCATTTTGACGTTGTGTTTTCCATTGCTTCCCATTGCTTCCAATTTGCGCAAGATGCACAAAACATGCGAAAAACCACATGATTAACATTAAACTGCCCATAAATATGTTGGCCCCAAGAATGGTTAAAACCAAAATTGGGCCACAATGTTCGAATCTTGCTCCTTTCGTATGATGCATATGCCACCAAATCAAAGTCACATGGATTTGGGAATATTGAAGATGTTTCACATATTACAAAAAATTTGGTGCAAAGCATGATGACCGAATTTGATTAAAAACCTTTTTGTTTTTTGCCACAATATTTCCAATTGTTTGTTGTAAAGATTGCATGGATTTAGGATTTTACACACACACACACACACACAAATGAACTATACTCTAAAATTACAAACTATGTACTAGAAATATGGTTGTTTCAAATATGTTGTAATTCCTTGCCCCTTTGTAGAAACATGCCTTTGTAGAAGACAAAGGGGTGGGGAGTTTAGATCCAAATTGTAAATTCCATTGTAGACTATTCTAGTTAAGGACACGTGCAAGTTGCAAGTTTTGTGGACTTGAACTTGTGGGATGTACAAAATTGGCAATGAACATAGATCTTAACATATTGATTGTAGAAAGAATGCCACACATGGCCATTATGTGATCATTTAATGTTGTGCTTGTTTGATCTTGATTTGCAGTCATGTATGGAAGTTGGCCAAGAACACCCCTTTGTGCTTGTAGGGTGATACTAAACTTGAGCCAAATGAACCACACACAAATGAACCATATGATCCCTTTGAGCTTTTCATCACTTCCATTAAATGTTTTTATAGACCCTATTGTATCTAGACTCTTATCCACCACCTCACATGCACAATGGAATTTGCAGCATGAGAGGTGAAAATAGCTATTATAAAACACAAATTGTGAGCATTCATCCCATCATCAAAACAAACACACATAACAACAATCTTCAACTTTCTATAAACCCAAAACAACGAAACTAAAAGGTTGGTGCTTAGCTTTGGTAACGTGTTGCCTTTTGTATCTATCCATCGCCTACTTTGCTCCATCATTGGCATCGTCCATATCCACACAAAAGAAAAACAAAAACTACACAATATTAATCCCTGAGTTCTTGCACCTTCATAAATCACAACCATCACCAAAAAACACACACACACACACACAAATCACAATGCACTCCTATGAATGATGAAAGACAAAACAACAAGCATTTTTCAATGCTTAGACAACACAATTATTTTCACATTCACATTGTAACCCTAAAAAACCAAACAGGATGTACTTTTGAGTTACAAAGGTTTTTCATAAAAATAAAAAACCACCCAACTTGGTTTCTACCAGTGATTGCCAATTTCAACTTTTGGCCGGTTCAGGTTCCAATTCCTGGTTTGGTTATTGATACCTACTACCCAGAATGCTGATTTTATGTTTGAAAAAAATTCAAAATTGGAACCAAAATCAAGAACCAACTAAAAATCAAAACCAGGAACCAGCCTTTGGCTAGAACTGGACCCACACCAGAACCGACCCCAAAACCTGTTTCAGACAGGTTCAAGTTCTTCAACTTTTTAAGATTCATTTATTTTCATTCTTATTTTCTAATTGGGGTTAACATGTTGTTAGTTTGAGAAAAAATCAGGTTTTGCATAATAACAGCAACTTTTTTTTAAAATACTAATTTGGGGGCAGGGTTGACATTAGCCATGCCATTCTTACTTTTAGAACATATCTCAAGTAAGCAATTTTTTCTAATTTAAATTTTGAGCATTTAGGTGTGCAGTTGATATAGGTGGTCACATTTTATTGGTGGTAGAGTGCTAGTAACTAGAAAAAAATCAATTTTGGGCTATATGTAAGTGGGTGGGACTGGACCCAGTTTGGAACTGGACATGCCTAGGAATTTTTTTCTAAAGACCTCCAAGCCAGGGGTCTTGAAATGTGAAGCCAAAACTGGACCGGAGGTGCTATGGAAAAAAACAATTAATCCTTGAGCCAGATCCAGGGGTTCTTCCAAATTAAAGAAAAAGTTGGAACCAGGACCAGATGTTATCTTAAAGGTGCATTCACACTTGATGTTTAAGTCAGTATTCAATAAAAATCTAGGTGGCATCCTAGGTGGCATGCAATGTTAAATAGGAGATAACTTAATGTTAAGTGAATGTTAGCTTAACATAAAATCTTCATGGTAAGTAGGATTAAGTCCTGAATGATTAGCATGATGTTAGGGGACTCAAGACTAAAGTCCCTAACATCTAGTGTGAATTGCACCATTAGAAAGTAAGAATGGGCCAAGACTGGTTGCTAGTTCATACCTTCATGCTATGTGACAAAGCTAAGATTTGGTGGGGACAGGTCAGAGTGGGTCGGGAAGCGCGTGGCCAACCTTCAGGGGAAAGTTAAGTAGAGTTTTGGAAAGATATTCAGAAGTGACTTTTGTAATTTTTGACCTGAAAAATCTGATTTTGACTTATACAAAGTATTTTCCTAAAAGAATATATGAATTCAATTTTTCAGATTTTGAAAAAAAAGACCAGGTTGCCTATTTTTGTAATACATTGCTTCAAGTAGTCAAAAACACAGAGAGATTGCTTTTTTTTTTTTTGCTTTCATATCTAATTTATAGCTACATTCAGCTAATTCTCCTTATGGATGAATTTCCATTACATCACAAAATTCAAAGAAAAGAAAACATAGTTTGCCAAGGATTAGATGTTAGTGGCGTTATGCAACTCAATTCTAGAATGCTTTGACACATGTTTTAGAGAGCATATTTGCTTTCAATATGGAACTTTGAATTTCTGATTTCCTTTTATTATAAATTTCTTTTATTTTATTTTTCCAAAGGTATGGGTGCCAAAAGTTTAATTTTAAAAATGCATTTGACCCCAAAAACCTATTTGTAACCCATTTAAACTAGTGATACCCGTGACCTTTAGACACCCATGGCTATGCCACTCCAGCCACCCTGAACGCGCAGTGGTCCCGACCGACGTTGTGCGGGTATCAGAACTAGCCGTGTGTACCCTCAAGTTATCAGTTCGGGTATTTACTCCGAGAAAACCCAAAACCTCGGTTCTGACATTTTGAACCTTGGTTCTCGAAAGTCTTGGAAATTTTCGAAAACACGCTTCTTTATATAATCGTTGGTTCTTTCAATAGGGGGGGGAGGGGAAGGTTTTTATATTCGCCTTTGGTGCGGTGGGAGAGGGATGCGATCCGACTGTCATTCCTACCTTTCGAACGACTACAATGCTTTGTGGAGACGGTTTGTACACGGAAACCGTGGTGGTCCAACCCTTGTCACAAACTGACATCGGTCGCCCGCTGTTTCACCTGCCTCTCCCTCCCCCACCCCCCAAAACCCCCGTCACTGACTGACTGACGGACGTAGTGAATTAATATATAAACTATCTGAAAATAAACAGTGAAACTTCGTTTCCACTTTCTTTCCGCCACCACGACCCGCACTTGATTTTCAAAACCTCGTTTTTATCAACTTGAGGGGTTGCAAAATCGACCTCACAGATTAACGGGTCAAAATGGCATGTCGCAGACAGACAAGAGAATTAATATATTAGACTAGTGTGGCCCGTGCCGTTGGCCCGAGTGTTACTGTGTCCTCAACTGATTTTTCCTTCCAAAACCTCATTTTTTGGAATTTATTTGGAATTTTCAGCGCTAGAAATCACTTTAAAAATCAATATCTCCCACGTTTCTGAATCCAAATCTTACCAAATAAATTCCATTAAATCCTACTCATCAA
>Ga0116227_10007634_pt1 | contig 20968 bp, 15 predicted proteins | sample S1TSphgellanicum_FD_89693 | JGI IMG/M metagenome (GOLD analysis project Ga0116227, IMG submission 89693) | Host-associated microbial communities from peat moss isolated from Minnesota, USA - S1T2_Fb - Sphagnum magellanicum MG | ecosystem: Host-associated > Plants > Peat moss > Unclassified...
AATAAGTACCAAACACGAGTTTTGAGAGGATTTTTTGAGTGATTATAGCTTGGAGCTTACAAGAGGGCAAATACCCAACCTTAGAGTCAGGTTCCACATGGACAAAACAAATTTTTGAAAATTCGTTTTATAAATTTGACATTCTTATTTTTTCATGATTGACTACAATAATTATTTTATTGTAGCCTGCAATTATTTATTATCATGGTTTTCAACAACACGTCAGCTTCATAGTTTTCCAAAAATTCATTTCACTATTTTAAAGATTATTTAATGATGAAACTAACCATAGTGTAAAGTAATCATTTTCTTTTAATTATTGGACTTGGGGACTAGAAATTTGGCAGTTTAGCCATTTTACAATAGAATTCTGGTCCTTAAATCTTTCTTGCAATTTGCAAATTCTTCTTTGTTATGGGGATTTTTTGTGAAATAAAATTTGGAAGGTTTGCAATTTTTCCTTTTTTGGGGGCCCAGTCCCAAAAGATAACCATTCATCTCTAAAAAAACATCCAATCAGGAGTCTAAGTAAGGTACTACCCATTCATCCACCCTCGTGGAGGGACCTTTTTGTACCATGTGGGAAAACCCTAAGGTTCTATTTATAACACGCTAGGTATAGGCTTTCCAGAACGTGCTTTTAATGTTACTCAGTACCTACCGATGGCTACTGTAGGTGAGGCAAAATAGGTACCTACATAGGCAGGTACCTACCTACTCCTAGGTTGTGTACCAACTGGTCATACATTCTAATAATCACACACACCCCCAGACACCTGCGCTCCAAGCCACTGCCAGAGGCCGTCGATTCCCATTCTATCAAATCCAAGCCGTTGAATCAGTGAAGACCGGGTCACAACTATTTCAAGAAATTTTGATGGATTCTGACAGACGACAAACGCGTGTGTAATTTTTTTAGTTCCTGCCCGTGGGCCCACTGTGTTTTTTTTAGGAATCTTTGTTTGTAGCCAAAGTGGCCATCATCCATATGAAAATTGTGAAAAAAAGTGTCAATTTTTCCCAAGGAAGATTTAGCCAAACCAAATATGAAATACAGATCTTTAATCATCCTTCTATAATTTTGGCTACACATTAGAGTTTTCCTTAAAGTGATCCTGTCTTCACCCTGTCTTTGGGCCTGTTTTCATCCCCATCCCCTCTTTCAGTGGGGTCTGCAAAGTAAGGAAGTTTTATATCATCTGGGTATGAAATGCTGAAAATCAGCATTTAATGCACAAAGTTTGTGGTAATTATAGTAGTTGTACATGTAGGAGCAGTGAAAATATATGTAGCAGCAGCAGTGGAAGCGCTCATGAGAAAGGAAAGGCGGGGTCAAAACCGGATCAAACTCAGTTTGGCACAAAAAGTGGTGCTGAGTTTGACACCCAGTTGAAGGCTAATGTACTTTTTTGCAGGTTTTGTTTTGAATCTCACCCCGGTTTTGGGGGACCAAACTCAGGCTACTGGTGCCGTGTTGTCCGGACTTTACGGAAAACTCTATTAAACACCAAATATTTAAATCTGGCGATTATATTCCCAATTTTCTCCTCACTTATGGCTATTGAAAACATCTAGAATCAGTTATTTTCGAATTTTCAATTTTAATATCTCTTTTTGGCGAAATTTCGCCAACCAAAAAAAAAAAGGCTGCCCGTGCCAGTACAAGATAGCCTGGCAGAAGCTAGAACAGAAGAGTAAAAGAAGGCCAAAATGTAACTAGGGCACGACTCCCCGACTCTTACCGACGATAAGCCTCCCGCTCATCCTATTGGTCGAAGTACATTCCCAGATTCCATTCGTCGACATCCCATTCGAGGATGGAAAGTTTGATTCTTTTTACCGCCGTTTGCTTACTTTTACCTCAGATTAAATGACCCTGGTACATAACACAGGTGCACCTAAGTGCGAGAATCGCAGCCGTCGGTAGTGCGTCTGCAACGATCGCGACCGTGGGCTATGGAAAGATGGGAGGTATCGGTGCGGGAAAGAAGGCGGTAGGAGCTTCAAGCGCATGCCCACGGTCAGCAGTCTGCCCGCGAGACCCGGTCCGGTCCTCTCCGCCGGCGTTTAAGAAGGGGTAGCTTTGCGCTCCTCTTCCCCAACACCAATTCCTTCTCTTCTTGGCAAGAATCGCAGTTTTTCTAGCAACATTCCAAGTTTCGGGCGACAGATTCAGTCCCTTGGAGTCTTGTGTGCACATTCCGTCGTTCTCTACTTGTTGCTCTCAACACAAGGAGTTGGCGATCTTCTGTTACAAGCTTTAGAAAGAAAGGCAGAGACAGAAGTGCAGTGCTGCAATGGCGGTCGCCTATGCATCAGCTTACAGTGCAGTCGGGAAGCAAAGCCGGAGGCCCGCGCCTAGGCGTGGACAGGTGAAGGCGGCTATCGCCGCTTCTTTGTTCCACGCATTGACGTCGATCGTTCATGGAGCGCGCTCTGCTGCTTTGAGCCATTCGCATTCCAGATGGAGCTTCCGGTCGAGCTGAAGCACAAACGGAATTAGGACATGTGATTTATACTGTTGGGGAGATGGCAAAAATTTCTATACATTTCCCCGCACCTTCATCTGTTCCGGATACGCTAGCAGCAGCGGACACAGAAAGAAGAAGAAGAAGATCGAGTTCACTCCTTGCTTTCAAGAAAACGAGACCAGGATGCTGCTCTCTGAAAGAAGCTGGTTTGATTTCTGATTCATTCCTTGGAAATTTGTGGGTGCGCAAGATCTCTGACCACGATTTGATTTCCAGCTCTCCTGGAAGATCGGAGGAGCGGCGGAGCAAGAGAAAGATCGGAAGTCGAAGCATCTGTGCAGTGATAAAGGCGAGGAATTTTTGGGCCTTCTAGTTTCACTTGATGAAATTTTGGGTGAATTGAAAAACATTCTTCTTGAGTTTGTACTCAACAGCAAAGGCTCTTCAGATGAGAACATCTGCAGTCTTAAAAATTGTTACACATGGTTAGCATTTTCAATCAAAAGAGTTGTTGGTACAAATTTGAGCAGTTGGAAATTGTAGAACATGGTTGTTGATCATGGCCTAATGTTGATTTTGTTTCAGTGAGAAACTTGTCTTTCTATGGAAGCATGTGTTGAAAAAAGTATTATGGGTTGACCTCAGCTGCATTTCAGTTTCATTAGAATCTGCTCTTTGAAATTGATCTCAATAGAAACTTCATATCAAATGTCAAGAGGAAACATCAAGTTCACAGCATTGATAAGTAGTGATTCTCAAGAGAAACTTGATATCAAAGTTCAACACAAGAACATCAACTTCACAGCATTCATAAGTAATGATTTTCAAGAGAAACTTTATCAAATTTCGAGAGGAGAGCATCAAATGTACGGCATTGATTTTCAAGAGAAACTTCATATCAAATTTCAAGAGGAAAACGTCTACTTCATAGCATTGATAAGTATTCATTTTCAGGAGACACTTCATATCAAATTTCAAGAACAGAACATCAACTTTCACAGCATTGATAGGTATTGACTTCAAGAGAAACTTTACATCAAATTTCAAAAGGGAAACATCAACTTCACAGCATTGATAAGTAATGAATTCAAGAGAAACTTGGTGTCATATTTCAAGATGAAAACGTTGATAGAGTTCCTCAACAAATATCCTTCCACACCCCAATCCCGAAAGTTGTTTGCTAGAATTTTGGCATGTTCCTAAACAACCTACATGTTTTACAAGTGAATTTGCAAATAGCAAGGTTCAAAAAAATGCAGTCCATTAAGGTGCTGGGCATCTTAATGTCTTAAAACCCTGTCACTTAGTACGAGGAGGAGGTTGCAAGGTTGAAATTGCACCCACAATTGTTATGGTTTGTGCATCTTGAGCAACACCTCTAAGTAAAATGAGAGAATTATGTGCAACAAGCTCCAAATTATTGTCAAAAGTTCGTTCAAATTTTCATCTATTTTGCTTGCAACATGTAAGCACTTGCTCTCTAAGGCAACTCTTCGAAAACAATTAAAGGCACTGATTTGAACAATCTCATTGGCCATATAGGCTTTTTTTTTCGCAAGCCTATTCCACAAACCCAGTAAGTATATTTCTGTATAATTTTTCCACTACTAGTACAACCCTTGTCTGTATACACAAGAAGTCATGGGGTGGGAGATTGGTAGTGGGTCATACACATGACAGGATTAAACAACCCACTAATTCATGGGGTGGGGGATTGGTAGTGGGTAATAGGTACACGAGTACCACAGCTTGCAACCTAACACAAAAGGTTCAACTTCCTTTGTTTGGTTCTGCAATACACAGATATGAGTTCAAATCATTTCAAGCTTCCAAAACATGATTGAACCAGCGAGACAGAAATTGCACACCAACACCAAATCACTAACATTTGGATAATCTCTTTTCTACCATACTCAAATCTTTTTTTTGGTCTTTTGTGGTCTTTTGTGGTTCGCTTATATACAAGTCTGTAAAGTGCTAGTTCTTATATACTTTAAACCATAGTTCTCAAAATATTGAGAACCCATTTTGATACATAATGGCAGTTGTCAAAAACTTGATGAAGTGATCAAATACCCTTTTGTATAAAACCATTGGTTCTTTGAGGGTTGTTGAAAAAGCTGGAACAGGAGGAGTCAGGAGCTTCTTTGATTCTGAAAAGTTTCAAAAAAAGCTGAAACTGGAGGATATCAAAAAACTATAAAAATCACCAGAAATTCTTGCAAATGCTGTTGTGCCTTTTAGGCACGAAAGAAACAAACCTCTTTCTTCTGCCATTGCAGGCCAAAGAATCCACATCATGTGTGCTCCATCCCTCCACCCAATATGTTTAATGTTTTCCACTCTGGGTCCAGCTTTTAGTAGTACACCAAACATATTCTCACTCCAAAAGACAAATTATTCATCCCCCCAAAAGTTGAATTAAAAAGATGTGAGTCCCAGTTATTTCAGTTATCATCCACATCCGTCTTCGTGCCACTAGGAACTTCTAAAATCTCTGTTATACACTTATCACCACATATCACTACTTTTGAGTGATTAGAGAGATTCAAGCTTACAAGAGTGCAAATCATCAATTTTTTCTTATTGATCTTTGCTACTAGAAATTTGGTAGTTGAGCAATTTACAAATAGAATTTTGGTCCTTAAATCTTTTCTTGCAATTTCACAATCTTCTTTGTTGGCCTTGCCTACCAAGGCCTTTGATGTTGTGTTATTCATTATATAGTATAGTAGCTTAATGGATTTGGCCCCTAGGTAATAGGTCTATTTTTATATGAGGATTTTTGAAAGATGATATTTCGGCTTGTTTTGAAACTTGAGATTAGTCATTATAGAGTTATAATACCTTGAAGGATTTTGGTTTCTTTTAGAGGACTTTTTGAAGATTAATATTTTTTTTTTGCATGGTGAAATATTTGAGTTTCCATAATTGTTCTTCTTTTGCCTTAAGATACTTTTTAATGTAAATGGCAAGGCCACCATATGACACACCCCTTGTTAATCTTTCTTTTGTAGTGCATTTCCTGGTAAAATAAAGTTTGGCAGGTTTATTTTTGGGGGGTAACTCCAAACGATGAACCTTCTTCATTCATCCCCAAAGCATCCAATCACAAGTTTGAGTACGGTTCACTCATCCAGAGGAACCTTTTTTTGTACCATGTGGGAAAACCCTAGGGTCTATTTATGATACGCTAGGTATAGGCTTTCCACAAACGTGCGTCAATGCCACGCAGTAGCTACCTATGCTACTCTAAATGAGACAAAGTAGGTAGGTACCTATTATAGGTTACCTACTCCTAGACTTTTTGCCAACTGGTCATACGTTCTAAGAATCACACACACACACACACATACCTACGCTCCAAGTCACTTCCAGAAGCCGTCGATTCCCATTCTGTCCAATCCGAGCCGTTGAACGGACGAAGACCAGGTCACAAACCCTAAACCCTAAACCCGGACCCTGACAGAGGACAAACACATGTGCAATTATTATTTTTGGTTGTAGCCCGTGTTTGTTCTTTGGAATCTTTGTTGGTAGCCAAAGTGGCCATCATCCATAGGAAAATGAAAAAAAAAAAAGTGGCGATCATCATCCCTAGGAAGGTGTAGCCAAATACACCCTGGCTATAAAAATATGGAAAATGCAAATCTTTGATCATCGTTCTATATTCTTGGCTACAAGCTGAAAACCACGTACAGAATTCTGGCGATTTTCCCCTTTTTTTCCTCACTTCTGGCGATTGAAAACCTCCCTAATTACTTCATTTTCGAATTTTCAATTTCTTTTTGTTGAAATTTCGCCAAAGTAAAAAAAAAGGCTGCCCGTGTCAGTTTCGGCTTGGCTGAAAATGATGGCCTAGCAGAGAACAGTAAAAGAAGGACCAAAAGTAACTAGAGCGTGACTCCCGCAACTCTTACCGACGATAAGCCTCCCTCTCATCTTATTGGTTGAGGTACATTCCGAGATTCCTTTTGTCGACATCCGATTGGTGGATTTTTTTTAAAAAATTTATTCACCGCCTTTTGCTTACTGTTATCTCGGTCGAAACAACCCCAGTTCTTAACTCAGGTTCACCGAAATGAGAGAATCTCAGCCGTCGGTAGTGCGTCTGCAACGATCGTAACCGTGGGCTGTGGAAAGATGGGACTATCGGTATGGGAAAGAAGGCGGTAGAAGCTTCAAGCGCACGCCCAGGGTCAGCAGACTGCCCGCGAGACCCGCCCAGCTCTTCTCCGCCGGCGTCATAAGAAGGGGAGCTTTGCGCTCCTCTTCCTCAACACCAATTCCTCTCCTCTTCTTCGCAAAGGTTGGACTCTCTCTCGCAAAATTCTGAGTTTTGGGCGACGGGTTCAGTCCCTTGGAGTCTTGTTTTTTTTTTCCCCTGTACATTCTGTTGCTCTACATACTTCTTGGTATCAACAGAAGGAGTTGGCGATCACTGGTGGTGGCTCGTCTTCTGCTACAAGATTTAGAAAGAAAGGCAGAGAGAGAAGTGCACTGCAGCAATGGCGGTCGCCTATGCATCAGCTTATCGTTCAGCCGGTGGGAAGCAGAACCGGAGGCCCGCGCCTAAGCGCGGCCAGGTGAAGGCGGCCATTGCTGCCTCTTGGTTGCACGCTCTGGCGTCAGTCGTTCATGGAGCCCGCTCTGTGGCCTTGAGCCGCTCGCATTCCAGATGGAGTTTCCGTTCCAGCTGAAGCACAAATAATGGAAGGTTTTGATTTCTACTGTAAGCCAGTCGATGCAAAGATTTCTATACATTTCAGGAGCTTCATCTTTTCCATATACAACAGTAACAGGAGCTGCTGACAAGGAAGAAGAAGAAAATAGGGTTTCTTTAAGAAGGCCGCGAGATATGCAGGATGCTGATCTGAAGAAGTCGGCTTGATGTCGGGCAATTGCTTAAGAGAGCTGGAGCTGCCGAGCAAGAGAAAGGTCGGAAACATCTGTCCAGTGATGGAGGCGAGCTGGAGCGCGCCTTGCGGAGGAAGGAGATGTGAAAAAGAAGCGCCGGCATCGCCACAGTTTCATCAAATTCCTGATTTCTTCATGAAACTAATGATTGCCCTGTTTCTTGTACTAAATCTCAGAGTATATAAACTGTGGAACATTGCTCACTGATATCTTTCTAGCAAATTAGAAAGAGATTTCTGGAACTTTTTTGACATCGTTCCAAGGAGATCTAGGAGATTAGAGAGAGCTAACGCTTCTCGAAGCTCTTTAGGGTTTGCAAATTGTAACCGAAGCTTTAACAATGACAATTTTGTCCTCGTTTGTGAAATTCTGTCTCGCCTAAATTCTGTGTCATTTTTGTCCCAATGGTCCTCAGTACTCAACTTGCTTTGAAATTGGTTCCAAACTAATCAATCATGTTGTTGTGGATGATGGTACTGAGGATGGCAGGTGCCTCCTTGTTCTCAGCACAACTAACATATCCCCACAGGAGTTTAGATGACTGACAAGCTTCCCATTTAGATTGTAATGCTGTTTGGAAATTTTTCAATCAATAGGGTAAGCATGCTCATCGTTATACACAGCTCAGTGATCAAATCTTTGAATATCTTCCTTGCATTTCTTGTTGGTTTTGAATGATCTAAATGCTTATGGGTGTGCCAAGTTGAGCTCTACATAACTTCTTTGAACTTCATAGGCAAAGGAGCAATGAGGAAGAACCACAATGTGAGTCCCATAGAGTGGATTTTTCCAGGAAAACAACCCCTACTTTCAAACCCCATATCTTTTTCATTTCTTGTTCAATTTGAGCAATCTAAATAACTATGGGTGCACTGAGAGGAGCTCTACATAACAGACTCTTGAGGCAAGGGAGCAATGAAAAAAACCATGCAAAAGATTAGCATGTCCAAACACTGACCCCTTGCTTCTTTAACCCATATCTTCCTCATTTTTCATCCATTTTGAACAATTTAATCAGCTATGGGCACTCCAAGCAAAGCTCTACATAAACTTTTGGAACTGCAGAGATAAAGGAGCAATGAGTTAGGATTTTAAGCTCTCAAGAAGCTTAAGTGTTTGATCGCTGGCCTGCTTACCCTACAGAAAACACCGGCAGTAAATATTTCTAGTGTATCTAGAGGGCATGTTATCAAGAAGAATGTTTGCTCTGCAAAAGGGCTGGGCATTTTTTTTCTTGAAATGGCCCTGCCTCATAATGGGAAAAAATGAAAAAAATAAATTGTTGCTGATGCAAAGTAACACCCTCAAAGTCCATGCCCCAAACAAATGCCCACCCTTCTTCCTCAAGTTGGTGCTTATTTTTGGAACGCCCTACTCCTCAAGCAGTAAAACCCTGCTCATATCAATGTCTACAAACCAAGATTGCCATCACATGCAGAGGAGTTTTCCTAGATTAATTAATCAATCAGATGCCTGGATAGGTATATGGTGATGGGGATCAAGATCAATTCTAATCTTTTGGATGGTTGATCCATGGTCTAAGACTAACTTTCTTCAAGGAGAAATTAGTCTTTGTGTTGAACCACGCGTTCAAGTGTAGGGTAAAGCCCAGCTCAGAACCGTACCAAAATGTAGGGCCAGACTCATCCGTCCCTCCATTTTGGGAATATCCCTCACCGCTGCACCTTACCTACATGGGCCTTATCCATGGCAAAGAATGAGGTGAACCTTATCATAAACACAAGGTGCCCTCCAAATTCACTAGAACATTTCTCCCAGTGCTTTATGAGATCAAGGGGTTCATGGCCACTGGAGCAAGCAAAAGGCGTCATTAGAATCTGCACTCCAGAAGTCAATTTCAATAGAAACTTCCTTGCTTGCTTACCCAGCAACACCTTGGTAAGATCCTCAGCAACGCCTTGGTAAGTTCCTCAGCAACGCCTTGGTCAGTTCCTCAACAACAATCCTACCCTCCCCAGTCCCTTATGCTGTTGATGTTGCTTGCAACATAAATTTTGGCATGTTCCTAAACAAACTGCATATATATATATATATATATAAAAGAGTTGACACTTTGCAGATAGCCAGGTTGAAAACAATCTCATCCATTAAGGTGCTTACCAGCTTGACCTCTCCACCTAAAAGAAAGGGTCCCACAAATTCATGGAGTGGGAGATTGGTAGTGGGTGCTCCTTAACACAGCTTGCAACAAATTGTTCAATTTAAGAACACAATAATTCATGGGGTGGGGGATTGGTAGGCTAGTGGGTTATCCTTTCACAGCTTGCAACCTAACACAAAAGGTTGAATTTTCTTTGTTTGTTTTACAAGAGTCAGCTATGAGATTCAACTTTTCAAGTTGTTTGACAAACAAGTCAGAAATTGAGTGCCATCACAGAATAATTAAAATGTAGCTAATTTTCTCTTCTCCTTTTTTGACATCCTTTCTCTTCTGTGTCCGCATCCATTTGCCAATGACCAGCAGGTCACGTCTACTATACGTGGCTTGGGGATCAAGCTTTCAAATCCACAAAGCCCAATTCTTGATCTTGAACAAAAAAGACAACACCCGAATGCATGAACTGTCCAAGACACAGATAATCAGCAATGCGTATCTGTGAGAGAAGAAAACTCATAATTTCAAGTGCCAGGCTTTTCCCAAAATTCTTGCTAGCTGTTGAAAAGCATGATTGACATCTCTCCTCCTGTTGCAGCTCCAGTCAAAAAAGAATTGCATGTTTTGTGCTTCAGTACGTACCTGACTGACCTCATGCAGTCGTCCACCTAGCACTACCTTCCTTTGTGCAGGTCCTCTGGAAGCATCCAGTGGATGTACATAAGAATTCCTGTGCTACATTTTAGATGATTTCATTGCGGATGCTATGACGTGATAGAAAGATCATCTGAGAGGGAGGGCAAGTAAACAACTGAAAACAACCTTTAAAAAAATGGGAAATTTTCAACCACAAAATTAAAATTATATGATGCCAAAATGTGAATTTTATGATTATAAAAATATCAAAAATATGATGATAATCAAATTGGACCTGTTGTTTATGTCATTAATTTTTTCCGATCATTTCTATTAAAATGGACCTGTTGTTCTTTATGTCATTTTTTACAATTATTTATATCAAAAATGATATAAATGATGGATTCTTTTCGATTGTGTAATTGTATGAATGTAATCATAAAAATTATGTTTTGATATAATGTTTAAAAAATTTAAAATTTGACTCCTGCATGTTTTTTTTTTATTTAATTTTTTTAAAAACTTTATGTAGCATGATGCATCATTTACCTGGTGATAGGTTCTAGAAAACTGGCCAAAAAGACATTCATCATGCCTGAAACGAAGAAGTTCCGCTCATTTATCATCCAGAGCTGTCTTTGCACCCACGCGGGAAATAGCGTCCATTACAGCCTTATCACCACGTGAGGTAATGATCAGTGACTAAAAACCTATTACCTATTCATTAGTAAGTGGAATCTAGTAGGTACTAGGCACCTACACTAGGTACCTCTAGGGTCATGCAAACCGGTCATAACTTCTAAGAGCACATTACAGAGGTTTTCGGTCCAAGGTTACCGTCAGCACCGTCGATTTCGAATTCTCGAACCTGAGCCGTTGATCTGGGAGAGACCAAGTCATGACTATTTTGAACGAAAAGTTTTTCTGACTGACAGAGGATTTGACTGCACGTGCTTCTTTTTTTTTCTTTTTTTCTTTTTTCCTCGGCCCGTGACCGTTTGGGTTATTCTAAAAGACAGCCTTGGAAAGAAAGAGTAACAGACGACCAAGAAATTAGGGCATTTGTTTTTTTACTGTTACATTCATTCCCCATTTTTTTTTACTACAGATATGCTGCTAATCTTATTGGCTAAAAGTAAGGGCTGGAATCCATTTGCCAACGTTCATTGGTGGTAGAAAATTACGAGCCAGTAAAATCACACCATGTCATCAAGAACAAAGAAATGAATCTTCGTTTGCCTCTGCCTTTTTATCTCAGATGGTAAAAACGAGGATTGTGGAAGTGACAGAATCAGAACCGTCGGGAGAATTTTTGGGAATATCGTGACCGTGGACGTGGAAAGATGGTTGGCATCAGTATGGGAAAGAAGGGGTGGTATGTAAAAGCTTCGGGCGCACGGCAAGTTTGTCTACTCTGCCCGTTAGACCCGGGCAGTGGCTCGCACTTCTTCGCCGACGCTATGAATAGGGGACAGAGCTTCGCGCTCTTCCCCCTCATTACGAATTCCTTCTTCTTTGTCGCGAAATTCAGAGTTTGTGGGATCGAGATCGCTTTGGGCGATTGGGTTCAAATATCTTCTCTACAATTCAGCTCTCGTTTTTCTCTTTTGGAACTGTTTTTGGGCGGATTTTGGCAGAGATTTTTGTTTTATTGACCAAGGGTTTTCGCACTCTGTTCATCTGCATTTGGCATTTTGACCCACTTTGCTGCTTTCATTGCTTCTCTTGTCTGTGGTTTTGTGGAGGGTTGTTGGAAGTTGGTCTTGTGGAAAAAGAATTGAGGACATTGTTTTGGATTCTTTGTCGTGACATTTGTGTGTGTCTTTTAGAGTGTTTTTTTTTGCTCTGCGTGGTTGGGCTATCTTGTGTTTTGCAAGAGAGGCATCGTTGGAAAACGGGGTTTGGAGAACAGTTAGCGATTCTGCTTTGGTGAAGGACGTGTGTTTTTGCTCTCTCCGTCTTTCTGTTATGCTTGTTCTGACCAGAAGGAATTCAAAACGGCTAGTTCTTCTTCTCCTGCTACCGGCATCAGAAAGATAGACAGAAGTGCAATGGGGGTCGCATATGCATCAGGTTCGCGTCAAACAGCACTGAAGCAGAGGAGGCCTCTTCCTAGGCGTGGCCAAGTGAAGGCCGCCATCGCCGCTTCGTGGTTACACACACTGGCGTCGATCGTTCATGGGGCACGCTCTGTGGCCTTAAGCCACTCGCACTCAGGATGGAGCTTCCGGTCGAACTGAAGAAACAAACGGAAGGATCGTGATTTCTACCATTTAAAGGTAGATGCAAAGATTTACAAACATTTCCGGAGCTCGGATTCGAATACATCACGAGCTGACAAGGAACAAGAAGAAAAACAACTACAAGAACATAGGGCGGTCCAAGCTTTGACGAAGGCCAGAGCAGGATGCCAATCTGAAAAAAAAATTGTTTGATTTCTTGATTCATGCTTGCAAGAAATTTGTGGATCTACGGAAGATCCAAGGCCAAGGTTTCATATCTCCCAAAATGTGGAGAGTGGTCCAGCGCTGAGCAAGAACAAAGTCGGAGGCATGTCTGGTGATGGAGGCGGAGAGCGAGCCATTGCGAAGAATGTCGATGTCAAGAGAATCGACTTCGTCAACGCAGCTTCATCAAATCCCTGACTCTCTCCGAGTACTGTAATACTGCGCTTTCTCAGTAGAAAATGTTTGAAGGCACTTAGTCGAAGCAGGTCCAGTGAAGGAGGGAAAAAAACCCCAATTGCTCACTGTCATTTTGCAAGTTTAGAAACTCTTATTTGGAGCTGCACAGCAGAGGTCATGGAGGGCAGAGAAATTACTAGAGAGAGATTCTTCTCAGGCTTTGTTGTTGCAATGTGGCCAAATTACTGGAATCAGAAAGTTTGCCAAACCCTAAGCTCTTCTTTTCTGTGAATACTACCAATCTTCTGAACAAAAGTTTCTCAAATCATAAACTTGAAACACTGATGTTTTGTGCATAATATCATCCTCAATTTGGAAGTTGCTTTGTTGGTCAAATTTTGCAATGCTATGGTGCAAGAGCAGAAGCTCAAGCTCTTTCTTTTTGTGAATACTACCAATTTTCCAAACAAAAGTTTCTCAAACAGTAAACTTGAAACACTGATGTTTTGTGCATAAGATCATCCTCAACATGGAAGTTGCTTTGTTGGTCAAATTTTGCAATACTATGGTGCAAGAACAGCAGCTCTGAAGCCTGCCATGATACATGGTGATGAAGAGTTCATAAGATTTTGAAAAGGACAAAGGTTGAAGTTTTTGCATTTTCTGTAATGAATCTGGTGTTAAGAAATTTGGTGAAATTGGTCCTGTTTTGTGTGTTTGTGTCAGTGCAAAAGTGTATGATGCTTCCCATGGCTACATGCAATTGCAATTTACATAAATATGTTCCATTTTTGAGCATTGCCATTTTGTGCAATGTACAATGTACACCAATGTGTGCCATATTCTTGAGCATTTTCCTTTCAGGCAAATGTCTATGTGTGCCATTCTTGAGCATTGTCCTTGGGGCAAATGTCTAATGTACACCAATGTGTGCATTAGACATTGTCTAATGTGTATCCCAATTGCGGAGGGATTCTTTTGGAGCAAGAATGTAGGACTTGACAACAGTGTTGTTATCAGAAGGCTTAAGTTTATTTGAGTCCTTGAGCTCAAGGTTCCCCAAAATGTGCATCTAGAACTGGAGAAAAAAATTAAAAAACTGGAACAAGAATTTCATAAATCATCACCTAGTTGTCAAATATCTGGAGGCTGTCTATAAGAGTTTTTAACTCAGAAGTCCTGAATTGTGTCAACCATCACCATGCCTAAATGTTGGTAATTTTCACACGAAGGCACCACTCTCGCACTCGGATTTGTCTTCGCATCCACACTTTTGACTAAGTTCCTTGCTAAACCCCTAACTAACTACATATGGCAAGTCATGCACTTGAGTTAGTTTTAGCATTCACCTCATCTTGTGAACCTCCCCAGTCTTGGGCTAACCTTAACCCCTAGACAGGTGTGACTAAAACTCACCATGGACTTCCCAATTAGTTCAAAGCCTCGTCAATTGAAATTATCACTTCCCATCTCACGGTCTAATCATGATCTTGTCTATTTTGAGGACTTAAAGCATCGAAGTAAAGGCCTCCTTTGAGTCCTCACTTAGAAAAAATGTCCTTTTTTCAAACTTTTGCTCTTCACACCTATGCAAGTTATAAGCATGTCAAATTGAAAGTCAAACTCAACTCAACACTTAGACTCATAACCTAATCTGTCACAAAGGCCACCCCATAATGGTCTGGACTTGGGCCCCAACTAGGCAAACCACTCCACCTGAAGGTTTGCCTAGAAGGGCATTTCAACTACCCTAGCATTTTGCTAGGTTTTCAAATTTGAACATTTAGGACACCTAGCAACAATGCTTGAAAAACACCAAGGACATTATTTGTAAGGTAATAGGTCTCTCATTTAGTGGTAGGCAAAGCCCTCAGTCACAGGCTTTACTGGAATAATGGCCCACATGAGGTTGAGGGGCCCCTTATTCCCATAAAGCCCATAACTAAGGGTTTTATTGTGTGGAAAAGACATGGACAGTTTTTCATGTTTTATTTTCATTTTTCAGTGATACCTGGCAGATACCTACAGGATATTGTGCCAAAAAAAATTAAAAGGAGGAGAGCCATTTTGAAAAAATTAATGCCCATAATAAAAGCCTGGAGGCATTATGCTTATTGAAATGCCTGAACTTCATGAAAAATAATAATTTCGGCTATGCAGGAACTGGTTTATATGGGGTTCTTTGCAAAAAGTTTCATATGTTGTTTTTACAGGACCATTTTGGTCATATCATCATCCCTGCACCATTACAAAGACAATTCAAAAATATGTACCTCATTTTCAAGCTTAATGACATAATTACTTTTTTTATTAATTTTTATGATTATTATCTCCCACCTTTCCTAATAACTATCTCCATTTTATGACTATCTCTCTCTCTTTTCTTATCCACCAACATGGATATAAAAAAAACAAATAAATTAACATGTCTCTTTTCATGTCCATGAAATGTATATTAATTTAAATTAAATTTGACATTGACATAAATATATGAAAACATAAGCAAAAATTAAAATAGTTGATCATCACTGGTAGTGTGCAGCAACGCATCATGGAGCTCAAATGAATTGTAACATGCCCCCCAACTATAATACAAAAATCCAACCAGGTCTTGACATGGGTGTAAGAGGCCTTTTGTAGTAATAAGGTGCCTTCTCTCTTCAGGAGCCATTATTCACAAAATATAAGGTGCCCTCCAAATACACCATGAAATTTATCTGAGTGCTGGACAGATATTTCCTACCCAGGAGCGGATCTCTAACTGAAAATCAGATCGTGTGCCAAGTATGGCTTGTGCAAGAAGATTTCATCCATGAAGATAACTTCTAGCAAACTACAGAAACATTATTGCACATCCAAATACTCCAGTTTTGTGTGAGGCAGCAGGTCATTACACCGAGGTGGGGCCCCAAGCCAGAGTTTTGGTGTGTAATGCCCAGCTACCATGACTGGCGTAATGTGACAAGTGACTATGAATGGGAGGCCCCGATATACTGGCCCACCGTGCGCTGGGAAGACGCAATGCCCGGCCACGCACGAGTTCAGTACACTTTCAAGAGAAGCTTCCACAGAAAGCTTTCAACTGAAGATGCTATTCTGCACAGTTGGTCTCATTGTAAACTTTCACTTGTCAAGCTTTCAACAGAATACATGATTTTCTGAAGTGGTTTCCAGAGAAACTTCAATAGAAACTTCTGAGTCTAAGCAAGGAGGGTTTGATTTAAAGTTTTTTACTGCTCCTCGACATGTAAGCTTTCAACAGAAGATGCTTTTCTGAAATGGGTTTCCAGAGAAACTTCCATGGCTGGCCTCATCAAGTTTCTCACATATATCTTGGCTCCCTCCTTCCCCCCTCCTCGAGTTGCCTTCAACAACAAACTTTGCATGTTCCTTATGAACAACCTGCAGATGAACGGGAGCAAGTGACCATTCAGCGCCTGTCAATGATCAATTATGTCTGGTAACCAACTTGAGCTGCCTAGTTACCGCAGATAATCTCAGCACACGTGTAACTTGATTATATGCTGGTTACTTAGTCTATAATTGGGGAGGTGGGGAGATGTCATCAGTCATCACCCGACCATCACATCTTGCAAAGTGTCACTAGGAAGGTTTACAGTGACTTTCTTTTCTGACTGGCTTTTCTATTTGTGAAGAGTCAGATAATTGGAGCTCCACTGACTTCAACTTTCAAACGAATTTGACAAACTAGTCATAAATTCAGTTCCACCATTCGAAAAATAAACAAAAATTATAAACTTGAAGCTCGTCCCTCAGTTTCTTTTTTTAAGTCATTTTTTCCATGGCGAGCAGCCATTTGCACACGGATCAAGTCACTGGTCCTTGTAACGCATGGTCCCCCTTCTTGCATGTGAAGGAAATCCACGTTTCACCCCGCCCGGGTTTTCTGCCAAATCTTCTTCCGGGCATCTGAAAAGCGTCACCTACGTTACTTCTTTCTGCCACTGCTCAGCCTTTTTTTTCAATGGGTATAAATAGCCCCAAAAAAGCTATATTAAAAATTAAAAGCTCTTAAAATCAAGTGCTTTTTGAGATTTTTCAATTGCCACATAATTCGACCAAAAAATAAGAAAAATCGCCAGATTTCTATCTGTACATGGTTCAAGTAGCCAGCCAACAATATAGAAGGATGTTTCGAAATTTTACTTTAATATTTACCTGGTAGCCATATTTGGCTAAATCTGGATCATCGCCACTTTGGCTACTTCACGAAATTGAGAAAAATAAAAAATTTAAATCATTGCTCCAAAAGAAGCCAAAATAGAATTGCACGATCGCCGGCCGGCAATACGACGCTGACCTCAGGCAGTCGTCAAGCACGTCAGAGCACCACTCTTGTGCCGATGGACGACCGTCGTAAGCAATCAGAGGCACGTTTATCATCTTGTGTCGTTTGTCAGATTAAGAATGCTAGAATATTGTTTTCATGGATGATAAATTTCCCGCTCATCCTCATGGACGACTTGAATTCAGTTCCATACTTTTCTCACCCCCAAAGATCATCCATTTGATATTTTATCATCCAAACGTACCATGTACGTTTGTCTCATGTGAGTAAACACGACTTCTACGAGGTCTCGTTTGTAGCCTTACTACTCACGTGCGTTCAATGCCTAGAAGTAGGTACCTACCTCCTAGTAGCGTTAGGTCATAGGTACCTACTTCTACGTCATAGGGACCTAGGGTCACGCAAGCTGGTCAAAACTTCTAAAGAAGGAGAAAACAAGCGAGAGACTTCTGCTCCAAGCGAGTGCCAGAACCGTCGATTCCTCATCTCTTCCAATCAGAGCCGTTGATGGGAATTCAAACCAGGTCATGACTAACTGACTGCTTGCAGAATTCATTTTTGCGGGACTGAGAAACGGTTCGACGGCACGTGCTTTTTTTTCAGCCCGGTACCCGTTCGGGCATGACAAAAAAAGACGTTCGAACAGAACAGTAAAAGAAGGACAATAGTAAGTAAGGTATTTTCTATCGCAGTCATTCCCTATGTAGTTACCGAAGTTACAGCGCTCATGTTACTGGTTTTAAATAAATGCCAAGGATACTTTCGCCGACTTTCATTGGCGGAAAGAAAAAAAATTCCAGACCATGGAAAGATTTTTTGATCTTGTTCCCCTCGTGCTTGTTATATGGGGTCTTTTTGGGAACGGGGTTATTTGACGGATAGATCGGAGCCGTTGGAAGATTTTTTAGGAGAATCTTTACCGTGGGCATGGAAAGACGTGAGGTATCGGTACGGGAAAGAAGGCGGTAAAGCTTCGGGCGCACGACAAGTTCCGCAGACTGCCCGCGAGACCCGGTCAGTTCTTCTTCGCCGGCACTACTTATATCGGAGCTTCGCTCCCTTTTCTGCCAACACGAAGTCCTTCCTCTTCGACACAAATCCTCTTCGAATTTCTGAGTTTGGAGATCTTGATCGATTTGAGTGACGCATTTCAGCATCCTTTCTAGAACTTGGTTGTTATTCTGCTTGCTTTTTTTCTGTTTTTTTCGAGGGAAATTTTCCCGAAATCGAAGTTGTTTCCAGCTTTGTCTTACAGGTGAAGGGTTTCTTAGCACTCCGTCTTGCATTCGTCCTTCGGCTTTGGATTCGTTGCTTGTGTTGTCAGTGTTCGGTATACTACCTTCGGAAGCGGCATTTGTTGGGGAAAAAAATCGTGTTTGTTTGAAATCGGAGCTTTGGGGGAGTTTTTTGTTGTGGGAAAAAGGAATTGGGGACGACGTTTTGGATTCGGAGTTTTGAGTGTTTTGTGTAAACTTTTTCGTGTGCCAGTGTTTTTGCCGTGCGTGGTTCGGCAGGCAATCTTGTGTTTCTTGGTCCTTTTTATCGTGCTCGCTACGTCTTTCTGTATTGCTTGCTCTCAGCGGAACAAGTTAGCAACGGCTCGTTCTTCTTTTTGCTACAAGACTCAGAAAGAAAGACAGACAAATTAAGTGCAATGGCGGTCGCATATGCATCAGCTTATAGTGCAGCGGGCAAGCAGAGGAGGCCCGCGCCAAGGCGCGGCCAGGTGAAGGCAGCCATAGCCGCCTCATGGTTACACACACTGTCATCGATCGTTCATGGAGCGCGCTCTGTGGCCTTGCGCCACTCGCACTCATGGAGCTTCAGGTCGAACTGAACGAAGTGATGCGGTTTCTACCCTTAGGTAGATACAAAGACCTTATATGCACACTTCAGAAGCTTCATCTGGTTCAAATACCCCAGCAGCTGGAAATGGAACAAGAAGAAGAAGGAGTTGCTAGGGTTCAAGCTCCAGAAAGGCGAGACCAGGATCCCGATCTGAAGACATCGTCTGATTTCTTGACTCATCTCGGCAAAAAATTTGCTGGGATGAAGATCGGTGACCACGAAGTGATGTCTCACAAATGTGTGACAGAGGGGCAGCTGAGCCAGGAAGAAGTCGGAAGATGTGTCCATCACAACCGAGCCAGGAAGATGTCTGAAGATGTGTTCAGTGGTGGAGGCTGGGAAACAGGCCTTGCCGAGGACGATGATGTCAAAAGAAAGCCCCTTCGCCACAGGTTCATCAAACTCCTGATTTCTCCAAGAAACTTTCCTGATTGCTTGCGTACAAGAGCACACAATCTTTGAGCAGAGTTAATGGACACAGACATTCACAAACTGCCAAGTGCTCCCTGGCCTCGGGCAAGTTAGAATGCAATTTGCTTTGTCAGGCAATGTATACCAATGTACATTTCATTCAGTTTTTTGTCAAGTGCTGGCAAGAAGAACAGCACACTAGTTTGTGAAAAGCAGAGCATTAGCTGTAGTGCAGACATGCTCTTTTAGAGAAGGACAAAACATAGTCCATGATTTGATTGAAAAGCACTCTTTTCACAAAATAAATGACCCCTGTTCTCAATTGGTTGATGCTTGAATGATTTGACTGAAAAACAATTGATGAGCTACTGCATCACTAAAACTCATGGATCATGAAAACTCATTTTGTTCTTCCATTCTCAAAACAAAACAAAAGGCCATATCTGAAACAGAAAGTACAGAAAATATGAGAACTATCACTAGAGGGCTCCTCATATCACTAGTGGACAAGTCCAACTAACAACAGGAACTGTCTATAACTCATCCTTAAAGTTTTGATCTGCTTCAACTTCCATTCCAAGGTCAACAGAGACTTCCTGTTTCACTTCAGGAATCTCAGGTACTGTAAAAGGAATGGCAGCATTCTTCTTGATGTACTCAACAAAAGCTTCTACTGTCCGATCCGTGTCCACTGACAACTGCACCCTCAAATACATTTCTCATCAGCAAATGTTTTAGCAATCAAAGAGTCAGTATGGTGAAGGTGAAGAAGTTGAGATACTTTTAAACTTCGAAGTGGTACATGGTTCTGAATTTCATTCCACAACTAAACTACTCATGCAACACAATTCACTGCTTTCAACTTTGATGTATGTATGGTTGATGACAAACTGCTTACCAGTGGTTCCTTGCTCTTGTTGCCAGCAGGGAAGAAAAGTATGGTTGGGAATCCTTTAATCTGCCAAAAGGACACAACCCACAACATACATTCAGACGAGACAAAACGTAGTGAGAATGGTCTCTGCTGTTGGAATGTTGGAATGCCATGTTCAGATGGACTCCAATGCTGTCTTTCAGATATAGGTTAATGATATGATCTAGTCAGAATTGGGAGTGGCTTGATTGAAAAGTGTCAAAACAAGGCATATAGAGACTAGGGTATGATGGCATAGTTGTGACCAAAGACCTAAAGTCCCAAAGGTTCCCCAATGCAATTCTAGAACTGGACAAAATGATTCCAAACCATTGGAGAAGTGATTGCTTTATGAGCATCTAGTAAACCAAGAACCAAGGACAGGAAAGCAAAAAATAAACTGACCTGCACTAAGGCATGCTCATTTTTAGTGCCATCCATTTTTGCAATTACTATGGAAGGAATATTTTGCAACACTTCTCCCAAACGATTGTACTCTGGCTCCATTTTTTTGCAATGGCCACACCATGGCGCATACACCTGCAATGCATCACTGCAATGGTTAGGGTTACATAGTATCAGGCCAGTAAAAATAATGTCGACATGCTATGGCAGTTTACTAGGTGCGTATATGATTCATTAAGCACCAAACCAATCAGATCAAACAGCATTCTATTCCCAGCTAACATGCAAGATGCAAGAAGACCAGAAATGCTGTAGATA
>Ga0116227_10007635_pt1 | contig 20966 bp, 17 predicted proteins | sample S1TSphgellanicum_FD_89693 | JGI IMG/M metagenome (GOLD analysis project Ga0116227, IMG submission 89693) | Host-associated microbial communities from peat moss isolated from Minnesota, USA - S1T2_Fb - Sphagnum magellanicum MG | ecosystem: Host-associated > Plants > Peat moss > Unclassified...
ATTAAACGCATGGTGTTCTCCCCGGGAAAACCACCCCCCCCCCACCCCCCAAACCCCCCCCCCCCCCCCTCTCCCCCAAACCCCTTCTTCCCCAACCCAAAACCCCCCCCCCCCCCCCCCCCCCCCAAACAGCCCCAACTACGCTCAAATGCTTCCATCACCCAAAACCCTAATTTTAACCATCAATTATAGTTCAAACAGCCTCAACTCTACTCTAACCTCAATTCTACTCTAATGCTTCCATCACCCAAAACCTTAATTCTCACTGCCAATTACTTGTCAAATGGCTTCCAAATCTGCCCTATTATTTCCATCAACTAAAACCTTAATTTTAACCACCAATACCCTTCAAACAACCAACAACTTTGCCCTAGGGTTTCATTCACTCAACACCCTACAATTTCACTTGTACACCTTAATACACCCAAGCCAAATCAAGGGTACAAGTTAACCCTAATTCAAATAGGTGCAACAATGGCAAAAACCCTAAACATGTTGCCTAGCAAAATTTTAGGCTTCCATATTCTCCTTGGGGGGGGGTTAAGGTTTTAAATCAACTTCATTCCATCTCCAAAAGACCAACTTTTTCAATTAAATCCTCGTTTTCTTCCATTAGGGTCTCTTCCATCTCCATGCATTGTCCCATGGATGCCAAGGTCCCAACGCAAGCATCATCCGGCCAATTCTTGTAAATGTTTATTAGCATCTCAAGATTCTCAATGCCCAAATGAGATTTTCAAAGGCTAGTGCATATACTTGTAATGTTGAAAACCCTTTCCATCTCTATTTGAGAACCTACAATCCCCAAAATCTGTTGGGCTACAAACCCAACATGTTGCAACCCTAGCCTTAGGATTGGACCAAGGCAAGGGCTTGCAAACATATGGGCCAAAAGTGAAAGCCGGGAATCACATTTCATGCTCCTAGGAGTGTAGGAGAGTGTGAGGGAATGAACCCACAAACTCTCACATGGGCTCCCACTTTGGGAGTTGGAGTCTTGATGGACTTTCGAATTTTTAAAAGATGATTACAAGGATAAAAACACATTGAATTGAAGAGTTTCTTATACCATTAGAAATCTGTTGGAACGTAGATGTTTAAAATGGGTTCGCATGACCCATTTGGATATTTAAAACACAAGTTATGGCCAAAAGAAAGGTCAAGAATCAAATTGCCAATTTGACTCCCAACCACTAAAATTTGGGAATCGCCCTGATTTACTTGCATGCAAGCGGTGTGCCACATAGAGTTGGAAAATTCTCGACAAGGGCTATAATTTTCCTTCAGACCTCACCTCAATCGAAGGTTTTCATAAGAAGTTATGGGCCTCCAAAGTCGTGGGAGTCCCAATTTCAAGAATTTCAGGACGCCCAATTTGGGAGTCCTAGGACAAAATGAATTTGGGTGCAGGCCCCATGGTGAAGCATAGAGAATACTATAAAAGGGAAGGTGGTGCTTCTCGCCCAAGTCTAGGTCGTGGTGAGTCTTGTGAGTTTGTGTTTGCCCATGGTTCGTCCTTGCACCAAAAGTGTTACAACTACACATTAACCAACTTGTTATTTGATTTGTACAGATCCATGTGATAATTGACCTATTTATCATTTGTCTTAAAAACATAAATGAAAGGAAGGGCTTAGGATTCTAACCACCTGTCTTTGCATATTTTATTGAAAGACCTAAAGCTCTACATCAAACTCCTAGGTCTCACTAAAGTTAGATGCCACATGGTCTAAACAAAATTTACATAGAAAAGAAATGGCAATAGTTAAGGCATCCAAAAGTAACCAATATCCTTAATTTTAGTTCAGCACACATTGCTCAAGAGCGAGCCCTAGAATATTGGATAAAACTTGAACTATTGCCCAAATTTGAAGACTAGGCACATGGTCTTGCAATGTTAGTGAAGTTTGCCATCCATAACAAAAGGCAACAACATGCTTGAACTCAAAAGTCTTTTAGAATATGATGACTTTTAAAGAAAAACGAGTCTTATAGGAGTCTTGAGCTTGCATGCAGGCACTCCTATAAGCTCAAATGCCTTCACCCATTCCTATTGTCCTTTACTACTCTTATTCATCTAGGTGATGGTTTTCAACAAAATTAATTATGTTTTTTTAATTAAAATCAAGGTCAAACGATTGCATACCTTTGAATCATCTATGGCATACTGACAACATTTAGACATTGCATGGCCCCAACAAACCCCTACAAAACAAATAAACAATCCCATAACTTCATAATACACACAAAGGTTAGTGCAAAAGTCATGGTGGAGAAATTAGTTCTTTCATCTTTGACATATGCAAGAACACGAGCATTAAACCCCTATCTTGGAAACACATCATGCACTTGCAATGCCATGGTAGGTCTAAATGCATCTAAAGTGGGCATATTCACAATCAAGATACCTAAAAAGATGGTCTAACAAAAAAAGGATCACAAAGGACTATACTAGATTTTTATTACATTTATTGTTTCATGATTATAGTGGATTGGTATATGATTATAACTAGAATGATGTCATGTTAATTTATTAAAAAAATCTAAGAATAAATTGGATATAATATAAATGTCTTTTTAGGTCATTTTAAATAACTTGAATCCTCATCTTAACTATAATTTTCATTTTAAAGGAATTAAATGGAATGTATTAAAAAATGTTATTGATTTCAAATTTTTTTTATGGATAAGTAATGCATACATTTATGTTTGTCAATTTTCATATAATGCATTTGACTAAATAATATATTATAGAAGAATTTTGAATTATATAAAAGCCATTCTAAAAAGGGCAACAAGGAAAATGATTCCTTTTTATTCATTTGGTTGATTTTTTGTATTCATTAGGCTTAGAATTTGTGGTCCCAAATGTCAAAAAAATGTGCAAGAAATTTTCATGCAAGAAAACATGTTAAATTATATATAAAAACTTATATACTCGTTTTTTACATTTTTGGTTTTTCTACCAAAATATTTATGCATAATTACATATGCACGTGAAAAATCACCACCACCATGAAAATGATCATAATTTGAATTATCCAATATCTCTCATTTAAATTTATTTCATTTAATGCCTCCCCTTAACATCCAGAAATCAAAGGATTAACATATTTGATTTTAATGCATGTTTGTTTCGACCAAGTTGTTCAAACATGCCACAAACATAAGAATATCTTTGTTTGAGGCCTATTTGGTCGCATGCAATCAAATTGGTTATTTGGGATAAACATAAGGTTAAATTCAAAAAATTCATGTTGAATTTAATGAATGCCCATAATATAACTTATGACAAACTTTCAACATGGACAATTTCCACATTTTCCAAAAAATTTACTTGTAATGAATAACCACCAACATTGAGCATAAAAGGTTATGTCATCACACATATTCATTAATGCAAAAGTGAGGTGCAATTCATTATCCTAAATCATTATGGGACCTTAAAATTGAAATAGGTTCACCCCTCTTTAATCATTTCACCTTGCTTAAAATGATGTCACTATGATGTCATTATGTAATCATCATGTTTTGTTATTACTTGACATAATTCATTACTAATTCAAGTAATTCATTACAATAAATAGGTTTTTTTTTTTTAATGTTGTTGCTTTAAATACCTTAAGTTATTATAGGTTATTATGCCTTGAATTATTTGAAATTATTATATTTTACGATTTTTCTTAATTATTTTTGGTTATTTCACATTTAACTATTTTAGATTATTCCATTTTTAATCATTATAAGTTATTCCATTTCAGGTTATTATAAACCATTGCACCCAAGGTTATTTTTTATTATTCTAAGTTATTTCACCTTACGTTATTATAGGTTATTTGATTTATGGTATTTTTTACTTATATAAGTTATACCCGAAAATACCTTAAAGTTTTAACCTCTAACAACCTAAGGATACATAACCTATAATAACCTTGCAATAAAATAGTTTAGGATTTCTTAAGGTGGAATAACTTAACATAACCAAAAATAACCTAAGGCAGAATAATTTGGAATAATTGAAAATAACTATAAATGACCTAAGGTGGAATATTTTGGAATTATTGAAAATAACCTAAATGACCTGAAGTGGAATAATCTAGAATAGCCTAGAATGACCAAAAATGGCCTAAGGAAGAATAAACTAAAATAACATAAGGTGAAATAACCTATAATAGTCAATAATAATTTAAAATAAAATAAATTATATTAGCCTAGTGTTGAATAACTTTAAATAGCCTAAGGTGGAATATTTTAAAATAACCAAAAATCAAATGGAACAAAATAACTTAAAATAATGTAAAGCAAAGTAGCCAAAAATAACCTAGAATATCTTAAGGTGGAATAACTTTAAATAACTTTAAATGACCTAAGATGGAATAACATAAAATAACCAATAATGCGTTAGGGAAAAATAACCTAAAATAACATAGGGTGGATTAGTCAAAAATAAATTAAGGTGGAATAACCTATAATAATAAAAAAGAACCTAATGTATAATAACTTAAAATAACCTAGGGTGAAATAACTTAGAATAACTTGGAGTGGAATAACCTAAAATATTAAGCTAGGTGGTTAAATTAACCTAGTTATGAATTAAGAGGCTAAAAAATAAAATATTACTGAAATAATTATTAATGACTTTGGTTTATTAATGAATTTGAATAGTTATTAGTTAATAACTATTAATGAATTCACTTGTTTAAAGCAATTAATCATCGTTCACTGGGGGGTTGGTCACTTTTGCCATGATAAATTTGTTCAAATTCATTCAAAATCTAACAAAATCTTGGGACACATATTAGTGTAAAATTTAGGCCATTTATTTTTACTCGAACATCATCAACAATGAATGCATTGGGGTGCCAATTGACCTTAAGCACCAATAAGCTTTTATTCAATGTGTCCAACTAAGGAGACAAATCATGTAATCTTGTAGTTTGAAATGATAATGTAATCAACATGGACATTGTTATGACATTCATTGCAAATCATCATGGTGTACAATGGAAATTATGTACACAAGAACACCAATTAAGTGTGCCAATGTTACATGGTCGTAAAGGCAATTTTTTCTCACAAAGCTTGTAACATGTTACATTAAAAGTTACAAAACCCAAGTAACAAGTTTTAATGTTACCAATTACATGTTAGAAAATGACATTCTTCAGCACAACAATGTAGGTTATAGTGGGATCTATAACAAATAATCATTTTGAACATTGTGATATTCCCATTTGTTCCATGTTATTAGGGCAATGTGTTCATGAAGTAAAAAGATAGGGCTACCTTCTTGTATTTGTGCCAAATATGACATTAATAAACACACCATTTTAATGTTCGTGATGTACCATCATATCCTTTGTCATTCATTTTGTGTACCAATTGTGAAAGGCATATTACAATCCTACAAGGTTTTTTCAACCTTAACACTGGTTTCCTAGTAGAAGAAAACTTTGTACCTATTTTCAATCACCCATATGCAAATGTTCTTTGCATCATTTTTCATCTTTTTATAAATTTATTTTGCAAGTTTTCCTACCAAGTTACAAATGTCATGTTCACGTAAGAGCAAATCCCTTGTTAAATCTCCATTATTCTCCATGATTTCTTTAACTTGAGTTTTGCACGTTTGTTCTTAACTTAATATATAAAAAGGCATAGCCTAAGGTTTTCCTAAACAAAAGTTATGGACTCCTTCAATACATGGGTTAAAATGTTGACTTATAACTATCTATTTGACACTACCATGGATAATGAAACCCAATTTGTTGATGTGTTCAAAAGTGGCATAATAAACTTAAAAAAATGTTCAGTGAAAGAAAAATCTCTTATATTAAATGAACAACAACATTTTTTGGGGTGAAAACCCTTGTTTTTTCATGGAAGTTTGAAGACCTTTATGCCTTTAACTAGTAGTCGCATTGCATTTGTTCTTCTTATTGGATTTCATGGGGAGCATATTGGGTTTCATTGTCTACATGGATTTAAAAGAATCTATTTGTCCATATTCACAATGACACCTACATACAAATCAATGACATGACACATTTTGGTGGATCAATAATCTTCTTAAACATGTAACCTATAATGAATTATAACCATCACACATCAATCACACCATAACCGTTCAAAGTAACATCAAAATGATAAGTCCTAACTTACCTACCTTCTATTATGTCTTTCATTATTGTGCACCACCCTCCAAAGCTACGATGAAGCTTCATGGTGAAAAGCTCCAAGGCCAAAAAAATCAACATTATGCATGGGAGGTCAACAATTGTTGCAAAAACATAAAAATGCAATGAATGGAAATTTAGGGCAATCATTGTAGAAGAAAGATGGTGTTCTAAAAGCTTGGTGATGTTCTTTTTGTTTACTCTTGCACATTTTCAATTGCAATGCATTTATGCTATTATGTGTCTTGGTTGTTGTGAACAAAAGAAGTTCCAATGTTTCTAAATTTTTCATGATTTTTTGTTTTCACTTATCACAATGCATCACATGAGGTTATTCCTTTTATTGATGTTTGTTTTAAAGTGGTTTTGCATGTGCAAAATTTGATCAAACGTGGCTACAAAGACAATGAACTTTACAAATTTACATTTCTTCCAAGTGATGTAATATGGTTCATCTTTGAATCAATGCATAATAATTTGATTCTTCACTTGTTTTAGATGTCTTGTGTTTATGATCTCAAGGGCAACTAGGAGCTTGGTGACTAAGTAAAGGTTAAATCAACCACTTGGCACTTGCATTTTTTGATGATTCAATATGATGATCATCATTGGATCAAACACTTTCATGTGTACAAACAATTTGTGCAACAATTAACGATGAAACTAAAGTCGATGATGGAAAAGAAGAACACAAAATTTCGATTTGTAATGCCTATGAATATTTGTGTGGCATGCACCTTATACAAGTTGGTTCACGCATTTCAATATTTTCATTGCTTTGAATTTTTTGCCATCAAGAATTCTATTGTGCATTTGTTGCTACATGAATTTGTGTGCGTTGCGAATGTTGTGTTGAAGATTCAATTTAAATGGTTTGTTGGAGATGATCTAGTTGAGGTCATGGCCGGATTCAAAGACCTTTGTGGCTTGCCATTAGTCCATGGCACCATTGATGTTACACAGATCCATTTATAGAAACCAAAGGGTAAGACTTGTTTTGTTGTTGATTTCTACTCATTCAAGTTTAAAAGATACAACATCCAAATGCAAGTGGTCATTGATCATCGCAAGAGGTTTTGAAATGTCTTTGTTAATAGTGAATGGTGTTCAAGTTGTGGATATTTATTCTATATCATTGAACGACTAAAGGAAACTAATTTGTAATCAAACATGGACAAGAAGCGATTAGGCCATACATTCTTGGCGACAAGGGGTATCTCCTTTTGCCTTGGTTAATGGTGCCTCACGAGCAAGTTGGTGTCCATCACACTATTCTTGAAGCATTGTTCAATCGGTAGTTGTTTCATGGCAGAAGAATTATTGTGGAAAATTCCTTTTGGATTTTGAAACAAATGTTTCGGGAACTATTGCTCAGGACAAGCTTAAATATCCTTTTCTTACTTGATGTTGTCATGTGTTGCTGTATGTTACACAACTTGATCATGAATGGGAAAGATGAAGATATTGAAACTCTCATGGCCCAATTGGAAATTGAAAATGATGAACCAAGTGCAAGTGTAGGAGCAAGGATGGGGGAAAAAACACAAGCAAGCATGGATGATGAAGTTGAACAACAACCTTTATGAATGATGAACTATTTGGAATTGCACAAAAAACACAACTAGAATAATACCTTGAAAATCATAAGCTTCAAATTTGAAGGCATTGATAGCATCAAGCTTTATTTCTTTGTTAGAATGCACATGGAAACAAGATTTCTTGAGAAATTGCCAAATTACACAACATTCAAGATTGAATTCAGAGGTTTGAATTTTTTTCTCATTTATTTACCTCATTGCTAGTCTACCTTTCATTTTTTCAATTTTACTTTTCACCATCATCATGTGTGTTTAGTTCTGGATTTGCATCATTTGATGAAAAATCTAACAATAGTTGCACAAGTCAAGGCATCTTGACTTTGTTTTACAAAAAATCATGGCACATTGTTGCATTCATACTTACCAAAACATTTACAAGGTTCTTGTTTGTCTAATGCATTTTCCTGTTTCTAGCCATCAGATACTAAAGTTGTTCCTTGGTAGTTAGCTAATGGACCTTGTTGCGACGATTTTCAATTTCCAAATGAATGACACTCATGCATTCTATAACGGGTCCAAATTTTTTAAGGTGTACCAAAATTTTGTCATAGTGTCACCTTTTTCTGTTTTTTTTACCTAGTCCTTTTTATTATGTAAAGACACATTTATGGATGATTATGATGGGATTTATAATTGTAATGGTTTAAAATATAGTCCTTTTGAAAATTTTGACAAATTTTGATTCATTATTTTTTATGGGGATTAAAATATAAGGTAAAAAAGGGCTATAGTAAGGACTAGGCCTTTTTCATCATATGTGGTACACCTTAAAGGATTTTCACCCTAACATCGACTATGACTTTGTTGTTTTTGTTTATAGTTTCCAGCACCAGGGAAAAAACATTCAATTGTTTTTGTTTTACACCTGTGCTCCTAGGAGCTAATGGAGTTGTTGGATTGCTTGCAAGTGCTAATGGAGTGTCAATTGAAAGATTCACAAAATTGATGCATAGATTACTTTGGCTTGACTATGACAAATCTTCCGTGTTTATGAAATTTGTTTAACTCCTCTGTACATTTGCATTTGGATTTGCAATTTCATTTCCATGATCTTCAACCACATAGTCCTTTCTAAGAAGATCTTGCATAAGAGATGTCTAAGGTGCAACAGAACCTTTTGTATCCGGTCCTACTATAGGTGGCATGTAAACTATATCTCTTTCGACATGAATATTTCTCACATGTCTTGGTGCATTGATCAACCTCTCTCCTTAGAATGCTTGAATAACATCGTAGAATTTTTGATTGAATTGCCTTGGAAAATGGTGGCGGTTGTTGTTTTTAATTGTGAGATCCCAGAATGGAATGTGATGACGAGTCCCCACATGATAATCTGCAAATTTCTTGTAGTTGGAATTAAGGCCATTCCACTTGTCTTTGCACATCTTCTCATTGCAAAGGACTTTTAGTTTTGTGAAGTCATTAGCCATCTTATCCCACTTATGTGTAGTAAGCACCATCTAAGAGCGAGGATCAACCAATTCTCTGAGTGTTAGGTGTTCCATTTTTTTGCATTGAATCATAACCAAGACCTCAAAATGTTCCCAATTACCTTGCCGTTGCCGAAAAGGTCCAACATTTCTTGGTGTTGTGCTTGTTCATGGCATTGCAATTTCTCTTACTGTTGCGTTCGTTCCTGGTGTTGTTGCATGTCCTACTTTTGATTGGGTTACACAAGGTGGTGTCCAAGCAAATCTTCTTCTTCTGCATCCCTTTCCTCTTTCGGCTCTCCATGCATTCCCTTCAAATGTTTATTGGTGTGACTAAGGATTTGCATTTTCCATCACCCAAAACATCATGAAGAGCTCAGACAACATGAACTAGAACACACATGGATCAAAGTGTAAGAGATATGCATTAAAAAAAAGGCATGGTAGAAAGAAGCTTGAAGATGGTTGGTAGTATACTATCCTAGGTTCCTTAGTGATAGGTGGTATACCTGCGATAGGTGCGGGAATCTACATTTTTTGAAGATTTTATCAACCAAGTTAATAGTTTACCATTTATGTTATCATTTGGTGATAACACTTTTTAAAACCTGCCACATCATCATGCCACATAAGCTACTTATAAAAAATCCATGTTGTATATGAACAAAGATTGCAAAATAATAAGTTATCAATGGCATTATTAGCAAGTGTGAACCAGCCTTAAGTAGGTAGGAGTACATAAGGCACTTGGTGGTTATGTGGTAGGTAGATACATGTGGATGGTTAATAGTTAGTAGACTTTTTCTTACTGGGAAAATTTTGCCCCAAAAAAAAAAATCAGAATAAAAAATGAAAAGATTTTAAAGGGTTTCCATAGCCAGAAATGAGAAAATTAGTAAAAATCATCATATTTTTATATTTGGTTTTCTATATATAACCAAAATATATAGGAGGCTGATTAAATTTCTTTTCTTCACATCTGGGTTATAATCAGATCTGGTTAAATCTTTGTAGGATGGATCACACTTTTTCTAGAGCTTCTTATGGACTTTTGGTTGCATAAATAATTTTCTTTTAAAAAAAAAGAAAAACCCTGTAAATAAAAATCAAGGATGGGAACCCATCCAGCAAAAGTACAAGACAAATGAGAACACAAGTAGACACAACCCAAAAAAAAAACAAAAGCAAACAATGAACAAAAATAAATAAAGACTTTATGCAAAGAGGACTCATGAAATGACAATCAAGAATAACAAACAAAACCTAAAACAAAAGAGTTATCATTTGTCACAAATCGACTAATGACAGAGATAGCTGCAATGCGTGAAAGAGATAACGAACCTACTAACAATCGGTAGTTAATAGGTAGTACTGGTGTTGGGCAGTTTTTAGAAATGGCACCAAATCAGTTGTGGCTCTCAAGGTGGTTCTTTAAGATATATTATCATGGTACTAAAAATCAAAGAACTGATTCCAATCAGCTTTTCTTTTTTTGGGTGTGAAATTTCGGATTATTGTGAAAATAAATTTTTAAGAGGAATTGTCTGTCACAAATTCCCTGATTTTTTGTGGAAAATTCACCAAAATTTGAAAAAAATTCACCACATTTCTCTGCTTGGGTTTTAGAGAGGGAAGTATTTTTTTAAAACCAGTTTGTTAACTTTCTGGATAAGTTTCTAAACCTGTCATCATTTAATACTAAATCCCCTCTTGGTATGCCTGCATATGATGCAACATCAGAGGTGTGAAAAAAAAAACCACTGGTTTTATATGACCATTATAGTTATACGTAAAGTCAGGCGATTAGGGGGCGAGAACGGCCAGTTTCGACATAATAGGGCATCAAATGCTTAACTGAGAATGAAATTTTACAAAACGAAATAACTGGGACCCAAACTAGTTTTTCCACCAATTTTGGTGATGAACTGAGTTTCATCCCCTCTTTCCTTTTTCCTGAGCGCCTTGTCAGCTGTTACATATATTTTCACTGCTCCTACCTGTACAACTACTATAATTACTCTCAACCTTGTGCATTAAATGCAAAATTTCAGCATTTCATAGTGAGATTTAATAAAATTTCCTTACTTTGTGGATACCTCTGAAAGAGGGGATCAGGGGTGAAAAAGAGAGGGTGACTTTATGGATAACTTTATTGTTCTGAAAAAATAATGAAAGAACTAATTCTGATACATATCTGCAATTCTAAGAATGGTCAAAATCGCTTTTCTCTAAAACTGCTGGTTCTTTGCTACTTCTTTACGAAAATTGGCTGTACTTTGAGGGTTGCTAACACCAGAATCAGAGGTGACTTGATTCTGAAAAATTGCAATAAATCAAAACTGAAAGTTACTGAATCCCAAACAAAATTTCCAAAAAACCAAAAGGATTTTTTAAATTTCTATTATTTGCAGAAAGCTGGAACCAAAGGTTCTTCGATTTCTATTACTTTCAAACAAATTAGAACCAAATGTTATTTAAATGAAATAAAACAAGGGGTGTGTCACACTGTGGCCTTGCCATTTACATTATTAAAAGGGTATCTGAAGGCAAAAGAAGAATTATGGAAACTCAAATATTTCACCATGCAAAAATATAATCTTCCAAAAATCCTCTAAAAGAAACCAAAATCCTTCAAGATGTTATAACTCTATTATAACTAATCTCAAGTTTCAAGACAAGCTTAAAATATCATCTTTCAAAAATCCTCATACAAAAATAGATCTATTACCTAGGGGCCAAAATCCATTACGGTACTATACTCTAGATTCAATGAATCTAAACGCAATTCCTTGCCCTGGTAGGCAAGACAGATAAACCACCCAAGACTGTTACCATTTCCCATGTGGAGGAGGAGTACATGGGAAGCAGGGATATTTTTCCAATTTCCCGAGGTATGTGGACTGGTAGTTATCGGCAAGAGGACTTAGCCAGATTTGGCTACAGGTCAAAGAGAAAAAGTACAATTAAAAAAACAAACCTGGCTATGTACTGGCGACATGTAAGAACCCATGGTCTAAGTATAAAAATTTCAACCTTTTTTTTTTGTTCGAAATATGGCGAACATGGGGGAAATTTTTTTTCCCCACAAAATCGTTTGTAGAAGTAGCAGCTCCTTCCTTCTTTTTTTATGTGTCACCAAGTGGCAAAATTTTGCCACAAAAAAAAAGTGGTTGGGAAGAACTGTTTCCTGTCCGCAAACCATCCATAAATCAATCCATCCATCCATCCATCCATCCATGCTACATGGTGTGCTTGTTGACAGAAGGAGCACATGGGAAGAAAGTGGTTTCCTGTCCGCACGCCATCCATCAAGTCATCCATCCTGCATGGTACACTGGTGGGGGCGGGGCGAGAGGGGAGGGGAGGGGAGGGAGCTAATTTTTGAGAGTGGCTCTTTCTTCGAGGAGTTCTAAAGCTCCAACAACCAACACCTTTGCACACTTCTTACGAATTCGCGATGAACACGGAACTTGTCCCTCATTTATTATAGTCTTCTTGTTTTTCTTTTTTGTCGTAGTCTTCGTCGTGGTGGTTTTTAGGGTTTAGGGTAACTCTTCTTTAGAAATTGTGAAAGAATAAGATGTGAATTTATGAGAGAAGTGGGAACCCCGCGCGCCCAGCCTTAGGAGGAGAAGATGTGATCTCAATCCCGCTGTGCAATGATGTTGTGAATATGGGATCTGCGTGGGGGACATTGATGATAGATCTCCATTTGAATCATTTCCTATTGCAGTTTTCTTCCGATGCAGTCGAGTAGAAAGTCTTCGTGCTGTTTGTTAAACTGAGCAGCGAACTATTCTTGGAAAATTTGCAGACTTGATCTTAGTGCTCTGAATCTTTTTTAGAGAAAGAAATTCTAGTGAAGAAGTGTATACTGTTACTATTCGATTTGTAGGACTGAGGAGCCATGGCTGCGAAGAAGAAGGATACTTCTTCATCACCGTAGGAAGTCTCGATTTTACTGTCGGTGCTCATGGGAGGAGAGTGGGTGGTGAAGCTGAGACACTTAAGAGAGCCGCTCTTCTGCAAATGAGGCACCCATGGTGATGGGTCAAGGATATTCAGATCCAATTGATAGGATGAGTCGAACAGGATCTGCAGATCCTCCAGACAACAATCCTTATGTACCCATTCCTTCAGCTTCCCAAGAAACTAGTACTACCGTTCTAGCTGATGCGTTACCAGAGATTGGTGAGAACATAATCTTTTTGTTGGGTTTTGTTTTGGATCTTTTTGCAGGAACTGACTCCTCACCTGAATTTCATTACTCATTGAACTCTTTTTGTGGAGTAATTTTCTCTACGGTCCATTCTCATCTAGATCATATGCTTGATCCTGATGCTATTCTTGAGATGGGGTTATTTTTGTTTAGCAGAAGTTTCTCTGACAAATCCAAACCACTATGGCCTCAATGTCGGTAGCAAGAAGCAGCAGCAGCATCTTGATGGAGACTCAGATCATGGCAGCAGTAATTTGGCGTTGATTGACGAGAGCAGTCATGATAAGCAATTGATCAAAATGGATCAGCCACGGTTGATGATGGTCACAAAGAAAGGATGGACACAGCTATTTGGAGCTGAAATGCCACCAGACATCATAGCAATTGCAATGGTGTACTTTGTGCAAGGCATTCTGAACCTTCCAAAGCTAGCTACGAATTATTTCCTAAAAGACAATCTTCATCTTGACCCTGCAGAGGTTAATAATTACCTGCCAAGTTTGATCTTGTTCTCTTTGGTCTTTGATCTTGCATATATACTTCCAGCTTCCTGCTTAATTTCATTAATCAAGTGATCACTGCATGCCTGTAGCATGAGATTTATGCCTTTTCAAGCTTGCAAATGACCATCCAAGTTGTGTTGTTGTGTATAGTTTTATGAATGGGTTGTTCAATTGAAGGACCCAAACTGTAATCGCGCTTACTTTGCAGGTGACCACTTTGTTAGGATTCTCAAATTTTCCCTGGCTTATCAAACCCCTCTATGGATTCATCAGGTAATGAACAGTGTAATTACAGCTCCTGAATTTCAGCCATCTCCAGGCTTATGATTTCATCAAGATGTCATCCTGCAAAATTTTCTTGCATAAGAAGTCTAGAATGAAGTTTTCTGCAAGCAGTTTGGAAATAGAATTTTACAGCTATTCATTTTGCTGCTCTAGATGATGTAAGGAGAACAGGGAATTTAAGCATTCCAAGATCTGGATGCTAAAATGCTGCCATTTGCATTAGTGTTTCAGGTTGAGGAATGCATGGCAAACACAGGTCTGATATATATCTGGGTGTCTTGAGCAAAAGATGAAGGGACCGTAGGCTCTCATGATGGACATCAAGCATTGTGTATTGATAAGGCAGGGAAGTTCTGGTGGATGCAGTGATGGAGTGCCATTGTTTGGTTATCGAAGACGGTCATATCTGGTGCTCTGTGGGTTGGTCGGGGCAGTATCATGGGTGGCACTTGCCACAGTAGTGGATAGTCAATATAGTGCCACTGCCATGATTCTTCTCGGTTCTTTGTCTGTTGCCTTCTCTGATGTTGTAAGTGCAGCAGCTTGATGAACACAGCTGCCATCAACTGCAAAAACTCCTCCTCATTTCTTCAAGATATGAAAAAAATGGAGCATAACATCACTACACCCAGTGCTTTATTTCTGGGCAACAGTTTCCATGAGCATGTGGTCTTAATTTATTGTTTTTTGAGCAGAAAGTGCTGATGGATTTGTGAAGGTGGTGGACTCAATGGTAGTGGAAAGAGCACGTGGTGAGTCGCAAGGAACATCTGGCTCCCTCCAGTCCTTGTGTTGGGGATCCCATGCAGTTGGGCGCATTGTCAGTGCTTATTTCAGCGGTTACTTTGTACAATATCTTGGTGTTAGGTAAGATGACTTAACCTTCTGAGCTTGAAGAAATTAAGTCTAATTGAACTCCACCCATGAATGTTTGGATGCTTGTACAGAGATAGAATTGAACTACAAGTTGAGATATGATTTTTTCACTGTTTAACAATGTAGAACAAGTTTTTTTTTGTCTAAGTGGTCAACTTCTTGTTATTCAGCAGAAATGCTCAGGGACTGATACTGATCTCAACATGTTTGCAGGTTCGTATTTGGTGTAACAGCTCTTTTCCCTCTAATAACCTCCGGTGTGGCAGGCCTGGTTGATGAAGAGCCTTGGTCTCCATGTAGCAGAAGAATTAGCCTCTTGCATCCAGCTGAATCAGCAGATCCTGATGAGACCAGAGGACTTATCAGCTTTCTGGAAACATCCAAAATACAGTTGGATAGTATATGGGAGACGATAAAGGAGCCTAACATTCTAATGTCAACTATCTTCCTCTTCTTGTTCCAAGCAACTCCAACATCTGAGAAAGCCATGTTCTTTTTCCAGTAAGCCCACCTTGAATTTGCTCTGTGTACTACTGCTTATTGTTCAGGACAAAGGTGTCATAAAATGCGTGCCTCAAAGGTGTTTTTTCTTCTTTCTGATTTCTGTCAGCACAGCTGGGCTACGATCCTGGACTGTAAAGAGAAAGCTCACTTCAATATATCATCTTTGCATTGTTACTCTATTCTGCATGTTTGTTACTTGTGATTCTATTGGGGGTGTGTTAACTAGGACAAACAAGCTAGGATTTCAGCCAGAATTTCTGGGGCGTGTCCAACTTGTGGTGGCTTTTGCAAGTCTTGCTGGGGTTGCATTGTACAATACCTACTTAAAGCATGTCTCCCTTAAGAAAATGTTCTTCTGGACCACCGTATTAGGAATGGTTTTGGGCCTCACACAGGTTAGTTCTCTTTCTGAACACAATTCAGATGGGGTCACAGATTTCTTAAGAGTGGTGTGCTTTCGTGATCTGTTTGTCAATGGATAAGGTTTGTACTCATACAGGAACAAGCTGGTTCCAGTTATTGCTAGGTCTATACTAAGGGTCTCTTTCCATCGGGCCACTGTGATCACACATTATGCCTTGACATGAGCTTTCCATTACATTTGTTCCATCTAGCTATGCTCAGTCACCTTATAGCTCTAGAGATCAAGCATTGACCAAATGCAGAGTTGTGTGAGTTGATGGACAGGAACAATCTGGTTCCAGTTCATTGCTATGTCTGTACTAATACACAAACAACCTGGTCCCAGTTATTGCTTGTTACAGGGACGAACAGAACGCTTGGAATGAGTGATGAGTGGTTTTGTGCTGGTGATTCTCTTGTCCTGACAGTGATTGCTCAGGTGTGGATTAGAGCTCCCATGTTTTTGCTGCATAATTTTTATGTTATAAGCTTCTGTGCTGCACATGGAATTGTCATTACAGGTTTAGGATTCAGGACTCCAAATGAGCAACTCTCACATGAGGTCATGACTTGTACTCATACAGTTTTCCATAAAGTATCCCAAACTAGGGATGAAATGAGAAGTCAGGATTAAAACATTGAACTGACACCTAGTTTCATGAAACTGGATCAAATTTCACACACTTTACATAGACACTCAAATTGGGGATGAAATGGGGATTAGACAGTGAAACATGGGTGGGCCCAAAGATAGGGTGACTTTATGAATAACTAACTCTATTGTCATGTTAACATCCAAAGTGTTGTTGGGGGAGATTGCTCTAAAAAATGCTTATATCTTTTGATGGTGAAGCTTTGTGTTTATTTTTTTGTTAGGTGGCTTTTATGCCTATAATGGTGTTGGCAGCAAAGCTTTGCCCTCCAGGTGTGGAGGCCACACTGTTTGCAACCCTGATGTCCATCAGCAATGGGGCAGGAATTGCAGGGGAATTTCTTGGTGCAGGGCTAATGAAACTACTTGGGGTCACTAGTGACAGCTTTGATAACTTGCCACTCCTCTTGGTGATTTGCTATGTATCAACAGTGCTGCTGCTGCCCATCTTACTTCTGCTCCCATCAGAAACAACCATGGATGATGATGATGATGATGATACATAACACATCTAAATTACAGTTATTAGCAGTGTTGGCCAGATTTCACATTTTAAGGCTCACCCCAGAATTCAGATAAGGCATATCTTCTTTTTAAAAATTAAGAGAGGGATATGCAATTGAAAATTTCTAGCAATGTATTTGTCAAAATGTATATAAATTCAAGTTCAATTCTTTTCTTTCAGCAGATATGGATTTGTAGGGATTTAAAATCAAACTAATGATAGATACATACAAAGGTTATGCATATTGTAGTATCTTCTCAGGTTCTGCATAAATTAAATTATTTTGTAATTTGCCAAAAAAATTGGATATTAATAGTTAGTTATGACAAAAAAATTTAAAATTCATGCAGCCAACGAAAATTTGAACCCTGAACCCCCTCCTCTCCATGTGGCTTCCAACGGTAACTTATTGACCACCTAGCCACAAAAAACACTGAATTTTTTTTCCAAACCTTTTAGTTTGTTTATAATAAATTTAATACAGAGTGCCGAAATTTTCAGAATTCAAATTTTAACTACCAAATTAAGAATTGAAAATTAAATTAATTATTCGGCACTGAGGTGCCGAACCTGAAAAGGTACTATGATATTCAAAATGTAGATGATCATTTTTTTTCTTGCCAATCACATGCAAGCATACACATTCCTAAAATGAAGTAACTTGTGAAGGGAATGGAGTCCCAATTCTTTAAAATACTTCGTCCAATATAACACAAGTTACCTACCCCAACCACACCCCCATCAAAAACCACCTCAATTACTCCACCTTTGCAAAAGTTTTGCCCCACCATGATGCTACTAAAGTTTTATTCTCATCAAATCTTACTCAATAAATAGAGACTCGTGATTCAATTGATCATGATGATAGCTATTTAGACCTTAAAGAAGATACATGAACTATTATGCAACAAAATTTGTATAAGGATTTACATATTATAATTTTAGAATTTGCGCTGGTGATATCAAAAACATCATCAAGTTGAAAGACTTTGTTAGAAAGAAATGAAAATATATTTTTGACGTTTGGTGCCATAGATTTGAAATTGGAGTATTAAATTTGGACCATAGTGAATCAACCCACCAATGCACCATCCATTAGATGCTCGTTATTATCCAATTGCGGATGAACCTCAAGTAAGCTAATGTTTGGTTTCACTTTGGTATTCAATTATGTAAGAAGTAGGTCACATATATAGATAAATAGGTAAGTAGATGGTTTATACATAGGGAAAGGTTGTTTTTATTACCTACCTACTAACAACCCACTTTGCTAACCAATATTGAGGGAACCATCATGGTTAGCTAGGGAATTGGAACCCAACAGAAAATTATTTCTTGATCGCTTACCATCCATCCTTCATGGTGCATTGGTGAATTTTAGTATGGCTTGAGTTTTGTATAAATATGAAGTACCCATGCACACCACCTTGTCACCATGGTTTGAAAGATAATTAATGGCTATTCAATTTTGTGTCTTCTTCAATGTTGTGTTTACTTGATTTACAACATAATGAAATATTGAAGAAAATTTCTTGAGAAATTTATGTTGTCCTCAAAACAAGACGTAATGTTCACCACTACATCCACATTATTATACCAAATTAACATCCAATAAATAAACTCACAAATTACAATGTTCTTAAATACATACAACTATCATGTACATGTGTTCCAAGAGTTGCAATTTAAGCTACAAGATTTGAAGATGGATTCAAAACCTTACATTACTTGAGTGCAATGAAAAAAAAAACATAATGAGTGGGATGTAAAAGTCAAGAGGTCCATGGATGACCATTTTTATACTTTATGTGGTTCCAACAACAATATCAAAGCAAACGAGCATGAAAAGTGAAAACGAACCAATTGTATGTGTTAACTAGCAAAAACATTAAACTTTTCACTAGTTTATGGATGAAGTCTCCAAAGGCCTCTCTAGTTTGATGACCTCTCCACCATAAGTGGGAAAAAGACTTCACTAGCTTATGGATAAAGTCTCCAAAGGCCTCCTTAATTTGATGAACTCTTCACCATAAGTGGAAAAGAGGCTTCACTAGCTTATGGATGAAGTCTCCAAAGGCCTTTCCAACTTGGTGATTTTTCTACCATAGGTGGAAAAAAGGATTTTGTGTATTTGCATGTTGTTCCCACATTAATGTAGTTGAACCATATCAATGTTCATTTTCCAAGAACAAATATCACCAAACATGTAGATATATGCTTCATAAAGTTTTCCAAAGCAATTCCTTTTCCCACAATTTCTATTTCAACTTTTCAAATTCACTTTGTAATTGTTACAATTTTTTCATATTCTATTTTACAATCATTTCTAAAAAGTTATCATTCTCCTTTAGCTTGAGATTTCAATCTCTTGTAGCTTATGTGTAATTTCTAAGGATGATGGAGGATGTTGTACACAAGATTGTAAAAGGTTGTCCTTTTTATTTAATTGATAACTTTATAAAACTTTCAAAGTTTTTTATGCTTAGACCATCCCATGATGGAACACACATGTAAACCATGAATGCACAATGGTGTGAAAATATTGCATTCAAGCTCCACCTTACTTTTCCAAGAAAGTTTCCATGACCAAATCATGTTCATTGTCAATATAGGTTTTGATACAAGGTTGGATAGATTGAAAAGCTAGAAAAAATGTGATTGTTTCAACTATTTCCATCTATATCCCTGATCAAGCTCTTCACTCTCAACCTAATTTGGTTTTCACCATTAGGGTCCAAATTTTTTTAAGTGTACCAAAATCTTGTAATTAATAATGTCACCTTTTTTTATATTTTTACCTAATCATTTTTTACTATGTAAATACACATTTATGGATTATTATGATTAAATCTAGAATTATAGTGGTTTACAATATGGTATTTATGAAATATTTGACCTTTTTGACTCATAAGTTTTGACGAGGATCAAAATATATAGAAAAAAAGGATTATAGTAAGGACTAGGTCCTTTTTGTTTCAAGTGGTACACCTTAAAGGACTTCACCCATCAAATCTTCTTTCTTTAGGAGTTTTTTGATCTAATTGCAAGGAAAAAACATTATTCCTACTTTTTCTTTTCAAACACAATGGAGAAATCAACATAACATGTGTTAATGAAATGATGATAATTAATATTAGATGTATGTATGTATCCAAATAACTTTGTAATCATGTGCCTTCATTATTTCAAGTAGCTTTATTTAGATCACAAGAAGTAACCAAACCATCTACACATTCATCATCATCAACTACATAGAGTAGAACTACCCATTGTGGAACATGTGTCTATCATCGAACATTTTTCAATATTTTCTTCATTCCTTAACGAAATCAAGCAATTTATATAACACATATCAAGCTCAATTAGGTGTAAAAAAAAAAAGGTGTACAACCACATAGTCACATAAATCACTTGGTAATGGCAAATGACACGTACACCAACATGCCATACGTGGCCTAATGATTTTACAATTGTAATCAAGCTAACATCTTGTTGATATTTTTGAGTAGAATAACATATTTTGATGATCAAGGTAAAAATGACGCTTATGATAATAATAACTAGTTTAGGTTACATTAATTTTGAGTACATGCATTTTTAGTGTTGACAAAATTTCAAACATAAATAACTACATGGGTGTAGAAGAACGCAATGCAAGTTAAGTTAAAATTATGAATGCTATAACTTTCTAAATCATTGCAAAATCGGGGTTTGCATTTTGGGTTTATAAACTTGGAAACACACAAAAGCCAAGTAATAAATATAGATCAAAAGTCATGAAACTAAAGATGGGTTGTAAGAACTATTAATATTGTC
>Ga0116227_10007636_pt1 | contig 20961 bp, 16 predicted proteins | sample S1TSphgellanicum_FD_89693 | JGI IMG/M metagenome (GOLD analysis project Ga0116227, IMG submission 89693) | Host-associated microbial communities from peat moss isolated from Minnesota, USA - S1T2_Fb - Sphagnum magellanicum MG | ecosystem: Host-associated > Plants > Peat moss > Unclassified...
AAATAAAAAATTTATTTTTTTTTTATTTTTTTTTTTTTTTTTTTTTTTTTTTTTTTTTTTTTTTTTTGGGCGAAATTTCGCCATTTTTCGATAAAGAAGTTTGCAAATTTTAAAAAAAATTCCTAGTCTAAATTTGATTTGGCTAAATGTTTTGGGTTAAATTTCGCCAAATTTCGATATAAAAATGAAAAAAAAAACACTAATTGTAATTCTTGATTTACTCATTTAATTAGGCGAAAGAAGCAAGTTTCATTCTGTCGTGGTTTTCTTCTTCGTCGTTTCGTCGTCGTGGTCTTCTTCGTCGTTGTTTCGTCGTCGTGGAATTCTTCGTCGTGTTCTTTCGTCATCGTCCAGTTTGGCTCTGTGCTTTCTGTCGGCGTCGGCGTGCTCTTCTTCGACTTCGAGTTCCGTTGAGTGTTGTTGCTGTTTTTTTCTTCTCCTCCAAGTCTCGTTTTGTTTTGTTGTTGTTTGTCTTCTTCTTCTTCTTCTTCTACTTCTTCTTTTTTGCTTGTGAATTTCTGGTGGTGGTGTGAGGAGTCTGCTCTCCTGGACTGGGGTTGTTTGGATACGAAAGCACAGAAATTGGATCCAATCATAATGTTCCTTTTTGCTGCGGTGTGGGAAGTAGTTGTGACAGTGTGAGCAACAGTCGGTAGCGATAATGATAATAATAGTCACGATGCATAACTGAAGGAGAAATGCTGGACGAATTGAAGCTTTGATTGTGTGTGTGTGTGTGTGTGTGTGTTTGTGTTTGTGGAGATTTTGAGAGGGAAGAGAGCTGAGTCTTCGCTGTTCCTTCGTACCGATTTTTCAGGTTTCTGTTAGAGGAGATGTCGTCGAGCCTTTGCTTTTTGAGAGTGTTTTTGAGAATTGCTTTTTTGGAGGGATGGAGCATGGAAGTTCACCGCCGTTGCTTTGTATCTTTGGCGGTCATGCGGAGTCGAACGGAGTAAGAGACTTGCAGTCAGTGAGGTAGTGACAACGAAGTACGTAGTAGATTGAATGGAGCTTGCTTGCACGAGTTCTCAGCAACTTGAGGTCATGTGTTCAACATGCCGTCCATATTGCATGGACATGCATTTGCGAGAAAAAGGAAATTGATCAATTTTCGCTAAGTCGGAAGCTCAAGGACGGACGGGAGGGATGATGTTAGGGCAAAGGAAAATTCACAAATCCAGCAAAGAAGCTCGCAACTGAGGAGAAGAAGTGGCGAGAAACTGTGCAGTGTTTTGCTAGGGTAAGAACATAGCTGAAGGACACAGAGAGAGGGCTTTGCTAGGGTAAGGACATAGCCGAAGGACCCAGAAGAGATAGAGAGACGGACAGAGGCAGTCATGTGGCTGAGGGAGGGAATGAGAGTGGAGCTGAAAGGAGTAGAGGAAGGGTTTCTGGGATCCTGGTTTGTGGTGCGAATTCTCAAGGTCCTGAAGGGAGGGGAATGTACAGTGCAGTACGAGGAGTTTGTTGACGAGAAAGATGAATCAAAACCTCTACAAGAGACAGTCAAGATTTCACAGCTGCGGCCAGTTCCGCCAACCTTGAACATCACCAGCTGGTTGAACAAGGAATCAGTTGAGGTCTACCATTCCAATTGCTGGTGGGTGGGATTCATCCAAAGCTACCTCACAGCTAAGAACAAGTATGTGGTGTACTTCCAGGAGAGTATGGAGGAATTGGAGATTGATGCATCCAAGGTCCGCACTCGTCAGGATTGGATCAAACCTGTTGGTCAGCGAGCGTTTGTGTGGCAAGTCCATACTCCTTCCATGGTGTGACCTTCCCTCCTTTCTATTCAAGCTCTAGAAATTGGAAAATAAAACAATTGTTAGAGTTCTTTTTCCCTTGACAACTTGTTGCAAACTGGCAATCATCAGCAGGAATTTGAAATCACTGCACCACACCATTTGAGCCAACCATTTCTGCTGAGAGTTCTTCTTCTGGACAAATTCAGGGAGCATTTCTGCCACTTTTGAGGGTGATCAGTTGAGATCCCTTCCCAAGTGGTTCTTGCACTTGCTGGAACAAACTGCTGAGTTATTTTACTGGAAAGTGATATGAACTTCCTCCCATAATACCATCTGCATAGTTTTGAGCTGGATAATTTTTACAAAACACTCACTTCAGCAACAAGAAACGAAGCTTGTGTAGGAAACCTTTTCCTTTGTTGTCAGTCTGACAGTGTTGACTCTTCTGCCACATCAGCACTGTCTTCCTACTCCACTCACAGATACACAACTGGACCGGTTGAATTATGTTGGGAATCTATCATCTTTTATTTTTCTTTTTTGGTATTGGTTCTGGTTCTAAACAAAATTTCTATGTCCTTATGATGAGTGGTCATATCATAGAGCACTTTTGTCTGTTGATTGCTTCCTGAACCTGGTCTTCTGTGACAGGGAGATGTGGAAAATGCCTGCAACAAAACTGCAGAGATAATAACAATCCCAGATTGCAACACGCCATCTCGTGAAACTGAGGGAAGTTCTTCATTGTTGTATAAGTCTGGGTGGGAGTCAGGTGATTGCTGGGGCACCACCAAGAGATCCAGGAAGGAACATAGGGTGGTGAAGAGAGCCCCATCAACAAGAAAATCTCAACAAGCTTGCTGCAGCAGAAGGCCAAAAAAGTCCCTAAATGCAATGGAAAAGACAGTGGAGCGTTTCCAGCCATTTCACATTGGGTCTATGCAATCACTACAGGAACAACCTTCCTGGCCATCTCCTGTCAACAGTACATGTCACAGAGCTTGCCATCACCATACTGGCGTGGCAAGCAGCACTGATCTAAGCTTTCCCATTCCCTCACCATCGACACCTGGGATGTGGGGTGAAGTCAAGGCTGCTCATCCTCCTCCTCCTCTATGTTCTCAGAAGCTTCGTCAGTTGCAGCGAAAGGCCTATCAAGGAGTCCTAGCAGCATTTCATGCACAGAGTGATACCCTCACATTCCCACAGAATCTCCTCCTCACTGATCTTCGCAAAATGCTCAATGTTGGCCAACACGATTCAGATGAGCTCCTAAAGCAGGTGATGGATCAGATTGAGGATCCATTCATGAGTGTGACTGACTAAGAAAATGGTTGCAGTCCATATCTCTCTGTATAGGCATTGCTGCATTCAGGTAGGAACTGATTTTGATTGAGCATAACAAAGTTCTTATCCAGGATTTCAGTGACAAACCAGAGAAGGGAGTTGTTCGTGCCACTCACTCAGCTGCACAGTTAGTTGGTGGTTATCTGATCCCACCACTAAGATTGGTTGGTACACAACAGACTCAGGTGACCAAACTTTTAAGAGACCAGTTCTTAACATTGTCGAGAAACATTTTGCAGCCACTGCTGTGCAACTTTTTTAATTACCATTTTGTTGGAAGAAAAAGTGGCTTGATTTTTTCCTCCCATAAAAAAATCAGATTGTTATGTTCAATTTTTCAGCAGTTCACAGTGGTTGCAGGAGGAACTGTGTTTACAAGTAGGGCTGGCTGTTGAGGTCCTCCTCGTCAGTGAGATGGTTGGACACTTGTTTTCTTGGTTACCCTTGTGGTGCAGCAGCAGCTTCAATTGTTTTCTTGGGCATTCTTATGCAGCTGCTGCTTCAATTGTCTCCTTGGACATTCTTGTGCAGTGCTGCTTCAAGTGTTTCCTTGGAAATTCTTGTACAGTTGCTGCTTCAACTGTATTCTTGGACATTCTTGTGCAGTTGTTGCTTCGATTGTTTTTGTAGATATTCTTGTGCAGCTGCTGCTTCAATTGTTTTTCTTGGAACATTCTTGTGCAGCTGCTGCTTCAATTGTTTCTCTTGGGACATTCTTGTGCAGCTGCTACTTCAATTGTTTTTCTTTAGACATTCTTGTGCAGCTGCTGCTTCAATTGTTTTTCTTGGGACATTCTTGTGCAGCTGCTGCTTCAATTGTTTTTCTTGGGACATTCTTGTGCAGCTGCTACTTCAAGGGTCTGAGGAAATACTCTTGAAAATCTTTCATTTCAAAGTACTGCACTTGTAGAAAGCAACAGAAGAAGCTCTGGAGATTGATTGCAGTTTTCCTTACAAAACAGCTCTGGAGACTGATGCCAGGTCACATTTAGCATGAAGAAAAAAAGAGGGAAAACATGGCATGATGATCTTCAGGGTAGGTCTACTGTAGGAAGAATTTGACAATCATGTTTGGAATCCGAGACAGAAATCATTTGATAATCGAACCCCTGAAAATAGAAATCACCAGTCGCTAAAGAAAGAAAAGGAAGAAAGAGACTTTATGACCGGTCCCCAAAACCTCGATTTGCGTGGCAAGGATTTCCAACCCAGAAAAAATACATGGCTGTACAAATGAAGCTCAGATCTGCGTCCTGATGAGACTTTGATGCAGTGGTTTTGGGTTTGTTTTCTGTGGATACATGTGGTAGCAGAGCTGCTGAAGAAGATTCTTGGATTGCAGGAAGACTTGGGGATCTGGAGCTGAAGAAGAAGAATACAGGACTGGTGGGTGGATTGTAGGAATCGAGTATTTGGAGCTTGAAGAATTTTGGGTTTGCAGGAGTGAAGGGATTTTGAGCTCAAGCGGACGAGGGGATTGGGTTTTGTCAATTTGAGAATGACGACGTTACATCTTCAAGGGGGGAAAGATTCTTGAGCACGTGCTAGTGGGAGTTTCTGGGAATCGGTTTTGTGTGTTGGGGGGTGGAAATCAGAGAGTTGTTGTTGGGATGGGTGGTTCAATCGCATCAGCAGTTGTCGTTGTTGCAATTTTGTGGAGCTTTGTGTGGTTAGTGAGAGCAATAGAATCTGATTCTTGTCCACCCAATGCAGAGGATGATTCTTCTGCTTTAGCTTCTTGTATATTTCAGACAACAGTGGACAAGAAGATGTACAGATTTGATCTTGCTGCTCAGATTCAAGGATTTCCTCATGGAATTCGAAGTGAAGATGGGTATGGAAAATGCCAGAACCTCAACTGTGAATCCAAGCTCTGGTTTCTGCTGATGATGATGAAGAAGAAGAAAGAAGAAATCCTGGCATTTGATTTGGAGACAGCAATGTGATTCCAGAGCTTTGAAATCTAAATCAGTGAAGATTCTCAGATTGTTGAGCTGATTCATGGATGTCACACAGGGGTGAGCATAGTCTAAGCATGTGAGAAACAAACAGCTAACTATAGTTTACTGACAGCAATGTGATTGATTCCAGAGCGTTGGAACCCTAATCAGTAGAGGATCTCAGATTGTTGTGAGCTTCTTCCATGGATTGTCTGTCACACAGGTTTTATAAGGTGAGCATAGAAGCATGTGAGAAACAAGCAGTGGCTACGTACTGGTTTCAGGTGTGCATTTCAGGAGAAAACCCTAATTCAGTAACAGCTGCTGTTTGTATCCCCGTTTTTTCTATGCACTGCAAGAAATGCCCTTGTTTTAAAAACACATAGAGTTACTGCCACCTTGTTGATCAGTTGATGGACCAGATGATTGTCTTTCTTGGCACTATTCTTGAGCTGCTGCACTTCCCTAAACCCTAAACCCTAAAACTTTAGTTGAAAGTATTATCTGTTTGTTTCTGAGCATCATTTGAATGCTATGTTGAAGCCTTGGTTTCATAATGAAAGTTTCATTATACCAAGTGTTGCCTTATTGATGTTGCCTTTATCAATCAGGTGTGGGTGGATTGCTATGTCTACTAAAGGTAGGGATCCTGATCAGTCATCTTGCTACAATTTTGTGGACTAATTTTACGGTTTGAGTTTCTGCAAGCAGCTGTGTGAGCACATGAAGTTCAATCATGATCCACCCATCTGTCTCGGATGTGAGGTACAAAACATGCAACCCACAACCAAATTGGACTCATAAAATCATGAATCTAAATTCAATTTGTTTGAACCCATTTACAACAATTTCTGAGCCAGTTACACCAATTTCTGATATTCTCGACTAAAGTATTGGAATTTTGTGCAATTGAAATTGTGTTTGGATGGGGATAGACATGTGGTGGACTGAATCATTGTGGTGAGACCTGCAGTGCATTGCAATCTGTGTCATATCCAGGTACATATATATGTATGCACATCTGAGTGTTTCAAATTCACATGCATAGTAGAGTTTCAATTGAGAAACCTAACCAGTACAAAGAGGATTTGCTAGAAGTGAGCTACATTCATGAGATATAGTTGGATATGTCACTCTGTTTTTTGGCAGGATATTCAGTATGTACCACACTTGGATATCCCAAGACTACATCTTTTTCATTGATAGGTATGACTATCTGATGCATGCCCTTGACCCATATACAGCATGACTTTACATGTTGATGTTTTCCTTTACATTTGCAATCACCAGTGTTTCTACAACAGGTTTTTAATTGAAAGTTTCTATTGTAATTGATAGAATTATCAACAAAAGAAAGTATTATAAGTTGGTCTCTGTAGACAGATCATGGATACAGAAGGGTGACCGGTGGGTCTTTCTGTTTGTAGAGCCACAGAAGCCAGAGCAAGGTGTACGGGTGAAAATGTCCACATGCAATGGACCCAATGGAAACTGTTCACTTGTGGTTTCAGTCTACTGTAACCGGAATGGAATAGAGGTATACAAAAAACATTTGGTATGAAATGTAATGTTCTAAGATCTTGCGCCATTGCTCATAGTTGATGACGTTGATAGATGTGTTGGATTTTTTGTAACAAAATACGGAATTTGGGGAGTTGTGGTTGTGCAGGTGCCAAGAAATGTGCAAAATGTGTCTTGGTGTGATTTTGTATGCCTTCTAAATCTTCCCTTGTCCTTTCGCTCTGAGAGTATGAAGTGCAGTTCTCTTGTCTTGATGCCATCCTGAGATTGATGTCAACCAATAGAGACACCCATTTTGATGTGTTGAATTTCTTTTTTCTGGCAACTTTTTGACACATGAAAACATCTGCAGGAAACATCAATGACACATCCGGTGGGCTGCCCCATAGTGACTACAATTGGCAGGGGTAGTTGGGGCTGGTTTGGCACAATATTCATCATGTAACATCTCTTATCACTATTCACTGGGGTCAATGTCTGCAGAATAGGTAGTACAAATAGCCTGTGTCCTTTTAGCATGCAATGATAAAGAGAGAAAATAACTTCTGGCTGCAGATTTGCATACCTTTGGCAGGGCATATTGGCAAATTGGTGTGTGAATCCAGAGCCATTTGAACCTCTCAAGTCTTGAACACTGATACTTGTGGAGTTTGCTAGACTTGATGTGACTTTTGTTGTGAAAAATACATCTCTGTGAGCTTGATGGGTGCAGGTTCATATGTGGATTCTTTCTGTATATGGCCATAGGAATCGCCTACCATATCACTGTACTACGAGTCAGTGGCTTTGAGGTACTTCCCACCTGCTGTTTTACCTGAGTCTCTGTTTTGTCAATACAGTTGATTCTTTTTGCTGGAAGGCTGCTCTGTTACATGTGTCCTTTGCAACAAAACTTGCAACAACTACTGAGGCAACTTCTTTTGCCAACTACAAACACAAAGTGATAGAGCTCTCCATTTTGTGTGTTTGAGATCTGCTGCATGTTTTGTGGTGATTCTATGATGAAACATGTGATGTAACAAGGAGTGTGGTTGTTTGTGTTGTCAGGCAATCCCTCATTTAGACTTCTGGCAAGGACTACCAGTAAGGATCAAGGTAATTTTGCCTGCAATTCCAGCTTGATCTAGTCCTAGTATATTCATAATGAGTCTTTTATGTATAAAATGTGCAATGAGTATTTTCCTGATCCATCTGCAAAATAGAATGCAATTAGTTTATTGCTCTATGGGAATAACTTTCTATGGGTTGCATCTTTCATATTGTGCTTCTTCATGATCATGAGAGATGATGATCTGCTGACTTGAGCTAAGAGCTTCAGTCCTTTTTCTTGGGGTTGACAGAATTTTTTTGAGTACATATATGGGCAATGCATGGAGCTATATCAGCAGCACACACAAGAATTGTACATGCGAGTCAATGGATGAGTTTTCCCTTCAACCATGACCTTGAGTTCTCAGATAATATTCCATTGATAAAAAATCCAACTCCATGTATTTGATTTAATTTAATGGCTTCATTTTTTGTACACCTTCCCTTTCTCAGTTCTTATCTTTGGTGTGGCTCTTTGCATATGAATCGGTAGAGACAGATCATGATAGGACCTTTTCTCATCTTTTCTTCCCTCTCGTTTTTTTACTGCCTTTTAACTTCTTGTTTCATCACAAAGTAACTGACTGCTCCATCATCATCGCCCTTGTGGACTCTATAGCAGGACACATTGACGAGCAACGACTTTAGAAAAAGTGGCAGAGAGCAGGTTGGACAAAAGATTTGTTGCATTTTAGTGGTCAGTTGAAGCTCAATGTTGCCTCTCTTCTTTGCATCCCTCAATATTCTTCAGCATCAAGCTTGAATATTGCATTGGATTGGACTCTCAATTGTAAGGTGTATTCATATCTGGAGGTAGCAAGTTCAGGTTTAAATGCAACCTGATCTAAAACCTAAGCTTTTTCCAAACACAGCTTGTCATCTATGCTCTTGCAATGTACAAAATGCCCCAACACTAGACTCTTCTCTTGGCAACAGCAATCACCATCTACCCGAGCCCTTGACCATCAGTCCAACACCTTAAAACTCACCTCCCAGCAACACCAATTGCCATCCACCCGACACTTTTGATTTATCAAATAGGATGCAATTTGGAATGTTCTCCAATCTTCAGATACTGAAAATGAATTGAAACCATGTTCTTGTCATGAATCTGTACCCAAATCAGTCCCCTCATAATGATACACAGCATTGCTTGCATGCAACCTGCTTGTAAACATGAGAACAAAGACAGTGTCAATGCCAACATCTAGCCACTGTGCTCTAGATCTACCAAAAAAAAATTCAATTGAAAAAGCAGCAGTCCTTGGTCCCATGTAACAATCTGTGACCCAATGAATGGAATGGCACTTTGTGATAAACTGTATTCATGTAATTGACTGAAAATTGATTGAAATTTACAGTGGGCTGTGTGAATACTGGATTGGGTGTTTAAGCCTTGTAGAAATGCAGAAATCATAACAGATTGTCAAAATCAGGGGAGAGGCAATTTGTGCAAGGCCGCAACAATTTGGATGGTGTATCTATACCTTGGCAGGTGGATCACCTCCTCTGGTCCACACGGGCCTTGCCCTCAAAGAACTCACTGAGCATTCTGTCCAAGTCTTCTGGGCTGTATCTCACATATTTACTGTTGCTCTTGCTACTTTCGAGAATAGCACTGCAGGACAGCACCCAAGATCAGCAGGGGCAATCAAAAAAACATAGGCAGTAATGATAGATTGACTCTGGATCTGCCATCAAGTGTAAGCACACCCTGCATGGGATTTTACAGATGACAGCTACAAGGATGAGAGGGAAGGAAATGGGTACCTGATATCTAAGGAGTATGTAAAGCTATCAAACACTGAACAGTTACACTTTGGATCTGAGAGAGGGAAGGACTGCATTACTTTTAAGTGCCACAGTGTAGTTATTATGGTGCATAAAAGGTACTTCCATGTGGGAAAAATAAGTTGCTCAAACCCAGGAATGCATTCAGGAAAAAAAAAAGAGATAGATACCTGTAGCGTTTGATGAATGAGCGATAAGCAGGCAATAACACTTCTGCAACTGCAAGTCGGACTGCTTCTCGAAGCTCATTGTCTGGGATTGTCCACTGCGTTTGCCGCTGATAAAGTTCATCAAAAAGGAGATTGAAGTTTTTGAATCTGCCGAACAAAACCAAAAAAAGTCAACAGCTTGCACACTGCAAACTGAGGGACAGAGCTGATGCGATCTAAACAACTGTTAAACTACAATGTAAGCAAGAGATTGCCTCCTGTTAAAACACATGCTATTCACATGAAGGGAGCTGATCTGCACTGAACAAGAGTGGAGACAACTAGAGTCACAGAAGCACTTTCCTCAGATGAGAGTAGCCACACCCGAATCTGCTCTCACCCAAATTCACACAAATCTTTTTCAATTTACCTTTCTTTGATTGCAGATTTGGAGATGCCACTGCCATCTGAACTACTGCCCAATCCTCCACTGGATGCAGCAGACCCACTCAGATATCCCAAAGCCTGTTGATCAACAAACAGTACACAAGAAATGTCACTCATGAACAAACATGTTCTACTACTGCAACAGATTTTAAAGAAGATTAGCATAACCTACACATGTAATTGTCCAAAATTAGGAGACCAGGTATCAACCTTTCCCCAGGCAGCACGCTGGTATGTGTTTGCATGCTGCTGTACAATTCGGCGCTGCCGCTGCACCCAGTCATCACCAAATAAATCTTTGGCCTCAGATCTGCCACACCAAGAAAAACCAAGACATTTATCATGATCTAACTGATCTGGTTAACATGCAACTGTCACTGCAATATTCAAGAGCCAAAGACAGATAGGAGAAAAGATTTCTGCTTCTCCTTTCACAAGTTCTGAAGTCAAATTGTTAACTTCATCAGTGGCAACCCAAGACAGATGCAAGGAGAAACCCAGCCAGCTAAGAATCAATTGAAATCATTGGGTTTCATCCTAAGTTTGCCATAATTCAACACCTGCAGATAACAGGAAATTCAGGGACATACCTCCGGACAGATCTGACCATATAGTGAATATTATTCATCAGGAAGATATGTGTGAGCGCTGGATCTCTGTAGAATTTGGCTTTGCTGTCTAAGTTGGTTTGAAGCACAGCCATGATGCGCATGGTCACAGCTGCTAACTGAGAATTTGGTTTGCCTTCTGGTTGTCTGTCCCCAAGCAGCTGGTTCAATGTACTCTGATAGCTGCATTCCACCCTCCCACATTTGTCAGAGCCACCAAAATCATAGATAACCATGGCATTTTTGGAAACGCCACACCAACTTGTGGCAGTTTTGGGTGGAAACACTGCACCAACTTATGCTTTTCTCAAAGAGTTGTATGAGTGCTGTAAAGATCTGCTCTTGCTCAGAAGATCCAATCCATGCATGCCAGAGAAAAGTGAAGAACCGAAATTCACAACTATGATGAAAATACACAATTGTCAAAGTACCCATTTCCTGAGGGAATTAGTGTATGCAACAGAAATGGAATGGTTTGTCTGGTGGCATCAAAAGGTGAAACTCAGGATGGAAGCACTTGAATCAGAAAATATGCACAAAAGCCTTGTTAAGGTAGGAAAGGGAGGTACTTACTCAAACAGGAATTTCACATAGTTGATGACGTAACTAGTAAGTGGATGCACAGTGCCATCAAGGACAGGTGTTTTTGTGGCATCTTTTCCAACAGCATCTTCAAAATCTCCAAATGTATCTTTGGCTGTCTGTGCCAATCGCCTTATCAAGCCAATTGCTGCCTCTCTCATGCCTAGTGCTGACTCGCCTGAAAACACAACTTCTATCTGCACTATTCACAAATTGTGCTTCATGAGTGAACCTGGACAACATCATGATGCATTCATGTAGTCCCAAAACACATCTGAGACAATCTAGTAATAATACACACCTAAAGCTTTGCTTCAGGAACCAATCTTCATATCAGGAGAAGGGAGGCAGTCACCTCAGGAAGTAAATTACACATGGTTTCGTACATGTCAAGTAGCACAAACAGCTTCTCTGGTGACTTTTTGCTTTTAGCAATTGCTTCCCCAAAGCTAAGAAGCATGTGCACACTTGAGTCTGTCACATCAGCGAAGCATTTCTCACGATGTGGGTCCAGGTGATACCATATCTGGTCACAAAGCTTCCTTTCCGCAGCAAACAAGAGTTTCACCTGCAGATATAGCAAACCAGCAAAGATGATGGGTCATCTGTGAGGTAATCTATTACTGCATTTCCAATTTGGAATCAAACATACCATGCCAGGCATCCAGATTCCTTGGAGAATCTCACTGAATCTACAGGAATCGATAAAACAACCAAGTGAGATGAAGCTTACAGAAATACGCATGTACTGAATCCAGTTGCCAATCTTTCCCTCAAGTGTCTCCCATTGCATTTTCTGAACATCATCCTTGCTCAACTTCTCAACTCCCAGCTTCCGTAGACTTTGTTCTAATGTTGAGGCCCGCACATCTCTGCACCCAAGAGTCCCTAATGAGAAAGGGAAACCAGCCAGGACTTTCATCACAATATCAAGTGTCAAGTTGTACCGAATCCAGGCTTCCTTCTCAACAAGAGGGAGTTGGGTTGACCTGGTTTCTCTTTATTGGTCCATCGATCCCACTAATGATGAAGTGAGCAGTTAGAACTGTATACATGCAACCCATTCCATCCAAAATCATCACGCTCCAAAGATCTAGGAATCACAATGTTGCTGCTGTATGTTTTGAATTTTGAATGAGATTCTGATCATACATGAAGTGTGGCTTGATCACATAGTTCCTGCAAAGACAGGAAAGGTCTGCAAATGTTACCTGTATATTTTGAGACAGTGTTGATGGTAGCCAGCAGCAACAAGCCTTTGCGCCATTTCTCGAAGTTGGGGTACAATCCTAGGCACAAGGAGTACTGGAAGAACCAGGGGCACAACTTGAGGACTATCAATCTTTCCATCTGCAGACCCTCCACCATGTGGAGAGCTTGCAGCTTGCTTTGTGGGATTTGGCAGCACGTCTGTCAGATGTGCTGGCTCAACCGGCTTGCTGCAGTAAAAAAAAAAAAAATCTGTTCACCCCTGAGGTGCAGAAAACTGATACTTAAGTTATACCTGCACACAAATGCTAGAACTACCAAGTGATGAAATGACCCATCATGAAAGGATTGGGCATCACACAATCATGTATTGAAAGGGTTTTGTGTGAACCTGTGTTGAACAAGAAGCGCTTTGAACTCCTCTGTGAGTCGTGTCATTCCTTTTGTGAGTAAGCCCTTGGCATGGTCGAGTGCACCATCACTGGCTTTGAGGCTACTGTTGAGAGTGAAAAACTCCACATTGTTCTGAAGCTGGTCAACTGCTACCAAAAACCCACCTAAATCATTTTCTGGGCCTTTCAAAACCTTGTTCTCCACCTGCATTTTTTTTCAAAGCACAAATGTTGTTACAAAATCAATCAGAAGAAGAGTTTCACAACTGTCAAGATGTCTTTCTTTCACTAGCTCCTCAATTTCTTCCAGGGGGAAAAAAAACCCCCCATGTTTCATGTACTGCTCTGCAAGGTCTTCTCCTCCCTTTGAAGAAGAGAAAGCTGGACAGAGGAAAACTCCAAGAGATCATCACCTGGCGGGATACATCAAATTGAGTCAACACTGATTCTGCAGCCTTCAAGGTACTGTCAATATTCTCGTGTGCTTTTCTGTATGCATGTGTTCGCACCTGCACAATCACATTGCACGAAAAACAAACAACCTATCATTCATGCCCTGAGAAGAGGATGCACTGAGCATGCACAATCATATGCACAAACAAACAACCCATCATTCATTGCCCTGAGAAGAGGATTCTCCTTCAGTGTGGACCTTCACAATGACATGCACAAGCAGACAAACAACCAGCATTGCCATGAGAAGCATTCTCCTTCGGTTTGGATCTTCACAATCACATGCACAAACAGACAAACAACCCACATTGCCCTGAAAAGAGGATTCTCGTTCACGTCTTCACAATGACAATTAGATCCTTCTCCCTTTGAAGACTATGTGAAAGCTATGTGAAAGCTGCATTGGGAGACAAACCCATCATCCTTCCTCAGTCTTCTCTGCATTGCACCCCCCAAAAAAAGCCGAGCAAAAATCGAAGAATGAAAGAATGTGGGAGAGTGGTGGGAGGGAACGGAGGAGATTTCTTTTCTTTTCTTTTCTTACTTGAGTGGGTCGCATTGCAGTCTCAAGAGTGGACAGACGGTGATCGAAAGACCCCAGAATGGTGATCATGGAGTCCGTGATGCTCTGGCTCTTTCCTAGACTCTCCCGCATGAATTGCGCCCTGGCAGCCAACTCTTCGACTTCGCTGAACAACCCCATTCCGCAATTCCCCCCCACTCCACAAAACCCAACAACCATCACCCCCTCAACCCAACGCTCTCCCTAGCCTAAAAAACACATCTCGCCATCTCTCGTCGTCCTCGTCGTTGTGTGTGTGTGTCTCTCTCTCTCTCGCTCGCTACAAAGCTTTTGTTTCCAAAACTTTTTGCGCTTTCTTCCCGTCCAACTCCTTTCTCAAAATAGAAACCGAGCTTCCTGTTCCTGTTCCTGTTCCTGTTCCTCTCCTGCCTCTTTTCCTCAAACTGTGGTTACCATTCAAAATGCAGATCGATCTCAAAGCACAAAAGGCTGCAAATGGGTTCGCAGGATTCAAGTGCACGAAGTGGAATGTGATCAGGCAGCGTGCGTTTGTCGCGTCGATAGAGGGAAGACGATACGAGAAGAGCACGACTACGACGACGAGAAAGACGAAGGAACGCAGGCGAATGTGCAACAAGAGCTTCGTGTCGCACACGACACCCACCGCGCCCCCCAAAGAAGCCTGCGTCGCACACGACCTTTGTCCTAAATCAAAGTCAAACCCCTTGTTGTTTCTTATTATTTATTCATTACTATTTTTTTAATAAATTAATAATAAAACTCCAAATTATTTTTTCTTCTCTTTCTTTTGGCCACACCCTCAACTCAATATCCATGACTTTCAACAATCATGCAATATTCAATAATAAATGTTGAATGCAAAAAATGATCGATGATAATTTATATACCAATAAAAAAAATATCTTTTGCAACTCGCCTTATGCAACTACACATGTCGCACACAACTAAAAAAATAGTTGCATATAATATTTTTTAATTACATACAACATGTGTAATTGCATAAGACAAGTTGCAAAAAATAAATTTTTAATATATTTAACCAACATTTATATGTAAAAGATCTCAAAATCCAACATCATAATATTAAATTATTTCCATGATTAGACAATTTTTTTCAAGATCGGTTCACAACAACAAATGTCACACTTGTTAAGTCATTACTAATGAAATATTGTAGAATATTGTGATATAATTAATGTTCAACACAAAATAATTTGTAAAAGGGTTTATTCAAAAAAAAATTATATATTTGTTAATTTTGGTTGAAAATTGAAATCCGTTGGGTTATTATTATAAATGCATAGCACAAACACAAGATGTATTTCACATACTTATTTTTCAATTGTTGAATTTACGGAAAACTATAATTGAAACTACAAAATTTTTTATATAAAATAAATAAATATTTATCAAAGAAGTTCCAAACATTGATGTTTATGCTCATTAATATATAATTCACATGTATCATTTACATAGTAAGCTCACAAAATGTTTATTAACATGTGACAATTCAATGGTAAAACTTAAGTGTAATGATAAAAATAGATTTTAAAAAGAAAAATCATTTTTTCATGACCTACTTAAAGTAGTAATTAAACTAGCGATTCAAAAACTAGGCTATTAATATAACAATCATGGTAGGTCCATCACTTTGTTACAAAAAAACTCTAAAGCTTTATTATCATTCCATCACAAAAAATTGCAATTGCAAATCTTTGTTGTGAGGGTGTTTATCTATAGTGGTAGTTCATAACAAAAGCCAATTTGTAACATAGATAGAATTGCATTGAAAAACATTCATAGGTAAGAACAAATTTATAAACCAAAGTGTAGGCAAAAGCATATTCACATGTAAAAAAAAGTTTACAAACAAACAAAATAACAAGTGATTGAGAAGAGGTCAAGGTTGCAATAAAACATATCACAAAGGTAGAGGCAAAAAATATTTAATTCTTCATCAAAGACATGACAATTGGAATCATACATATATGGAGGTGTTGGCATTCGTTTCCTACAAAAATGTAAAATAAATAGTTTTAAAAGAGCTCATCCATTCACAAGTGCACATGATCCCTTCTATGCAAGGTTGGGAAAAGACTGTTAAGGAACTACAAAAATAAACCAAAATCAAACTTCTAAAGATAAGTGCAATTCTTTAAATTTCAATGATAAGAAACATGTTGATTATCACAAAAAATCCATTTGTTTCTAGAATCTATTGTTTTAAAAAGAATAACAATTTCATTTACCTTCCAATTTCAATCCTAGGTAAAGTTGAAAACTTTAAAATGTTAGGTGGTTGGAAAATGTGTGTGTGTTTTTTTTTTCCTCTATATGATGTTTGACTTTAGGTTGTGTAGAAATAATTATGACTTATGTCGCCTCTTATTATTGATGTTGTCATCTTCTATCATGGGCAATTACATGTCATCATCATCACCATCATCATCCACCTCCTCACCAAAGTAATGGTAGATGTTTTTGTATTTTTAATATGACATCTTCTTCCAATTTTTTTATGTTGATGTCTTTAGAAGGTTCATCTTCATCAATGTTGTTCCTTTTTTCAATGTCATCCTTGTTGCTATAAGTTTTTTCAAACCCATAACTTGAAAATCCCTTCCAAAGCACAAGGGTTTAATGGTTAAATTCCAATTTTGAAACCTTGTTTTACATTCATGGTGTTAATGTTTTTTTGAGAGCTAGTGATATTCAATTCGCTAATTTTTCTTTCTCTAGTTGGTGGGTTTTGTTAATAACAATCCACTTCCTTTTACAAATCATGAACATAAATTTAAGTGGTCTAAAACAACTTGTTCATCCAAGAGATGTATGACATTATTTATATGTGTTAACAATGTAGCAAGGTCCAAACCTATGTATTTAACATGGAAAACAACCTTAAGGCCACATGGGAGCCATGACCATTTAACAATGTGTGGGAGACATTTTTCCCACATTTTGAGCAAAATCATTAATCCAAGCTCAAAAAAATGTTTTTGTGATGCAAATTTTGTTAGAGCTTGCCATGGTGGCTCATGTTTCACATAAGTTTGAATCCAATATCCTTTTCTACTTTGTGTTCCACATAGGTAAAAATTGAGAATGGTTTGAATAATTTTGTTTATATAAAACGATGCAATCATCCAATTTCTAGCCTTAGGAATGATAACGTACATGTAGTGAGAATTTTTTTAACAAGGACTTTAACTCCACAAGTTGATTGTCCAACTTGCGCACCACCCTTTTTGCAATTTTAAATTTGTCATGGATTGTAACAATGTCTTTCATATATTGATTCTAAGTGGTTATAAAATTATGCACAATTTTTATGGTTGAGGGCTTTGGTTCTACTCATGTCAAAGCTTTAATGTGTGATTTGAAAAAAAAGTTCAAAGTGACATTTCTTGAACCATAGATTTACTAACCTTAATAAAAAAATGCCACGAACAAAAATTATGACCCTTTTTACATTATTTTCATAGCTTTGAATAGAATTAAAATTTCATTACACCATGTCCATAATCTTGCATAGATGCCACCCATTTCACAAACATTGCCTTTTCATATTTAGAAAGTGTAATTGATGTTTCTATTTTCCTTGATGTTATTCTTCCATTAAAGTGATTTCAAAGTGAAAAGAAATGTATATTCCATGAATATGTTTTTTGATTAATTGGCATCATGTCATTTTTCACTACGTCCATCACATCTTTCAATGCATCATTTGTCCAAAGACCTCTTGTCCTTTTTTTCCCCAACTCAAACCAATTATGTGAACATAAATGCCACGATTGTGTTGAAGATGTTGTAATTTATGATTGTGATGGTAAGTTTGTAAAGTCTTTTAATGTTCCATGATACATTTTTTCACCAAATCATGTATTACACCACATGGTCTACATTGTTTGGCCAACCAAAATGTGATGTTGCTAATTATTATGATGGAAAATGTGTATCATGGCATGATATTCATGTAAACATTCCATGTGCATGTGTTTGAGTGTGTCATGAATGGAATAAAAAATAGAAACAAAATTTGCAATTTTATGGAAGTTTTTGTGAACAATCCATATATGTTATAAGATTATGCATGTAATGTTATATTCAAAGTGATTAAGATGGTAAGTATGCATGCATAATAACTATTTCAAAAAGGTGTGGTTGTGTGCTCACATTCAAATGCACAAGTAAGACCATGAAAGAAGAAAAAACAAGGTTATGATGAAACCAACAACTATTTACAATAATTTAAACAATATGATGAACAATTTTCGTGAAAGCGAATTGATTATGGGAAAAGGAAGGGATTTTAGTCAATTGGGAACATTGTATCTAGAAGCTTTTAATGTTGTAGTCTTGATTGATAAATAATGACATTACATTAATATGTGTCTCAGTTCATTTTGTGTTTCATTAAATTTTGAGTGAAATTGAACAAATTTATCATGATGAAAGTGAACAACTCCTTAAAAAATTGGGATGAATTGTTACAAACAATTGAATTTAATAATAGTTAATTGAATTCACCAATAATTAATTAAATTCATTAATAATAAATCCACTAATAATTAAATCATCAATAATAAATTCACTAATAATTAAATCATCAATAATAAATTTACTAATAATTAATTACGAATTTAGGTTACGCACTTAAGAACTAAGTTCTTAACCCACCAACCTAGGGTGCAAATGTAAAGATTTGAACCTTTCACCTCCTTTCATTTTAATGTTAAAAAATAAGTCTTTAACCATTGAACCTGACGCATTCCTAAGTCCTTGGTTAATCCCAAGTTGGGACTAACTTGCTCAAGTTGCGGAATTGGGAAGGACTCGGGGCACACTCCTAGCTTCCAACACTAAAGGGGGTGAGAAGGGCGCGCTGAAAGCTCCGAGATTAGATTAGGAAGAGGGACAAGCTACTTAGTTATTTGGTCTTACATCCAAATTCAACCAACAAGTTGGTTAAAACTCATTCTGCACACTTTTGGTGTTGGGTTTAGCCACTGGCAACCTTGGATTCACTTGACTCACCATGGCCCGGACTCGGGGGAAGCCACCATCTTCCCCCATATAGTATTCTTTGCGTTTCTCCGTCGCACTTGCATCCGAATGACATTTTTTTCCGGGACTCCCAAAGTGGAGTCTCGAAATTGTTCCGATTTGGACTCCTGAGACTTTGGGCGTTCATAACTTCTCACCCCAACTTCAGATTGGGACTCGGTCTGAAGCAAAGTTGTAGCTATCCTCGAAAGTTTTCCGACGATGTATCGCATTTCACCTGAACGCACTGGGATCAAGTTGATTCCTGACTTTTAATGGTCGGGAGTCAAGTTGCCAGTTTGACTCCCGACCTTTCTTTCAACCATAACTTGTGCTGCAAATCTCAAAATGGCTCATGCGAAGCCATTTTGGACATCTACAATTCAAGACCTTTTCAAGGTATAAAGAACACCTTAATGCGAGGTGTTTTGACCCTTGCAATCGTGTTCTGAATTTTCGGAAGTCCCGGAGGACTCACAAGTCCCATTTTCGGGAGTGTGAGTGGCGACCTCACATTTCCCTCAAAGTGGGGTTGCGATAGAACCACTATTTAAATGAATGATATTTTTTTGTCATCAGATATCATTATGCATAATCTTTTTTACTTTAGGTTATTTTTGACAATTCTTGGCTATTTTACCATAGGCAACTTTTAATTATTATATCATACACCATTGTTGGCTATTATATGTTATTTCACCATAGGCTATTGTTGGTTATTATAAACTATATTACCATAAGTTATTGGTGGTCATTCTATTGGTGGTTATTAATGACTATTTTATTAGTGGTTATTAATGGTTATTTATTAGTGGTTATTTTAGGTTCTATTATCATTGGCTATTAATGATTTTTTTATTGTAAACTATTATTGGTTATTTTAAATTATTTTACCATTGACTATTGTTGACTATTTTATTATAAGTTATTACTAATTATTTTAAAGTATTTTACCATAGGTTATTGTTTGTTATTTTAGATAATTTTACCATATGTTATTTTTTACTATTATATCATAAGTTATTGTTGGTTACTTATCATATGTTATTTTTGGCAATTATATCACAAGTTATTGTTGGCTAGTTATTTACTATAGGTTATTATTATATATGTTATGGTATGTTATTTTTGATTATTTAAGGTTATTTAAGGTTATTTTATAATATTTTGTTGAAAATTATTTTTGGTTATTCTACCATATGCCCTTTTTGGTTATTTTAAGGTATTATTGGTTATTTTAGAGCATTTTATTTTAAGTTATTCCACCTTAAAAATATAATTTCAAATTAACATATATTAACTTAAAATACAATAACCTAAAGTACAATCGAGGGTTGGTTGAATAATTTAATTTTAAATAAAACCCTATAATAGTTTTGGGTATAACCAATGGTATAATAACTTATAATGGCCTATAATAACTTATAATAACTTAAGGTATAAATGAGAATAACTAAAATAACATAGGGTATATTATAAAGTAACATAGGGCATTTAAAACAATAACATAAAAAAACATATTTACCACAATAAATTATAATAGTGAATTATGTTAATTAATAGTGGAACATGATATTTACATAACGACCTTATAGTGAAATAACTTTAACCAAGGTGAAATCACTAAGATACAATAAACCTATTTTATTTTTAAAGTCCCATAATGATTTAGGCCAATGAGCTACATCCCACTTTTGTACCAGTGTGACCATTGCCTCATTGTTCATAAACACATTTAATATTTAAATTAATCATGTGCATTGTGTATAAGCCTTCGAGGTTGTAATTTTAATTTAAACTTTCATTAATAATGACCATTGATTGTTTCATCTTATAAACACATTTCATACTCAAAGTAATTGAACATGTTGTGTAAAAGCCTCCAATGTTGTAGTTTTAATCAAAAGCTTTCATTAGTAATGACCAATGGTTGGTTTAGTTTTCATTAACGCATGTAATATTTTGTCATGCTCGTATGCACGGCCTCATGCATGATGGCCGGTTACGGGCATGCCCGTCATATCTTTTAGGGTTATTGTATGGTTGTAAGGTTATGAACGTTCTTAAGTGACTGTGCGCTATTAGGTTTAGGGTT
>Ga0116227_10007637_pt1 | contig 20960 bp, 13 predicted proteins | sample S1TSphgellanicum_FD_89693 | JGI IMG/M metagenome (GOLD analysis project Ga0116227, IMG submission 89693) | Host-associated microbial communities from peat moss isolated from Minnesota, USA - S1T2_Fb - Sphagnum magellanicum MG | ecosystem: Host-associated > Plants > Peat moss > Unclassified...
GGTGGTGATAAGATGATTGTCTTGAGCCTAATTGAGCGCCTAAACCTAGCATTACGGGTTCCGCATTTCTTGGTGTTTGATCAACGCTCTATCATCTGGCAACCCAACCCTTGGGTATTGTATACTTGGCAAAAAAATTTTATATCCTAGTAGGAAGAGGCTTCAGCCAGTACAAATGATACATTGATTTTTGGATTGGTGGTCCCCCTGATATCCCCTAGGAAAGTAAGTAAGGCAACCATATTTAGGGATATAGTTCTAAGGCTTCATGCTCCCTTCTGTGTCGGACTATGGGGGATGTTTTGTCGGGATTTGGTCCCTTTAGTTCCCCACCTCTGGCACCGAACATGAATGAACTCTCCCTGGTCCTACCGCTACAAAATTAACACGCTACCTCCTCCCTCCTGAACGTTTTTTGCTTCTTCGTGCCCACTACCCCAAGCAAGAATTTTAAGACGGTGTTCCTGAATAGTTATTTGAATACAATATTCTTGAAAGAAATCTTTGAAAATATCAACAGGTATAGGTAAAAAATAACCCGTGATGGTTCAGTAAGTCGAAATCAATCTATAATCAAAATAGAATGTTTTCTCTATTGGTGAATGAATATTAATATCCCAGTTAATGAGGTTCTCGTTCAGGAAGCCTTAGCAGTTGGAAATCAAGAGACTGAAAGAGATGTAGTTGAGTTAGCACTGCGAGAATATATACAACGTCGCAAACAACTAAAAATAGTTGAGTTGTTTGGCACAATCGATTACGATTCTGATTATGACTACAAGCAACAGCTACATGTATCATGAAAGTTGTTGTAGATATTTCAGTTTGGTCATTAGTCTTCAGACGTAACAACTTGGATAATGCATTACCAGTTGTGAATCAATTACGTGAGTTGATAGCAGATGAAAAAGTTGTTCTTGTGGGGACTATACGGCAGGAAGTACTTTCAGGAATTCGCAATTTTGAACAGTTTACTCGACTTAGAGATTATCTTCGCGCCTTTCCTGACCTAGAGTTATTTTCCGAAGATTATGAATTAGCCGCAGAGTATTACAATACTTGTCGTCAGCATGGTATTCAGGGAGCTAACACAGATTTTTTATTATGTGCAGTCGCTCACTGTCGCGATTATAGCATCCTCACAACAGATAAAGATTTTGAGAGCTTCCTTAAATATATCCCCATTATATTGCTGTAAGTAAAAGCTTAAACAGCGATCGCCTCCCAATCTCCACAAACTATTTTTCGAGATTGGGAAGGCAATAAATCTGTGTTTCAATTTCTGCCATAGCTGCTGGAGTTTAGACTAAATGGGGAAGATGAAAAAGAAAAAGGGAGTGTCTGATTGAGAACAGTCCCCCTGGCAAAATCTCACTAACTTCGGCAGCTAAATCTCGGAAAAAGGTATCTACTTATATACTGAAGTCAGATAAAGGGAGTAAGTGAGGAAGTAGATGAAGCAGAAGCAACAAACAATTTTAGATTAGGGAGAAAAAAGAGGAGATAAGGGATAAAGGAGGAAAGAACAGATCGATCCTATTCAGGCTAGACCCTTCCATAATCGACCTTCCGTATATGTATAGCTTGTTAAATTAATTAACACTTGCAATTACTTTATCCTGGACTTCACCGAAATTTGGGTATTTTCCGCCATTCCTTGATATTAATCCCACCTGGCGATCGCTGCTAGGATACGTCCCCGTCCCGGATTTCTCACAAGCATTGTGTTGGCGTAGCCGCATGACAAAACCTTACATTTAAGATCGGAAGATGGGTGATCGGTGTCACTACATCAAAAGGAATTAAATAGGAGAGGAGGAAGTTGGCTCCCGAAGCGGACAAGATAGTCAGCATATACATCAAAATTACCGACCTTACTTAATACATTGACAGATTTTAAATTGGGGACTCTGAATTTTAGATTTTGGATTAGGGGAGAATAGATCACTCTCCCTCCCGCCTCACCAATACGGCTTGATGCTGTTGCTGGAGCCAGGAGTTGGTAGTGTCGAGGGTACTTCTCCCTGTCTCTGGATGTGCAGGTGATAGGGGGAGCAGGCGATCGAACTCAAAAAAATTTCTATTTTTAGTACACAAGTACCTAGACAAGAATACTTTATTATCTTATAGTTAACATCATGATTGGCAAACCGAAGTGAGGGCAAAAACCCTGGGAGGTCTGCCAAATCCCCAGAACCTTGACAACAGAATAGTTTCACAGTTTCAATCAGATTCAGTTAGGTAGTGGTCGAAGGCTGGAATGAAGTTTTTGCTCCGGTCTGCCAAAATCGCTCCTAGAATCTGCTACTAGACTCGGTTTCAAATGGCGGACTTTCCGCTAACCTTTACCCCGCAAGGGGATTGAAACAACACCTTCAAAGCAACATCTCGATCCAACAGATGACTTTCCGCTAACCTTTACCCCGCAAGGGGATTGAAACTCTTCCTGCTCTTTGACTCTACAGGCAAGCTGGTCCCTTTCCGCTAACCTTTACCCCGCAAGGGGATTGAAACTTTGCACGTGCCCTTGAAATTCTGTGATTTTGGCAGCTTTCCGCTAACCTTTACCCCGCAAGGGGATTGAAACTTTATATGTAGCTTGTATTGGCGGTAGAGATTTTCCTTTCCGCTAACCTTTACCCCGCAAGGGGATTGAAACGTGCCCATTTAAGCGAGCATATAAACCGACTTTACCTTTCCGCTAACCTTTACCCCGCAAGGGGATTGAAACCTAGCCTGCCCTGCTACACTACACTCCCGTATACTCTTTCCGCTAACCTTTACCCCGCAAGGGGATTGAAACCCCAGTTGCGATCGCTCTTCAAATACTCGGCTGCGGCTTTCCGCTAACCTTTACCCCGCAAGGGGATTGAAACTGCTATATTTCCTCCCGATACTTGCCCAATGTGGCTAACTTTCCGCTAACCTTTACCCCGCAAGGGGATTGAAACATCCAAGGTAAATCGCGCTTCACTAGATGCCCGGTACTTTCCGCTAACCTTTACCCCGCAAGGGGATTGAAACTAATAAATTGCGCTGCCCCTTCACAGCTATTCGACAACTTTCCGCTAACCTTTACCCCGCAAGGGGATTGAAACATCTTGATAATATAGTGATATCTCAAGGATTTAGATCTTTCCGGTTACCTTTTCCCCGGTAGGGAACTCCCTTTGGTCGTGGCTCCAGGGCAGGAATCAGAATTCCCTTCTGCCTTTCTTACTAAATTTTATGCGGTAATTTTGTGTAATAAAGGAGGTGGAATTAGAGGAATTGGGTTGGCTACGAATCTGGAGACAACTACATAGATAAATATTGTTCTGCTTGCAATTTTAATTTATCTCCTTCTAAAATCACCTGATCAATATAGTCTTTGATATCCATGTAAGGTTGTCTTAATACGATTTTACTTGACTGAATAGCTCTCCTTGTGCCTTGTCTCAATTGACCTGCTAACTTGCGTTTACCAAATAAATCTAATCCAATAGAAATAATACTATCAGGAGTAGTTTGTGTAGCCTGTTGGTTAATTTCTCGAATAACTAAGTTAACCTCTTTTTTAAGAGATCGTAGTTGTTTTTGAATTAAATTAATATTTTTAATCTGTAACTTTACTGATTTATGATTATCTAGGGTTAAAGTCATTTGTTGCTTTAATTGATAAATTTGTAGTTGCGTTTCTTGTAAGTCCATGACTACTCTCGCCCTAATTCCTCAGATCCTCATATGTACTCTTTTGGCGGGAAAGGAATAATTGCTAATAATCTTTGTTGCTGATATTCCTCCTGATACTTATAATACATTTTTTGCTATAACTCTAAATCCAATTCCTGGACTTCTAACGGAAATATTCTATTAGCCATATATTTACCCCTGACACTACCCTAGTTTTTTTCGTCACACTCTATCCTACATGATTGACCATCCAGAAAGTAAGTATTGATGTTTATTAAGGTCTGGATTTGGGTAGCAAGTTCATGAGTTAGTGTGGCGGTCATCAGCAGGAATGGGGAGATCCCTTTGACTTGTTGTAAGACCTTCAGGACGGTGGTGAAGGAACGGTCTGGGTCAAGGAGATGTAGTTCATCAAATACTAAGTAGGCGGCAAATACTGCCCCTGAGTTGACGTTGGCTGAACCACGACCAACGGAGTAGGGGATGTTCAAGAAGCTGTGCAGAAGACGATATCACCTTCAAACCGGGGGTCTTCTGGGTTCTCCCCTGTTTGCAGGGTGACGATGGAACTGGGGATTTGGTGGTGTTGTGACCAGCGTTGGGTAAGGGTTTCGGTTCTTTGCCGCAGGCTATTGGCTAGGGTTCTCAGGGGGACGACGTAAATTAGTTTGTTGGGGAAGGGGAGGTGGAGGGTTTTGGCAAAGAGGAAGGGGGCAATGGCTGTTTCGGTTTTGCCTGAGCCTGTGGGGGCACGGAGGAGGATGTTTTGCTGGTGGAGGAGTTTGGTAATGGTTTCTCACTGGAAGTTGCGAGGGTGGAAGGTAGTGAGGGTTTGGAAGTGGTGGTCGATTGTTGGCATACTTTAGGTTACTAACTGATATCTAACTGTTCACATCCCCCCATCAAGGGTTGCGACGATTTCAGGGGAGAGAGAATAATTACATTGTCTTGGTGTCAGAAGAGTTGAGCGATCGCTCTGTTGTTGAAAGTCGGGTGGTGATAAGATGATTGTCTTGAGCCTAATTGAGCGCCTAAACCTAGCATTACGGGTTCCGCATTTCTTGGTGTTTGATCAACGCTCTATCATCTGGCAACGCAACCCTTGGGTATTGTAGACTTGGCAAAAAAATTTTATATCCTAGTTGGAAGAGGCTTCAGCCAGTAAGAAATGATACATTAATTTTTGGATTGGTGGTCCCCCTGATCTCCCCTAGGAAAGTAAGTAAGGCAACCATATTGAGGGATATAGTTCTAAGGCTTCATGCTCCCTTCTGTGTCGGACTATGGGGGATGTTTTGTCGGGATTTGGTCCCTTGAGTTCCCCACCTCTGGTACCGAACATGAATGAACTCTCCCTGGTCCTACCGCTACAAAATTAACGCGCTACCTCCTGCCTCCTGAACGTTTTTTGCTTCTTCGTGCCCACTACCCCAAGCAAGAATTTTAAGACGGTGTTCCTGAATAGTTGTTTGAATAAAATATTCTTGAAAGAGATCCTTGAAAATATCAACAGGTATAGATAAAAAATAACCCGTGATGGTTCAGTAAGTCGAAATCAATCTATAATCAAAATAGAATGTTTTCTCTATTGGTGAATGAATATTAGTATCCCAGTTAATGAGGTTCTAGTTCAGGAAGCCTTAGCACTTGGAAATCAAGAGACTGAAAGAGATGTAGTTGAGGTAGCACTGCGAGAATATATACAACGTCGCAAACAACTAAAAATAGTTGAGTTGTTTGGTACAATCGATTACGATTCTGATTATGACTACAAGCAACAGCGACAGGTATCATGAAAGTTGTTGTAGATACTTCAGTTTGGTCATTAGCCTTCAGACGTAACAACTTGGATAATGCAGTACCAGTTGTGAATCAATTACGTGAGTTGATAGCAGATGAAAAAGTTGTTCTTGTGGGGACTGTACGGCAGGAAGTACTTTCAAGGATTCGCAATTTTGAACAGTTTACTCGACTGAGAGATTATCTTCGCGCCTTTCCTGACCTAGAGTTATTTTCTGAAGATTATGAATTAGCCGCAGAGTATTACAATACTTGTCGTCAGCATGGTATTCAGGAAGCTAACACGGATTTTTTATTATGTGCAGTCGCTCACTGTCGCGATTATAGCATCCTCACAACAGATAAAGATTTTGAGAGCTTCCTTAAATATATAACCTTACATTTAAGATCGGAAGATGGGTGATCGGTGTCACCACATCAAAAGGAATTAAATAGGAGAGGAAGAAGTTGGCTCCCGAAGCGGACAAGATAGTCAGCATATACATCAGAATTACTGGACTCACTTAATACATTGACAGATTTTAAATTGGGGACTCTTAATTTTAGATTTTGGATTAGGGGAGAACAGATCACTCTCCCTCCCGCCTCACCAATACTGCTTGATGCTGCTGGAGCCAGGAGTTGGTAGTGTCGAGGCTACTTCTCCCTGTCTCTGGATGTGATGTGCAGGTGATAGGGGGAGCAGGCGATCGAACTCAAAAAATTTCTATTTTTAGTACGCAAGTATCTAGACAAGAATACTTTATTATCTTATAGTTAACATCATGATTGGCAAACCGAAGTGGCGACGAAAACCCTCGGGAGTCTGCCAAATCGCCAGAACCTTGACAACAGAATAGTTTCACAGTTTCAATCAGATTCAGTTAGAGAGTGGTCGAAGGCTGGAATGAAGTTTTTGCTCCGGTCAGAGCTTTCCGCTAACCTTTACCCCGCAAGGGGATTGAAGCAATCCCTGTGGGTGGTTTGTTGCTCGTAAATAAACTGGGCTTTCCGCTAACCTTTTCCCCGCAAGGGGATTGAAACTTAACCACAGGATGATGACTCAGATTATTTTAGAAGGTTTAGATCCACTGATTATTGAGTATTTACAAAGCCGCGCTCAAAAATATGGACGTTCTTTACAAGCTGAAGTAAAGGCTATTTTAAAACAAGTAGCAGAATTAGAAATAAATTCCCATCTTTGCCCAGAGGAAATTATTGAGCGCAAATCATTTTTAATGTTACAACAAATGGAACGTCACGCTCAAAAAACAGGTAAATCTATTCAAACTCAGATTAATATATCAGAAGAGCAGAAACAGGAGTTATTACAAAATAGAGATAAGTTAAATCAAATTAAACAGAGAATTTCTTTAGATGGTTTATCAATTAGGGAAGCGAGAGAAGAAGGACGTAGATATTAATGGGCTCTCCCGGTGTGGTGGTGATAAGTTTATATTATGAATTCTCGAAAGAGTTTTACGGCAAGCTTTTCAGGCTTCAAACTCTATAAATTTATTTAAGGCAGGTATTTGAACGATCGCCAACCTGAGAACCCTATAATTCTAAGAACCTAGCCTTATTGATAAGATTACCTTATAACCATATAACCGGGAGAGCCTATTAATGAGATTTATTTTAGATTGTTCTGTAGCAATTAGTTGGTGTTTGTCAGACGAAGATAATGATTATGCTAACGCTATTTATACTATTCTCTCGGCAGGACATCAGGCATTAGTACCTGCTTTTTTTTGGTTAGAAATTAGTAATGTTTTATCGGTAGCAGAACGCAGAAACCGCAATACTATAGAGGAAACAGAGATAGCCATCAAATTACTACAACATCTACCGATTACCGTTGATATAAAATCTGTAAGTGAAACTATTGGCGCAATTTTAAATTTAGCGCGTAAATATAATCTTGCTACTTATGATGCTGCTTATTTAGAATTAGCAATTAGGGAAGGTTTATTGTTAGCTACAGTTGATGAAAAACTTGCAAAAGCTGCACAAAATCAAGTTATTTTTTTGGAAAATCCAAATATTGATGGTTTGACATGATTTTGGACTTTGGACGAAATTAGCCTTTGTAGTCTAAAACGCTTACTGGATAAGCATCAGGGAATTCAATTCCAATAAGGACGGGCAAACCTTGAAACTTTTGCTAAAATTGCTAACGCCGTAAGCTTGAGGCTATGCTTTCGGTATTTTTTTCTAGTCTACAATTTCATCATATTTATTGGTGTCTTCTTGGGATAATTCTCTTATCTCTATCAATACATCTACCAATTGTTTTTCATCTAGCCATTGATGACGTTCTTTGGTGTAGTCTCCTTTACTAGGACTGAAATATTGAATAAACCGAATAGTATCAGCAACTCCTAAAGAATTAATTAAGGCATCATAGCCCTGTTTGATAATTTCGTTTTGGGGTTTGATCATTGCATTCCTCGGTTTTGCTAAGTGCTAAGGAGTTATGACTTTATAGTAGTACAATATGCTACTAAAATGTATCAAACTTAAAGTGAAACGATATCAGTCAGTGTGATCGCAGTCCAGCTATCTCTGGGCACTTATATTGTATTGGACAATGGTACTAGTTCACATCTCCCCTACATCTCAAGGATAAATCAGGGTTTTCAACGATTTTAGAGGCAGGAGAGTGAATAATTACGGACAATGAACAAGATTAAGTCAAACATTTGTAATGAAATGGCAATTATCCCAAATATCTTGATCATTTTTGTCAATATTTCTGAAATCTATTACTATTTTTTCAGCTAGACCTTTAAATTTATCATATTTTTCCTGACTAATAGGCTTAAAACCATGAGCGAATATTCCGTGATTACGTACTTCCACTTTGCCCATAATTTCCTTTAGTTTTTGATTTTTAGTTAAGGGATCTTTTAATGCTATTAATAATGCATATCCCTCAAGTAAAGGAATAGACTTTTTGGGTAAATCTAAGTTTTCTGAAATACCTTTAATAACTTCCTGATATTCTATCAAAATAGAACCACTATCGTAGTTCATTGAAGAATAATCTGGTGCAGAAGTTACTAACCCATAACAACTGAGACGTTGTTGACTTAATAACTCAATTAGTCGGTACCACAATAAAGCTGCGACATCAAGTTTTCCTCTTTTTTCTTGCCTAGTAGCTCCAGCACGGAGAGTTCCCATCATTGGTAAATATAATTGGTAATCAGCTAAAACTCTTATTTCAGAGTTTATATTACCAATTGAATCCAATGCTTCTTTCAATTTTTCTAAAATATATAATTGTCGCTGTAAGTGTGTAATCCAATTATTTAATGGTGTATTTTGATCAGAGTAAGCATAACGTTTAATAACCTCAATTGTTTTACTCATAAATTCTACTGCTTTATTAATATTCCAATCATCCCAAGCAGAGTATGATTGACATAGAAGTGAACGCGCTTGGTAAAGTTGAGGAGTTGAAGTTTTTTGTTCTAGATCTTCAAGTAAACGGTGCGCTCCTACATAATCTGTTTGAGTAAATAATTCTTTTGCTTGTTCTAATTTTAAATCACCAAAGACATCATAGGGATTATCGAGTATCATTAGTCTTTCACTACCCGGTTCTGGCTTTTTGAGTTCTGAATTGAACTTAGAATTAGAATCTATATAAAACAGTCTTGCTCCAATCAAACTTCCAGCCAATGCACATCCACCCACCATGGACTTTTTACCACCAGTAATATCAACAGCTACTCTCTCAGGTTTTCCCCATTTCTCGTATATATCCTTAACTTTTTGGTAAATCTCTGGTACATTTGTATCATTAATTAAGTCTTTACTAACTTGACTGAACTGCAAGTTAGTATCTTTGAAGATGCGATCTAGATACTGTTCAGAATCTTTTGTATAAAGAAAGTGAACTTTTTGAGGACGGAGAATAAGAATTGAAATAATTAATGGTTCTGGAGATAGTCCAACTGGCAAAATTAAATGAGTATATGGTTCTGGATGTTTCTGTTGCTCTCTAGGAATTAAATCATTGAGAAGAACTGGGAAAATTTGCTCATCGTAAAAATGATTACGATCATCTCTGTCTCCAATAGATTGCCATTTTTGTGTTAATGATTTTAAATTAAATTGAGTCATGGGTTAGTTCCTTAGTTCATCGGGTAACAGAAATAAAATAAGTTGTTTGATTATTTCTTATCAAGGTAAGGTAGACCTATTTCATTCCAAAGTGCGGGTAATGAAACTTTCAATCCACCAGGGTTCCCTATTCGTTCATTTTCAACAAACCATTCAAAAGCCTTGCCATCTGGATGAGGAGGTACAGGGTTTTGTGCTCCATATTGACGCGTTCTGGGATAATGAACAGGTTTATTATCATTAAAACCTTTACATCCACAACAAAATGCCTGAATAAAACGAACTTCTTGAAAAGACTGACCTTTACCGTATACTTGAGTTACGGTATCTTTAAAAAGTTGTATTGATGTTTCCGCTTTTCTTGGAGATAAATTAGACGCTGGGATTAAAGAAGAATAAAAATTACGCCAATCTTCTCCTATACGGAGGTCAGTTTCATTCCAATTAATAGTTAACTTTATACTTCCAAAACCCAGTGGCTTTCCACTTCCTAAGCGATGATAATGATTTTCAGGAAGAGATAATAACCAAAGAAGTGCGCCAAGTTCAACATATGAAAGGTTAGTTATATCAATATTGAAACTGAAAGTAATATTAGGTTTTACCCAGGCTTGGATAGAACGATTTTGGTCATCTTTTTGTTCTAAATAATTTTTTTTAGGTCTACGATATTCTTGGAAATATCCATTTTGTTCTACTTGCGTTCTGTCTTCAATAGGCTGATCCCAGTATTGTGAAGGCAAATTATTATGATGAGGATAAACTTTACGTCCTCTTAAACTGTAATTACTTTGATAAGTGTCTTCTTTTGATATTCCTTTATCAAGTGCTGTTCCCTGACTGTCTTTAGCAATGTAAAATCTAGCCTGTTGCGGTTTAGGTTCTCCAAGAATAGCAAGGGGAAAACCATTATTGCCAAATGCTTCTACAGGATAATCTGAATTACATTCTACTGAATTAATTCGCAAATTGCCTTTATAAGAGCCGTTACCATTTTGATTCACCCAACCAAATACTCTATCTGCAGGGGAAAGACAATTAATTTCGCTTGCTGGTTTGAGGGAATTATCTAATAATTCATTAGGTGATACATTATATAAACGTCTAGAGATAGATACCGGAAATAAACCAGTAACTTTGCTATCCTTAATTTCTACGTAGCATAGAGTCCCTTCTTTCAATTCAAGTTCATTAGCTTCATATACATGACGTGACCATCCAGTTTCTCCCGGTTTACTACCAAGGTAATCTTGTGGACTTTGGTGATTCTTTCGACGGGTTTCTAAATCTTTGATATGGGTTTTTTGATAATTGTTAATCAGTTCTTGCCAAAGAGACTGCATTTCAGTAGTGACAGTTATCGTTGTAACATTATTATTCTCAATAAAAACTCGCTCGTATCTTTTACCATTAATATTTGCACCTGTAACAAACACCCATCCTTTAAACCATTTACCATCTTCTGGAGCGGTTATATCCCAATTCTTAATCCGTGTTACTAATCCATTGTTTAGTCTAACCCAAACAGCATCTCCATGTTGAGGTAATTGATCTGAGTCAGCATATTTTATTGCTTCTTTACTCTCACCTTTATCTCGTAGATGGCTAGTTTTCTGATAGCGCGGTAATCTCGCTGTATTACCGAGTACATCAGGTTGTTCCATGAGTCTTAAAAATAATTGATTATTTTCGCACTCAACCCTAGCAGGAAGAAGCTCATTTCTAGTAGACATTCTAACTGCTAAACGTTCTTCATGCTTAACAAAGATTGAAAGCCGAGAATTAGTTACCGTTTCATAAGCTGATCGCAACATTCCTTTAATTGAAGTTGGTGGTAGATAAGGCTTACCATCAGCATCTAATCGAATTGGATAAATTTTATGATCTGTTCCTTCTGCTTTTGCTGCATCAGGGATAAGTAAAGGTGTAACTGTGGTCAAAGTCACAGAAATTCTGCCACTCCAATAATTATCTAGATAGGAACTATGACCAGAGGGGGGGTGATCGCCTAATTCCCCATCTATATTCCGTGGAAGTGCAGGAACAAAATTATAAGGGTTATGAAAGTCGCCTTGTATCATATTTTCCTTTAAATTAGTAGATACTGTCGCTTCTTTTTTAACTTTAGAATCAACAGCTTGAACAGATTTAAAAGGTTTACCTTTTTCACGGATATATTTTGGTTTTCCACCAATTTCTTCAAATTCAACATCTAAATTATTAAGCTGGGAAATTGCTGTTTTTCTGATATCTAATAAATCTTCTGATAGTTCGGAATCGGGAATTACATAACCACTGCTATACACACCCTTACTACTAGTGAATTGTAATTGTATTTTCCCATTTTTCGTAACACTTAATTTCCCTGTTAACATTATTTTACCTCTAATCTTATTAACCTTTCTTCTACTATTGAAACATTGCCATTATCATCGTCAGCAGTTTCTTTTAGATATTCAACAGCCTTCAAATAAACTCGTTTATTAGCAGTTAAACCACTCACTGGAACATCTATAGAACCAATACGAGCAGTAGCTAGTTTTCCCCATCCTGAAGTTGACTGATTTCTAGCCCCTTCACCCCATAAAATATATTGTCTATTAATTGTTCCTACAATTTCGATTTCAGGAATATTTAATACTTGTATTTCAGGAATATCATCATCTAAATAATCTGAAATATTTTGTTCTGAAATCAAAACTGCTTTACCTTCACCATTTGATTCATTCAACCAACGTAACTCATAATTTTGATTGAACGCTCGTAATTCAAAAACTTTATCTAGAGATAAAATTTGGTTATTTGCATCTTTTAAGTCTCCATTTTGTTCAACTTTAGCAAATTGGCAACAAATAGGAGAGTAAATAATTGCTACACCTTCTGAATTTTTACAAAGTGCAGATGCACATTTTTCCAAAGCCAATTTGAGAGTAATATTTTGGGTACATCTTCCATATAAAATTACCATCAGTTACCTGCCTTATTTTGGTTATCAATCCACGTACTCCAAGCATTATTTAAAGTTTGTAAAAGTTCAAAATCTAGTTCATTTAAACTACCATTTGCTAGAGTCATATGTGTAAATTTATTTAAATCAGATGGAAGATTATTACCATTAATCACAATACTATTAACCTTAATTGAACCCATACCTCTATTTGTTCCATATCCTAAAGGAATACGGCCATCTGCTAGATCACGTAAGCATAGAAAGACTAGAGAAATAGCAGATAATTGATTTTCATAAAGACGATTAATATCCAAAGTCAGATATATAGGTTGCCAGCTTATGTTCATTAGTTCTAAATTGCTGTATAACATACCATCAGCGGCACCACCAGTCCATCTATCTACTGCTACATGAAAAGCTTGTTGGATATTTTGGAGATTAGCACTATTCAGTGCTTCTCTTAAATCATTTTCATTAGTAGCAGTTTCTATCTCCCTCCAATTTAAAGGATTGATAGGTATTCTAGCATAACAATCATCAATAAAAATTGAACCAATACCCTTTTCAGTTTGGTTATTTGCTTTAGCTCTTGTTCCAAACAAATCGTCAACTAAGGGAAGTTCAATTTGCTCCTTAAAATCGGATTTTTTCTTAATTAGTGAAGGGAAGATAGTTCTAATAATGCGTTCGGATTGAAAACGTAAAGCACCTTTAATTGAACTGCCTGGTAGAACAAAAGTAAGTGTATTTTCAACAGCACTGACTAGTGGAAGAATATCTACAGCAATACCACTTCCTTCAGCTTTTACCATTAACGGGCTTTGTGGTTGCCAGTTGATTTCAAAAGTCAATTTTGCTTTTTGAGAAGATATACCATAAGTTTCCAGAAATCTTTCTGTAATTATATTATCATTACCCCGCAAAATTTGTAATATATCGCTGCGTTGACTTAGGTTAGATTCACGAATATTGAAATTTAGTAATTTAACTTTTCCTAATCCTCTTGTCTTGGCAGCACCTAACCGAATTTCTGCATTTTTTAAAGATTTAATCAAAGAAGCAAGACTATTTTTATATTGTGTTGCCCTTTGGGATTCAAAAGGCACTTCTAAGGTAATATTTAATGGTATTTGAGTTCCTTGGGGTAGTATCGCACGCTCATATTTAATTTTTTCTGCAGCTGTAGCCCATTCTCGATTAATACCTACACCGTCTCTAATTTCAGCATTTACTCCATGAATGGCTGCATCTTCAACAAGAATAAAACTAGCCTGTTCATCAGAACCCCATAGGCTATTTGCTGTCTGATAATCTCCTTCCCAGCTACGAAAGGCCCCAGCTAAACTTGTTCCAGGAATATAATATTGACCTTGACCATTAACAGCTAAAGCCAAATCTATTTGAGGGTTTCCTCCATTACCTCCTACATGAATAGGACTTTGAGCAATCAATTTCCCACTAACTTTAATTCGAGATGATATCTTACGTGCCATATAATTAATTATTTATTTATCCTTTATCACTGTGTATTATTTTGGTAATTTTCAAGCTCACGTTTATGGGCACGGATACAAGCATCTATTAGAATTTGTACCGTTTCTGTCCACAATTCTTGTTTCAGAGTTTTTTCTCCTGTCTTAGTAAGAGTAAATTCGGAAAAGCCTTGTGGATATCCTAGTTTTTCTAAAGCTGATGATAAATATTCCCAGATGTTCTCCCGACTAGTGATTAATAGACGAAGTTTAGATAAACTTCCACTTGGCCATTTATCAGCACGATTCCTAGTTACTTGTAAACGTTCAATCCATCTTATTACACCCTCATCTTCTGGTGATTCAATGCGTGTTAAAAATGAGCGTAAACTTCCCAACTGACTCATAGGGGGTTTACTTTCTCCGCTTTCAATTCTTATATCTAAAATTTGTGTACGAGAATTAGATTCAGAGGCTAACAGCAAAGATGCTCGACAAATAGCTTCTCTCCATGCAGCTTTTTCAATGATACGAGCATAATCACTCATATCTTGATCATCCTCAAGATAATTATTTGAATTATTAGGGGAATTTACTTGTTGATTTTCTTTTGCTTCTATTTTTTGTTCAAATTGTGGCATTGGTCTTGTTAAGATTGGGTCATTAAAACAAATTTGACCATAACCTTCCGCTCTGCGTTCACCAATACCTTTTGACTGAATCCGAAATAGTAATTGTGGGTCTAGTGTTCCTGTAACTTTAAAAACAACACAAGTTCCTGCGGCAAGTCCGACTAAGGAAGGTCGAGGTAATCCCCAGCTTACTTGCCAAGAATCTATTCGATGTGTTCTACCTATAAATGACAGTTTGTTATCTTCACAAGATTTTATACTAAGTTTCACATTCAGATGCGTTTCTAACTCTTGTTTTAAATAACTAATTTGAGTTGTGGGTCGTAATCGTTCATCTCTCAACAATACATCAGACAGTAACCATACTGTTAACTCATCACCAGTAATTTTTGGGTTTGGATGTTCAGATTTTTGATTAGGTAACACTGCTAGACTTATATCACCATAATCATCTTTTTTTGATTGTCCTATCCGATAATCACCATTTAAAGAATTACGCCAATTTTTGCTATTTTTATCTAAAATATCTGCTATTGTTTTACTCAATTTTAATTTAGCTTGTAATTTAGTTCCTGCTTTGATAGCTTCATAACTATAAATGCCTCCTAAATCACTGGTAGGACATTGAAGATCATCTTTGATAGTGTTATGAGTCCCCATGGTCACTTTTATGGCTTCATATTTAGGTATATTTTTTCCATCTGTGGAACCAATGTACCCTACTCGATAACCCTTTAGTTGTCTGTCTGTTTCATCTTCTCTCTGTACAAACCGATTATAAATCTTCCCTCCTTTATCTAATCCACCTCCTAATTTTTCATAGAAAAGTGCTAAAGGAACAGGTCTTCCTTGCTGTTCATTGACTTCTACAGTAGCGTTAGTAACAATAATATCACTATTAGCGATCGCTTTACTAATGCTAAAATTTACACCTAAATCCCTGAATTTATTACTAAATAATCTTAAAAAATGAGATCCAGGAATATAGTCAAGCGTTTTAACTACGTTACCAACAGTTCGATTGGAAATAATTATAGGAGATTTCGTAGTAATTCTTAAGCTAATTTCTATCCATTCTTTATTTTCAGTTGGAAATTTTGTATTTGCTGTCTTTTTTTCCTCTGATGAATCAGAAACTAATGGAAGGTCTGGTGGAGAATTTTGTTCAATCCAATCAATATAAAATTTTATATCCTTATTCTTAATTAAGAATTGACACTTTCCAGACCCTCTCCGACGTTTACCACCAAGACGTTCTACAAATTTAGTACCAGCAATTAATAATGCATAAGCAGCATCTTTTTGGTCTTTATTTGCTGGTAAATTTAGTTCACAATTTGCTTCAAGTATAGCCCCGCTTCTAACTACTTCTTCAAATCTGAGAAACTTTTCAACAGCACAACCAGTTTTAGTATCAATACTAATTCCTGGTTTTACAAAAGTTAGAGCATTTTTGACACTACATTTACTATTCAAAATTGCTCGTAAAGGTTGAGAAAAATATGCTGGACGTATGGATAAAGCTGCAGACCGAGGTGCTGTTTCTTTTGCTTCTTTTGTTAAAGCAGGTTGTTCTCCAAATAAATAATCAATCCACTTCTGCCAAGCACCATTTTCCGTACCATCATCTAAACCAAAAGCGACTAATTCACAAGCATCTCGCCAAATACCTGTAAGAGTTTTTGCCGGAATATATGGAAGTCCATCTTGATCTCTTTGTACTAAGCTATCAATATCTCCTGATATTCCTGAACCAGAACCAATATGCCAATCACTTATAAGTTTGACCTGAATAGTTAATTTTTCTGATTGTTTATGCTTTTTGCTCATCACTCTTCTCCTCTAAATTTAAAAATTCTGCTGCATCCATAGCATCTAATAATCCAGTGATATCAATTCCTGAATCTGGCTCTTTTTGAAACAGAGAATTTTCGCTGCCTGCTAGAATAATGATTCCCTGATGACGATAGCGATCTCTAATTAATAGATATCTCGCGTCAGCTATAGTCTTACCTAAAAATAATCCTGCTCTGAGATCGTGAATTTGATTATTAGGTAATAGGTTATCTTCTTCATCTTTAGCAACCAGTACTTTTACTTTTTCTTCTAATTTATAAAATTGATGAAATCTGGCCCATTCTAAACCTTGTGTCTCTTGGAGTTTATCTTCATTAGTAACTACATAAGGACGGTTATATAATTTTTGATTTTTGAGTTCTAATTTACTACGAATACTTTTGAAATCAACGTTACTGGAATCATGGAGTACATGGAAATCAAAAGCAGAACAAGGGTAAGGTTTATTAGTTTCTGAATAAGTTACTTTTACCTTGACTTCTTTGGCAGATTGCATTAGTTTTTCTGATAACTCATAAGCTACTGAAAATGGAAATTTTCGTTTAATAATAGCTATCCCCGCACAGGCAGAAAGACGCTCTACACCAAGTGCTTGCTTGGCAATTTGAGGAATAATACCGTCTAAATGCTCTTGAGATTGTGTTTCTTTTTCAAAATTCAACAAAAATTCATGAGTAAATTTAATAGCAAACTTACCATCACAAAGAGCAGTTAAATCGTCTCCACCAAGAATTAATGGTATGACAGGAATTAAACCATCATTTTCACTTTCAAATATCTTCAATGATGATAGAAATGCTTGTTCTGTACATTGATCTAGAGCAATAGAAAATTTTCTGTACTGATCTACATAATCTCTGTTAGATTTAATATATTTTCCAAAATTGAGAAAAATTTCTCCTAACCCGTTGCCATCCGCATGAACTACAGCTAACCACTCTAGTTGACGATTGAGTTTTTCTTCATAGTTTAAACCTTCTTGAAAATCATCTGATAATCCTCGCTCTTTTAATTCTTCATCTAAATATCTAAGGCTACGAGCTAATTTTATATTCGTGTTTTTTCTATTTAAAAAATCTTGAATCCTGATAAATCCTTTTGAGCTATATTGACGCTTACTACAACTAACTTCAGATCGAAGTACAGATGTATCTTGAGCATCTTGTTTATATGTGTCTAATTGAGAAGCAGGTAGACCACTTGTAGAACATTCATCTATCATTGGCAACCGCATAAAACGCAAATCAGGACTAGGTTTTTGAGAACGAACGGTTGCGAATTTTTGATGTATTTTAAAATTTACTTCTCCTAAAGTATCTTTTTCCCAATCAAATTCATGAATAACACCACAAATATCTAAGCCTGGGGAGTCTTTCAAAGCTTTATAAGTGACATATTGAATAATCTCTTTAGCAACTTTTCTTTCTTTTGTTAGTAAAAGTGCCTTACCTGAAGTTGCTACAATTACTTCAACTTTAACATCATTTTCTGTTTCAATACGTGGATTTACTGTTGGATCTAATAGATTATCTCTGAGTTGCTGTCCATTTCTTAAAATATTAGATTTACTTACTATTTCTAAAGCTTCTAAAACCCATATTGTACCAGCATAATATGTCAATTCAGATGCACCCACATTTTCCTTGAGCTTGTTTGTTGAAAAAATGTAGTTCTGATTGCCAGATGTTTCAATAAGTACCAAAAACATAATTTCTTCTCAATGTTCAATTTATAAATCTGTGGGTAGTGAAAAAGCCGTAATTGTAGATTGTTTTGTTCTCCCCTACCCCCGACTCAACCCCACCAAAACCCGTGCCAGAGCCTGCACCATCGGACGACTAGAAACATCCTCCCCCCGTTTAAGGTAATGAACACTCCCAGTTAACACCGGGGACTCAGTCACAATCTGATCCTCCCTACCCCTATAATCACTCTCCAAATTAGCAACAACAACCAGATTCAAATCCCGACAAAACTGTTCCCACATCGGCACCTCCTCCCTACCCTTGTCCCCAGCCAAAATCACTGCATGGGTAGCTTCCCGCATAATCAGCCGATTCCCCTCAGTAATCTTTCCACCCACATCAATAATATTTAGGGGAGTATTGGCACTCCTGACCCAGCTTGCAGCTTTTTGGGCAAACTCCGGGGTGTACCTAGCCTTATAGTTATCCTTGAGTTCCCTAGCTAAGACGGGGTCTCGACGTGCTGCATCAGAAAACCAAGCACCTTCACCATCAGGACACGCAGTTATTACATAAGGATAAGGTGCATCGGGAATCTTACTAATAGCCTGCTTCAACCCTTCCCGCAAACACGACTTACCAGACTGTTTGGGACCACAAAGCACAACCTTCACAATCTGCTTACCTTTTGTCTGCGGCTCATCTGTTTCAATCAGTTCCCCTAACTTATAGGCTGGAGTATGGGTGACAGCAGTAATATAAGTTTTATACCCAGGTCTACCAATCTTGGGATCAAAAATCGCGATCGCACCATAAAGATGAGATACCTTATGCCCGATCAGATAGCACACAGGCAAAGACGCAGGCCCATCAATCTTGAGTAGCCGACCCCCAGCCAACTTCCCAGACTCAATCAACCCATCTAGACATAACGCCGCATCCCGCACAATCTGGTCCCCGTCCCCTGGGTTGCCGAATTTTACTTTTAAAACGTCCCCATCTACTGAAATATGGTAAGTACTCATGACTTCAACGTACAATTATTAACTATGAAAAATTTTTACTGCGGCTCAATACTCCAATTAGGTCAACTACCAACTAATACCAGTAATTAGAGGTAATTAAAGCTAATATTTACTTAATTTAACGTTAAAAAGCTATCACAACTATATATAAGCGAGTTTAGGCGCTAGGAGCAAAAAACTGACTTTTCCCGTTATCTTTTTATTTGAGCGATGCCGAGGCGGCGGCTACGCCATCGCTTATCATAACCCCCGTCCCAAGGTCCTATTGTCTTGTCGATAATTCTCATTAAAGGTTGCTTGTTGAGAATCTATCTTTACTCCAAAACCCTTATTATGTCGAGGTTTCACGACTTAACGGGAAAAGTCAGGAGCAAAAAACTGGCTTACTGAGGAGCTATTCCTGACCTTGACACTTACCAGATAATCTCCTCATGCTCAGCATTCCAGTCTTTAACTCAACTTCACAACTAGTCATCTCTTTTACTTGGTAAAGAATGACTACATCATACATATCACTGGAAGTAGCCTCTTCCAGATTGTATATCTTATGTAATGTATTCCATATTATAAGTAAGAGTGTTCTGCCAACTTTTATCTAAACAACTAAGTATAAATACTACAATGGTTGGCACATGCATAGGCTTCAATTATCTAAAACTGAGTTAAATAAAGCAATTTCAAAAACATTAGGATAATTCATTCATAAGCATTGGAATTAATACTTAACTTATTTAGTATTTTTTAGTACATTTCTCCTCTTTACATTTATTTACAAACAGTTTCTCAGCCACAATCGTCGTAGTAAATTTTTAGGTTATCCAGGTGCTAAGTGGAGATGGTGAGTTGTAGATTCTGTGAGTCAAACAGGTGACGCTTGGAGGCATTGAGAAATTCAATGCTGAGCGGTTCTTCAGTTTCGTCATAACTGACAATTACGCCTCCTGGTTCTGTATCACGTTGGCAGGGAATCCTTATCAGCCTGTGGAGTTTTAATTCCCTGCTTTGATTTCCTTTAAAAAACGTGCAGGACATAGATTTTTTCTCCAATCTTTACTAGATAAACAGCCGTTGAAGCGCCATGTTTATACCTCTAGAGGTTATGGAGTACTTAAGGAAGGGACTACTCCCTCCCCATCTAAATAATATTTAGTTCTTAGTTAGGACTAGCAACAAATGAACTCAATTACTTAAACTTACTTAGATTGATGATCTTTCAAGTTGGGTTAACCAAGTTTCTAAATCTGCAACAGCATGAAAATCTAACAATGCTTCCCCCAGTTCCTCCAGTTGTGCCACGGATAAGCAGCGAATTTGCTCAACTAATGATGATTCAATGTCACCAAAACGACGACTGAGTTGACGTAGAATCAAGCGTCCTTCTCCTTTGAGTTCCCCTTTGAGTTCTCCTTTAAGTTCTCCTTCCTGTATGGCCCGTTCTCGATCTTGTTGGTACAGTGGTGCTAACCGCATAATTAACTGTCGATCCTCTGTTTCTAAACTTCTTTGATTGCTCTGTAAATTTTGCTGGAGGTTATACAGCAATTCTAACGTCGCTCTTTGAAATGGGTGATTTGTTGGCAGTTGTTCTAACTCATCAATTGCTTGTGCTTGTACTTTCCCCCGTCCAAGAATTCTGGTTCTTTCAGATATTTTATGGTGAAAATTGGATTCAAAGATATTTTTATACCTAAAATAATTCAACTTAAAGCTTAGAACCCTTATAATGTAATCATTTGCAATTTTATTGACAACACTAA
>Ga0116227_10007638_pt1 | contig 20953 bp, 22 predicted proteins | sample S1TSphgellanicum_FD_89693 | JGI IMG/M metagenome (GOLD analysis project Ga0116227, IMG submission 89693) | Host-associated microbial communities from peat moss isolated from Minnesota, USA - S1T2_Fb - Sphagnum magellanicum MG | ecosystem: Host-associated > Plants > Peat moss > Unclassified...
CTCCATCCCGCCAAACCAACCCGAATCCGCATGCGGTCGGCCATGATGTTTAGAATCCGCGTTTCAATTGTGACCCTTGAGAAAAGCTTAGCGGATTCGTTGCAGAAAGGTCAGTTGAATCTGACGCCAAAATGCGAGTCGGGACTGACGGTCAGCCGACCTCCGCCCTCACTACAATTGTCTATCGATCAGTGTCCCGATCTCCAGTGGAGTCGCAATGGCCACAAAGTCAAAAGCTGCTGCAGTCAAAGTCAAACGTGCTATGCACGAGATGAAACTCGGAACTCTCAAAAGTGGTCGGTCAAACAAAACGGTCAAGAGCCGCAAGCAGGCCATCGCCATCGGCCTGTCGGAGGCGCGAAAGTCAGGCGCTAAGGTGCCCGCGAAAAAGACAAACGGCGCAGGTAAGAACTAACGTTTCGGTTAGGGCGGCAAATCGGGCTCATAAACAGGAGTAGTCCAATCGCTAACGAACTCGATTCCTTGCACACCCGTCGTGGCATACTGCGAGCCGCGGGCACGATGGGAATCGGGCTCATCGGGAACACGGGCTTTCCCTCGACTACCCGCTCACAAGAGACGCTGAGCGCGCGAACGCCGGGTGGCGTTGCCCCCACCGACCCAGAACTCACGACCGCGGATATACTCATCGAAACGCTGATTCGATGGGATGTTCAGTTTGTTTTCGGCATCGTGGGCGATGGGATCAACTCGATCATCGAAGCGCTGCGTAAGCGCCAGAATGAGATCCGCTTCATCGCGGTACGGCACGAAGAAGCCGCCGCCTTCATGGCCTCAGGGTATGCGAAGCACACGGGCAAACTCGGCGTTTGCCTGGCTACCACCGGGCCCGGTGCCGTGCATCTGATGAACGGGCTGTACGACGCCAAGATGGACTCCACACCGGTGCTCGCTATCACCGGGAGTACGTTCCACGATCTTGGCGGCACCCATTTCATGCAGTCGGTGGATACCCAAGCCCTGATGCGGGACGTATCAATTTACAACATTGCCGTCACCGGTCCGATTCATGCGGCCATCGTGGGGAATCTGGCCTGTCGGTCCGCCTTGGGCAAGCGCGGGGTCGCCCATGTGACCATTTCCAAGGATACCCAAGCCATGAAGCTCGGGGCCGATAAACCATCGATGGAGAACCACCATCTTCGAACACTGGGCGGCCTGACGTTCTCTCATCCGGTGCCCGACGCCGAGCGCCTACAACAAGCCGCAACGCTCATCAATGAGGGAGAGAAGGTTGCCATCCTGGTGGGCCAAGGCGCCCTCGGTGCGCGCGACGAGGTAACCCAACTCGCGATGAAACTGAACGCTCCCGTCGCGAAAGCGCTCCTCGGCAAAGGCGTGCTCCCCGATGATTCGCCCTACACGACCGGCGGGATCGGTCACCTCGGCACCGCGCCTTCCGATTTCGTCATGCATGCCTGCGACACGCTGCTGATCCTGGGTTCCTGCATGCCGTGGGTCAATTCGTATCCCGACCCCGGCCAAGCCCGCGCGATCCAAGTCGATCTGAAACCTGAGCACATGGGCATCCGCTATCCCGTCGAAGTGGCCCTGGTTTCTGACGTCAAGGCGACGGTAGCGGCGCTTCTGCCACTCGTGCATCCTAAGGACGATGGTTTTTTGAAGGAAGCGCAGAGCCGGATGCGGGACTGGCGCACATTGCTCGACGGGGTCTGTGCGAGTACGCGCACGCCCTTGCGACCGCAAATGGTCATGCGGGAACTGAGCAATCAACTGGCGCCCGACGCCGTGATCTCGCTGGATTGCGGTGCCAATACTCATTTCGCGGCCCGCATCATTGAGTTGAAAGAGCGGCAGAAATTAACCGGCACCGGCATGCTCGCAACCATGGCGCCCGGCCTGCCCTTCGCAATCGCGGCAAAATTGGCTTTTCCGAATCGACAGTCGGTGGCCATCGTCGGGGATGGCGGCTTCACTCAACTCATGGGTGAACTCGTCACGGCGGTGAAGTACCAGTTGCCCGTCAAGATCATCATCCTCAAAAACAATAGTCTGGCTGAGGTACTGTTCGAACAAAAAGAGCTCGGCAATCCCACTTACGGCTGCGATTTGGCGCCGATCGATTTCGCCGCGTTCGCGAAAGCCTGCGGCGCCGATGGCTTGCGATGTGCGGCGCCCGGGGAAGTCAGATCCGCGATCCATGCGACCCTGCAATCGCCACGAGCGGCGGTGCTCGAGGTCGTCGTTGACCCCAATGAAAGGCCGTCCTTACCGATGGAACTGAGGGCTTAGATTTCGAGGTTCGCCGATGTCGCGCGTGCCGGTCTGGTATCCATTACGTTTCCTGACCGGTAGAGGTCACTTCGATGCGGTCTCGCAGTCCACCCAGACAGGCTGTGTATTCCGCGCCGAAAAGAAATATGAGCGAGGTGTAATACAGCCACAAGAGCAAGGTCGCAAAGGAGGCGGCTGCGCCGAACGCGCTCGGTTGCGTCGAATGCGCCAAGTACAGACTGACCGCCCAACGCCCGGCATCGAATAAAATCGCTGTTAGCACTCCCCCAATCGTGACCACCTTCCATGGGAGGCGTCTGGCGGGCATATAGCGAAAGATCAGGGCAAAGAGCAAGGCGACCAACGATATGGAAACCACCAGGTCGAGGATTCCCACCAAGCCTATTGCGACGGAGTGTTGCTTGCCGATGCGTTGTTGCAAGGTTGAAATTCCCGTCGAAATGGTGAGTGAGACCAAGAGCAGAAAACCCAACGTGAGAATGAATGCCAGCGAGAGGAAGCGCGTTCGGATCCAACCTCGTATGCCGGCTTGGGCCAACGCCTCACTCCTCCAAATTTGTTCGAGCAGTGTCTCCAGCGCTGACAGGACCGTCGTAGCGCCGATCAGCAGGGTCACGACGCTGACAACCGTAGCGAGTAGCCCCTGAGCCTGCTGCGAACTCCTGATCGCTCCGACCAGGATGGTGGCGGTCGAGGGTCCGAACAGTGCGTTCAACTGTGCGCCAATGTGGGAATAAGCAGCCGTTGTGCCGACGATCCATCCGGCAATCGTGAGCACGATCACCAAGAGCGGCGCGATCGAAAATGCGCAAAAGAAGGCGAGCGATGCCCCCGTCGTAGACGCGTTGTCGGATATCCAATTGCGTGCCGCGCAACTCACGACCGTGATCGATTGGGTGAATATTCCTTTGAAGGTTACACGGCTCGTGCCGGATGGACCGGTCCGCTTGGCGAGGATCTGTTTCGATTCGGAAGGCAGCCCTGCTGGCAATGCGCGCAATTTTTCGAGTTCGCCCACGACATCCACATCAACCGGCGAGCGGTCCGAGTTCAACACCGCCGGTGACTCATCGCCGAGCCAATCAGCGTAGTTCGCCGTGGCATCGAGGTGACTGGATGCATTGAAGAAGTACGCGCGACCTTGAAGGCTGTGACCACCACGGAGTCATGTTCACGTCGCGAGGCAGGTCGCGCCAGCTCTGTTTTTTGCAAAGTCACGTAGGAATTGTCCGCTATGCCGACCTCTGCATCAGTCCAAAGCTTTCCCAGCGCAGCACACTGTCGGTCGCTGGGGACGTTCGCGCGAAGGTCCAAGCGTCCGACACCGAATGGCGGCAAGCGGGAGGTGATCATCCGCTTCGCTTGCCGTAATCTAAAAACGTTCCATTAACAACCCATCGCAGGAGTACTCAGATGGATACGCTCATTCCCCTCTGGATCATTGGTGGACCATTCGCTGGCGTCTTGATTTTGTCTTTCGCGTTTAAGGGCTCGAGCGCAATGGGCGGACCCGTTCCTCGCCTGCCACCGCAACGTCGAGATGTGCCGTTAGGCCGCGAGGTTCCCGTCGATCCTTCGGCACCGTTGCTTGACCCGATGCATCCCGACGCGCCGCGACGTCTCGTCTGACGCCTCCACGGCTCACGCAGTCGAGGATGGCGGGCGATCGTCGGCGATAATGGTGACTTGGCGGCCGGCGGGCTGGCGCCGGCCGCCTTAACTCTGACACTGCCGGAACAGTCTTACACCAAAAATCGTACTTTCTGTGCTTCTTCCCCGCGGTGTCTTATGTTGAATTAGAGTTTTGGCGACCGGTATGTAGCTCAAATGCGCTAACAATGTGACTGCGAGTGTCGAAAGAGCCGCTCGCGAGCCGCGTCGACAGCGAATTTCTCACGGGCGCAACAAGGTACGTGAAACCCGCTCTATCATCCACCGCACAGACGCTAACTGCGCAGACTAACCGGATCGAGCAACTCGAAGGCGCGCTTGCTCTCGTTCGCGATGCCGTGGTTACGTCGGACATTTCCGGCCAAGTCACGTATATGAATCTCGCGGCCGAAGGCCTCACTCATTGGCGCAACGAGGATGCCGTTGGTCAGCAGTTATCAACCGTGGTGTGCTTCGTCGATACCGACACCGGCGGGTCGATCAACGAGGCTATAGATACGTTGAAGTTGGATGCCGTGCCAGGCTTTCGCCGTGCCGTGCTGCTGAGCGGCACCGATTCACCGCTGATTATCGAGTATAGAGTCACTGAATTTCGCGGGTCCCACGGCATCCCTGCAGGGATCATACTTATTTTCCGCGACATCATGCGAAGGCAAACCTCGGAACTGTCGCTACAACAGGCCCAATATACGCTTCTGTTGAATTCCGCTGCCTTATTCGAAGAAACGGAACGCGCTCAAGTCACATTGAACTCGATCGGAGATGCGGTCGTTAGCACCGATTTTAGAGGCCGAGTGATTTACCTGAACAGAATTGCCGAAGAATTGACAGGCTGGGCGCAGTCCGACGCCGCAGGACGGCATCTCGATGAGGTATTCACTCTGGTGGACTCCCAGACGCGCGAACCTGTGCCGTGTCCGGCCATGCGGGCCATCATAGAAGACCAAACGGTGAGTCTGGACACCGCCAGCATTCTCATTCGGAGAGACGGTGCGGAACTCGCAATCGAGGATTTGGCATCTCCCATCCACGACACCGCCGGGGGCGTCATAGGCGCGGTGATGGTTGCCCACGATGTGACGGCAGCCCGGGCGCAAGCCGAGAGGCTCGCCCGCCTAGCCCTTTACGATAACTTGACCGGCCTCCCGAACCGCGCTCTGCTGCTCGACCGACTCAAGCAAGCGCTCGAGACCGCGTGTAGGAATCAAACTTCGGTGTCGGTGGTGTTTCTAGACTTGGATGGATTTAAATTTGTCAATGACACGCAAGGGCACGCGGTGGGCGATCAATTGCTTCAATCGGTTGCGAGCCGTCTGTTGAGCTGTGTCCGCCGCTCCGACACGGTGTGCCGATATGGAGGAGACGAGTTCATCATTGTGCTTGCTGATATCGCTCATGGAAGCGATGCGACGTTGTGTGCCGACAAAATGATAATGCTCATCAATGAGCCATTTGAAATAGGCGGCGAACAGCTTCGGCTGGGCGTGAGCATTGGAATTGCCAGTTATCCTGAGAACGCTCGCGAGGCCGGGCTATTGATAAAATATGCGGATATAGCGATGTATCAGGCGAAATTCTCCGGCCGCAACCATTACGAAGTTTTTGCTGAGCGCATGATTGCGACAAGACTGCCGTCGTCCAATCCGACGTCATGACAGCCTTTCAAGAGTTGAGAGCCCTCAGATCGGCACCACCGCCTCCGTCCATGTGAGCGCCGGGGTTTGATTTATCGCCGGCGCATGGTCCAACGCGCAATTAACGGAACCGCTCCGGTGCGGTACCATTGCGGCATGTGTTATTCCGCGCAGGTTGTCCAGATGGTCCGTAAGCTACACCGGCAGCTCGGCATACGCATCGATTACGATGAAGCCGAAAAACTGTTTTTCCGGCGGCTTGATGATCCGACTGTGAATATCTCCCGCGGATTTGAGGCAAATTTTGTGGAACCCATCACCGAACAGGGGCGTCGCATCAAGGGTGCGATCGACGAGCATCGCTCGCGATTCGCGAGGAAGCTCGAAGCGGATCTCTTTTCGCAAAAGACTCGTTTGGTTGACGCCGAACGATCCTTGATGACGAAAGAGACGAAAAAGGCGCGCGAAGATGTACGCATCGCCACCAGTAAGATCGCATCGATCACGGCGAAGCTTTCGGATCTGCGGCGGATAGAGCCCAAGTCCGAAGACAACCGAATATTCCCGATGGTATACGCCGGCGTGATCGTCAAGAAAGATGGCGACAACATCCTGACACCGATGCGCTATGCCTGTCGCCCGGCCGGCAAACCGTCCTTCTATGACAGGAAATTTCCCGGACTCTACAATGCGAGACGCGACAACCTCGAGAAATTTTGGAATGAACAGTTCGGCCATCACCACGCGTTAATGGTGGCGGAGAGCTTCTACGAAAATGTGCAATTGCATGTCAAAGAGCGTCGGGTGCTGCGCGAAGGCGAGAAAGCGCAAAACTTGGTGCTGCATTTCACGCCCACTCCGCCGCAGCCGATGCTGATTGCGTGCTTGTGGTCACACTGGATACATCCCAATGAGCCGGACCTCAAAGGGTTTGCCGCAATCACCGATGAGCCACCTCTTGATGTCTCAGCGGCGGGTCACGACCGCTGTATCATCAATTTGAGGCAAGACCACATCGAGGCGTGGCTGACACCCGAACATCGGACGACGGCAGAGCTACAGGCCATTCTTTCCGACCGCGCCGTCTCCACCTTCGCACACGCCGAACTCGAGGCCGCCTGAGCGCGACAATCGGTCCCATCTAGTGCGGCTTGAAGCGCTCAATCAGCTCGCCGATGGTTTGCGGATCCCCCGGCTTGACCAAATGGCAATTGAAGCCCGCTTCCGTTGCTTGTCGCCGATCTTGTTCCTGGCCCCATCCAGTCAAAGCGACCAACAACATGGCGGAGCCCCAGGACTGCTCGCGTATTCTACGTGCGGTCTGATAGCCGTCCAAATTCGGCATGCCGATGTCCAATAGCGCAACTTGGGGAACGAATTGCGCGGCGATTTTAACTGCCTCTACGCCATCGTAGGCGGTCCTTACTTCATGGCCATCGAGTTCCAAGATCGCCGACAGAGTGTCCGCCGCGTCGCGGTTATCATCCGCCACCAAAACGCGCGCTCGGTAGGTCGGTGCAATGTTCGCGGAGGATTTCTGAAGAGGTTCGGGCGGCGGACGATCGTCAAGAGGGAGGAAGACCTTGAACACACTCCCTTTGCCGGCACCCGGACTCGAGGCTTCGACACGCCCACCGTGAAGCTCGACCAGGTGTTTTACCAGTGTGAGGCCTATACCCAACCCTTCGCGCGGACCGCTTTGCTCGAGCTGAACAAACATGTCAAAGATTCGCGGCAACTTCGACGCCGGTATACCCGCGCCGTTGTCACTCACGGTAACCACAGCCTCTCCTCCCTCAGAGGCTATGTTGATTGCGATTTCAGAGCCGGGCGGCGAGTATTTGGCGCTGTTGTTGAGCAAATTGGCGAACACCTGCGCGAGGCGGGTCATATCCGCCTGCACAAACGCTCCCTGCGCTGCCTGAATTCGCAGCGCATGATGCTTCGAGTCGAGAAGAGGCTGGCTCGTCTCGGCCGCAATCTTGACCGCGACCTCGACATCGATACGTTCCCGGTGGAGCTCCAACCTTCCCCGTGTAATACGAGAAACGTCCATCAGATCATCTATCAGCCGCACCATGTGCTTGAGCTGGCGTTCGACCACTGCTGTCGCCTTGCCGACATTCCCATCGGCGTCGGCATACCCGGCGATGATTCGCACGGCGTTTCGAATGGGCGCCAGCGGATTTCGCAGCTCATGCGCCAAGGTTGCCAAGAACTCATCCTTTCTTCGATCGGCGTCGAGGAGGACCTGCTCGGCGCGCCGGCGCTCCGAAATGTCACGAAAGGTCAACACCGCGCCGATGATGCGATCTTTCAGCCGAATCGGCGCGGCGCTGCTGTCGACAGGTATTGTTGAACCATCCGCGCGGGCGACGGTATGATTCGTCAACTTCACGATGGCCGCGGTCCTCAGCGCCCTGCTCACAGGGTCCTCAGCGGGCAACCGATCTTGCTCATTGGCGATGCGAAAGACATCCGTCAGCGAACGCCCGCCTGCCTCGGCAAGTGTGCACGCCATCAGTGACTCCGCGACCTCATTGAGGAAAGTGACCGTTCCCGCGTCATCGGTAACGATGACAGCGTCGGCTATGCTGGACAAAGTCACCTGCAGGGTCTCGCGTTCTCTCAGCAAGTCGTCCTCGATCAAGCGACGCCGCACAATTTCCTCGTTGAGCTGTCGAATTTTTTCATTCAGCGCAACAAAGGCGACTGCACTTTCCGGAGCCGGCACCAATCGCAGCAGGACGATTCGCGTCTGACCGGCATCCGGCCGATTGAACAACGCGCCGCCTGCGCGGAATTTGGTCACCGCGCCGTCCGCGCGCCGCAACGACAATGATCCGATGTGCAGCTGCCCTGAACGCGCACACTCCGTCAGATAGTTGTCGAGTGAACCAGGCTCGTCGACGGCGAGCGCCGCCAACGGCGTTCGAATGAGGGAATCCCGGGATTGCTGCAGGTGTTGCCCACAAGCCAGATTGGCACAGAGAATGACTCCGTCGAGATTGACCAGCAGCATCGGCTCCGGCAGCAAATCCAATGCGGCAATCGCTCGCGCCTCTACATCCATGCGCACACTCGGCCTAATCCCCCAGGTATTCTCGTCCCGGCGCTTTCTGCGCTTCAGGCGTCGGCTTGAGAAATACGGTGACGCGGCAGGCCGCTGCGCCTTGCGCGATGGTTTCCTCGAGCATGATCTTGGCGTACCCCAGATTCTGCGCGGCAATGGATCCGAAGACGTTGGATGTCATCATGCACATCGCCGGGCGGCCGATCACTTTATCCGCAAACGGGCAACGTCGATTGCCGAGCACGATTTTGTCATCCGCCTCGTCAATGACAAAAAATTCGCCCTGAATTCGCCGTTTCAGATCCACCAGAACATCGGTTACTTGCGCGCGATCAAGCTTCGAGACGGACAGGGCGGTCTTGTAGTCCTCATTGATCTGCGTTCCCATTCGCTGTCCGACGACGCTGATAAAGCCCGACGCCTCCTCGAGACCGACCACATCCTGCAAGGTGCCGGCCAGTTCGCGTATCAGTGTACGAAGGAACACGTCCCGTTCGAGGGGAATGTTGGCGCTTTCTACAGAGTTCTCGCTTGGGGCATGCGACACGACGGTTACCTGTTTTTATCGGCGTTACAGCCACAAGAATGTGACAAATGACCCCTGCATGGCAAGGGCCAGGGTCCTTTGTAATTTTTGCAAGACGGCCGCGTTGTCTCTGCCGCAAACCCGATGAGCCGCCCGCCGAGGGCGGTGACGACGAATGCACCAGTCGGCCGACAGCTGTCCGCTGCTGGGAGCGAGCTTAACGGGTGGTCGACGTTTGCGCGGCGTAAATGCGCCGCACCGATGCCATGGTATCGGCCTCCTCCACCTGCTTATCGTCCCGGTACCGCTTGACTCTCGCAAGCCGCAAAGCGACACCACCCGGATAACGGGTGCTGGCCTGCAGATCACTGAAAGCGACCTCCACCACGATTTCCGGACGCACATACACCGTCAGCTCGTCGCGCCGCGTTTCCCGGGCGAGGAATTCCTGGGTCTGCCATTCGAGCATCGCGTCGGTGAGTCCCTTGAAGGTCTTGCCGAGCATGACGTATCCGCCCGCGCCGGCGTCGAAGGCACCGAGATGCAAATTCGACAGCTTGCCGCTGCGCCGCCCATGACCCCACTCGGCAGCCAGCACGACGAGGTCGAGCGTATGCGCGCGTTTGATCTTGAACCAGCTTGCGCCGCGGTTGCCGGCTTCATAGGGAGTCTCGAGCGACTTCGCCATCAGGCCTTCGTGTCCGGCCGCAATCGCGGCGTCGTAGAAGGCGTTCGCTTCGGCCGCCGATGACGTGAGCAGTCGCGGCATGCGCAGCGGCGCGGGCACGGCCGCCGTAAGCGCGCCGATGCGTTCGCTGTAGGAACGATCGACGATGCTGTGTCCGTCGACATACAGGCAATCGAAAAAGAACGCCCTGATCGGCAGATCGACGCGCAGGGACTCGACGTTGAGCTTGCGGCCAAAGCGGCGCATGGTGATCTGAAACGGATGCGGCCGGTCCGCGGCATCGAATGCGATCGCCTCGCCGTCGAGCACCAGCGTCGCGACCGGGAATTCGCGAACCGCATCCACGATCTCAGGGACCGCGCCCGTCACTTCGTTCAAAGCGCGCGTGTAGACCCGGACCTCGTCGGCTGACTTGTGCACCTGTATGCGGGCGCCGTCCATTTTCCACTCCCACGCCGCCTCGCCACCCAACGAGCGCAGTGCCTCGGCCACATCGCCCGCCGTTTGAGCGAGCATGGGCGCTGCGGGCGCGAACAGTTCGAGCTGGAATTTTCCGAGCGTCGCCGCACCTTCGAGCAGAGCAACACGCGCCACGGCACCCAGGCTCTTCGAATACATCGCCGCCCGGCGCACCGCTTTTATCGGGAGCTTCGCGGCGGCAGCGATCGCCTCGATCATCACTCCGGCGAGTGCGCCCTGCCGCAGTTCTCCGACGATGAGTCGAATCAGGAATTGCTGCTCGACGGCGGTCGCATGGGACATGAGAGCACTCAGCGCCTGGGTACGCGTGGCCGTCGAACCGGCTCCGCGAAGGGAGTCGATCGCGCTCAGCGCACGGTCCACTTGCGCGATCGACAGCGCCGCCTGCTCCGACGCGGTCACGCCCGCAGCCTGCAACGCCTTGTACGCGAGGCCGATTCGTCCCTGAGGCAACTCCCCGGCCAAATACATCGCGCCGGCCTCGATCTCATCCGGCATCAGGGTCTGGAGAAAGTCGGCGAGTTCGCGCACTTTGGCGCGCCGCGCGGACGCGGCGCCCACGCGCTGCGAGGCACGGACCAGGTCGATGAGCAGGGTCATGTTGAGCCGTCCATCCCGAGCCGGTGCGTGAGTGTCATCGCCGTACGGTCGTCGCATCCGGCCAGGGCGGCCACTATCAGCGCCGCGCGACAAATGACCCATGCACTGTAGAGGCTGCTCATGGCATGGATTGTACGGAACGCCGGCGGGCGCGAGGCGGGGGCGTGCTCTATAATCCGGGATATTCACTGTCGCGAGTCCCTGCTCGAGGTTCGTCATGGTCGCACCGGTCATTCGGTTCAGAATCGATTTCGCGATGAATTCTTGGGTGGGACCCGGGAAAATAGAGCTGCTCGAAGCGATTCGCCGCCACGGCTCCCTGACCCGGGCGGCACGCAGTCTCGGGATGAGTTATCGGCGTGCCTGGCTGCTCATCGAACACCTGAACTCGTGCTTTCGAGAACCCGTGACGCTCGCGACGACAGGCGGCAAGGGCGGTGGCGGCGTGACGCTCACGACATTCGGGCAGTCGCTGATCACGAGCTATCGCGAATTGGAACTCGACATCGCCTCGGCTGCCGCGCGGCGTTTGCCGGCGATCGCTCGAGCGGTAGCGCTCAAGTCCCGATCGAACGCGATGACCGCGCCGCGTCCACTGGTTAAACATTGATCACCGCTCAAAACGGATCGGGCACATGGCAAACTTTGGTGACTATCAAAACGAAATTTACTTCGCGGGGCTCGGCGGTGGCCGGCCGAGCCTGCCGATTCGGTTCGAGGAACTCGAGGCAAAGGCGCATGCTGCGCTACCCGAGAGTCTCGTATCCTACGTCGCGGGCGGTTGCGGCAATGAGCGCACCCAAGACGCCAACGTGGCCGCCTTCGATCATTGGGGTGTCATACCGCGGATGTTCGTCGGCGCGCGGCAACGGGATTTGTCGATCGAACTCTTTGGCCTGAAGCTGCCGACTCCCTTGTTCATGAGCCCCGTCGGCGTGATCGGCCTGTGCGCGCCGGATGGTCACGGGGACATCGCCACGGCTCGAGCAGCTGCCAAGACCGGGGTGCCGATGATCGCCTCGACATTGACGGTTGATCCCCTCGAGGCCGTCGCCAAGGAATTCGGTACGACGCCGGGGTTCTTTCAGCTCTACACCCCGACCGATCGGGCGCTGGCGCAAAGTCTGGTGCACCGGGCCGAGCAGGCGGGATTCAAGGCAATCGTGGTCACCCTCGATACCTGGCTCACCGGCTGGCGGCCCCGCGACCTGCGGACGGCGAACTTTCCGCAGTTGCGTGGACTATGTCTGGCGAATTACTTTGCTGATCCGTGTTTCCGGGCAATGCTCGGCAAACCGCCCGAGGAAGACGTGCCCGCCGCCACGATGCTATGGGCGCGGATCTTCGGTAATCCGCTGACCTGGGCCGATCTGCCGTGGCTGCGCTCACTCACGAAGCTGCCGCTGCTGGTCAAGGGAATCTGCCATCCCGACGATGCCCGGCGGGCGGTAGACGGCGGCGTCGATGGTATCTACTGCTCGAACCACGGCGGCCGGCAGGCAAACGGAGGAATTGCCGCCATCGATTTGCTGCCGGCCGTGGTCAGCGCGGCGGGCAAGACTCCCGTGCTGTTCGATTCAGGCGTGCGCACCGGCGTCGATGCGATCAAGGCATTGGCGCTCGGCGCTCGAGCGGTCGGGATCGGCCGCCCCTACGCGTACGGGCTCGCCCTCGGCGGCGTCGATGGCGTCGTCCATGTGCTGCGCTGCCTGCTGGCGGAGGCGGATCTCTACATGGCGGTCGATGGTTACCCCACTTTGGCGGACCTGCGCGCGAACCCGCCGCAGCGGCTGGATTGCCGATAATGCTGAAGTCACTTACCCTTGCGCCATGACAACCAGGAACGCGCCTATCTCCGTGGTCAAGCAGCAGGTGAGCCCCGAGGAATGGCAGGCGCGCGTCGATCTTGCCGCCGCGTATCGACTGGTGGCGCTGTATGGGTGGGACGATTTGGTGTTCACGCACATATCAGCCCGCGTTCCGGGAACGGAACACCATTTCCTGATCAATCCGTACGGCATGATGTTCGAGGAGATCACCGCGTCCTCGCTCGTCAAGATCGATCTTACAGGCAAGAAAATGCTGGACTCGCCCCATGAGATCAATCCCGCCGGGTTTACGATCCATAGCTGCATCCACGCAGCGCGTGAAGACATTTCCTGCATCCTGCACGTTCATTCGCTCAACGGCGTCGCGGTGTCGGCACAGAAGGAAGGCTTGCTGCCGATCTCGCAACAGTCGCTATTCGTGTTGGCATCGTTGGCGTACCACGAGTACGAGGGCGTTGCCTTAAATGCCGGGGAGCAGCCGCGCCTGGTCAAGGATCTCGGCCACAAGACCTTCTTCATGTTGAGAAATCACGGCCTTCTCACGGTCGGCGCATCGCCCGCGGAGGCCTTTCTGTTCATGTATCTGTTTGAATCGGCCTGCATGATTCAAGTGCGCGCGCAGAGCGGCGGCAAAGAATTGATCCACATACCCGGTCAAATTCTCGAAGGCATCCAGAGGGCAGCAAGCCAGGTGACGCGAGGCTTGGGTGGCCAGCTCGTATGGCCTGGCCTCTTGCGCAAGCTGGATCGTATGAGTCCCGGCTATCAAGATTGAACACCGCGCGGGCGCGATCACATCGATCGCGCCCGGCGGCCCGAGGAAATCGAACCCGGATCAGTAGCTCGCTGCGTACGTGCTGATCAGGGTGTCCGTAATCAGCCGATGCCCGGACTGGCTGGGATGAACATCGCATAGCAGCTCGTTGGTCACGCTCGCATTCAACAGGCCCGCGTTGCACGTCTTGCCTCCGAATGACGGATTGGCGGCCACCTTGGCAAACGCCGTGAACAGGTCGGCGACAACCGCCCCGTAGGCATGCGCCGGAGCCGCGATCGCGGTGTTCAACAGTGCGGTCAGCGCCGTTGCCGCGGTATCAGAGTAGTCGGTCGAGTAGTAATTGGTCAGAATGATCGCACCGCCATAGCCCGTGCCGCGCAAGTCGGCGAGGATCTTGGCGAGGTTGGTCTCAACCGACGCCAGCAGCGCGGGCACGCCGGCTTCGATACACGCGGTCGGATTGGCCTGCGTTGCACAGCCATCCTCCAGCAGAAAACCGTCGTTTGCGCCGAGAGTGATGGTGACCGCACGCACGTTGCGATTGTGTTTCAAATAATTGGTGGCAAATGCGAGCTGGGTGGCGCCATAGGAGACGTGCAGCGGAAATGCGGCACGGTAAGCCCGGCAGCCATTGTCAGGTGCCGTGGCGGACAGGAAGCTCCCGGTGGTTTCTCCGGGACATCCGGCGTCCACCGCCTCCACACCCAGTCGATTGTGCAGGTCGTTGGCAAAGCCGACAAAGTTCTCCGGATTGATGTATTCGTAGCCCGCCGAATTGATGTAGGCGAACGCGACGCTATCGCCGAGAACCAGAACCTGGTCCCGGTCGAACGCTCCCGCGGTTGCACCGGCGCCAAGGCCGGCGACCAGGCACGCGCAAGAAAAAACACGTAACAGCTTCATGATTAACTCCCCGTATCAGATTTTTGTTGACGCCAAACGATACTCTACGACCAAGTCAGATGACAATCCATGACGAAGAATCGCGGGCCTCTGCGGATGCCGCATTATGTTCAAGGCCGCGCACCTCGCCGCGGCCGGCCGCCGCCTACTTCAAGCCATCGAAGACAAGCCGCGTGAAGAACGCTCCGTCGATCATCGATCCGCCCCATTCGGCGTCGAAGTTCATCGTCGGCGTCGCGGCGATGACCTGCGCGCGCGACATACCGCTGCTCTTGAGGTCGGCAATTTTTTCCCGGACGGCAATCAGCATATCGCGGAACTCGATGAGTTCGGTGCGTCCACCGATCGGTCCGTGGCCCGGCACGACGACGGTATGGTCGCTCGCCTTGGCAACATTCGCTCGAGCGGCGCGAATCATCCCGTCAATGCTGCCGCCGTTGTGATTGTCGATGAACGGATAGCAGCCGTTGCAAAACGTATCGCCGGTTGCCAATACGTCGGGCTCGACGAAATAGGCCCAGATATCCGTGTCGGTGTGCGCGGGACCGTAATACTTGAATTCGATGGTCGTTCCATGAAAATGCATCGACTTGTCGTACCTGACGAGAAAGGTCGGCCGCACATCATAGGGAGCGGCGGGGAAAGTAAAATCCCAATCGTCCACGCGTGTCTCGACTGCCAGCCGGGCAAGGGTATTTTCCTGTCCGATGATTGCCGCACCCATCATGTGCACCCACTCATCGCCGTCGGTATGATCCCAGTGAAAATCGGTATTGACGAGATAGCGCGGCGGCGCACTCGAAATACTGTTGAGCGCGCGGATCATGTTGGCTTTGGAGTAGGAGATTCCCGCGTCCACCAATAGCTTCTCATGGGCGGAGTTCAGCACCGTGACGTTTGCGCCCGATCCCCTGAGTACGCTGATGCCGCCGCGGACCGGAATCACTTGGATGGCTGCCGCCTTCGCCTCCTCATTGGTCGCGTCGACCAGATTTGCCGCATGACACGCAACGCAACCCAAGCAGGCGGCGAGATCCATACACATCGCGAGCGCAAAACCGCGCATGAGTCTCGAGCTCCCGGTTATCGAGGTTGATTTGCCGGCACCAACCGACGTTACTATAGAAATACCTGATTGCGCACGTCAATCGCGCCATGCACTGACAGACTTTGGCGCCCAAGTCGATGATAGTGATTTGACAACGCCAAACAGGATTCTTTTATGGACAAAGCCAAAGCTGATTTCGTCGAATTGCCGCCTGATTATATCGAACCGAGGAGCGAGACTGGCACGGTCGATGACCAGGACGACCTCGATGACGAACGCGAGGACGAGAATGAGGCTCCGATTCGGGAAACGGATGACAAGACCGAAGCCCCGGAAGAGTTCGAAACAGACGACGAGGACGATCGCGGTCATCCTGAAGACGATGATTTGGACGAATGATCCTCGGTGTCCTGGCTCAAGGACACCAAGTTCAGGTCACCGCAGTTCGTAGCTTCCAATTGGGCCGCACGAAATGACAGGTGTAGCCGTTGGGATAGCGCTCCAAGTAGTCCTGATGCTCGGGCTCGGCCTCCCAAAAGTCGCCCGCGGCGGCAACCTCGGTCACCACCTTGCCCGGCCAAACCCCCGATGCATCAACCTCGGCGATCGTCTGCTCGGCAATCCGTTTCTGCGCATCGCTGGTGTAGAAGATCGCCGAGCGATAGCTCGCCCCGGTGTCATTGCCTTGGCGATTGCGCGTGGTCGGGTCGTGAATCTGGAAGAAGAACTCGAGAATCTGTCGATAACTTATCCTGGCGGGATCGAAGATGATCTCGATCGCCTCGGCATGGGTGCCATGATTGCGATACGTGGCATTGCGCACGTTGCCGCCGGAATATCCGACCCTCGTCGAGATCACTCCGTCGTAACGGCGAAACAGATCCTGCATGCCCCAGAAGCAGCCGCCCGCAAGCACCGCACGTTCCTCGCTCATCGCACATCCTCCACTTGATTCAAGTAAGCCCCGTAGCCCTCGGCCACCATGTTGTCCCGATGGACGAAGCGCAGCGACGCCGAGTTGATGCAGTAGCGCAGACCGCCGCGATCCGTCGGACCATCGGGAAATACGTGTCCTAAGTGGCTGTCGCCATGGGCCGATCGAACCTCGGTCCGGATCATGCCGTGGGCGGTATCGCGCAATTCGTTGACGTTGGCAGGCTCTATGGGCTTGGTGAAACTCGGCCAGCCGCACCCCGATTCGTATTTGTCGGAGGAAGCGAACAGCGGCTCGCCCGAGACGATGTCGACATAGATGCCCGGCTCCTTGTTATGGAGGTACTTCCCGGTGCCGGGACGCTCGGTACCGCTTTGCTGCGTTACACGAAACTGTTCCGCGGAGAGTTTTGAGATCGCCTCGGGGTTCTTGTTGTACTGGCTCATTGTACGCTCCTTGAAGTTCCCATCAGGCTTGGTCACACCTCCACAAAGTGGCTGCTGCGCGGCATATTTCAAGTCAAAAGGACAGAAACGGCGTCACTGGGACGCCAGTCTCATGGAGGACACGAACGCCTTGGCATGTGCCAGCTCCGGCCGGGATATCGACTTCGCCCTCGCCCGCCTCATCCTGCAAATCAGCCGCCTCTCGCATGTGCCTAACCGCTGCACCCGTATCGTCCTCCGCAAACGCGATCCAGGCCAGCATTCACGGGGCAAACTCGCGCCTGCAGGCGTACCTCCATTGGAGGCAGCGCCTCTGCTCGACGTCGGGGTGCGGCTCGTCCTCCACCCCGACGCTCCTGACCGCGCGCACCAGCCCGCGCTATTGGATCAGACCGTTACGCAGCGAATATGCGGTGATGTCCGCATTCGATTTGAAGGTCATTTTCTCCAGGATTCGACTCCGGTAGGTACTGACCGTCTTGACGCTCAAGTGCAGCTCATCGGCAATATCGGATCCCCGCGATCCTCTCGCCAGCTTGCAGAATATTTGAAACTCCCGTGCCGATAGACGCGAGTGGAGCGGCCCGTCGCTGTCGTCGTTGAGATCCGCGGCGAGTACCTCGGCCAGCGATGCGCTGATATAGCGACGGCCCGCCAATATGAGGCGAACCGCCTTGAGGAGTTCCTCGGGCGCGGTATTCTTCGACAGATAGCCGCTGGCTCCCGCCTGCAGAACATTGCGCGCGTATTGCTCCTCGGGCAATCCGCTGATCACCAGAACACGCACTTTCGGGTATCCGCTGCTGACCCGGCGCAGGATGTCCAGTCCCCCCCGGTCGGGCATATGGATATCGAGCAGCAGCGCATCCCAATGCTGGGCGCGCAGCCGGTCCAGCACTTCGTTTCCGCTCGCCGCTTCGCCGATCTCCGTGATATCCGTTTGGTCCTCCAAGAATTGCCGGTAGCCGGCCCTGACGACCGCATGATCATCCGCGATGATTATTCGAGACATGACATTCACCCCTTATTATTCCATTGCCCGTGTCCAAGACATTCGCACGACAAGTCAGTGGTGCGAGCACATTGCCAGCAAAAGGATGACGGGAATCGGCACCCCAAGCATCCACAGCAGTATTCCGCGTCCCATATATTTCCCCTTATTGGTAGAAGATCGACGCAAAAACTTTGCCTGTAATCTTATTGCGCTTCTGTCAATCGTCGGAGCAAGATCCTGTAGGGGCTTTCCGACGCGAGGGTTCGGCGGCGTATCTACCGGGCGTGTAAGAGAGTTTTACCGGGATATCCGGGTCTGATCCGACTGATCCGACCGCTGAAATATACGATATGTAGTCGATGAAGGATCTCGACATCGGCGAACATGACTTGCTCTCCGTAATCAAGCCCGACACCGTGCTCGGTGCTCTCGTTTACCTGCTCATGTTCGTGCTGATCGCGTTGTTACTCTCGCGCGGCCTCCGCAGGGCCGTGCATGCGGCCATGACCCGGCAGGGGCATATCGACCGAACGACCATCAGCTTCCTGCAACAGATCACCACGGCAATGATCTGGGTGATCATGCTGATTCTGTACGCTCATCTCATTCCCGTCCTGCGCTCGATGGGCACGGCGCTGCTCGCGGGAGCGAGCGTAGCGTCGGTGGTGATCGGTCTCGCCGCCCAAAGCACCCTGGGAAATCTGGTCGCCGGCGTATCGATCACCATCTATCGGCCGTTTCGGCTGGGAGACACCCTTCAGGTCGCCGCACCGTCCGGGACCGATATCGGAGTCGTGGACTTGATATCGCTCGGATATACGACGCTGCGCGCGCCCGACGGGCGCCTCATCGTCCTGCCGAACAGCATCGCCGCCAGCCAGGTCACCATCAACCTCAACTCGACCTATGCACCGTGGCCAATCACCATTTCGATTCGGCTGAGCCGCGAGACCGACTTGCAAGCCGCCCAGACACTGGCGCTCACCGTCGCGACTGAGAACGCGGGAAGTAAGGCGGTCGTGGGTTGCTATCTGACCAAGGTCGACGCCGGCGCGCTGACCCTGGAGCTGCGGCTGCAGGCCTCGGACGCCGCGTCGCGGGACACGCTTCGTTCGGCCATGTTAGCCAAACTCGCGCAGCGATTCGCCGAGGCTCGAATCGGATCGGCGGGTGCCGACGCACCCGCCTTTTCGTGATTCGCCGCATCGCTCTGCCGGCACGCATGTGCGCGCGCTCATCCGTCGGCCGTCTATGCCGTTGCGCCGGCGGTCATACCCGCATCGGCGGCGACTGACCGGATGGCCTTGAGATGCATTCGTAACGTCGGCAAGGTGGCGGTCGCAAAGGCCTTCGCGTCGGGGTCCTGCCCCGAAGCAATCTCCTTCTTGAACAGCGCGATCGCTTGTCGGTGAGCCTTGATTTGGCTCTTGATATATGACTTGTCGTAAGTATCGCCGGACAATACATCGAGTTTCGCTTTCACCGCCATTTGCCCCATGCTCGCGCTCGTCGGCAGGGTGATGTTCTTGGATTGCGCTATCGCGGCGAGTTTGTCGTTCGCAGCTGAATGATCTTTGACCATTTCGGCGGCAAAATCCTTGAGCTTCTGGCTGCTCGCCTTCTGTTCTGCCTGATTTGCCGCGTCGACCTCAAACAGTCCTGCCTCGGCCGCCCTCTTGTAAAAAGATGCATCGGGATCATCTGCTGCAAAGGCGGGCGGTATCGCTGCGAACGGCGCAGCCAACATCACCAGGGTTGCGATTCGTTTCATGTGAGTCTCCTAGAATGTGGTTGATAGGTGCGACGGCGGGGCGCGTTTCGACCGGCTGCCGCGTTCGAAAATTCGTGCGAATTATCGGCCCTCACGGCGAACGCGCGTCAGGCGCAATTGACCGCCAATCCCCGTAGGAAAAGGACCACACACCTAGACGCGGGGTCCGAGCCATTGCGCGGTTCGTGTCCCGCGCAGTGGCCTTGTCCGACTACGCCGCCGCGTCGTTGCCGATGTAGCGATCGTATTCCTCCTTGTAGCGTTTCGTAATCTGCGATGCATCAGTCGTCGTCAGTTTCTCCTTGAGTTCGAGAAACCACTTACCTTCCTCCTCATACACGTGATGCGCGACAGCCCCACGGATGTGCTCGAGCTTGTCCAGGTAATCCTGACTCATCGGCTCGAGATGCTCGAGCGCGGCCATCTGAATTTTTACCGCCGCTTGCTCGGTGTATCCGGCGCTCGCGTGACCCTTCTCATCGTGAAGTGCCAGCGCCGGATAGACCGCGGCTTCTTCCGCATTCGAATGTCCGGTGAGCAGCAGTCCGAGGCGCTTCTCAGCAAGTCGCCGTGTACCGATAGAACTTGCGGCCTTCAGCGCCGCAAAGGCATTCTCGATTTGCAGATGGTGCTCGAGGATCATGGAAAGCCAGTCGCCGGGCTTCGCGGCGGCACGCGCTTTGGAGCGCGCCTCCGCCCTCGCCTCCTCGCTCTCCGGGGGCGTGACCGCCGCGACGACTTTATCGATAATGGACATGGTTGTTCACTCCTTAAGTTCGAGAGGTTTGAGCCGCTCAGCCGGCTCGTCAGGCAATTCGAGAGTGAACGTTCCAGTCAGGCGTCGCAGTCGGTTGGCTGCGATAACCGTTGTGAGGAATGTCTGTCGGAAACGGCCGGAGGCTATCGAACGTAGAGATGTTTTCGCGTCAACGGGAGCTCCAAGGGTGCCTTTCGGCGCTTGCCGGCCAGCACCTGATAAACACCGATCCCGCCCGACTCGAAGTCCAACGCGCACGCCGACATGTAAAGACGCCATACCCTGAAGGTGGCTTCGTTCACATACTCGAGGGCGCGCGTATGACGCCGTTCGAGTTCGGACACCCATCGCCTCAGGGTGAGCGCATAGTGCGGGCGAAGCGCCTCGACATCCGCAATTTCAAACCCGGCACGTTCCATGCCACGCTGCACATTGCTGATAGTGTCGAGTTCGCCGTCGGGGAAAACGTATCGATTGATGAATTGCGTCGACAAATTCTCCTGCCACCCTTCGCGTTCGTGGGTGATGCCGTGATTGAGGAACA
>Ga0116227_10007641_pt1 | contig 20946 bp, 18 predicted proteins | sample S1TSphgellanicum_FD_89693 | JGI IMG/M metagenome (GOLD analysis project Ga0116227, IMG submission 89693) | Host-associated microbial communities from peat moss isolated from Minnesota, USA - S1T2_Fb - Sphagnum magellanicum MG | ecosystem: Host-associated > Plants > Peat moss > Unclassified...
CGCCCCGGTCCTTTGCATTTCCCACTCCGGTTCTTTACCTTGTCGAGCCCCCTCGCCCAGTCCTTCACATTTCCCACTCCGGTTCTTTAACCCGTCGATCCCCCCGACTGGTCCTTCACATTTCCCACTCCGATTTTTTAACCCGTCGATCCCCCCCACCCGGTCCTTCACATTTCCCACTCCAGTTCTTTAACTTTTCAATTCCGGTTCTTGAGAACCCAACAGGAACAAAAGAACCATCGGATCCTTTCATTTCAACAACCTTGTCGAGCTGATGGTTTTCATGGAAGAACTGCCACTTCGTTGGCCGATTCTTTGACTTTGTCATTATTTTGAGGCCCATAACTATGTACCAAAACTACCTTAACTGTCCGTGGCCACTGTCCGTCAAGAGTCAGGGGAAGCTTCATTCTTCCTTTACAAGATATAATGTTTTGCCCAAAGTCCTTCCCTTCTCACCTATATAGGTGGGCCAAAGGGGGAGGCACTTCATCTTTCCATAGAATCTTCTGTTATGGGGAGCGTCACTAGTTTTAACTTCTTTTTGCAATGGGCCAATTGCCCCAAAAAAAAAACGAAGTTGGACTTGTGAGGCACCCCCAACTAATTAATATGAAACAGAATAAGTAAGGGTATAATACCTTGGGTGTTCTTAGGAAGGGGTACTAGTTCAGGTCAAAACCAGTTTTAGGAATATAATTTGCATGCTGCCTATGAGACTGCTTAACGTGCACTCAGAAGGGCTCATCTTTTTCCGTCTTGGAGCGCGTGGGGGAAAAGGGGGAGGAAGAAGAGGGGAAGAGGGGGAGGAAGAAGAGAGGAAGGGGGGATGTGGAAAATTTTGCCAAATTTTTGATATCACAAAATTGAAAGAAAAATCCCTTTTCATGTGCACTTGATGAGTCCATGGTTCCTTGAAAAGGAAAAGAAAGGGAAGATGTCTTTGCTTCCAAAATAAAGCGGTCACAAAATATTTAATGAACTAAATTTGTTTGTTTGTTTTCCTTTCTATTTTGGGAAATTTGACAAACCATTCATTCCCATGCATTTGGAAGGAACTAACGTGTGGGTAGGCCCCAATCCAGTTATCCTGAATTTTTGGGGAAATTGGGTTGAGAATGCACCATTAGCCCCACACGCTGCCACCTCAACTTGCTTAACCCACAATGCCGCAATGACCTGAAATTCTCCAAGTGGATATGATGGGCACAACAGCATAAACCATGGCAATTCCACAATAGCAACTACCAAGCATTATGTATAGAAAGTAGCACAAAATAGCACTAGTCCAAGGATGGGTAGAGAGGACACACACCAGAGAGGGGAGTGGGAAAAAACAAAGAACCCCATTTAAGGTAGACAAGCTGGTGTCCCAACACTTAAGGGAGGGTTTACTCGCTGTTTTTATGGGAGGGCCCATTCTTTATGATGTCCAAAGAGTAGATGGAGCCTTCCTCTTTGCACATCTGTAGCGCTAAAAATTGACAAAAATGAACTAAAGGCGCAAAAGTTACAACACCCTGAAGTAGGGAGAATCGTTTTTACAGAAAATTCTCTATCAAACAGCTCATATTTCCAAACCCCTCAAAACCCTTTTGAAAGGGGTTTTCTCTTTTCATGTTAGAAAATGTCATTGCAACAATCACTCAATACTACACTCCAACTCCATTCTAATTGCTTGTTAGGATCCCAAAGGCTTTTAATCTCGACCAATAGCTCTCCAACTGGCCATTCTCAGCTCAATCCACACCTAAGAAGCTTAGGCTTGGAATAATGCACCAAAATTTTTAGGGAGACACCTTTTTCAACCAAAGAAATCATTTAAAAAACATTTTACAGAGCATGTCTGGGCAGCAGCAGGGGAAAAAGTGGTAAGTAAGGCCCAAGGAGGGGCTGGAGTGAACCAGCAGCCACCAGTGCACCAGTTCAGGATGAGGCAGTTCAAGCCATTTTGGGGATGAACCTAAAACACATCCTTTTCTCCTGCCCAGGGATTTTTCAGCCCCCTTCTTTGCCCCAAAATTTTTCCCTCCTACCTCCCTCATTTCATTTCCTGCTCATTCCATCACTAGAGCTTGGGTAGCTCAAAGCTTCCAGAAGGCATGAGACACAAGGCTTGAGGAGAAAAAAGGAAAAAAGGTAAGTTCATTCCTTTCTTTACGTTTTTTTTGTCTCATGTTTTTCTTCCTTTTCTTCTACTTGAGAAGAAGAAGATGACGACAATGGTAGTCGTCATCTTTTGTTTTTTTGTTTCTATTTGAAGTGAAAAAGGCAATGGCACAAGCATGTCGTGGCCTTTTTTTTTCCTTTGCTTACTATTATCGCCTTTTTTTTATGTTGGTGTTTTGTTGCAAAGGAAACAACGACAGCAAGTTGTCGCCTTCTTTTTTTTTCTTTTTTTTTTCTCTGTTGCAAAGAATTGTTAATTGTTCATCAAAATTGACAATTAACAATCATTTGGTGGTTTTTTGAAATGTTTAAGGTTATAATGGTTAAAGGAAAGAGATTGAAAAAAGTTGGTGGTGATTTGGAAGCTCAAAAGCAAAATGTTGTTCCATCAAAACTAGGAGTTGATGAATCAAGTAATCCATTTGGCTTAGAGTTGGCAATGGTGGTTGTTTGCAATTCAAATGATGTGATCCTTCCTAATACAAATTGAGAATTTTGATTGAGAAATGGTGGGTTAGATTGTTTCATACATTTAATCAAATGCACAAAAAAAATTGTACAAAAAGATTTAAATTTATTCATTTGATGGAAGGTGCGGGATGTTTTTTTCGAAATTTTTTTATTGTAATACTTTAATGAGGTTAAAGTTTGCAGTAGTTGCAACTGATTATGTGATCTTATGTTTTGCAATACCTACATTTTGTTGTGTGATATTTTTATGTCTAAAGATTTAAGGCTAGGGGTTTTTTCATTACAAAATAAGGATTTATTTGTTTTTATAGTTTTTGGTTTAGGTTTGAGCTTGAAATTGACTAGGCCTTTCAACCACCAGCACCCCCTTGTCCACCTAATATGGTTCAGAAAGACAAAAAATGGATGAAGGTTGGGTTGAAATGGAAATGTAAAATTAGCACTTGCATTATCACATGTTCTACCAAATGGTTGTTGACCAAACATTTAAAGGAGGTGCATGGCTTAGCAACAAAAAAACCAAACTTGGGAGGCCTTCGATTTCTGAAGCAGGTCCTTAACATTAAGACCATGTTAAAATCAACGATCACATCTTAAAAGATGTCATGGCCATGCGTAAGCAAAATGATCAAAAGGTTGTTAATTATGTTCATGCCAAAGCCCAATGCGAATGGGATAAAATGGTAATTGTTACAAAATAATGTCCACCATTACCAAAACCAATTTTGGTCAAATTAGTTTTAAAACAATTGTTGCAAATGTTTGGTCTTAATGCTTAGGGCGTGGGAAATGTGTTTCAAAATGCAACGTCACATATGGAGAAAGACAAAGATTTACAAGAGATGATCTAATCCACCCGTTCTACATATGCACAATGATTAAAGATGGCATGGGATGCTAAAAATTAGGATGGAGAATCCACTAAAGCAAATTAGACACATGAATTAACAATTGTATTGGATTTTCATGAATTTAAAATGATTTATGGAAGTTTTTAAAAAAAAATCAATGTCTGTTTTTTTTTATAATTTTGTTTCATCCAAGGTGTGTTAAGGTTTAATTTGGTGGTTTCTAGGTGTTTATAGGGTTTAGGGCACAGCAAAGGAGGAATTTGTTGCAAATATAGTTCACACTAAAATGCAATGTCACCATTTGTACATTGCTCATCATGTAATAAGGGCTACAAATGTGACAATTACTTACCAAATTAAACATGACATTATAGATAGTGATATGGTTTAAGGTCTCCATTTTATATAGTTGGTTAGGTTTTTTTCAACCCCTTCATTTCTGGACTACTTACTTTTTGAATTTTGTTCTTTTGATATACTATAGATAACCTTTTTTTTTCATTGGAATCTTTACAATTTTTTCATCCACCCATTTTTGTACATCTTTTTATCAATATAACATTTTTTTTTAATCACATTTGTTTGATGGGTATGTGGTTAATCACAATTTTTTTTTTTTTTATCATCTTCTTAATGCTTTAAATGTAAGAATCAAAATTTAAATAGTCCCATATGCACATTTTATAATTAATTTGTATAGGGTTTACAAACATCAAAATGAACATTATGCAATACCTACATCTAAAGTATTAAAACTTACATCACTTAAAAAGTTTTTAAAAAATACCCACATTTTAATTAATTTATTAACATTGTCATGAAACCAAACATGCAATACTTACATCCTTTTTATTTTAACTTCCATAAGGTCATTTCAAATATGCGATACTGGCATATAGGTCTCATGAATAGTTGTTGGTTTTTTACATTCATTGCATTACCCCCATATAAGTCTTGTAAACAGTAGTTGATTTTTTTGACACCTTTTACAATACTTACATATAGGTCCATAAATAGTTGTTGATTTTTAACATCTTTTGAAATACCTACATATAAGTCTCCATTGTAATATTTATGAGAGTCATATGATATAGTAATTTTGTTTAAATATCAACAAATAATGTCATAATTAAGGAATTACTAAAAATTTATTTTAGATAATGTAAATGATTTATTATCATATTTAAAAAATCATTTATTTTCTTAATATTAATTAAATTATTAAGATAATTAAAATTTAAATATAAAAATCAAATTGATAATTTGATATTTAATTTATTATCTTAATTATATTTTTTATGTTGATAAGTTATTCAAATCATTATTTTAAATAATTATTCATGAAAATTAATTGCCATAAAATGAATTTAAATATATAAAAAAACATATTTTGAGTACCCAAACCATTCATTGGTTATTTCGAAATGACCTTACATGTGGGTATTGCATTTAGGGTTGATTTTTCACTTAAGATTGCTTAAATCACCTATGGATTATTTTGGAATGAATTTACATGTGGGTATTGCATATAGGCCTTGGCCTTCATTCAAAGGCTACCCAAACTACATACTGGTTATTTCAAAATGACCTTACATGTGGGTATTGCATATAGGCGTTGACCTTCATTCAAAGGTTACCCAAACTACATATTGGTTATTTCAAAATGACATTACATGCAGGTATTGCAAATAGGCCTTGATTTTCATTCAAAGGCCACCCAAACTACATATTGGTTATTTCAAAATGACCTTACATGTGGGTATTGCATTTAAGGTTACGTTTGCACCTCAGGTTACCTAAATCACCTATGGGTTATATCAAAATAAACTTGAATATGGGTATTACATTTATAGTTAGGTATTCATATAATTTTGTAATACATGCACACGTACTTATTTTTACCAATTAAAAATTTGGCTTTAATTTTTTGAATAATCAAATAAAATTTGTAACAAAACACAAAAGAAGGTATTTTTTTACCATTTGGTAATATCTCCAAATTAAGTTCTTTCACTTTCTTTAAGAAAATATAAAATGACATTACATTGTTTTACATATGTTTACGCTTAAAAAATTTTGCCCAAAATGCATCCTAGATTTATTTTAATTATTATAGACTTGTAAAAAAATGTTAATTCATTTATATGTCCCAAACTCTAAACCTAAACCATAATTCTAATATTAAGTAGTAAATTTTACATTAAACCCTAACCTCTTGTACCATCAATGTGACCAATTTTACATTATGTTCATTTTTATATATGTTAAATCATATTATAAAGTGAAAAAATAATTTTGAAAACATGAATTTCATGATGTATTGGTCGGGAATCAAATATTTTAAAAATATTTTTATGTTTTATGGTTAATGAATTATCATAATATGATACAAGTATTGCATTGAAACAAAAGTGGGTTAGGAAATATTGAATTTTAACAATTATGGAACATATGGAAACAAAGAAAATTTGTAATTATGCTATAGATCTAAACAAGTGATAAGATCAAAAATTAATATAATGAACAAAGTCTAGAGTTAGACCTTGAACCCTAATATATATGAACCAAATTCCTGAACACTAAATCATAAAGCATAACCTTAAAAATCCAAATGATATTTTGCCATAAGCCCTATTACAACACTAACTATACAAACATTAACAAAAAAAGTCTTAATGATATATGTCTTAAACTTAAAAAATTATACAAAATATACAAATTGTATAATGCAAAACAAGAAAAAATGAACATAGGAAAAAAATCAGAAACAAAATTTTAAAGCTTTTAAACTAGAAACATTTACTGAGTAGAGAAAAAAAACTTTAATCTACAAAAATAATCAAATAAATTTCATAAAAAAACCAAAAGAAAAGATATGTCTCTTACCTTTGTGTGATCCCTCCAAGCTAATTTTTTCTACTCTCTTTGAATAATATATAGAATCAAATTATATTACTTCACATATGTTTAAAACCTAAAAAATTCCCCCCAAATTAGTTTAGTTTAGGTTAATTACTATAGATTTGTGAAAAAATTGCTAACTAATTTATGTGTCTAACCCTAAACCTAAACCATAATCCAATAATACATACTTATAATAATTACACAAAAAGATGTATTGTAATGTTCGTTCCATAAATAAATAAAGTAAAAAAAATTTAGTAAAATATGCATTAATTAAACCAAAATGGCTACAATTATGACATTGTTTCCATTATAAATTGTTTATAATATTTACATATGGGGACCTATGTTCATCATCCATGAACTAAGGGGAACCTTAATAAATTGATAGGTAGAATTTGGGGGGGGGGGGGGATGAGAAAAGTGAGTAGGTAATTAATTAAATATTTGACTATGTAAAAAACATAGGTAGGTAAGTAAACATAGTGGTAGGTAGGAAGGTGGGTGCATAGGTAGGTATATAGGTAGGTGGTCGAGTTAGTAAACATGTTAGTAGAAAAGAAGTTCAAAGAGTAAGGTAGATAGGTGGGCATGTAGGTAGGCAGATTAATAGGTAAGAAGAAAGTTACATTAACAAGGTAGCTAGGTAAATTAATATGTAGGAAACAAACTACCTTATCAAGGTGATTAGGTTTGTAACATATTTATGTTGATAGGGTGGTTGTGTATATAGGGTTGTTAAATAGTAAAGTAGCTAGGTTAGTAGGGAAGTTAAGTGAGTAAAGTATGTAGCTAATAGGGTAGCTAGGTTAGTAGGGTAGGTGGTTAGTAAGATAATTAGTTATTAGGGTAGATATGTTAGTAGGGGATAATTAGTAAGGTACCAAGGTTGATATAATAATTATGAGGGTGGGAAGGTGAACATGGTAGCTATGTGTGAAGTTAGGTGCAAAGAAAAAAACGGTCAAAAACAAAAAACAAAAAAAAAAATATAGTGGTCAACAATGAAAAAAATGGATTATGATGAACCCCATCAAGTGTTGAATGAAAAAACACAACCCCAAGGTAATCATTGAAGCATCTTTCTATATTTTTAATCATTGAATAGAAGCAAATATAGAAATCTGGAAATTTTTTAAATTAAAATTTGATGAAAATTCAGGATCAGAAAGTCCCAAAAAATCAATTTACTTTTTGCATTTTTAATTTGAATTTTCGCTATTTGACATTTTGCCAGTAAGTAAAAGGCTGAGAGCCATAAAAGAAGAACAAGTCCCTAATAAAAACTGACTCACCTCCCAACACATTTCAACCTAGGAAAATAATTGCCCGTGCAAGGCGGAGCTGAGCACAGGCCCAAATATGATAATGCCCACTGCCGAGGGCTTTATGGAGCGTGAATACCTGCTCATATGTATATATATATAATTCTTGGGATACGTGTCAGGCACCCATTCGGTATCACAGGAATAAAATCGAGGGTGGGCATTTCTAAAAATACAATAGACCCGTGTTGTGCACGCATTGGCATTTTTCAAAATGCCCGGCCGGCCTATACAGGGGAGTGAATATGCAATGCCGTGATGTGCCCTCCAGGCACGCTAACAAATTCCGAGCAGGTCCTTACAAGAGACTTCGAGATTTGCATCAAGTTTCAGATGGAACATTCGGACAGTTTCCAGATTCCCCTGGTCGGCCACAAGTGAACCAGCACCCACCACCAGCGCACCATGACGGATGAATAGTAAGTGGTCAGGAAACAGTTTTCTGTTGGTTTCCAGTTTCCTAGCTAACCATGGTGGTTAGATCAGTTGCTTTTTTTTTTCCCCTACCTACTGACTAACAACCCACAAGCAGGTTGTTGTTAGTAGGAAGGTAGTTAAAAAAAACAGCCCTTACCTATGTATAAACCATCTACTTACTTAGTAGTTACTTATTTTCTTACCTATCTACCTGAATATATGAGACCTATTCCTTCTAGAATCGGTTACCAAGGTGAAATCAAATATTAATTGGCCCCACTGGTCTGATTTTGGCAAGCTGACCAACAAGCATGGTTGCTGAATAAGAGAAAGGAAAGGCTGAAAGGAAATAGAGAGATTCTTCAAGAAAAGCTTGTGAAATTTCTGGCCTTTTTCCATCGGGTGGAATGCAAGCCTTGAGAGTGTGCTTGCTTGTTGACAAGAGAAACTGTGGACAGATCTTGAGAATCTAAGCCCAACCCCTTTACACTATGGTGAGGGAACATGACCGTGGGACTGTCGAGAGCTGTGATAGATACATTGAGCAGCTTGTTGATATGCTGGAACCTATAATTATTTTTCGTGATTCCTGTTTCCGGCCATACAGTTTACAAAAGGGAAGAAACCAAATGACAACAACAACCCGGGAAACAGGCAGACAGCCCACAGACATGGTGTTTTTTTTTTCTTTTTCTTTTTTATTGGGGTTTTTGGGGGGCGAAATTTCACTATTTTTAAACAAGGAAATTGGGGAATTTTGTTTTTTCGAGTGTAAGTTCAGTTATTTTTCTATTTAAAAAATCCAAAATTTTGACTTCATAAAAATGGAAAAAAAATACACTGGTGAGACATGAATTTCTCAGCAGCACCCTGCTTGTGTACGATCATGTCACACTGTGGCCTTGCCATTTACATTAAAACGTATCTTAAGACAAAAGAAAAATGATACAAACTCAAATATTGTGAAAATATAATCTTCAAAAAATCCTCTAAAAGAAATCAAAATCCTTCAAGATGTTATAACTCTATAACTAATCTCAAGTTTCAACACAAGCCAATATATCATCTTTCAAAAATCCTCATATAAAAATAGACCTACTATTGTCTAGGGGCCAAAATCCCTTAAACTACTACACTCTATAATGAATCTAAACACAATATCCTTGCCTTGGTAGTAGGCAAGGCCAACAAACGCATTTAACCATGCAAATGCAAATGATATTGGCTGCCAGCAGCATCCTTCACTTCAAAAAACCATCCAATTTGGATTTCCCAATTTTGGCTGGTTGCAATGGCCAATCTTTTTGTTTCCTCTGTCCAGAGCAAAGGGACTTGACATCTGTGCAATATTTGGGAATGAAATTTTGGCTAACAAATGTGGGCATGGAGCCTACCTATCTAATATAGGCGGAGACATGATCCCATAGTGAACATAGTATGCATCACTGTACAAATTTGAGGTAAAATTTTGATACAAACTTCAACCACAGTGTGAGTAATAGATAGTTAGAGAAGCTCTAGATCCAGCAATGGAAGGGAACCAGTTAATTTGAACTTATCAAAAGGGCAGAGTTGTTATGCTATGAGACCCTTGTTTTCATACATGTTATTGGAAGTTATCACATACTATCTTCGCTTTCAGAAACCTTCCTTTGACAAATTCTGATGTTATGTTCTAAGGGTTTCACATTATTTTGTGTATGTATTGTTTAAGATTGGTGCCAGTTTCAATACACAGTTTCCATGAATCTTCAAACTTGTAACAAACAAAGCAGATACACCCACACCTAGTATGTGGGCCTTTATTAGCGTTAACCACATCCAAAACATTGTGCATATTAAATAGGCCAAAGGAAACAAATGCAGTCAGTACAAAAGTGCTGCAGCAATTTTTTCCTCCAGTCTGACCATTTGCCCTGTTTATTTTCACCTTGTCATGCCTAGGCATGTTTTCTTTTCTTTTTTTTTGTGTGTGCTTTTCTTCTTTCTTTCAGCGGATTATACAAGGCATCGCCTCTTCACTTTCACTCAACAAGGCCAAGGTTGGAGCATCACCATTGTCATCACTCAAGTTCATGCATGCCACTCAAGTTTTTTATCTCTTGCTACCGACCTTTCTCTCTTTCATTTTCTTTTTCAATTCTTTTCCCTCATCTTCTTTTTTCTTGGTTTCAATTTTCTCAATTTGTTCTTCTTTGTTTTCTTTTCCAAGTTTTTTTCTAAAAAATTCTTTCATTCATCTCCACATTTGCACTTGGCCAATTTTCTTCTCGAACGTTTTTGCAACTTTCTTGCAACATTGATTTTCTTGATTTTTATTTTTTATGTGCTTCTCATCACCATCTTCTTTTACACGCTCTATGCTCTTCTCCTACAACACAATTTATGCAACACACTCTATCTTCTTCTTATGCAAATTTTTTAATGATCTTCATTTTTTTTAATTTGAAGTTTTTCGTTACAGTTTCCCTTTGTTTCTTGATTTCTTCCATTGCATACAAGGCGAAGTACACTTTCTTTTCTTTATTTATCATTCTCCAAGCACAACACTTTTGAGAGCCTTCTTGGCTCTATTGGTTTTTTATTCCTCCATTTGATTTTTATTTGATTTAAAAAATACAATTCTTTTATTTTTTCCTTTCCTTACATTCTATACTCATCTTGTATTTTTTTTAAAAAAATTTGTAGGTGTTTAGGCTGGTTTGTTTTTGTTTCTAGTTTTCCTTTGCTTCTTTTTTTTGTTTTTGGCACTATTTCCTCTAAGATTTTCTCTTCTTTTTTATTTTTGTATTTTTATACCAATTCCCAATGGTTGGCATTTGTGGACCATCTTTTGAAAGAATTTGTCTCTGATCTGTGCTTGAAGAAGCTATGGTCAATCAACATTTTTCTTCATTCAATAATCCTAAACAACATTTTGAACAAGAAGCTTTTGGATCATATTCTTTATCTCTTTCCACACCTTTTGTTATGTCATTTACACGTTCTATTAGTAGTGATGCTAATTTGTTGTGGTTTGAGGATAGATCTATCATTTATATTAAATTGTCTAATTTTTCTAATTCTCCTCAAGTTTATGTTGAAACAAATAATGTTGATGATGCTACAAATGCTAAACCTTCTTATGCTACTCACAATGAAGTTAGTGATGTTGTAACTATTCTATTTTTGCATTTTTGTAACCTTATAATTTGTTTGGATATCAAGGACTTTGATGTTTGTAATTTCGATCCTTTTAATGATCATGTTTCTTTTGATACTATTGTTTGCCATCAATCTCCTTGTGATGCCAAGGATGATGTTTCTACATCTATTCGTGATTCTATCCCTTGTTTTGACTTTCAACTTTTCGATTATCCTATTACTTTTGAAGTATGTCAAAGATCTTGCTTTTTAGAAGTTGATGATAGGGAATTGGAGAATGTGAACATGGGCAGTTGTAGATCCAACAAGCATGCTAAGATCTAGGCCAAAAATGTATTTGATGATGGTGACGATTCTGTGGGTATGATTGCAGATCTGTTAAAGAAGGAAGAGAACGTAAAAGGTCTTGTAGACATGTTTTGCTTGTTTGTTTTTCAAGTTGTTAAATGTACTTTCTGACTGGGTATTTTTTCTTGAACATAATCAATTTTGTTTGTTTCTTTTCTTTCTCAAAATTCTTGTATTTTAGTTTGTTGTTTATGTTTTTATGTTTTTTTTTCCTCTAACTTTTGTTTTTATGATGTTGGGTTGTTTGTTAGCTTTTAAATCTTGTGCCTAGAGAGTAGGACAAAATCAGTAGCATTTCAGGCTTGTAGATGATCTACAAGTGGTTTTTGGGTTTATTTATTTGAAAGAAAGAACTTGAGTTTTTTAATGAGAGAGCTTCTTACTAGGGAAGTTCCAAGGTTTGCATTTGTTGAGGTCTATTTCAGTTATGGCATGCATGACGAAGCTATTATTGCATATGTTTTGCGCTAGGTAATAGTTGATGACCTCCTTGATCGTGGGGTGGAAGCAAAAGCCAAGAAGCAACTAGGTTTGATCCCCGCTTGTTGCTATTGCTACTACAACCTGCTCCTTCTTTAGCTAGTTGTTCACCTCGTTGAGGCTTCCAATGCTACATTAATGATTTGTTGTTGGCGTTGTCATGATCTTCAGACTTAGTACATTGAACTGCTCCATTTCACATCTTTCCTCCTCCTCTTCCTCAAACCTTGTTGTAAATTATGCAAGTGTAATCACCATTCAATGGCATCTTTGTGGTTGTCCATCACGCTCTATCAAACCATTTGTAAATGATTCATGACATCCTTTAGATGTTTCTTTAGAATACCAGTGCTAGTGATGGCTATTCGGGTGGTGGTGTGGTCATTAGCCTTAGTCCCAACATGTTTTTTACACTGGACTGCACTTGAAGATTTGTTTCCTTGGCAAGATCTTCAAGTTCACCTTTGGTACACACACAAACACACACATTCCTGGAGACAAGCACACACACCCCTTGAAAAAACAGAATATAAGTGAAGGAAAAACTTGGAAAATGTTGTTTGGAAAATGTGCTACCTCTTTCGGCTCAAAAATCTCAAATATTTGAGCTTCCACCCAAAAATCAAATCTCAAAACCACTACAAATGAAAAATCCTAAGATTGCTTACTTGCCCGCTTGCCTTTTACTTGCCCTTGACTACTTGCTTGCTTTTGTTTGCGTGCTTTTTGAAAACATAAATTCAAAAATTTATTCAACCATAAAAATCCTTTTGACCATGTTGAAGAAAAAAAAAATGTACAAACATTCGCTTGAACCTTCAAAGAAAATAAACAAGATTTTTTTGTAAGAAGACACCGCCGCCACCTCCCTGTAACCTTAAAGTCTAAAATCCTAACTATCAGGAATGTCAGACTTAAATTCTTAAACATTTTTCTCCATGTTCACTTAAATGTCCTAAACCTAGTTTTGCCTCAATTAATTTATTGACCCTATAAGCATCATATATAATCAAAAGACAATTAATCAACATTATTTCATAATAATTGAACCTATTAATAACTAATACCTTTATTTTATAATGCACATGTTATTTTTTTAATAAAAAGTTTTCAATGTTATAGATTTACACATACCCTATATTTATTATAATATGGTTTTCAAAATATATATCACCTTATTTTTAAACTAATTAACTTATAATTTTTACCTCATAACCAATATATTGCACCTTATATTTTTTACTCGCATATTTTCTATTTTTTTTGAGTAGTGTCCCCTTCAAGCCTATTGGTTGCACCCAATACTTTGTGCCATATTGCTTTTCCTTTTGCAACATAAAAAAAGTTGAAACATAACCAAACATGAAATATTTTTGAATCGACAAATCACTTCCACCATTTGTGTCATATTCAATTGCTTGCTAAATTCTTAAAACCGCAAATTTTTTTCCATCACATTTCTTAGAGTCAATTCAAAATTGCACAATTAGATTTATGGGGGCAACAAATCCTTTCCATCATTTTTCCTAGAATCAATTGCATGTTAGATTTTTGATGCCATGAAAAGAAACTAGTCCAAAAAACTTGGAAATAATACCAATTAGACTATATTAACTAGCCGATGCAAACAAAAAACATTACTAGCATCAACTATACATTGATTTATAAAATTACATTACTAACAATTCACAATTCAATTCATGTCATACCCGTATGCATGGCCTCATACATGGCGACCGGTCACGGGCATGCCATTCATGCCTTTTAAGGTTGATGTATGTTCTTAGGGTTAATGTACATTCTTAGGTTACTGTACGCTATTATGTGTTTTAGGGTTATGGCTTGTTTAGGGTTTTAGCTTGTTGACGGCTGTATAAAAGGCCAAGCTCCTCACTCCTGTTGTTAGTTTTTTTTAAATTCTTTTGTCAGGGAAAGTTTCCTCCATAATCAGATTGGATTTCTAAATGCTCACGGTGGCTATTACACGGTCATTATTTACATACATTATATTTTCTTTCCTTCTTTGTAATCTAATTCTAGAAAAATTGCTCTCTATTGCTTAATCTTGAAAGCAGTAGAATTATCTTGGCTTTGAGTTCTTTGGTTTCTTTTGTTGCTAGTGTTGTTGTTACTATTGGTGTTATTGTTGTTACTGTTGTGATTGGAGGGAGCTTGTGTTATTACATTTCTGCTAACCAACAGAGTCGGGATCAAAGGAGCTAGGAAGAGTGAAACCAAATGGGGGAATGATTTATCTTAGAAAGGTTTTTTTTTTTTTTTTTCCCCCTCTCTCTTCTCTTTTTCGCACAGAGGCCTTCGCTTCAAAAACTCTTAAAGTTGCCGAAGTTAAGCCAGAAGTAAAAATAAAAAATAAAATTACTTCTATAACACTGTGTGCACCATCGCATCAGCGTCACATCCATCGCAAGGTGTAGCGTGGCATTTGACGTGTTGCCGCTCGCCATCACCGCGAAGCTCACACACACCTCATAATGTTGTCATGGTCGTCGTGTCCCGTCCACCATCGCTATGGAATTCATGCTTTGCAGCATTGTTTGTCGCGTCGTCGTTGTTGGACTTTTGTTGGACTTTCGTCTGACGTTTGTTGGACTTTCATCCCATGTTCGTCAGACTTTCGTTTGATTTTCGTTCGACATTTGTTGGATGGAAAATTTGTGTCCAATGTTCGTTGAACAGAAGATTTTCGTTCAACGTTTGTCGAATTTCTATCCAGTGATTTTTGTTCATAGACTTCCGTCCAATGACGTCCGTCCATCGCGATTCATATCCAATACCATATTCTTCAAACCATATCTAGTGCTTTGTATTGCTACATTTTGGAGCATGGGACAACATGATGTCCTCGGATGATGAGAGCACTATCGCTCAACCAAAGGTAAGGTATTGGCTACGAAATAACACATAATCATTTGAGCCGATTTCTTTGAGCTCATGATCTTCATAACGGTACCATCAAACGTCTACAACGTCACCATCATGCAATACAACTCCTACTAGGAATGCAGGTTCAGGTTACACTACATCAATGGTACATTAGAGAGAGTCCATTTGGAGGGGTTAATTAATGGGGTATGCCTGTTATCACATTAGCTTTCACACCATCATCATATATTCCGTTGCAAGCCGTTACCTCTATACCCACGTACATCATGGAAGCCAATAGTTCCTTTGGGAGAATTGAGAAGTTCAGCGGAAAGCCAAGTACCGTTTCTTTGAGGGAGTTCAAGGCAACTTTCTCAACTATGGTTTGTGAATTGGAGCTCAAGTTTGGCGTTAATTACACTAAGGCGTTCGCATTCAAACAAGCTTATTGTGTGCACTATGAAGCATTAGATGTCTATAAGTAACATTCTCCAAGGATTTTGAGCATCACCCAGATCCCTAATCCAGCTTATTCCACAGCCATCACCATCGCCACCTCCTTTTAAGTTGCACTATAAGCTGCCATTGCACATCATGGGACTGTGCCCAATAATCTAGATCCAGTACCTACTTTAGTAAACCTTTCTTCTCAACAAGTCATTGTTGTTATTGCAAACATTCCTCCCACCATCGATGCACTAGCTTTTGCAGTGGGGGAATTCTTTTGAGTTCTTGAGTTGAAATTTCTAGTGAAGAGTTCTAAAAAAATTTTGCAGCTCGCCACCTTTTCTTAGTAGAAGGATGAAACCCTCAAGATGTTTTACAAAAGGCTTCTCAAGCTTAAAGAGGATACTTAGAGCATCACAAACTTGGAAGTTGCCCATTGGTATCTTTATTCATTGGAAGGTATTCTGACACTCCATGTGTAGGTTTTGCAATGGGTTTTTGTAGAATTTGGAGATTCGTACACTTTGTTGGACGTGTATAATATTTCTGAAAGGCTGGAACTGGCTCATGCACACTATGAGGCCAATATTGTGAGGCCTCCATCATGTTCAAGGCTTCAATCTCCATAAGTTGCACCAACCAAATCATCGCATTCTTCTTCAAGGGCTAAAGTAGTGCACTTAGTTACACCCATCCTACCTTCTTGCAATTACTGTGACAATCCTGCCCACGAAGCTAGTGAGTGCAATATTCTTTCCAAGGATCTCTTTTGTGATAATTGTGAGTAAGAGGGACATTAGGAAACTGTTTGTTTTTCCAAGTTCCCGGAACAAAAGCAACTTCGATTATCACGATAAAATCTGCTAGCATCTTCTGCTACCCCTCAACCAAAAGCCAAGGCACTTTAACCTTCCACTTAGGCTTTCCCCACCAAGGGTAATTCCAGTAAAAATGTTAAGAAAAAGGAGCACAATGTTAACAAGAGGGAGGTGCTTCAAGCCCATGCCGCTGAAATTCAAATTCTACAAAATGAACTCGAATCATTGAAAGCCCAACTTGTTAATCTAAAAGGTAAGTTTTCCTAACCAACTAGTCATGCTCAACCTGTACATGGTTCAAGATTATGGGAGGAACCTCCTAGGTCATTCCATGGCCTCTCACATGATACCATGGTTAGGGAGTATGTTTTTTCCAATGCACACAATTTTAGTTTCACACCAAAATTAACCATTTCTTTTTGCCTTTCCTACTTTGCAGCATAAGAGGCTAGTGTGGCACACAAAGTTTCTACCACTAGGTAAGTAATTCAGACTAATGGATTCGCATTTGGTTCAAGTCCTATTACCAAGGCTAGAGGAGCTTGAGCAGTCATGCCACAATCTTTTTGTCCTCTTAACACGGAAGAAGAATGCACCTTGTTGGTGAGGGGGGAGGAGACTATTACACCACAAGCTACAGGGCATCAAATTCCCATGTCCTAGGAGTACATGTACATCAAGAAAACACACAATTTTCCATTGATCAGCTTATGGAGTGCTAACTTCAAATGTGTGAAGTGGTGTAAAATCTTGTGAGTACACCATTGTTTAATTTTCAAGATTTGAAGCTAAGCACCAGGGACATAATTATCGTATTAAATGATACCCTGAACATTACATCAGGTCCTTTACTAATCCCTGATCCACATGCTACAGGGGTCCCATCCAACACCTTGGAGAGACATTCGATTGGCACATGTGTTACTGATGGCGTTCGTAATCTGGTCATTAATTCTAGCATGGCTAAACTAGTGGGTTCTCCTACCTCTGATTCTACATTCAAATATTAAAAGGGAGCTAAAAACACCTCACTTGTGGATTTGTTACTTAGCAAAGGCGTTGTGGATAGCCATTCTCTCCACAAAGTCTCTCACTCATTTCCAAAGGTGTTGCCTAGTGAGAGAACTTCCATCGCCACCAGAGTTGCCATTGTTGACAATACTGAGTTAGCAATTGATGCACTCCCAAGCTCTTTAATAGACTCAAATGTAAGTCTAAGGTGAAAACAATGGAAGAGTAAGGAATTGGGGCATGCTCCTTCACTCGTAGCACTTTGGGGGTAGAGGGGCGTGCTAGAGTTCCGGGATGGGGACTAGGAAAATTGAAAAGCAACTCAATTACTCACACTGAACTACACAAACCAAACAACAAGTTGGTTAGTGCATAGTTGGAACACTTTTCGTGCACGGACGAACCACGGGCAGACACAAACTCACAAGACTCACCATGGCTCGAACTTGGGGGAAGCCACCACCTTCCCCCTTATAGTATACTCTGTGCTTGGCCATGGGCCAGCACCCAAATGGCATTTTGTCTTGAGAGTCCCAAGTGGGAGTCCCAAATTTCCCGAAATTGGGATTCTCACAACATTGAAGGCCCATAAATTTGTGTGAAAACCTTCAATTGAGGTGAGGTCTAAAACAAAGTTGTAGCCCTTGTCAAGAGCTTTTCAATGGTATGTGACACGCTACCTACATGCAAGGAAATATGGGCGATTCTTGACTTTTAGTGGTTGGGAGTCAAATTGACAATTTGATTCCCGACCTTTTTTTGTGGCCATAACTTATGTTTTAAGTATCCAAATAGGTCATGCAAACCCATTTTAGACATCTAAGTTCCAAGATCTTTTCAATGATATGAGGAACCTTTCAATCCAATGAGATTTGACCCTTGAAATCGCCTTATGAAAATTTGGGATTCCATTTGAGACTCCAACTCCCAAAGTGGGAGCTCATTTGGGAATGTGGGGGTTCATTCCCTTGCACTCTCTTGCACTCCTGGGATCATGAAATGTGACTCTTGGGCTCACTCTTGGTTCGCACCTTCACAAGCCCTTACCTTGGTCACAAGCCCAAGGCTAGGGTTGTGATAATAATCCAGGTGAAAGGACATACACCAAGAGTGGTACTTTTTGATACAGGTGCCCAACTAGTGATTCTTGGAGTTCAATTCACCAAGAAGATGGGCATGCTCGACTCTAAACTACGGAAATCTATGTGGTAAATTTGCACCGTTACTAGGAGTGTAGAGGAGGTACTTGGGGAAAGCTCGGATTTTATTACACTTAACTTCAATGAAAGTATAAATCAGGAACTTTGCCTACAGGTTAGATGTTTAGTCACTAATGCCACTGTTTACGATGTGCTCATTGGGCAAGAGGCCCTGTTTCCACCAAGTTTCATAATTGACAACTGGTTCGAACATGCGTACTACCGAGTGGATTGGGAGACTGATGGCCACCACTTGGGATACATACCCTTGATTTACATGGGAACCATAATCCTATGGCTCACCATTGTATGCTCAAAGAAGCACACACCATTTCCTACATCCAACAAGTTAACCACGAGTGGATAGAGGGAGATGAAAAAAAGACAACGTACGCCCAAGTACTAAAAACTTGAGGGTGGTTCCTAGTGACATTCAACACGAACCAGAGGTTTTATAAAGGTTCAAAGCAGCCCATGAGCCCTTGGTCAAAACTCTTTTTAGTTTTGAAAACATGGAAAGCCATGTATGGAAAGCCATGGTGAACCAATTAAGCTAGTATTTCATCACCCAATCACCTAGACATCGCCTAAGGAGGGTTTTACATTATTAGAGCTCTTTGGTGGTATTGGTACAAGTCTTGAAACCTTACTACAGTCAGGGATGGTGGTTCGGAAATATTTCTACGTAGACATTGATCCTATTACAAGGCAAGTGGCAGCATCGAGAATGAGGGAGCTCATAGCCATATTTCTACAACAATTTGCAACCACCACATGGAAGGTTAGTTTTACTTTGTTGCCTTGCGACATACAATTAATTCAGAAAAAACATATGGAATTACTTGGTCTTGTGGACCTCATCATTTCAGGTTGGGAGTGTCAAGGATTTTCAGTGGCTGGATTTGGAGAAGGCTTGAATGACATAAGATCCAGTCTCTTCATGGACATGGTACGATTGATCACATGGGCTCAATCCATTTTTCCTATGTTTGGTTATGTAATTGAGAACACCCCTTCTTAACTTGACCAAAGGGAGAAAGTCCAAGAGCACTACACATTAGTCAAACATTACCTTAGAGAGCCGCTCCTATTCGATGTGGCATAATGCAATTCCTATGCGCACCAGCTGCGTAACTAATGGACCAATCTTGCACCACTTTTAGTTCTACAGTTGGCTTTGAGATACACCATTAGAGACCCCAACCTGTAGGTTTCTCACATATTGGATGATCAAAGCTTTTGCCAACCAGTTACAAAGCAAGAGAATCCTCCTTGGTTTCCTACGAACATAATAGGAAAACCAAGAGGTGCTTAGCTCACCTTTGTTTCTTTCCCAGGAGCACATGCCTTTCAAGGAGATGGACCAAGCTTGGTGTATCGTCATGTTTTAGCCACTTGGGATGAACTAAGCCCCATAAGAAAGAGAAAGGGCTATGGGGTTCCAAACTGACATTATTAGTCACACTAAAGTGACTAGATTGGAGCGTAATGCTCTATTGGGGAGAGGCATGTTAACAAATAAGAGATCTATTCAAGTGCAAACATAAATTTTTATTGAAAGGAAACTAAAACATGATGTTCACAACACGAAACATAACATTAAGAACTCCTCAAGGTTCTTGTCACATGAAATACACAAACTTGTGTAATGAAGAAAAGAGAGTCAAACCATCAACACCAAGGTATTTAACTAAAAGATTAAACCACAAATAACCAAACTAATATAAGTAAAAAAAGTAATTCAACCTTGTGGAAGTAACTTAGTTACTTTCCTATTCTAGTAACTAATGAAACCTAACTAGTTGAACTTGAATTCTCAACATTCCCCCTCAAGTTCAAATCCACTTCTAGTACACCAAGCATTTTTCTAAACTTCCTTACCTTGTCTGTACCTAAAGCCTTTGTCAAAATGTCAACAATTTGATCTTTGGTACTAACATGAATAAGGTCAATTTCTTTTGCTAGAACTTTTTTTCTAATAAAGTGGTAGTGCACCTCAATGTGCTTTGTCCTAACATGATAGACCGGGTTGTTAACAAGTAGTATGCTACTAATGTTATCGCAATAAATGACAATAGGAGCATCCACTAAATGTCCCAAATCTGATAGTAGTTTTTGTAACCAAACTACTTCACATGCAACAATTGCTGCATTTTTGTATTTTGCCTTCGTGCTTGATAGTGCAATTATTGGTTATTTCTTATTGCTCCAACTAACAGAACCACTTCCAAAAGAAAACATGAAACCATTAGTCGATCTTTTATCTGAAACATTACCAGCCCAATTAGCATCCGTGTATCCATGTACTTGTAACTAGCTCTTGGCTTCATAAAAAATTCCACACTATAATGTATGTTTTATGTACCTCAGTATGCGCCTCACTGCATCCAAATGTGGCTTTCGTGGTGTTTGCATGAATTGACTCACCATTCCAACTGCATAACTCAAATCTGGCCTTGTGATGGTCATGTAAATCAAA
>Ga0116227_10007642_pt1 | contig 20943 bp, 14 predicted proteins | sample S1TSphgellanicum_FD_89693 | JGI IMG/M metagenome (GOLD analysis project Ga0116227, IMG submission 89693) | Host-associated microbial communities from peat moss isolated from Minnesota, USA - S1T2_Fb - Sphagnum magellanicum MG | ecosystem: Host-associated > Plants > Peat moss > Unclassified...
AGCTTTCATTCCAAGTATCATGTTGGATAGAATCGAACCTTACAGAGTCCAACCTCACAAAACAATTAAGGTCGTCCATGTCTGAATTCCCAACCCTTCTGGAAGCCCAGTTGATGTTATCAGAATTCTTCACTGAGTATGGGGAGCCTCGGAAAGAAAAGGATGAACCCTTCCCAAGCACCCAGTTGGCTTCCAGTTGTTCTGGCCAACCTGTCTCCATGTACCTTTGACAGATCGCAATTCTGTGTTTCCCATATTCGCTTGCTGCTGCTGCAAATGACCATCAGCTGCTGGTGCTTGTTGTTGTATGTCCTCAGATCCATCTAATCCTCCTTGAATCTCACAGGTGAGAACAAAGGGATGCTTCAGAAGCTCAGTTGCACTAGGCCTCAGTGTGGACTCCCTCTGGGGACACTTGAGGAGAAAATCCTTGCCTTGATGAGAAAGATGCTCAGGGATGGGAGGGTGTGACTTTGTACTTCCAATGTGGAACAATGCGGCCAGAGTGAACCAGCAGCCACCAATGCACCAGTTGGCCGTTCTGTCCACTGGATGGGCTGCATTTTTTCATTCATTCGGCGCCAGATGGGGTTCATCACAGTCCATTTCTTTTTGTTGCTGATCACTGTTCTTTTTTCTTTTTTTGGGGGTTTTGGGCCATTTTTTTTCCTGGACCTGACCTCACACATAACTACCCTACTCACCTTCCTACCCTCATAAGTATTGCACCAATGTTGGTACTTTACTTATTATCCCCTATTGACATAGCTACTCTAATAACTAGTTATCCTATTGACGTAGTTACTATACTAACTACCTACCCTACTAACCTAGCTACCCTACATGCAGAACCACCCTATTGACATAAATACTTTACATACCTAGACACCTTGATAAAGTAACTTGTTTCTTATGTACTATCTTGTTTATCTACCTATCTACCTTGCTAGTGTAACTTTATTTTTACCTACTAATTTGCTTACTTGCATGCCTACCTATCCTAATAACCTATTTACTTTGCTCTTTGAACTTCCTTTCTACTTATTAACTTGCTTACTAACCTAACTACCTACCTATCTATGCTTTTTACATAGCCAAATACCTAATTAACTACCTACTCATTTTTTCCAACCCCACCTTCCCAAGTCCTACCTATTAATTTATTGAAGTTTGCCCTCATTCATGGATGATGAACATAAATCCCCATATGTAGGTATTACAAACAATTTATAGTGGAAACAATGCCATAATTGTAGCCATTTTGGTTTAGTTAATGCATATTTACAAAATGTTATTTACCTAATTTATTATGGAATGGACATTACAATACATCTTTTTATGTAATTATTATAAGTATGTATTATTGGATTATGGTTTAAGTTTAGGGTTGGGACACATAAATTAATTAGTAAGTTTTTCACAAATGTCATTACAATAAAAGGTGTCCCTATACACTAAGTGATTTCACTAGATTTTGAGTGAATTGACTAGTTGTAGTGAACAGGGATTAATGGGGAAGAAATGAATTCATTGGTTTAGTGAACGAGGACTAATGAATTGCACCCACATTTTGTAATAGTGTGTATAGTAATTAACCTAAAATAGGTTAAATTTGGGGGGAAAGTTTTAGGGTTTACAAATATGTGAAGTAATATAATTTCATTTTATATCTTTTTCAAAGAAAGTGGAAAAAATTAAGTTGGAGAGATCACACAAAGGTAAGATACATATCTTTTTTTTTGGTTTTGTATGAAATTTATTTGATTTTTTTTAAAGATTAAGGTATTTTCTTTTAGTCAATAAATATTTATAGTTTAAAAACTTTAAATTTTGGTTTCTAATTTTTTTCCTATGTTCTTTGAAATTTTTTTTGTTTTGCATTATATAATTTGTATAATTTGTATAGTTTTTTGGGTTTAAGGCATATATCATTAAGACTTTTTTTTTGTTAGGGTTTGTATAGTTAGGGTTGTAATAAGGCTTATGGCAAAATATCATTTGAATTTTTAAGGTTATGCCTTATGATTTAGTGTATAAAAATTTGGTTCATATATTTCAAGGCTTAAGGTTCATACTCTAAATTTTGCTCATTGTATTGATTTTTTATCTTTTCATTATTTAGAATTATACCATAATTATGAATCTCCTTTATTTCCATATGTACCATAATTGTTAAAGTTCAATATTTTGTAACCCACTTTTGTACGAGTTATGATCTTTTAAGGTTGCGTTTTCAATAGGGATTCCAAACTTTGGTGGAATGCTATCATCCTTTATTCCTAAAGGTATGCATTTGTTTCTTATTACTTCTTTTGTTTTGTGTTTATATTTTTACAATTCAACTTCTTTTCATTTCCTAGCTATTGGATATAGAATGGGCGTTAAGTTTCATTAAGTATACAATCATAAATAAAGGTTTTGTTCCTTTACTCGAATATTTCATATTCAATATCTCTTTGTAATTTGATTTTTTCATATCCATATGCGAATAATGCATTTACTCCCCACAACCAACATGGGTTTTATGGCATAAAGCAAGTATTGCATTTTGCACCTCTCAAACAGTATGCATTAATGATCATTATGTGGGTATTGCTACATGGGGTTTTTAGACATTGTGGGTTTAAGGTTCAATTCGGGTATTGCATATGTGAAATTTTCAATGATGGAAAGTTTAATAATTCAATGTGGGTATTGCCAAAGTTTGTTTTAGTATATGGGTTCATAATGCAAGTATTATATGTGATGTACATTGAAATAGTAAGTATTTTGTATCATGATATGAGTATTGTAATGGGAATTCCAAGTCACAACATCAATTTTAAACGAGCCATGTAAATATTGCATTTTGGGTTTTTATTCAATGATGAATGTTTATAAAATTATAAATTATCTTGGTGCAAACATTCATCCTACCTCCTTCAATCATGGGAAGGGTTCCAAAGTCCCATTCCATTCATGTCTAAAACCCCACCAAATCCCCTTTCTCAAACAAGGACTTGGTGTGGAGGTTCAGGATACGCCATAGAGGGCAAAATAAAGTGACCATTCAATTTGGTTATGTTCCATATGCTCGCATCTCGGAATTCTTGGAAGGTGAACGAAGGGATACGCGCACCCCTATGGAATGGAATGTTTACAAAAACTTTCCAAGTGAAATGGATGTCAAGCAACCAACTATCAAAAACCACTTTAGGCATACGTGGTAAACATTTATGGCATTAACCTTTTTAATTTTTAAAATTCATATACCAAACATGTAATCATTTACGCCTTGAGAGTTTTTTGGTTTCGGTATCCGTGCGAATATGGACGAAAGGATTATCGAGAAAACTCAACCCACACTTGAGCTATTAAACGAAAATGCCTAATGTCATTATTAATCAAACATCTATACACACAGCCCAATGTGGTTGATATCATGATTTATCATAAGGCCCATACACAAATTAATGGGTCATTTGCACATGGTGAGCATGACCTGGAATCCATTTCTCGTATGTCTCATTATGCTCCACACATGTCACAAGCATTGAAGGACCACATATGGGCCCAACTAATCTTGGGTTACATAGCCAAAAAAGTATATGACAAGCATAAAGTAATTTAGTGGGAACATGTGAATGCGAGTCAAAACATGACACAAGATGATTTCATTTGGCTTCAAGACATTACATATTTGGATCAAAAACATAAGAAAGGAAATTATCGTTTACACACCAACCTTGCAATTTCAATTCAATTTTAGGTTTTTTCCAAGATGTTGGTGAAATCAATGGAATTCAAGTCCCATTCACCATAGGTATTCAAACACCAACTCCATGTGAGTCCATGCTATCATATGGTCACAATGGTGCCATTTCTACGAATGCCACATTTGGCACAAATGAAATGAAATTCCATTTATTCACTTTGATGTAGTTTGATGATCATTGCATTGGTGTCATTTTAACCTGGATCATTACAAGTAGGCAAACAATTGAGGATTTGATTAAATGGTTGAAAGCATTAAAAGATAAGATGTTATCACACATGCCACATTAGAAACCATCATGTTTTCTCATTGATGATGCACCTCAAGAATTGAAGGCATTACAGTTAGTTCTATACCTAATACCTACTTTGTGTTTATTTCTTTAAATGTTTTTTAGTATTTTTCGTAAATTTTTTTATTACTTCAAATGCATTTTATGTTATACTGACCCCATCCACTCATGGTGATTTATCACATGTGTGTCCTTATTAGGGTCGTATAGGGTATGGACAAGGTTCCCAGCTACCTTTGTTGTTGGCATGTATTCAAAGCATGGCGTTTATGTGATATTGAAAAAATCAAAAATGTGGAAGTGTAAGGTGGAATCTTCCAAGACCTTCATGATGTGATGTACATGTCCATCAATCATGGAGAAACAAATGATAACTTCAAAGAGCATGAGAGGGTTGTTGTGAGAGAAAGCCTTCACAAACACAGGCATGGTGATGCATGAACAAATTACTTTTAGACTTATTACCATTAATTTGGTAAGTGATAATATTTATCATGGTTTAATATCCAAATTTTTTTAATAATAATGTTATTCATCATTGTGCATTATGTTTATGTTTGCAGAATTATGGATGGTCGTTGCACTAGTTTTAAACAACTAAAAGTGTTTTTTGCGAGTATTTTCGATAAAAAATAGTCGCAAAAGACACTTTTAGTCACCTAAGACAAGTCAAAAAATGGGGTCTTTCTACTAATGGTGTTTGAAAAGTGCCCCATTCCAACCAAGACACCCAAGCAAACATTGAATAATATCATGGTGCGTTGAAACATTGGTTTGTTATTGACATAAAAGGCCTTAAAGGGCATAGGATTAATTGGTTAGTGTGGTTATTAACAACAACCATTGCACGCCACTATAGGCACACATTGGAAATGAAAAAAAAGGTTTCATAAAAAACAAGGTTATGGAAGCCATTATTACACGAAGTGTGGAAAAGGCAGCCCTTATTTCACTCACCCATGTGTACCAACCAACCCTTAAAAGTGATCGAGCTTGGGGCCTACGAAACCTACGCCTTCCCAATGATGCACCCCCCAAGCTCCTTAATTGATTCAAATGTGAGTCCAAACTAAAGACAACGGAAAAGTAAGGAGTCAATGCACGCTCCCTAACTCGCAGCACTTTGAGGGGTAAAGGGGCGTCCTGGAGCTCCGAGATGGGATTAGGAAGAGTGACAAGCATCAACTATTCAGATGAACCTGCACAAAACCAACACAAGGTGGTTAGTCCATAATTGGAGCACTTTTAGGTGTTAGGACGAACCACAGGCAACTCAAACTCACAAGATTCACCACGGCCCGGACTTGAGGGAAACCACCACCTTCCCCCTTATAGTATACTTTGTGCCTCTCAATGAGGCCCACATCCAAATGGTTTTTTGTTTCGGGACTCCCAAATGGGAGTCTTGAAATTGTCAAAGTTGGAACTCCTGCGATTTTGGGGCCCAATAACTTTATGCAAACCTCCGATTGAGATGAGGTTTAAAACAAAGTTGTAGCCTTCGTTGAAAGCTTTCCAACAGTATGTTGCACGTCACTTGCACGCATGAAAATTGAGTCGATTCCTAACTTTTAGTGGTTGGGAGTCAAATTCCAATTTGACTCTCGGCCTTTCTTTTGGTCATAACTTGTGTTTCAGATGTCCAAATGGGTGATGCGAGCCCATTTTAGACGTCTACGTTTCAATATGTTTTCAATGATATAAATATTTTTTTAAACCAATGGGTTTTGAACCCTAAAATCGCTCCATGAAAATTCGGGAGTCCATCGAGACTCCAACTCCCCAAGTGGGAGTTGCCTTGGGAGTGTGAAGGTTCATTCTCTCACACTCTCCTGCACTCCCGGGAGTATAAGATGTGTCTCCCGGGTCTCCCACTTGTTTTGCCCTCTTGCAAGCCCCTTTGCCTTGGTCGCGAACCCAAGGTTAGGGTTACAACACCCAATGTCATTGACACAGTGAAATTCCCATTCATTGAAATATTTTGTTGCACATGTGAATGGGCATTGCAAGGGAACACTTGTAAACACCAAATTGTGGTCATTCTCACATGCATAGAAGATATCATTCATTATTGTGGAACATGGTATGGATCACATTGTGGAGGGTTAGGTCACATGTTTGAAAACCCATAATGAATTCCAAATGATATGGAATCCAATGATGATGACAAAGATGAACATTTTGAAGGTGATGATGGTATCGTGGAATTTGATGGGCTTAGGAGCATGGAGCAAAGTGATATCCCTATGGGTGCCATTGTAAGGTTTAGTGACAATAAATTCATCAACCCCAATGGAAAGGGCTTTGGCATAATTGGTCACTACAATGTAAAAGATCACAAATGAATATAAAGAAAGCGATAGAAACTTTGTGAACATGCCACCTCACACATGAAAGTATTGGCATGTCATATTCATAACATACGCCTCACCAAAGGAATGCGATTTTAGACCTAGGATTATTGTTACACTGCATAGAAAATGGATTGGGAAATAATGTCAAATGGCTCAAAGATTGGCATAAAACAATGTTTAATCACACAAATGTATGTATTAAATGATGTCATGAATAAATGTCTCAATTATTAATCAAAATTGTTGCCATTGGCACTAAAAAATTTGTTTTAAAATTGATTTTGTATGGAGGAAACCATTGCCCAAATTCTTTGAACATCAATATTCAACACACATGAAGTCTAATATGCCATAAAGGTTATGATTGTTTCCAAGTAATAAGCACAAAAAGTTTGAAATGTGAAAACACAGGGATAATGATAATATTAGTGTTAAATGCAGGTATTATAATTAGGCCCCAAAATCCCAATTAGTAGAAGTAAATACAAGTGCAAGTATTATAATTAGGCCCCAAAATTCTAATTGGTAAAGGTAAGTATGGGTGTAAGTATTGCAACGAAACCTCAAAATTCTAGTTGGTAGAAGTAAATATAAATGCGAGTATTACAAGTTTAAATGAAAAACCAACCTTAAATGTGATACCCACATGCATGGTCATTTCAAAATAACCCATCTAGATGGTTTGGATACCCTTAAGTGAAGACCTAGCCCTAAACGCAATACCCACATGTAAGGTCACTTTGAAATAACTCAACCCTATATGCAATACTTGCATTCAAAGTCACTTCGAAATAATGCATGCGGGGTTTAAACCTCTTTAAATGAAGATCCTACCCTAAATGCAATACTCGTATGTTGGGTCACTCCAAAATAATTAATTAATTTCAAAATAGTATGTTTAAAAAGTTGTGTATAGAGGTTAAGGTTGTTGATTAAGAGTTCCATGATTCTTACTTTATTTCATTGAGATTGAAAAAAAGTTACATTGTTTGTGGAACAAATAGTACAACGACAATTATGATCGAGCTTATTTCGGTGCAACAATTTTTCATGGAAAAATTGAATTTGCAATTTATAACGTGGAATAATTATCTTAAATAGTGATTTTAATAACTTATTAAAACAAAAATATAATTAAGTTAATCAATCAAATATCAAATTAATTAATATGATTTTTATATCCAATTTTTCATTATCTAAATAAATAAAATTAAACCAAATGATTAGTTAATCATTTTAAAGAAATAAATGATTATCTAATTCTTGATAATTAATCATTTAAATTATCTGAAATAATTATTTATTAATTATTTAATTATATGTCACAATTTGTTGATAATTCATTAACTATCTAAAATATTTTTTTAATCCTTCATTAAATTGGGAGGAATTTCTAAGGTTTAAACATATGTGAAATAATATAATTTCATTTTATATCTTTTTCAAACTTTTGAAAGAGATTGGAAAAATTAGGTTGGAGAGATCACACAAAAGTAAGAAGCAAACCTTGTGTGAAGACCCAACCCTAAATGCAATACAAAGTTTGTCAAAATCAAAAAATTAAAAGTTCATGCTTAAAATTTCTTCAAATATGTTCATATTTATGTTTTTTCCATTTTAAAATTATAAACTCATTTCAAAAAAATAAAATATAAAGTCTTTAATTTAATAAGATTTTAAACCATGTTTAAAAATAAATCAAAGCACATGATTTTATTTTATTTTTTCTATTTCATATAATAATAAAAATGATCTCTCCCATATATTAATATTATGTCTGATTGAAATTTTATTTTAAACTTATATATATATATAAAATAATTTATTGGTTAACATAATCATATAGTGGGTCAAAAATATTTTATATTCTATACATATATAACATAAATCTTTATGTAAACTTTATATTTATGATGTATAATATTGGTCCAAATATATTGTTATTTATAACATAATATATAAAAATAATGATATTATGGAATTATATTGTTGATTCATTTTAATACATATAATATTTTCATATTTATTTAAAATAATATTTAAATTATATATAAAGCCGTGGTTATGTATATTATAATTTTTTTAATGAACTTTTTTAATGCGAATTTTAAAATTCCAAAATATTAATAACTAGGTATGAAAATGTTCATAAGCTTTTGGAAACCATATTAGAGTTTGTGTGGATTTGGAAGTTTTGTGAAGGCCAAGTTGTTATTTAATGTTTTTGACACCCTTAAAAGCTGAAACATGATTCGATTATCCAAAAAACACAACAATCTTCATAAAATAAACCAAAATTCTGTAACCTTAACAAATTACTAGCTTTAACGAAAGTTCATCACCAAAGTTGTTAGATTAATTAAAGTGTCAACATCGACCAAGTTAGACAACCTAGCCTAACATAAGTAATAGGTTAGTAAATTACTTGTTTAAGTAACCTAACTAATTACTTAATATGCTACGTACATAATATAAGCCTATTATGTAGGTTACTCATTAATGTAGGCCTTTTAAGTTAATATCTTAGATGGTCTAGGTAGGTATTCAAGGTGGTTGAATTTATTAAGTAAACCTATTAGTTATGTAGGTAATTTACTAGCCTAAGCCACATAAGCCTAATAAACATTTATGACAATTTAATGTTTGTTCTTTTTTATATAATAACATATTAAATTTGAACAAAAAAAACTTATTAAAAAGAAAGCACATTTTTTACAAGTATATATTATTGGATTATGATTTAAGTTTAGAGTTTGGGACATATAAATTAATTAACATTTTCTTTTACAAGTCTATAGTAATTAAAATAAATCTAAGGTGCATTTTGGGGGGAATTTTATATGCAAAAAAATGAAATATATATTTTTATATATTTTTAAAACAAAGTGAAAGAAATCAACTTGAAAATATTAGCAAATTGTAAGAGACATACTTTTATTTATGTTTTGTTACAAATTCTATTTAATTATTTAAAAAATTAAGGCCAAATTTTTAGTTGGTGAAAGTAAGTGCGTGTGTGGATATTGCAAAATTATATGAAACCCTAACCCTAAATGCAATAGCCATATTCAAATTCATTTCAAAATAACCCATAGGTGATTTAAGTAGAACCTTAAATGAAAGCCCAACCTTAAATGTAATACCCACATGTAGGGTCGCCTTGAAATACCCAATATGTAGTTTGGGTGGTGCTTTTGAATGAAGACCAAGGCCTAGATGCAATACTAGCATGCAAGTTCATTATGAAATAATCCATAGGTGATTAAGGTAAACCTTACATGAAGACCCAACCCTAATGCAATACCCACATGTAAAGTCATATCAAAATAACTAATAAGTGGTGTGGGTACCCAAAATATGTCTATTTATATACTTAAATTAATTATTATTTTGAATTAGTTTTATGACAAAAATGTCGGTATTGCAATGGATGTAAAAAAATCAACGACTATTATGGGATTTATACGTGGGTATTGCGAATTTGAAAATGGTCTTATGGAATTTAGAATAGAAAATGATGTAAGTATTACATGTTTAGGATGTGAGTATTGTTTTTAAAATATTTAAGTGATGTGAATCCTATTACATTAGATGTAAGTGTTGCACAATGTTCTTTTTTATTTTTGTAAACCTTAGACAAATTAATGTTACCTATTCATAAGGGCTTATTTAAGGTTTGATTCTTACATTTAAAGTACTAAGAAGATTATGAAAAAGAAGACATATATTATTAACCATATACCCATCAAATAAGTGTGATTAGAAGAAAATATTATATTAATAAAAAATGTACAAAAATGGGTGGATCAAAAATTACTAAAGAACCGAATTAAAAAAAAGGTTTTATATAATATATCAAAAGACCAAAGTTCAAAAATTGGGTAGTCTAAAAAATGAAAAGGCTGAAAAAAATTAATTAATTATATAAAGTGGAAACCCTAAACCATATCATTATCTATAATCTTGTGTTTAGCTTAATAAACAATTGTTACATTTGTAATTTTTATTACATGATGAACAATGTATAAATGGCAATGTTGCATCTTAACTTGAATTGCATTTGCAACAAACTCTTCCTTTATTGTGCCCTTAACCTTATAAACACCCAAAAACTACCAAATTAAACCTTAATACACCTTGGATGAAACAAAATTATTAAAAAATAATAAACATTTATTATTGTTTCTTACCTTCCATAATGATTCATAGAAATCCAATACATATGTCAATTCTTGTGTCTAACTTACTTTGGTGCATTTTCAATCCCAATTTTTGACATCCCATGCGATCTTCAATTGTTGTGCATATGTAGAATGAATGGATGAATCATTTCTTGTAAATCTTCACCTATCGCAACCCTAACCTTAGACTGGCGACCAAAGCAAAGGCTTGCAAGGGTGTAGGCCAAAAGGTAAGCTCGAGAATCACATCTCATGCTCCCTGGAATGTAGGAAAATGTGAAGGAATGAACCCTCACACTCCCAAGTGAATTCCCACTTTGGGAGTTGGGGTTCCAATGGATTCCCGAATCTTCAGTTTACTGGGGTCAAAAACCATTGGATTGAGGAGTTCCTTATATCATTGGAAATCTCTTATAATTTAGATGTCTAAAATGGGCTTGCATGGCCCATTTAAACACTTAAAACACAAGTTATGGCCAAAAGAAGGGCCGGGAGTCAAATTGGTAGTTTGACTCATGACCATTAAAAGTCGAAAATGGCCCCGATTTCCTTGCGTGTAGGTGGCATGCCACATATTGTTGTAAATGTTTCGACAAGGGCTATAACTTTGCTTTATACTTCATTTCAATTAGAGGTTTAATAGCAAAGTTATGGGCCCCCAAAGTCATAGGAGTCCCAACTTTTGAAATTTTAGGACTCCCATTTGGGAGTCCCGGGACAAAATGACATTTGGGTGCTAGTCCTGTGGCCAAGCATAGAGTATACTATAGGGGGGAAGGTGATAACTTCCCTCAAGTCCGGGTCGTGGTGAGTCTTGTGAGTCTGTGTTTGCCCATGGCTCATTTGTGCACCAAAGTGCTCCAACTACACTCTAACCAACTTTGTTGTTTGGTTTGTGTAGGTTAATGTGAATAATTGAATTGTTTGTCAATCTTCCTAGTCCCATCTCAGAGCTCCAACACGCTCCTCTACCCTGAAATGCTACAAATTATGAAGCGCACCCCAACTCCTTCTCCTTCCGTTATCTTCACCTTTGGACTTGTAATTAATCCATCAAGGAGCTTAGGGGTGCGTCATCATCCTTTTCCATCTATGATGTTGCATCTCGAGGCATGCTTCCCATGCCCCGGGCATTAAAACCGAACACTTGCAATAATTGCTTTGAAGTTAATTTGACCAAAGTTGGTTTTGGTAATGGTGGACATTATTCTGTAATAATTATCAACTTATCCCATTCACACTGGGCTTTGGCACGAGCACAACTAACAACCTTTTGATCATTTTGATTTTGCATGGCCATGGCATCTCCCAAAATGTGAATGTTCATTTTAACATGGTCTTGACGTTGAAGACCTCTTTTAGAAGTTGAAGGCCCCCCGGGTTTGGCCTTTTCTGCCATCAAGCCATGCACCTCCTTCAAATGTTTGATCAATAACCATTTGGCACAATATGTGACAATGCAAATGCCAACTTTACACTTCCATTTCCACCCAACCTTATCCATTATTTGTCCTTCCAAGCCATATTAGGTGGACAAGGGGGTGCCGATTGCTAAGAAGCATTGTTAGTTTCAAGTTCCAGACTTAAACCAAAAAATATCTTTTAAAAATCATTATTTTGTAATAAAAAAATCCTAACACTAAAACCTTACACATTAAAAGTTCAAAAAACATAATGCAAGTATTGCAAAACATAAAATCACACAATTAGATGCAATTCTTGCAAACTCTAATTCTTTTCAAGTATTACAATAAAAAAAATTTGACAAAAAAAATCTCACAGCTTTCATCAAATGATGGAAGGTAAAAATATAATTAAAAATTTAAAAACTTGTACAATTATTTTTATTTGCATTTAATCTAATGTATGTAAATTCTAAAATAATGTAACCCACCATTTCTCGATCGAAATTCCCAATTTGTATTGGTCTCATCATTTCAATTGTAGACTATCACCATTGTCAACTTTAAACCAAATAGATTGTTTGATTCATCAATTTTGAGTTCTAATGAAAAAACATTTTGCTCCCCATGTCTTGATTTTGATGGAACAATATCTTGTTCACCAAGTCCTAGTTATTATGGATTAACATTTTGCTTCCTAATTGTTTGTTCTAATGAAGCAACATTTTGCTTTTGAACTTCCAAATCACCACCACCTTTAGTCTCCTTCCTCTAGCCATTACAACCTTCAACATTAAAAAAAACCACCATTTCATTATTAATTGTCAATTCTAATGAATTAGACCAAAAGGACTAGAGGAAAGAAAGAAAAAAAAAAGGTGACTAATCATTTGAGGATTTTAGTCATTGATTCCAACTAATTGTGATAAGCAAAGAAAACAAAAACAAGTATTTAAAAGCTAGAAACTATGACCCTTTTGGGTAATATTAACTTAAACAAGATACTTGAAAAAATTGCACGTATGTTCATGAAGCAAAGTTGTGGACAAGCATTTCAACTAATAAAAGGGTGTTCTGCTTTAATAAGTATTAGGCACTACAAACTTAACGGAGAAGTATTCGATATTGTAACACATGCGAAAGGAGAAGAAGCAAATGTGCCAAAGCTCGTGCTCAATGGGATTTTCGCTTGATCATAGGACTTGAAAATTGGTGCCCTTGATGTGGAGAGAAGTTTCGCATGTCGTCGAATTGCAAAGCTTTGGTAAGAGGTTGTGAACCTCAAAAATGAGGTTAACAAAGAAGAAGTAGTTAGATTGTTCGGTGAGGAGTTTCATACCCTAGGCCACATATTTTTGTGCATTGAAAATATGGGTGATCTACAAGTACGGAATGGACATGTTGAACTTTCAATGGTTCTTGCAAAATTGGTAGGCATTCTTCTTCTTTTAGTATGTCAGAATCCTTTTTATAAAACCTCAAGCATTCCAAAGTTGTTATGTTGGCATATTCCCCTTTTTGATATCATAACAATGTTGTTTGATTATTTCATGGGCTTGTTGCTAGTGTTTACTAATTTCAATTTCTTTTGAATGGAATATGACAAATGGGGTCATTTCATAATGAACTTGGTTGGGCCTTTTCACAATCCATAGGAGCTTACAATTTAATTTGAATTGTATTGATTTACAAATGTCACTTAAACGTAAAAACGTTTTAGGACCCTAAACCTTGAAACTTTTTTCAATGCCAAATTTCTTTTAATAGGGAGTCGGGTGGAAGGTCGCATCTTGATGTGAATAATACTTTCTTGGATCTAAATCGTTTTTTCCCACAATCTATCATGGAACCTAGGATTTGAATGTTTATGACAAATCATCAATTAATTTGATAATTTTCAAAATCTAACTATTGGGGTCTTTCAAGGAAAAGGAACATATTTTCATCATTATGGCTTTGTTGGTTTTGACAACCTCAATAAATATTTGTTTCTTAAAACCAAAACCATGCATGTATACCAATGTTTGTAGAGCATGGCACAATGGTTGTAGTCATGTTTACTAAGTAGCACTTGCAATTGAGGCGTTGACATAGTATGTAAGAATGCCTAACATTCGGTTTTTGCCTTTCAACTTGTAGTCATAGTCGAGAGATACTCTTGTCGTGCACTTGCAACAAAGACTTTAGTCCTAATTTGAATATCATCCATCACTATGTTTTCTAATTGACCAAAGTAATTGAACATGGGACACACCACCTTGAAAGGCTTGACTATAGATTATGTAATTTTCCAAGTCAACATTTCAACTATAATTCAATTGTAGACCATGGGGGTGCTAAGAATATTTCATGAGCTCCAAAATAGTTGGGATTTGCCTTCATTTGTCCACTAAAAGAGTAGGTGGTTCAATTTACTTGGCAATTGTGAATTTTTTTTTAAATATTCAAAAAATCACAACTAAAATGTAGTTGAAGATGATATAAAGTCAAACAAGGGTTGGTAAAAAAAAAGGGGTTTTCTACTAATGATTTAGTTTGCAATAAATGAAGGTAATTTTTTCAAATCGAAACACCTTAACAAATTAAGTTCCTTGAATGCATTAAATTGGCCCATAAATGTAAGTAATTCCTATAGGTTCATACATTCCTACAACTAAAACTTTTGGAGTGCATTTAATTAGCTAATGTACATGTAAATAATTATTGCAACTTGAAGCATTCACACAAATCAAAATTTTCACGTGCATTCAATGACTAATAAATGAAAGTAGTTTTTTCAAGTTGGAACACCTTACAAATGAAGCTTTTCGAATGTACCCAATTGACCAATAGATGAAAATAGTTATTTCAAGTTGGAACACCTTGACAAATGAAACATTTTGAGTGCATTCAATTGGTCAATAGATGAAGGTAGTTTTTTCAAGTTGAAACATTTGTACAAATAAAACTTTTGGAGTGCATTCAATTGGTCAATAGATGAAGCTAGTTTTTTCAAATTAGAACATTTGTACAAATAAAACTTTTGGAGTGCATTCAATTGGCCAATAGATGAAGCTAGCTTTTTCAAGTTGGAACATTCATACAAATAAAATTCTTGGAGTTCATTTAATTGTTCGATAGATAAACATAGTTATTTCAAGTTGGACACCTTGACAAATCAAGATTTTGGATTACACTCAATTGGTCAACATATGAAGGTAATTATTTCAAGTTGGGACACCCTTTCAAATAAAACTTTTGGATTACATTCAATTGGCCAACAGATGAAGGTAAATCTTTCAAGTTGGAACACCCTTTCAAATAAAGCTTTTGGATTGCATTCAATTGGCCAATAGATGACTGTAATTCTTTCAAATTGCAACGCCCTTTTCAAATAAAACTTTTGGAATGCATTCAATTGGCCAATAGATGAAGGTAGTTCTTTTAAGTTCGAACACGATGACAAAACAAACCTTTGGAGAGTATTCAATTAGCCAATAAATGAAGGTAGTTATTTCAAGTTCGAACACTTTAACAAAACAAATATTTGAAGTGCATTCCATTGGCCAATAGATGAAGGTAGTTCTTTTAAGTTCGAACATGATGACAAAACAAACCTTTGAAATGCATTCAATTAGCCAATAAATGAACGTAGTTATTTCAAGTTCGAACACCCTAACAAAACAAGTTTTTGAAGTGCATTCAATTGGCCAATAGATGAAGGTAATTCTTTTAAGTTGTGACACCATGACAAATCAAGTTTTTGGAGTGCATTCAATTGTCCAATAGATGAAGGTAATTCTTTCAAATTTGAGCACCCGAATAAAACAAGTTCTTGAAGTGCATTCAATTGGCCAATAGATGAAGGTAGTACTTTCAAATTCGAACACCCTCTCAAATAAAACTTTTGGAGTGCATTCAATTGGCCAATAGATGAAGGTAGTTCTTTCAAGTTGGAACACCATGACAAATAAAGCTTTTGGAGTGCATTCAACCGGCCAATAGATGAAGGTAATTCTTTTAAATTTGAACACTCCCACAAATCAAGCTTTTTGAGCGCATTCAATTGGCCAATAGATGAAGGTAGTTCTTTCAAATTCAAACACCCTGACAAAACAAGCTCTTGGAGTGCATTCAATTGGCCAATAGATGAAGTTAATTCTTTCAGGTTCGAACATGATGATAAATAAAGCCCTTGGAGTGCATTCAATTGGCCAATAGATGACGGTAGTTCTTTCAAGTTTGAACATGATGACAAATAAAACTTTTTGAGTGCATTTAATCGGCCAATAGATGAAGGTATTTTTTTCAAGTTAAAACACACCCACAAATCAAGATTTTTAAGTGCATTCAATTAGCCAATAGATGAAGGTAGTTCTTTCAAGTTTGAACACCATGACAAATGAAGCTCTTGGAGTCCAATTCAATTGGCCAATAGATAAAGGTAATTCTTTCAAATTCGAACACCCTGATAAAACAAGCTCTTGAAGTGCATTCAATTGGCCAATAGATGTAGGCAATTTTTGCAAATTCTTACATTTTGCCAAATCAAATTTTTGGAGTGCATTCAATTGGCCAATAGATGAAGGTAATTCCTTCAAATTGAAACACCATGACAAATGAAGCTCTTGGAGTGCATTCAATTGGCCAATAGATAAAGGTAGTTCTTTCAAGTTCGAACACCCTGACAAAACAAACTCTTTAAGTGCATTCAATTGGCCAATAGATGAAGGTATTTCTTTTAAGTTTGAACACCCTAACAAAATAAGCTTTTGAAGTGCATTCAATTGGCCAATAGATGTAGGCAATTTTTGCAAGCTCTTACATTTTGCCAAATCAAATTTTTGGAGTGCATTCAATTGGCCAATAGATGACGGTAGTTCTTTCAAGTTTGAACACCATGATAAATGAAGCTCTTGGAGTGCATTTAATTGGCAAATAGATGAAGGTAGTTCTTTCAAATTCAAACACCATGACAAATGAAGCTCTTGGAGTGCATCCAATTGGCCAATAGATGCAGGTAATTCTTTCAAGTTTGAACACCCTGACAAATGAAGCTCTTGAAGTGCATTCAATTGGCCAATAGACGAAGGTATTTCTTTCAAGTTCGAACACCCTAACAAAACAAGATTTTCAAGTGCATTCAATTGGCCAATAGATGTAGGCAATTTTTGCAAGTTTTTACATTTTGCCAAATCAAATTTTTGGAGTGCATTCAATTGGCCAATAGATGAAGGTAATTCTTTCAAGTTCGAACACCATGACAAATGAAGCTCTTGGAGTGCATTCAATTGGCCAATAGTTGAAGGTAATTTTTTCAAGTTCGAACACCCTGACAAAACAAGCTCTTGAAGTGCATTCAATTGGCCAATAGATGAAGGTATTTTTTTCAAACTTTGGCATTGTGCCAAATCAAGTACTTGCAATTGGAAACAATAAAACAAATTATTTGGCAATTTTTCAATCATGCATTTTTTGAGGCACAACCACTTAACATTATTCAAATTTCGCCCTTGGATGCAATTTTCCACAATAGTTGGTGAAGCTTCTGTTAGGTCAACCAACCTAAGGTTGCGAAATCCCTTTGAGCTGATTTGGGACAATGTAGGCAAATTGACACATTTTTTCAATGAGATGCCTTCTAAATTTTCCACCACCTATCACATGAAATGCAAAAAAAAGATCATTAATATAAATAACATTTCATCTTAATGCCCATTTTTATTAGAAAAACATGTATTTATAAATTCAAGATTCAAAGTTAATTTTTTTAGTTTTAGACATCAAAAAAATTCATAAGAAATCAAAATAAAATTATAGGATTGAAATAGTATGGTGATAACCTCATCCTTATTTGATTTCCATATAAATCGATTCATAATTGGAAGTTCCATTGCAATATTTTGACCCATGTCTCGTAATTGTTCATGTATGTATAAGATTCCACCTTTTACCCCTTGGATTAGAGATCTATGTTGTAAATTTTTTAATCCAAACTTTGGGTGTAAATAATCTCCATTCCACACTCGACAAATTGTACTTATTTTCAAACCACCCAAAAAACAAGCAATATCCAAAAACATGTTTTGATGTTGCTTATCCAAGTGGTCGTAAGAAATCTTCAATTTGCTCCAAAGCTTTTCATTATCATTGCCCCCGGTGAAACTTTGCCCACTTTTCAATTTGTTCAATGCACCTTCCCAGATTTCCACTTCCTTAGTATTACACAAAAATGAACCCAATACTTTAAGACTTAAAGGAAGCCCCCCGCAAGCTTTTATAATCTTCATACATATATCTTTGAAATCCTTTGTTGGAACATGATTTGCATTACCAAATGCATGGAACATAAATAGTTCCCTTGCTTGTTCTTCCTCCAATGATTTCATGACCACTTTTCCATCTTCATTTACATGAGATTTCAAATTTTGCCAATTTCGACAATTCACAAGTACTTTGCTTTTAAAAGTTACATTCCTTGCAGCTTTATCGATGAGAAATGGCAAGGATGTAAGGTTTTCCTCCTTCCCAACATCATCCACCACCACTAACATTTTTTCTGATATCATAGATTTCCTAATTTTGTCAAGGTCTTCTTTATTCACATTTTCATCCTTGCATAACCTTTTGCCACACAAATCATGTAAGAGTTGTTTTATGACATCATTGATATTGTCCTTTGAATTCACATCCTCCAAAAAACTAGATTTGTCATATTGGTTGTGGAACAAATGATAGAATTTTTTGCTCAAAGTGGTCTTCCCTATCCCACCCATTCCAACCAAACCAACAATAGATTCCTTTTGTAACAAACTATTTATGTCTTGTGCTTTGTCAATCAACCCCACCTCATGAAATGGCAAAGGTGGAAGCAATATACTTTTCTGTCAAAATTCACAAAATATAGGTCATTTATATGTTATCTTTATTATTTGATAACCAATATATATACGACATTGCATATGTGATACACATCAAGTGTGCTATGACCTAATGTGTATCAAATTACATGAACATATATGAAGTCAAAAGACTTGGATTTGATGTTTTTACCTCCATACATATTCTCAAACATTTTAACAATAAAAAATAGCTTGGATGATCTTTGTTTGGTGGCTTGCAAAGTGTTAAGTGATGAGCATCCTCGATTTTGTAATGGTTATTGTTTGACAATTGAATAGCTGAAGCATATGGCACTAAAATTCCCTGCATGTGCAAAATATTAAACTAATGGAATTCATTGACTTGTTTGTTCACTTATGCTTTGATTTATAAGTAACATAATAATTGCAAATGGTGGTGGAAATTATAATTTAATAACTATTGATGTTTGAATAATAATGAAATATTTTGTGTAAAAATAATTTCCTTCAACCTTTTGGCAAGCAAATTATATAAATACATCACAAAATTATTGGTTTTTAATCTCATTAATCTTACATGTTTTAATGATATTATGATTTTCCTTACAAATATTTATATGGAATTGATTTGATGAAGGGAAATTTTAAAAACTTATTTCCTAATGTTTGAAATTAATCAAATTTCCTTTCCATCAATACTAATTCATGAAACAAAGTTCATAAAACACATGACCCATTCACCACATCAATATATCCAAAAGTATTGAATACATGATCCCACACAAGTTTTGAGAATACAAAAAATGTTCAATTAATGAACCTAGTTGGATAATTTTCAATGTGGTGAAATGAAAATCCTACCCATTTGTTGTCGAGAGGTAATCCTTCACCAAATGCATAAATGTTGAGATCTTCATGAACGGCATTTTTAAAATCCGTTGAAAGGTGCTCCATTTGTGGGTTGAAAGATTGTAAATTAAAAACAAAACCAGATTGGGTTGCATACTTGCTCAATGTGTTGATTTGTTGATGTTGCCAAGTGAAATAATTTGATAAATATTGAGTGCCACCGGCATGTGGTACACCATAGAATACTACACCTTTGACATTGCTCAAAAATGTTTTACAACATTTGTGTACTTCATCATCCAAACAATTTCTTGGCCATTGATGTACATGTTTGTGAGCTTCAACCACCAAGCTTTTGAGTACAAGACCTCCAAAAACTATAAGCAACTAATGCCACTGGTCCATTCCAAAGGGATTGATAACTACAAAATATTCAACAATGCACCAAAATTCCATTATCAACATTGTATTAACATGTACAAATTTATCCTATTATACTTGGGGCAATTTTCCAATTCACACATGACTTAAGCCATAAGTTCATAATTGATTTGCTTGTCACATGTCATATTTCATTTATTAACTCTAGGAATCTATCCAAAAAATGTGACAACCATGTTTTGGTAAAATAATTATTGTGCACAAGTATGTAGGTGTTTACATTCTTGTGTTAATGTACAACTCATATTTTGTGTGTCACCTTGGAAATATCATTGAAATAAAAAAATTAAATAAAAAAAACGATATATCGTTTTTTTGAAATATTTATTTTGTAATGAAATGGATGCAAATTTTTTAAACATGTATTAATATAATATAATTTAATTCAATTGCATTACCAAAGATAAAGCTTTAAAAAAAAGCATGAAGTAAACATTTCCATTAAAACTAAACTAGTTGTACCATGAACTTATAATATGAACATAGACTTTGTTATTATGCTCAAACAAGAACATTTTCATTTAAGCCCCATTTTATGCTCTACATGAATCTAACAATTCAAGTAATTTGAAACTTGTTGGTGTGTATCACAATCTTAGCACACATGAACAATAAACTTGTGCAAAAAATTTTAAAAATTCTAAATATGTAAACAATTATCTTTAATGTACACAAAGAGAAGTAATTAATGTGTTCATAAATAGAGGAGATTGTCACACCTTGAATTTGTAACCAAACTTTGAATGAGGTTTTTGCCAATTTCAATCACATCATTGTGAACACTTGCCACAATGTTAGAATCATAGGACAATGATAAAATTCGAACA